>Ga0209992_10000120_pt1 | contig 111023 bp, 93 predicted proteins | sample 2SBtaG_2_FD_182564 | JGI IMG/M metagenome (GOLD analysis project Ga0209992, IMG submission 182564) | Deep subsurface microbial communities from Kolumbo volcano to uncover new lineages of life (NeLLi) - 2SBTROV12_ACTIVE470 metaG (SPAdes)... | ecosystem: Environmental > Aquatic > Marine >... | reverse complement strand
AGACGGCCGGATACTTTATCAAAAATATGTTTTTGAAAACTCAGAGGAGGAAAAAAACGCCGCTTAAAACCTGTTAAAATATCTTAACTGGGAGACCGTTTGTAAAAGCAAATCTCAACTACCGCACATAACGGGACCATAGTGGCACAAAACAGACCGACTAACGGCACCGCTATCGTCATCACCATTCCCGAAAAACAACCCTAGAACGAGCGTTACCCTCTTTCCTGCCTCGCATCGTTTTAAGACGTTTGCTCGCTCCTATTCTTTTATTTCCAAAGTTTGATGGATTATTTTTAAAAATTCTGGAACATCAAGCGGCTTGGAAATATGATGAAGAAACCCCATCTCCAAAGCTTTCGCTTTATCGGCCTCCATCGCATCCGAAGTAACAGCTACTACCGGAGTTTGAGAGGTTTCTTCTATAGTTTTTAATCTTTTAAAAGCGGTAAAGCCATCCATCCCAGGTAGGTGGATATCAAGCAAAATAAGATGCGGTTTTTGGACTTTTGCCATTTCAATTCCTAATTGAGCGTTAGGAGCCGCAATAAGATTCAAATTTTCGTATTTTTTTAATATAAGTTGAACTAGTTTTAAATTTGCGGGATTATCCTCAATATAAAGAATGGTTTTTCTGTCATTAACTTCTTGGCTTTCGATACCTGCCGATTCAATATTTTTATTGCCGTTTAATGGTTTATCGCTTAAAGGAAGCTCAATAGTAAAAGTAGACCCTTTCCCTAGGACGCTCTTAAAATAAATAGATCCATGGAATAACTCGACAAGCTTTTTACAAATGGATAGTCCTATTCCAACTCCAGAAACTTCTTCTTGCTGGGTTCCAAACCTTTCGAAAGGTTTAAACAAATCCTTCTGATTTTCTTGAGAAATACCGATACCCGTATCGACAATATTCAGCTTTAATTTCCTATCTTCAATTTCGTAAGCGATGGACACAGTTCCATTGACTCGATTATAAATGATCGCGTTTGACAATAAACTCAAAACTATTTGTTTAAGGCGAATGCCGTCTGCCACCACATAAACGTAACTATTTTTCTGACAGTTATTAATGATCGTAATGGACTTTTCTTCCGCAATTGGATTCATTGAACCTATCGATTCGTCAATTAATTTCATCAAATCGACAGGCTCCAAGGCAACTTTTAACGAACCGCTTTCTATGCGGGAAAGATCTAAAACATCGTTAATAAGCTCTAGCAAATGTTTGCCCGCTTTAAGAATGTAGTCCACTTCGGTTAGTTCTACTTTTGGATTTGGCTTTTTAATTTCTAATCGCAATAATTGTCCGAATCCTAAAATAGCATTCATAGGAGTCCTAAGCTCATGACTCATTCGGGATAGAAATTCCGATTTTGCTTGGCTTGCTTGTTCCGCTTCTTCCTTAGCTTTTATTAAATCTCTTTGCGCTTGTTTTAAAAAAGTGATATCTCGCACTATGGCGGAACCGCCAATCACATTTCCATTATGATCTCTTATGGGCGAAACATTGAGAGATACGTCAACCAGCCTGTTATCTTTGGTCAACCTTTGAGTTTCGAAATGACCTACAGGTTGACCGGAATTAATTTTTGCGTTGACCTTCGAAAGATCGCTTCTTTTATCTTCCGGCATGATCCTATTGATATCCATTCCTATAGCTTCTTCGTGGGAATATCCGAGCAGGTTTTCGGCCCCTTTATTCCAGGAAATAATGCGATCGTCTAAATCTTTTCCGATAATCGCGTCTTCCGAAGATTCCACAATCGAAGCCAACAAGGTTTTTAGTTCTCCCACGTTTTTTTCAATTCGTCGCGACATACTCAAAAAAGCTGAATAAAGCTTTCCAACCTCGTCATTCGATTTATGATTAACTTTAATATCAAAGTCGTTTTGAGATATTTTCTCCGCCGACTTCTCTAGTTCTAATATCGGTTTTACTAGTTTTTGCGCCACAAAAAGAAAAATCGCTAAAAATCCGATAAATAAAACTCCCAACAAAATCAAAGTAAAAAGCTCAATACGTTGGACCGCTATTTTCTCATCGCCCGAATAATCGGCTAATTTAAGTTGCTCGCCCTTAATCATATCGTTAAGAAAAACGCTAAATTCATTTTCAAATTTTTCTTCTATAATTTCTTCGATTTCGTCCAAAAACTTTTTCTGATCTTTCCTATCAAGCGAGGCTAACTCATTCAAATCCGAGACTATTTTTTTGACTTCATTTTTTAATTTACGAAGTTGTTCGCCTGTATCGCCGCCTTTTTCATAGAGGTTATCAGGCAGGCTTTTTATTTGATTATTTTCTAATTCTTTTAAGAAACCCTCGATAGTTTTTTTATGAACTTTTAATTCGATCAAATTCTCTTCCAAAACGACAATGTCGTAGATTTCTTTAATTGCGGCTTGGATTTCCGATTTCAAATTCAAAAGTAACGAAATTCGCGAGTAAGCAAAGGAGGTCTGACGCTTTTTAAGGTCCATGTCATGATTCAGAGAAATTAACTGAATCCCTAAAACAGATACAATAAAAAAAATGACGAAAAAGACCAGACCAAATTTTAATTTAATGGACATTTATATATATGGAGAGTCGTTCAAGTTAATACAACTGCTAGGAATCAATTCTTATATGACTTTAGACTAATCCTAACACTAACTTACCATTTGATAAACACATTATCGTAATCAAAACTTTATTATTTTCAAAGGTATTACTAGAGAAGTAATTACTTGATGAGAAAGGCAGTCGGCCTTCGAGAACCTCAGGCTGATCCTTCGGTCAGCTCAGGACAGGCGTATCAAATGATGCAAGGCGAGATCCCTCATCAAGCTTAAAAGTTTGCTTCAGGATGCGATGCGATGGGGATAGCTTTGAACTAAACGAATTTTTAGTATTGCGTTTTATTCTTCAAAACCTAAAAACAAAATTGTGGTTGCTAGTTACTAGTTTCAATAAAATATTGTTTTCGGCCTTTACTTTGCGCTCTTTGCGGTAAAAAAAAGGAATAATTTTTATAAAACCAAGTAGCCCTTCAACTTTACTCAAATTTACAATTATGAGGGGCTGAATTTGACGACGTAATAATTGGCCACGTCGCGGATGGATAAAACTCCAATGATCTTCCCGTCTTTTGTCACGCCCAGATGTCTAATATTTTCTTTTTGCATTTTAAGAAACGCAGTCATCATTAACGACTCCTGATCCAGAGAAATAATCGGTTGAGACATAACTTCGGTAATTTTAACTTTCTCTGGATCTTTTTTTTTCGAGACAACTTTTCGCGCCAAATCAGTTTCAGAAAAAACTCCAACTATTTTGCCGTTCTCGGAAACAAATATAGCTCCGATTCGCCTTTCCCCCATCAATTCCGTCGCTGAAAAGACAGACGCGTTAGAATCTACCGTCGCCAGCTCTTTTTTCATATAAAACTTAATTTCATTCATCGTTTCTTTGCTTCTACCGCTATCAATTTTCTAACTTCTATTTGGGTTTGAGTTAAAACTTTAAAAAGGAAGAATTATATCAAAGCAAAGGCAGGGGTCAACTATTGACGGGGGGCCGAACTTAAACAAAATAACAAGAGGCTATATTTTCGAGTTTTATTTATTACTAAACTTGCCCACATAATACGTGGCGACATCGCGAATAGATACGATACCAATAACTTTATCGTCTTTTGTGACTCCAAGATGACGAATGTTTTCTTTTTGCATTTTAATGAAGGCCGAAACCATCAACGCCTCGTGATCCATTGAAATAACCGGCCTGGACATTACAAGATAAATTCCCACGGTTTTGGGATCTGAGTTTTTAGCGATCACTTTTCTCAATAAGTCTGTTTCTGAAAAAATTCCAACGATCTCATCTTCATCAGTCGCTAAAATAGCGCCTATTTTATTCTTCTCCATATATTGAGCGGCTTCATAAACAGTGGACTGGCAATCGATCGTTTCCAATTCCTTTTTCATATAGAATTTTATTTCATCCATTGTCTGTTCACCTCTAATCTGATAACTCGATCAAAGTTATAAAAAGGTAGTCCCATATTCCTCTTCCAATTCTACATTTATCGTTCATATATGAATTCGATTTCTGTCTAAAACATTTGTCTAGCAAATTATATCAAAAGCTTATCGATTATGCTCTAATTAACAATCTCTGAAAATATAAATATTTTCTTAAAGGCCAAATGTTTATCTCGCTAAAAGTTTTTGTAAGAAACTTAAGACACGTATCTTAAAACGGCGCTATCGCCTTTTGTTTAGCCTTATTTTTAATAGAAACTCATAGCAAACCGCTAAATAATAAGATAACATGGACACACTCTTGTTGAAGCGATTAGTTGTATTCTCATAAAAGCTTTCAACACTGGTTCTTCCATAGTTAAATGCGCACGCATCAATTAGAGGTTTCTCAACATTCGTTATTACGATTTGAATGTTGAGTTCGGTAAACGAAAATTGTTAAGAGCTTATTTTTCCCGCTCTCTATATCCTCTTAACAATAGTTACATTATACTTAAATTAAAAATGCCTTTACAAACAAATAACATGAATAATCTGCAAGTACTTATTATCGAGGACGACGCAGATCACTCAAAGACTATCGTTGAGATTTTAAAGAATAAAGCGGACTCTCTTCTCGCAAATTTTGGAGAAATCGAATTTCTTCAAGCGTCTACGATTGACGAAGCGATATCTTCTATCATACATAATAGACCGGACCTCGCTATCGTGGATAGTCAACTGAGCGGAGATTCTAATGCCGGATACAAATTTATCGAATCGACTAAAAGTTTATATCCCGATTGCATTTTTCTTAACATAACGGCTTTTCCCGAATCCACAATTGCCGAACATTCCGCAAAGTGTGGAGCGGCGCAATATCTAATAAAGCCATACAGCCCATTAGTTCTCGTAAATACTGTCTTTACTTTATTAGAACTAGCGGCAAGCAGGAAAGCCCTCCATAATGCCGATGGCATGAATTCTGATTTTGTCGAAAAACTGAGAATTTAAACGCCATAAATTTGCCCTCCCTCCGCTAAAACTCCTAATTCCAAACCATTCGCTTGTAATTGACGCTATCGTCTTGCATCGCTCCCGCTAAATATTAATTAATATTTTTACCTTGAATTTTTTTTGATATAATAAATATATTAAATGGCGTTCAAAAAATCCAATCAACTGACAAATATTTACTATATAAAGCCTGAATTAAGAAACTTCTATCTCCCGTTCTAGCTATTTAAGCTCCAATCCAAAAATCCAATTACTTTTACGTATCATTATTGGTAAATTAGTAGTATTATTAAATTTTCAGTTACACCGTTTGTTAAGAGGTGAATTATGTCGTTATTGAAGGTTTTGATCATTGAAGACGACCCAGACCACTCAAAAACTGTTGTCGATATATTAAAAAATGAGGCTACCTCTTTTTCCCCTGCCCTGGGAGAAATTGAATTTTTCCAAGCTCCAACAATAGACGACGCTATCACAGGATTTACAAGGCTTCGTCCAGAGCTTGCTATTGTTGACGTTCGCTTGGATTCTGACTCCGAAGCTGGGTTTAAATTTATAGAATCGACAAAAAAAATCTATCCCGATTGCTCTTTCTTAATAATGACGGGTTTTCCAGGTGAAAGAACAGCTGAGCGCGCGACAAAAACTGGCGTAACGCATCTTCTAATAAAACCTTACGATCCACAACTACTCATTAAAACTGTTTTTAGTCTACTGGAAACCGCTCATAGTAGTTTTCAAAACCAAGTTTAAATTCAAAACCACACCCAAGCTAATTAGAAAACCTCAAATATCCGCTTCCCTTTATCCACAAACAAAACATCCTTAGTCTGTAAAATAGATTAACGCCCAGGTAATTGCAATCATTCCTCCTCCCATAAAAGTTCCAGGTCCCAATTCAGAATAAATTGCGACCATTAAAACTCCACCTAACCAGAAAACTGTGGCAATTCCCCAAATAATCTTAATTCCTCGTCGCGGGTCCATATTTTTCCCTTAAATATTTTTAGCTAAATACAAAGTATTTTTTTCAGAATATCTCTTCGACTTTTTACATATTCATATATGTTCTTCTCCTTAACGGCTTTTCATCCTTTTCTAAAATTAAAATTTTTTAATGACCTTGACAAGATTTTTTCTCGATTTTATTTATTCTCCATGAGGCAATTTGAGGTTTAAGGCGCCAAAATTTATATCAAATCGCTTTTACCAATTTAATAACCTAGCAAACCTCTTCAACTATCTGTAGAGGTTTACAGCACAATAAATAATTAGACACAAGAACGCTTAACGCAATCGCGGGAGGAACAAATCATGCTAGATCAAATGACTTATTGGGAAACTTGGGACCCTTTTCTTGAAATCCGACAACTCCAAGAAAAAATGAATCAAAACTATTACGCGCAATCTAAAGAGAAAGCTTCACAAAATTCTCCTTTAATTAACGTTTGGTCGGGACAAGACGGTTTGGTAGTTCGCAGCGAATTACCTGGAGTTTCACCCGACGATATTGATATTTCAGTCGTGGGTCAAAACTTTACTATAAAGGGATCTGTTAAACCTTATAAAACAAAGGACGGCGAGAGATATATAAGACGCGAACGCAATTACGGCGACTTTTCGCGAACTGTAAAGCTTCCATATCGAGTTGATTCCGAACAAACCGAAGCGAAATTTCATAACGGCGTTTTGACAGTAACTTTGAAACGACCGCAAGAAGACAAACCAAGAAAAATTGCCGTTAAATCCGAATAAAAAAAGGAGAAAGAAATGTCTAATATAGAAACAACAAAAACTAACGAGGAAGCTTGCGGCACAACAGTAGGCCAATATCAACGAATCGAATCGAATAAAACTTATATTCCAAATGCGGACATCTTTGAAACGGACGAAGAGGTTTATATTTGGGCCGATATGCCTGGGGTTGACGAAAAGTCTGTTGATATCACTCTTGAGAAAAACTCTTTAACCGTCGAAGGCCATGTGGAAAACAACGAGTTGCCTGAAGACTATTATCAAGTGGTGAACGAATATCCCGTTGGTAATTATAAAAGGACTTTTTCGCTTGGCGCTAACGTCCAAAAGGACGGTATCGAAGGAACTTTAAAAAACGGTTTCCTAAGCTTAACGATTCCGAAGACCCAGGAAACGGCGGCAAGAAAAATTCCAATTTCAGCGGTATAAACTGGTATGCCCCTACCAACTAAGTTTGCGCGCGAAGTTAACGATGTAACCTTACGGTTATTTGCCCTCTTCGCTAACTTCGCGCCAAATTTTAAAACATTTTGCCAATACAATGATTGAATCAACTAAAATAAATAGATGGCTAGTCGCGTTAGCGATTGTTCTATTCGCAATTGCCGTTTCGCAAGCCTATTTATTGTCGCAAAAAAACGACGAGAATCTAGCTAGTTCACAACTCAACCTATTTGACGAAAATCATAACTTCTCGACGCCCCCTACTCTAAAAAACTTGGACCCCCTTGCGGAAATACAAAAGCTACAAAAAAATATGCATCGGAATTTTGAACAAGGATTTAATAATCAATTCTCCGTCTTCCCGAATTTAGATTTCGGAAAAATATCGAATCATGAAATAAACATAACGGAGGAAGGAAAATATTTCTTGGTCACGCTAGAAGTTCCAGGATTAAAAGACACCGATCTCAACGTAACGGTCAAGGATCAAACTCTTAATATTTCGGGCGTTATAGAAAAAACTATAGAAAATAAAAATAACGAATCTTTCAGCCGTCAATTTTCTTCGCAACGCTTCCAACAAATGGCTACCTTACCTGGCCCCGTCAAACCAGAGTCTATAAATATTTCCTACGAAGGCGACTCGTTAAAAATAAAAATTGAAAAGAATGGATAAAAAAGATTTTCTTTTTTCTTAAAGCTTTCTCAATCCTCGGCAAATCCGCAAAACAATACTTTTAAACTAGACCGCATTTTATCCTTTAAAATCAAATCCAATTTTTCTTGCGTCTTTTTATGGCAAAGTTGAAGGTTGTTTCTTTTAAAGCCGCAATGGTTTTTTCATTATAGAGAATGGCTTTCCTTTTATTTGAATGAGCGTTATTGAAAAACATTAATCGCTAGATTCCAAACAAACTTAACGTTTTCTCCTTAATTTTGCCAATGACTTCATCGCTTTTCAATCATCCGCAATAGCAATTTATCGTTTTTTTATATCGCCGCTAACCCCCCATAATCCATAGCTTTTAAAAAAATAATAGACAGATGGAAACTTTTTGTTAATACTGTTCGTTTAGGCGAACAGTATTGATTTTTGGTCATTTGACCTTCATAAAATTAACTGCGCTTCTAAATTAACTTTAAGTTGTCACGAAGATTAAATTTTTCCGGAAGACCTTTTTTCCCGGAACCTAAAAAAAAGATTCTTGGATAGTGGGTTTAACTTTTGGCGTGATTTTATCCGCCTTCTGTTGCCTCGTACTTTTAAATATTGCCAGTGAATAAAATTAAAAAAATTAAAGTTATCGAAGGAGTTTCTTGGATAGAAATTCCCGAGGCCGACGTATACATACAATGCGGCTGCCCAGCAGATAGCGTCAAACACTTGATGAAGCAAAGACTAATCTCTTCCGTCGAAAGAGACGGCGTTACCTTCGAGTCTGGGCCAAACGTTATTTTGCTATCCGACGTTATGCTGCAAGGCGGAAACTTTAGTAATCTTGCAGAATTCCCCGTCCTTCAAATGCTTTATAAGCAGGGGATGATTTTGCCCAATCATCCTAATAATACAGGCCTAAAACCAATGATCATGGGACTTAAGGAGCAAGTAGAGTCCCAGTTAGAATATATTTACCGAGGAAATTACGGTCTAAACTCCGAAGAAGAAATTATAGAAGCTGGAATAGATCCGGAATTTGCCAAAGAATTAATGAATATGAAGCTTAAGTTTGCCTTCGGTAAATTACAACAATCAGAAGACTTTTTAGACACTTTGGTTATTGAATCCGATCCGCTTGAAATTCGCAATGGAGTCACTATTAGACGTATAAGCGTTAACGTTTTCGAAATCAATTACCGGAACGATTCCGTAACTGTCGATTTAAACCTTTCTGGATTTGACGGCTACGAAGCGGTATATCCTCTAGGATATAATTTAATCAGCCGCGATTATTTTTCGGTAATCCATTTAGGCGAAGGCGACGGTTGGGATATTAATCGCCCAAGCATGTCCAGTATATTGATGTTCCACGGAAAAATATATTTAATAGACGCCGAACCCAACATCATCAATTGTCTTCTAGCGCTAGGAATTGGAATTAATGAAATTGATGGAATTTTCCATACCCATTGTCACGACGATCACTTTGCCGGCCTTACCGCATTGATTCGCGCAGATCGTAAAATCAAATATTTTTCCACGCCTCTTGTTCGATCTTCCGTTTCAAAAAAACTAGCCGCCCTACTCTCCATAGACGAAAGTAGTTTCGAAAAGTTTTTTGACGTTCACGACATGGAATTCGACGCTTGGAATCATATAGAAGGATTAGAAGTAAAACCCATTTTATCGCCGCATCCAGTAGAAACGAATATCCTTATTTTTAGAACGCTATGGAAGGGAGGCTTCCGCTCATACGCGCATTTTGCCGATATAGTTTCTCTAAAAGTTTTGGAAAAAATGATTCGTCATGACAATTCAAAACCGGGTATATCGGAAGCTTTTTATGAAAGAATTAAAAAAGATTATTCGACGGAAGCGAATTTAAAAAAATTGGATATCGGAGGCGGTTTGATCCATGGAGACGCCGAAGATTTTAGAAACGATAAGACTGAAAAAATAGTTTTAGCCCATACCTCTTTATCCTTGAACGAGGAACAAAAAGAAATAGGATCCGGAGCCGCTTTTGGAACGGTCGATACTTTAATCCCTTCCTACAAAGACTATGTTTGGCAATTCGCCTATAAATGCTTTAAAAGTTATTTTCCCGGCGCTCCAGAACATCAACTTCAAATTCTCTTGAACAACCAAATTGTTCAATTTAATCCTAAAACTATTATCTTAAAAGAAGGCGAACTTAAAGACGAAATTCCCCTCATATTGACAGGAAATATCGAAGCCATTCAACCGGGAAAATCTCGACACTTGCTGTATCCAGGAACTTTAGTGGGTGAATTGTCGGCCATGTTCAAGTCGCCTTCCTTACAAACTTATCGAACTATTGGTTTTGTTCAAGCGCTCAACATACCAATAGATTTATATACCGAATTCATCATACTCAATAACTTATACAACGAAATCGAACAATTCCAAACCGTACGCGAATTTTTAAGTTCTACCTGGCTATTTGGAGAAGGGATTTCATTTCCCGTTAACAAAGAGATTTATAAATCCACTCAAGTTAGGTTTTACAAAGCCGGGGAATCGCTTAACAAACTTAATCCAGAATCGATCTACATTGCGGAAGAAGGGTTATTGGTGCGCTTCAAAGGAAAAACCGTTATAGAAACTTTAGAGCCCGGAGACTTTTTTGGAGAAGAAACGGCTCTATTTGCAAGCGATCCTCTTTACCATATCCAAACTCTCGAACCAACCATTTTGTATGAAATCCCAGGCAGCATACTTGGAGATATCCCTATCATTCGTTGGAAACTATTTGAATCTTTCGAAAAACGCAAACGATTGGATCTTAAACTAGAAGCGAGCGATAGTCATTTTTTCTATTGGAAGGATTGGTACAAAATTGGCATTCCTCAAATTGACGACCAACACAAAAAATTAGTTGAACTCGCCGTCGAACTTTGTAATAGCGTTAACGATAACAATTCAAAAAGTGAAATTGACGCCGCCCTGAAGTCATTGATTGACTACACAAAATTTCATTTTGATATAGAAGAACAATTGATGGGCGGAAATAGATACGCCGATTATGAAAAACATGTCGAGCGACATAAAGAATTGATGAACAGCATTCAAGGTTTGCAATCCAAACTTGAGAATCAAGACGAAGAATTAAACTTAGCCGATTTTTTTACCAAATGGTTGATCGATCATATTTTTAAAGACGACAAAAGTTTCAGCGCTCATCTAAAAAAAGAAGAGATTTATTTTTGATAATATCTCTTTCTCTCCCGTAAATCATTCGTCAGTTGAAACTATAAAACTACTTTAGGCTATTCGCCGTAATATACTTTCCAAAGAGCCCCGAGGCCGATAAGGATTATTATAACGAGGAATACTAAAGCGTCGGTGGTGGGTTTAGCTTGACTGGCTGAGCCTTTATTTCCTGCTTTTTGACCTTCTTCTTTATCGCCAGAATCTTCAGGTTTTTGATTTCCAGACTCATCGGACCTATCGCCAATTAGAAGACAATCTCTTTCATAATCAAACGCTTTATAAGGCCCTATGGTTTCGTTGACAATGCCGAGTAATTCGGAGAATTCTATTTCGTGCAAACCCTGGTCATTAGCCTTAAAAGAAGCAAGGTTTTCTTGGCAAGATTCATCTGCCGAAATAATGTCGCTAACCACAAAAAAAGCAACCGATTCAAACTTCCCTTTTTCGGTTGCGCCGTTCAACTCTTCTAATTTCTCGTCTATTGAGAGTTCCGATCGACCCACTTTGAAAACGTTGTCACCAAGGCTCTTATTCTGGGCTATATAAACAATTCCATATTGTGGCATATTCCCTCAAATCGTTTTTTACCAGTTTCAAAACTCAACGAACTTTTCTATTATATGACTTATCATAAAAATTATAAAAAATTTTTGCCGCCGTTTTACCTAACGAAAACGTAAAGATGCTCATCAAGATCTATACATTCGGCGCCAAACAATTCTGCAGCTAAATAAACAAGGTTAAATTGTCAGAACTTCACTTATAGACTGGCCATTTTGTTCACTTCTCCTCTAACTTAAAGATCTTTTCTTCCAGATCTCGAATACGGGATTTTAGCTCCGAGTTTTCTCGGTAAACTTCCAATAATTCGTCTTTTATCTTTTGAACTTCCTCATCGTTAACTTTTCCAGTTAACAGTCGCCTATTTTCATTAAGAATCCAATCAACGCTAATTTTATGTATTTTGCAAAACGCAACCACTCTACTTGTAGGGAAATAACCCTTTTTCTTATACGCCTCCATAGACTGCCTTTTAACTCCCAACTTCCTCCCAATCTCTGCCTCGCTGGCAGAACTTACTCCTAAAAACTCCTTAATTCGAGCCAAAGTAGCGTCATAAGAAAATGCCTCTGCGCCAGAAGAATGTAAATTTAAAACTGACATTTTCTTCTGAGCGATATGACCATCATATACTTTCTCGCTCGGGAAAAAATGTTTAGGGTCGGTACCAAATTTAATAAACTCTGGGTTAAACCCGTTTCGGTAACAATACTGATCTACCGCCATTTCTGGAAACGAATCACGCTTAATTCGCATCGCTAACGAGCCTTTATTCAATCCAATAAGCTCCGCAATTTCATTGTCTTTACGCACTCCAGCCATCTCTTTTAAACGGTTCAAGGCTTCTATAAAGTTAATTTTTGTTACTTTATTTGTTGACATAGTTAACTTTTGTGATTAAATTATAACTAGACGCTTTAACGACTCGATTGAGCAAACGGCTTCACATTCCAACTATTTCCTGCTCCGGCAGGATGGGAAAGCCTAAGCAGATGCCTCTGGCCAGGTCCTTCCGCTTGGGCTTTCCTTCAAATTATTTTAATTTTGACACCGTCAAATGACATAGCGCTTTAAGCATTATTGCCACAAAGTATTGCCTGTTCAAATATTGAGGTAAAACAAACATGAAATCAAGCGAAAGGGAAAGAATTTTAAGAGAAATCAGAGATTCCCAACCTATTGAACAAAAAAATCAAGCGATCAAAAAAACCAAAGGGTGTATCGACAACTTGAAAACCGCTCATTCCGAACTCAAAAAATTAAAATTCTTCTCTACCGAAACAGATTTAGAGCTCATTCAAAAAATTCGGACCGATTTTGAATCAGTAGTTATGGATTTGGAAAAAATTGACGACCAGCTTTTGGATCCGCTCTTTGAGGAAGCAAAAGAAGAATACGAATTGGAATTAGATCGCGACGATCCCGACAACTGTCCTCATTGCGGTTATTCGCTTTACTTTATAGACGGCGACAGAATGTACGAAGCCGACCACGCCGAGTGCTACTTAGATTAACCTTTAGCGCTTCCTCCTAAAAGATCAACCAATTCCAATATGCCGACAGAGGAGAAAATGCGCGCAATCCCAACTTGCGAACCATAAACGTTGGACGTAAAAATAAATTCAGATTTTAGAATTTGGCAAATTGTCGTTAACGAAACTCTTAAAATAGATAGCAAATAATGAGCGCAACAACGTTAAAATCCAACTCCTACCTCGCTTTATCGGAACAAAGCGACAAAGCGCTCGCAACGCTCGATAAAATATCTGGTTTCAACTTTAGCATATCCGAACTAGACCGAATCGTAATGCCTTCAACAGGAGAAACATCGTTTACTATTCAAACGTCAGAATCTAGAGATAAGATCCAATATTTCGAAGGAATTGTTGTCGCTCAAAACGACGTTAGGATGTACTGGAAAAAAGAATCCCTTAAAGGGTTGTCTTCTCCTGTTTGCTTTTCCAACGATTGCATTTCCGGTATAGGAAATCCAGGAGGAAATTGCTCTTCATGTTTTCTCGCTCAATTTGACTCAAAACGCCACAGTCCAAACTGCCAAAAAAGAAAAGCAGTTCTCATATTAAGAGAGGACAACATATTGCCCAGTTTATTTGTCGCTCCTCCTATATCGGCTAAAGCTCTTTCGAATTATTTCCTAATCCTCGCGTCTAACCGAATTCGACCCGCCTTCGCGAAAACCAGTTTTACTTTAGCCCAAGAAAAGAGCGCTTCAGGAGTCCTATTCTCCAAAATAAACGCCCATGTAAAGAGTCTATTAACCGAAGAAGAGAAACAAATCGCCGCTGTCTACTCAAATAAGTTCAACCATCTATTAAATAGTCAATCGTGTATTTACTAAGGAGACTTTTAAAAATTTAATTTGTTTTTGCATTCAAGAAAAAAAAAATTTAGTCGCCTCTTTCCATTCTCTCTAAAATTCACCGATTTATGGCAACCGCTCCTATTCCAACATTAGAGATTGAAGCGATACAAGAGCTCTCGAAGCTTGATCAGTGGGTTTGCTTTGACCAAAACAAAGCGCCCGTAAACGCTAAAACTGGACACAATGCCAGCGTTGAAAACTCAAAAACCTGGTCGTCGTTTGACGATGCCTGCACCGAAGCGGTTCAAAGGAAAAAGCGTAAAGACATCAAAGGCGTCGGGTTTGTATTCACCACAAACGATCCCTACATCGGCGTCGATTTAGACGACTGCTTCAACAAAGACGGTTCTCTCAAGGGTTGGGCGCATGATATTTTTAATCGCCTTAATTCATACACGGAGAAAAGCCCTTCCGGAAAAGGGTTGCACATTTTGATTAAAGGCGACCCCACGGCGCTTTTAAAAGGTTGGAAAAATCCTAAACCAGGAATGAAGCTGGAGATTTATCCGTTTCGAAGATACTTCACAGTTACTGGAGAATTACTTGCCGACAGCGCCGAAGCGATTGAATTTCGCGATAAAGAAATAAAAGAAATTTTAAACCAATATTGGCCTCATTGGACACGGGAAAAAGACGTCGAAACCGTAGTCGACCACGAAGGCTTTGACTGGAACACTCAGTTGGATTTTGGCAAGATGCAGGCTCTTATAGAAGCCGATCAAAAATTCAGACAAAGTTGGGAGAAAAAGCGGGGTAAATCGATTCAAGACGATTCAAATTCAGGTTACGCTTCCAGCCTTGCCATTCGCGCCGTAAATGCGGGCTGGACAGATAAAGAAATTATCGCCCTCGTCATTCAGTTTTACAACAAATGGGGAGCGATTAATACGTTAAAAAGAAACCCAAAAAAGATCATATCGACAATCCAATTCGCCAAAAACTGCGTTAGAGAAAATAAAAGCGACGAGGAAGCCATTAAAGCGTTGGGATTATCCGAACTAGAATTCCTTGAAAAAGACGATCAGATAACCCATATCGCCAGTTGTCTAAAAATCAATCTCAGCAAAATAATAAAACGAGGCGTTGACGAAGTATCTTACATCTTCGTTATCGATGATAAAGAAGTAGATATCGGTAACTCGGAATGCTTGATCAGTTATACCAAAACTTTATGTAGGATTTTAGACGCAACCAATCAAATGATACCGAAATATAAATCCACCGCTTGGCGTAACCTCGTTGAAAAAATTATCCAACTTGCCGAGTTCGACGGATCTATCGGCACTAAAGAGGAGGAAACCATCCATTGGGTGGCGGATTACTTTGAAAATTCAAATTTATATGAAAACAAAAACGAAGAAGCTATTAAAACAGGTTCTCCATTTTTAGAAGGGAAAAAGATTTTCTTCAACCTCCGCGACTTAAGGCAACACATCCTGCGGGAACGTTTCGCCGCAAGTTTCGAATTGAGTCACGTTCGGTTAGGACAACGTCTTAAAAAAGCCAAAATGATAAACGAAGATCGCGTTAGCTCCGGAAAGGCGACAGCGCGTTATTGGTCTATATCAAAAGAAATCTTAGATGCGCATAGGTTCTTGTGACGACAAAATTGAATGCATACAAATCTATATTATAACTACGGCCCGCCAGGGTGCGGAAAAACCACGTCTTTAGAACGTCAAGCTATGGAAGCCGTTGAAGAACACGGTTCAGACGGCGTCGTCTTGACGTCGCTCACCAACGCCGCCGCTAACGAAATTAAATCGCGCGGAATCGAAATAAAAGAAGGGCAAGTGGGAACCTTACACTCGCTTGCCAAACGATCGTTAGGCAAAAATATTAAAGTTGTCAAAGTAAAAGGATTCAACGAAGAGTTTTCCGAATACAAATTAACAACCGCCGATTGCGGAATTAACGCCGAGGGCGCTAAAGAAATAATCCAAAGTCGAACCAAAGGCGATCGTCTTTTAGCGCAATTAAATATTTATAGATCCACTCTCACTCCAGAAAACGTATGGCCCACTAACATTAAACGGTTTAGCCAAGCTTGGTTCGATTATCTAAAAAAAACCGACACCGTTGACTTTGTCATGATGATCGAACTCGCTATAGAAAATTCATGGTCCGCTCCGGGAACGCCTCGCGTACTAATCGGCGACGAAGCGCAGGATTGGTCGAAGCTAGAAACCAAATTATTTAGAGACTGTTGGGGAGACAGAGCGGAAACCGTCGTTATGGCGGGAGATCCAGATCAGGCAATCTACGAATGGCGTGGAGCCAATCCAAACATATTTATGGAACATTCCATACCCACAAATCGTAAAAATTTTTTGCGACAGTCTTATCGCCTTCCCAAATACCCGCATCGATACGCGAGAAACTTAATCAAGCGTATTAAAAATCGAGAAGATGTTGAGTTTTCCCCAACGTCGCATAAAGGATCCGTAGAAAGCATTCGTGCAACAGCAAAAAACCCAATAAGACTCCTTCCCTTAATCCAAAAAGAACTTCAATGCAAGCGTTCGGTGATGGTATTAGCTTCTTGCGGTTATATGTTGACGGAAATAATCGACGCTTTAAAAAAAGAAGGGATTCCATTCAACAACCCATATCGGCTCACAAATGCCGCATGGAATCCTCTAGCGCGAAAAGAAAAACGAATCATGCCGGTGGATCGCGTCATGGCTTTCTTAAAACCCGACGAGCGCTTGGGGAAGTTTGCTCGCGAATGGAAAACCAGCGATTTTGTGAAATGGGCTGAATGGTTAAGATCGGGCGATGTCTTGGCGCGCGATGTAAAGTCTCTCATAACCGAAGACTATTTTACGTTGCCCGACGAATTCGAACCTTTTACCGAATTGTTTTCAAAGGAAGCGCACGCAAACGAAGCCCTGCAATTAAACTCTGAATGGTATTTAAACTCTGTGGGAAATAGAGAGAGAAAAAAAATAAAATTTCCTATCGCTCTGGCAAAAAAACGAGGTCCACAAGCCTTGTTCGAAAAACCGGACGTGTGTTTGGGAACCATTCATAGCGTAAAAGGAGCCGAGGCCGACACAGTCATTTTATTTCCCGATGTTTCGACAAAAATGTATCAAGAAAAACGGAAAGATATAAGTACCGACCCCGAAACAATACGGCAATTTTATGTAGGAGTCACTCGCACAAAAGATCGGTTGATACTTTGCGAAGCCTCGTCTTTTGGAGCGTTTCGATGGTAAACATAATAAAAATTAAAACGGAATTATTAGATGGAGAAATCATAGGCCTTGTATTAAACGATCATGAATTAGACAAAGGTATAAAAGAAAACAGAGGCATGGCAATATTCTCCCCTAAAGAAATTGAAAACTTAAAAGAAGGTGGCGATCAAGTCGCCTTTTGGATAGCGGAAGCAAAAAAAATATTTGACGCCAAGCTTGAATTTAAAGATGAAAAAAAACTCGCCTTCAAAAGAAAACAGCTGCTCTCAAAGAATAATAAATAAATTCTTGTTTCTTAGAAGCTTTCCAAACTCGTTGCGTATTAATTAAACAAGGAATTAATTTATACAATCATCGATAAACTTAAATTAATTTTAATCCAACACCACCCACACCGCGTGTCATTCAGACGACCAAAGGGAGGAAGAATCTCATTTAGAACTCTAATCTATTAAGAAAATCTTGTTTAATAACTTTGAACTTAATCTCTAGTTTATTACAAACTTACTTTAAATATTATTGGGACATTATTATGGAAATTTTACCAGAACATATCTTGCCCGAAGACTTCCGAAAAAATTCAGATTGGGCAAAATTGATCGAACGATATGGAGCGGAACCTTTTGTAGATTTATTTAAAAAAGGCGGAAAAAAAATCTATGTACCTCATTGGATAGATATAAAAGCAAAAGCCGAAAAACGTATTTACCGAAACAAGTCCCTTTAACGAGTACCTTTATTTGGGCTCATATTTTGGAGCCATTTCATGGGAGTTGTTAACGCATCTTGGATATGAGTATCATGCATATAAAATAAGGCGTTTTCTTGTAACTTTTTGAAAATAAAAACAATTCACGGAAAACCCACTTATTTATTTTGGAAAAGCCTAACTCACAAACGGCCCTCCGAAATAATTATCGGAAAATAATGCACTCATAGTTTGGAGTTTTCATATGTCAGATGAATTTGAAATAAAAATTAATCCAGATGAATTTGATGTTGAGGATTTTTCCGGCGTTCTTAACGACATAGCTAAAGAAGGACATAAAGCCGCGGCGCTCTACTTAGCCGAAAACTTTTCAGGACAAATTTATATTTCGGATATCGGCGTGATTCTGACTAGAAAACGCCAACGCGAAAGGCGAATTAAGAATAAGGGGTAGTGAGTATCGACGACCACACGAGAAAAGAACTTTATAATTAAAGCTAAAAGTTAAAACCGTTTTCCTTGGAAAACGTTGCACATCTCGCACCAGGAAGTTGGCGCAATTCCGTTTTTTAAGTCTTCGCGGAATTTAATATATTGGTCGCTATTCCAGATTTCATCGTAAGTATTTTCGTTTAAATTTCCCAACGAAAACTTTTTGGAAATTTGGCAACAAGGATACACTTCTCCATATTCTGATACCTGCACCCATTTGTAAGGAAAGTCACACCCTCTCTTTTCGTCTTCTGACGCTTCTTTTTCTTTAACAGGATTGGGTTTGGGGGCATTCCAATAAGCCTCTGGAAGATCCACGGGAATATTATATTTTCTGGCTTTTTGTACTACCTGTTCAAATGTATCGCGCACAAGGTTCTGATCCAACCTATCCAAACGATGTTCCGAAGTGCAGATCTTGCCTTCAAACTCTTTATCCACTTTATCTAAAGTGATTGCGTTCAAATGAACAAACAGGACGGAATCAATATCGTTTTCATGCGCTAAATCCATAATCTTTGGCAATTCCGCAAGATTTTCGGTAAAACAGGCGACATTAAAAATTAACCGAGGGGAATTTGCTTCATATTGCTTTTTAAAACGATTGATTAACCGAATTTTGGATAGCCACTTATCATAGGCAGTTCCGCGAACCCATTCGAATAGTTCTGCCGTTGCCGCTTCGGTTGAAATTAAAATCTGTTCCAACAAGTTTTCTTTAACAATGGCCTCGGCAGTCGCTTCATTGAGCAACACCATATTGGAAACCACTCTTACTTTTTGAAACCCTTCAGCCTTAGCGTACCGTAGAATTTCTAAAATATCTTTTCTCAAAAAAGGCTCGCCAAAATCGCTTAGTACAAGAACCTCAAAATCTTCCGGAGAAAAGTTAGATAAGTAATTTTTGAATGTCTCGGTAGAGTTATACTCGCGAGAAAACTTCTCCATCTTCATGCAATGCCGACACAACAAATTACAATTATCCGTTACGCTAATTTGAAGAATTTCCCATTTATTGTCGATGGCTTTTAAGGTATTTGGCATGGTCTTTTCTTTTAAGTATTTTTACCGGAGTGACGCTAATAGAAGAATACGATTTTTAAAATCTGCGATTCTGTCTTATCGACAAATTCATTAAAAATCTTTATCAACTATTATTATAAGAGGAAGTTAATTTTTCCCATGGTTTATTTTCTCAAATATTTCTTTGATCGAACTCATGTCAAATTTGTTCAATGATTCTTTAATCTGGGCAGCAAGTTGAGCGCAATTTTCATCCATGGTCTGGAGTTTAGAAATAATTCTTTCCAATTCAGTAATACTGCTCAATTCAACCGCATCCTTTAATTGCAAATACAAATCTTCCGATAAAGAAATATTTGAATAATCAATCTCAGCCGAACTTGGAGATTCTTGTTTAGGTAATTCTTTATCCGCATATTCGAACTCTATATCTAGGAGGTCTTGCAGACACTGTATAATATGTTCCACTCGAAAAGGTTTTGCAATAAACTCCTGAACTCCAAACTGAGCGTAAGGTTCGATATCTCGGCCAAATACCGAGGCGGTAATAACGACAATTTTGAATCGGTCCTCGCCAAATTCTTTCTGGATGGCGGCAATGGATTCTCGTCCATTCATAACTGGCATTCGTATATCCATGAAAATTATATCGGGAAGATGTTCTCGAACCTTTTCTAAACCGTCTTGGCCATCGACCGCTTCTATAACGTCAATTTTCAATTGAGAGAGGAATGCAGCCAAAACATCGCGATTATCTTTAACATCGTCGACAATAAGCGCTTTAACTTTATGCCCTTCGGCCAGGTAAAGAATATTTTGGGTGCGTTCGCTCCGTTTAGGGATTTCGCCAACCGCCTTCGGTAAAAACAAAGTAAAATGAAAACAAGAACCTTTACCCAACTCGGATTGCACTTCTAACCTCGATCCCATTAATTCCAACTGTTTATTAGATATCGCCAACCCCAGGCCGGTACCGCCCTTCTTTGCTCCAGAATCCTCTTGATAAAACGGTTCAAAAATATGCTGTTGATCTTTAACGGAAATACCGCTTCCTGTATCAACGACTTCAAACAAAAACCATTCGTCTTCTAACGGAGTAATTTTAAATACAACTTCGCCGCTATCCGTAAATTTTACTGCGTTACCAATAAGGTTAGTCAATATCGCCCTTAATTTATGTTCATCGCCAGAAACAAGACAAGGTTCTTTTAAGCCGTCAACTCTCCAATCCAATTGTTTTTGTTGGCATCGAAGTTCAAACATCTTTGAAATTCCATTGGTTAGATCATTAAGATCAAAATTAATCTCCTGGAGATCCATTCTTCCCGCTTCAATTTTGGATATATCGAGAATTTCGTTGATCATATCGAGGAGATTCTTCCCGCTGGTATCGATCGTCTCCAAAGCCTGCCGCTGGCTTGGCTCAAGATCTCGTCTTCTTAAAAGAATCTGCGAATAACCAAGAATGGCGTTCATCGGCGTCCGTATTTCATGGCTCATATTGGCTAAAAAATTGGATTTGGCGCGATTGGCTGCCTCGGCTTCTTCTTTTGTCGAAACCAAAACATTTTGGGCTTCTTTCCATTGAGTAATATCCCTAGCAATGGTTGAAGCGCCTATGATTTCTCCCAAAATATTCTTGATCGGAGAAATTGTCAGCGAAACATCAATGGCAGTTTTGTCTTTTCTAATTCGAATTGTCTCAAAATGTTTGATCTTTTTTCCTTCTTTAATCTCTTTAAGAAAACTATCGCTTTCGTATTTCCGATCTTCTGGTATTAGGATTGAAATGTTTTGCCCTACAATTTCCTCCGAGGTGTACCCATAAATAATCTCGGCGCCTCTGTTCCAGCTAACTATTTCTCCCGTCAAATTTTTTCCAATCACCACATCGTCGGTATTCTCTACAATAGAAGCCAGAAACCTTTTATCTTCAAGATGTTGTATTAGCGCCTTATTTGCCGACTCCGCTTCCGCTTGAGCGTTCTCGGCTTGTTTCTTAGCTTTCTCTACCTTCTCTTCCGATGCTTTTCTCTCGCTTATGTCTCGTAAACTACCGCCAAAAAATGGCTTGCCGCCTAAATTCATCTCGCTAACGCGTAATTCCATGGGAAACGTGGTTGAATCCTTACGGAGTCCTTCCACTTCCCGTACGGTATCTATAATATTTTTCTGGTGAGTTCGAAGATATTTTAGGAGATACCCATCGTGCTCAGAGTTGTAAGGTTCTGGCATCAACATTTTTACATTATTCCCAAGAACTTCTTTAGCCGTATAACCAAACATTTTTTCGGCAAACGGGTTAAAGTCCGTCACCAAGCCATTAGGGTTGATAACGACAATTCCTTCCTGTGCGCTTTCGGTAATCGTATGGCTTCGAGTCTCGGAAATCTGTTGATCTCGATAAGTTTTTATATACTCTAAAGACAATCCAACGAATGGAACCAAATAAGCCATGATTTTAAGAAAATGAGCGACATTGAAATGGTTATCATATAAAGAGAAAGAACCAAAAGCCATATGGAGTTGAGTGGCAACATGAGGAATCACGCTGATTAAGATGGAATAAGAAATAAAATTCTTTTCTCTCTTATGAAATATCGGGAAAACATAAAAACCAGCGAAAAGATATAACGCTAGAGGAGCCACATCCCAAGGACGCGTAATCAAGGCATCGGGAAACATTGTATTTGGAAGGCTAGCGCTGGTGGCGCAAACCTGTATGATCCCATATGCGGTAAAACCAAAAACAAGACTGGCTAATACCACAAACCATAAATTTCTTGGGCGTCCTTTATTGCCGCCATAAATCAGCAGAGCAACGCTTCCAATTAGAATTAAAGCGTTAAATAATCGACAAATCGCCCAGGTGAAAGGAACCAAATTGCGATTGTCGGCAACAGCCTCAATCAAGCGATCTGCCGCTAGGGTGTGGAAGGCATCCATACAACCCGCGCAAAAAAAGGCCACCCCTAAAATGGGAGCGTCCATATCGCGATTTGTTGTAAAGTTGGCAAAAAATAAGATGACCGTAAAAATCGCGGCGCTAAAGGCGCTCCACTCCAGGATGGTATGGAGAAACGCTCCTCCCAAGGCTCGAAACATACTATCGGTAATTTCGATAGAAATCATCCCAACCGTTGTCTCAACTTGAAACGGTATCTTGGCGCTGCCAAAATCAAACCCTATTTGATTGAGAATAAACGGACCTACAGAAATGGCCACCACTAAGAACAGAAAAGGAATCGGCTGTCGAAAGGAAGGCTCTAGTTTATTAGAGTTTTCGATCATTTCTTCATTTTCTCAATTAAGACTCGTCTATAGTTAGGTTTTCCTAATTTTATTGATATTCAGTAAAAAATATTTTTGAGAGCAATAGTATGTTCAAAAAAAAACCATTTTTTAATATGAAATAATAGCATATTACATATTAATATATATAGTAAAAGTAAATATAATACTCCTAAAACCCTGGTTGCGGTTAACCTATTTTCTGGCGTCGCTAAATTCCAAGGATTTGAACAAGATTCCGCTTAAAAAAGGTCGTATAGGAGTCGAGAAATAAATATTTAAGCCTGGGGAAAAGCGCTTTGGGAGGTTGAGTTCAATGGGTTGTCGCCGACATATCGAGATCCAATTTATCTACCGATGTTCCAAAATACAAATTTTCTCTATTGGAAACTCGTAGGATAAACCTCTAAATCCATTGAATATGAGTGTCGCCTTACAAAGTTCGCGTCGCTTAAGTTAAATGGATTTTTTCCCATTATTTAATTTTTCGACTATTTCTTCGATGAGATCCATATCAAATTTCCTCAACAATTCTCTAATCTGAGTCCCTAGTCGGGCACAATTTTCATCGACATTTTGAAGTTCAACTAAAACCGACTCTAACAAGGTGAGATTGTTTACTTTAGACGCTTCTTTAAGTTTCAAAAATAATTCTTCAGGCATGATAATTTTTGAATAATCTATTGGGGCGTGGCTTAAGAAACCTTGACTCGAAGCAACCTTCTCTTCTTCATATTCAAATTCAACATTCAAAATATTTTTAAGACTATATACGATTTGCTCCAAACGAAATGGTTTAGTAATAAACCCCTGAATTCCCATTCGGATATAAGGTTCCACATCCCGACCAAATAACGAGGCGGTAATAACTACTATTTTAAATCGATCATTCCCAAATTCCTTTTGTATTTCTTGAATGGCATCTTCTCCGCTCATAATTGGCATTCGAATATCCATGAAAATAATATCTGGATGATGCTCTCGAACTTTTTCCAACCCATCTTTACCATTTACCGCCTGTATCGTGTCGACTTTCAATTCGGAGAGAAATGTCGCCAACACGTCTCGATTTTCTTTGACATCGTCGACGATCAGCGCATTCACGCGAACTCCTTCCGCCAAATATAGGATATTGTTAATACGTTCTCCTCTCCTAGAAACCAAGTCGGTACCTTTTGGAAGAAATAGCGAGAAGTAAAAACGCGAACCTTTATTCGGTTCAGATTCAAATTTTAATTCAGATTCCATGAGTTCCAATTGTTTGCTTGAAATTGCCAATCCCAATCCAGTCCCACCCATTTTCGCCCCAGACTTTTCTTGGTAAAATGGTTCTAAAATATGGCATTGGTCTTTAGCGCTAATGCCGCTTCCCGTATCCGTAACTTCAAACAAAAACTGTTGTCCCTCTAAGAGGGTAACTTTAAATAATATTTCTCCAGATTCGGTAAATTTTACCGCATTGCCCACAAGGTTAATCAATATCGCTCTCAATTTACCTTCATCGCCAGAAACGACGCAATTCTCCGATACTCCTTCGAACTTCCAATTTAATCTCTTTTGTTGACATCGGAGTTCAAACATTTTGGAAATCCCAGCCGTAAGTTCTTGGAGGTCAAAAACAACTATCTGGAGGTCCATCTTTCCGGCTTCAATTTTTGAAATGTCCAAAATCTCATTTATCATTAGCAAAAGATTTTGACCACTCATGTCAATAGCTTCTAAAGCGTGGCGATGCTCTGAATCCAAACCTTTTCTTCTTGAAAGGATCTGAGAGTAACCGAGGATGGCATTAAGAGGCGTTCGAATTTCATGGCCCATATTGGCCAAAAAAATAGATTTAGCTCGATTTGCTTCCTCGGCTTCTTCTTTTTCGATTAAAAGCCTTGTTTCTATTTTTTTCTGCGTAATATCCCGTACAAGAGCTACAAACACGGGGTTTCCTAAAACCGATATTCTTGCAAGCCCCAACTCCATAGGAAAGTTTGAGCCGTCTCTTCTCAGCCCTTCCACCTCAATCGTTGTGCCTATTATTTTGGACACATCGGTTATTAATATTCTATTCAAACCATTTATGTGTTCTTCTCTATAAGATTCCGGCATCAGTTCAGTAACATTTCTGCCCATAAATTCAATAGCAGAATATCCAAAGATTTTTTCGGCTTCTGGATTGAATAATTTAACCTCACCATTCTGATCTATAGTGATTAGACCTTCCTGCAGGTTATCAATAACAGAAGATAAAAATTTCTGATTCTCAACTATCGTTTCTTCTGTTTCTCTGTATGAAGTAACGGCCAAAACAAACCCAGCGCTGTATGCAAACAATCGAAGCAAGTGCCACCACCACCAAGCGCCATCCCATAATTGAGAAAGTTCAAATAATATTCCCGCCGAACCGAATAAGGTAGAATGTATTGCAAAAAGATAGTCGCTTAATTGATGTTTAAAATAAAGCTGTTTAATAAAAAATCCTGCCGCCAATAAAAAACCCACTCCTCCTAAAATATTAAGAGCCTTCGCCAAGATTGAAAACTCTCCTTGTCTCACCATTTCAGGCATATACTCTGGATAAGCCAGAGATGCTAATCCTAAAATAACAGCTCCCGTCAACACAATCATCGGAAGACGGACAACAAAATTATTTCCAACGATTGACTTTGGCATCCACACCATTGCAATAAAAAATCCACCCGCAAATTGCGCGGCGCTATGTAGCCCAACGAATAGTTTCCCCGGTTCTAATCCGGCATGAAAAATATCCAGAGTTCCCATGCTAATCAAGGCGCACGCGATCCATAAGTCTTCCAAGTTTTCAATTTTACGTTTGTGAACGGTTACAAGGATTCCAGCGAAGGTTAGAGCTATGAATCCACCCAAACCTTCAATTAAAGAATGAAACGGCAAGTGAACGAGTCTCCACTCTGGGAAAAAAACTATGGAGATCCAACTACCTAATACAGGAAGAATTAAACCAAGGAAGAAAATATTTAAAAGATGCCTGGTAAATCGGATGGGTTTCATTTCACTCTAAAGGAACTTTTTTCAAAAAATTCTTCGTTAATAATAGACATTTTTTAAATATTCATTCAATGTTTATGAAATAAAATAACACACGTTGACATTTTTCTTAGCAATAGATTCGTTTCCTCCACTATAAACTTAAAATTGAAGATTTTCTTAGAATTTCGCAGAGGAATAAGGAATTTTAAACCATTCAGAAAAGGATTACGAAGCTAATTTTAAGCGTGGGGAAAAGCGCTTTGGGAGGTTGAACTTAAAGGGTTATTACCGGAGAGTCGTGCCCCCACCATCCAAACCTGGTCGCCCATTTTAACCGAGCCAGGTTCCAACGTTTGAGTGTACACTCCCAAATAACCGTTGTTCTTTTGATCGATAGTTTTCAAAATTTGGTTATCTTTAGGCAGGTTGTCTTGCGCTAACGTGGTCATGATGCATCTAATGGTAGGCTTTGTAATTTTTAGTTTTACCGTGTCTCCTATTTCTAATATCAAATCTTCCCAATTCTTTTCCATGCCTAAACTCATGTCGGTTTCATAATCGGTATCTTCGGAATCGATCACAATATTAGGTCGAAACCGCCTTGCGTCATAAGTTCCATCTTTATGAATGGACTGAAGCCGCTTGAGAGCGCTGGTAGTCAAAATGTGTAACCTTCCTCCATCAAAAAAATCGAAAGGAGATAAACTTTCCAAACAAGAAGCAGTTTCCACTGATCCTGATTCGTCTTCTTCCAGGGATAATTTTTCGACCGCAGCGTTTTCGGGAACTTGCGAGATTAGGGCGACTGACCTTTCAATCTTTTCAGAAAGGATTTCGTTAACATCCTCATCGTCAGTAAAGATTGTTTCGCCATCGGGAAATGATATAGATACTTTTGGCAATACGTTTCCATCCTCGTTCGAAACCAACGTTTTAGCGCTAAATTTAAAAACGTTTTCCCATTTTCTCGGATTTTTCGCGCTAATTATTCTTCCCGAGCTTTTATCTATCAAGCTAAATGAGCGGTCTCCAATAAGACCTTTTTTTGCGATGGTTGCCGTTTCCAGCGTTTCTCCTTGCATGGTTTTAATCGGATACCGCCACAATTCCGAAATTTTTCCAACAAGAATTCTCGAATCGTTTTCCATACTCAACAATTTTTCTAATCTCGAATGATTTCCAAAGTCCCTACAAAAAAAAGTGGGGGGGGGGTTGATACTACTAAAATTTGCCTAGAAATAGTAGAAAAAATATAGAAAATTGAATTGCATTTAACCGAATAAATTTGAAAAATTTCAAAATGGGTTATAACGAAGTAATAGCTGAAAGGTTGCGAAAAGGCTTGACATTAATCACAGTTGCTGTCCTGAGCAACGCCGAAGTAGCTCTCGAAGGGTCGGTTTTTAGGGGAACATGTTTCTACGAAACATAGATTCCTCGACTGCGCTCGGAATGACTGTTTTAGGTGACACCAACACATGTCATTTCGAGCGATAAATTCACTTAGTGCATTGATTGATCAAGCAACTAGAGTTATAAAGTCCCTCCCGCCCGTCATCCCGAGCGCAGTCGAGGGATCTCGTTTTTTATACCGGTTATTTTCACTAGTTCCTTACTAGCCTGTCTAAGGGTCGCCTCGATTCAATAAAATTAACTCCTTTTTAGTTTTACTTCGAAACGTGTAATAATTTGAGCCATATAAATTAATCGCATAAAAAATATGACATCACAAAACTTTAACATCATTACCCCAAAAGAAGGCGTTCCTATAAAAGCGTGGACCCAGGGCGTTCCCTTAGAAAAGGAAGCGGAACAGCAACTCAAAAACGTTGCCAGTATGCCCTTCGTGTATAAACACGTCGCCGCTATGCCCGACGTGCACTGGGGAATGGGAGCCACCATAGGAAGCGTGATACCTACTTTAGGAGCCATCATCCCAGCGGCGGTCGGCGTTGATATAGGCTGTGGGATGATGGCCGTTCAAACTAGTTTAAACGCCAAATCTCTCCCGGATAATTTGAAAGATATGCGAACTCAAATAGAAAGGTTCGTTCCGCATGGACGCACTCACAATGGCGGTCGTGGCGATAGAGGAGCCTGGGCAAACGTGCCGGAGGAGCAAGCCAAAATTTGGAGCGAATTAAAAAAAGGATTCGACAGGATTGCAGAAAGGCATCCGAAAGTTGGAAGCCGTAGTCCAAACCATGTCAATCACCTGGGCACGCTCGGTACCGGCAATCATTTTGTAGAAGTCTGTCTGGATGAAAACGAACAAGTATGGATCATGCTGCACAGCGGATCGCGCGGCATCGGCAATCGAATTGGAACGTACTTTATCGAATTAGCCAAACAGGATATTCGCCAATGGCATGTTAACTTGCCCGATAAAAACTTAGCTTATTTTAAAGAAGGAACCGAATACTTTGACGATTACGTTTTTGCCGTTGGTTGGGCGCAAAACTTTGCCAAGACCAATCGCGAATTGATGATGCAAGCCGCGATCGAAGCCATAGAAAACACGCCTGGCATACCTCCATTTGAGGCGGAAATCAAATCCGTTAATTGTCATCACAACTATGTGGAACGAGAAGACCACTTTGGGAAGAACGTTTTAGTCACGCGCAAAGGAGCCGTCCGCGCCAGGAAAGGCGATCTAGGAATCATCCCTGGAAGTATGGGCGCGCGATCCTTTATTGTAAGAGGTCTTGGCAATAAAGACAGTTTTCACAGCTGCAGTCACGGCGCAGGTAGAGCCATGTCGCGATCAGCCGCAAAAAAGAAGTTTAGTATTGAAGATCACATCAAAGCGACCGAAGGCGTCGAATGCCGCAAAGATAAAGACGTCCTCGACGAAACCCCAGCCGCCTACAAATCCATAGACGCCGTCATGGAAGCGCAAAAAGACTTAGTCGAAATCGTTCACACACTCCGCCAAGTCATCTGTGTTAAAGGTTAATTTACCTTTCCTACGCGCTCATTGAAAAATGAACCCGTTTATAAGTTCAATGCTAAACTAAAATAACCTTTGATTAAACCATTTCCCATTGCATGTCATCCTGATGACCCAAGGGAAGAAGGATCTCGCCTCGATTAAATAGAGCTACTTCCTTTGAGCAATAAACGCTGTGTTTATACCTCAAAAATAGCCGCATTTTGAGGTATATTTTTAGGCTTACAACTTAAAAATAATCCATAGGCGGATTGAGCGCGGATAACGATATCGCTCTTACTGGAACCTCGCGCGCCACCTTAACCCGAGACTTACAAGATCTAATAAAAAGGAATCCCTCGCCAAAACCGGCAAACTCAAAACTACACGGTACTATTGATATAAAAACTTAACGAAATCGGCTGCACCCTCCGCCAAGTCATTTGCGTTAAAGGTTAAGGGAAAATTTCAAATCAAACTAATCATCTCCTACCAAAAACTTAATCACTTGCAACAAGATGACCCATGTAAAAAATAAAATAACCGCTCCTAATCCCAAACGATTTATCCGCTTAATGATCAACTCAGTCTGCTTTTCAGGATATCCCGCCAAGTTTTCATCTTCGCGAAACAAATAAAAACCGCCTATAAACCCCAATAAAGTAAGAAGAGCTCCAAATGGAGTAGTACCCCCTTCCCATTCAAACCAGTCAATCCCCGAAGCTATCTCAGTCGTATCGTAAACAAACCCGAGTATTTCCACAAAAATGTCTGTTAAGATATCCCAGATTTTTTCCACGTAAAAAACCTTTAATCAAGTATGATTACCGACCAAGTAACATTTTGAATACAACAAAATAGAATACGGCAGCGCCTATAAGGAATTTAATATCACCTTCAAAATTTTCCCCCGAACACTTTTTGGCCTCTTCAATATATTCCTTCTTTTTTTGAACTGAATCAGGGTCTTCGGAATATAAAAACATGGGATCTCTCCCTTGAATCAATACCCAACCATCTTCTTTCCATGCATAAAGCCCTCTGACATTAAATCTGTCATAACCTCCTAGATGTGAACCGTAATAATTATCAACTTTATTGATAACGCCAAATTTATCATAGCCAAAATGACTTGTAACAAGCATGTACTTTGAAAACTCGGTTTGACGGCTAAGCTCTTCCAGTTGCATGTAGGAAAATTCATCTTCATGATAGGTGTCGCCAAATTTCCATTCTAAATTTTTATATTCTGGAAAAAGATCATGAATAAATAATTGAAAATAGGATTGCACACTACAATCTCGTGTAGGACCTTGTGAAGGTTTGCAAACTTCAATCGGGAGATTAAAGCGATCCGAGATTTCCTGAGTTACTTCAAAGCAAAATAATTTATCCTGCCATGAAAAAACCATTCTCTGCGTCCCGTCTTTGAAGCGAAAAAAAAGGCGCCAATTGGTTCGGCAACCCAGGCCATGAGGTTTTCGAACCGGCCAGCTGGTAATATCTGGAACGATTCTTAATTTCTCGATTTCATCCAAAGACCCTTTTCTACCCACCACGCCAAAAATTCCCTTTTTTATAGAAAACTCCCTTAGTTCTGGAAACAGATAAAACCTAAGAGGGAATAACCAGGGATAAGCAAAAATAAAACCAGCAAGAAAAAATGGAAAAGCAAAGTTAAACGGAATATCAAAAGGGGTTCTGGAATACGAACCAAAAAATAATCCCAGCGAAACCAAAACAAAGGCATGCCGAACCCAGGATTTCAAAATCCCCCTGCTTGTTATTTCAAGATCCTTTTCTAAAATTTGATATCTCCTTTGATGTCTTATTTATTTATCGTCAACAATTCTGCTTAAATTAAGGTAAATCCCTTCAAAAATAAGAATCGATTTGCATACCAATTAAAAACCATTGAATTTCCAAAAATTAAAAATATAACCTATTTCACATTTTCTATATCCACGATCCACTCAAAACCAATATTACCTGGTTAGGAGAAATTGAAAAGTTTTATTAAACCGTGGAGAGATTCTTTGTTATCTTTGAGCTAGCGCAACTCTTCCTGCTCTATGACCCTTCTAAAAACAAAACCCATTAGTTCTACATTTGAAAAACTATCCTGTTGACCAAACAAACTAAAAGTGAGAAACTTCTCGGAAAAATAAAATTTTTGGAGACGGTAATGAGGACAAAGCACTTTTTAGTATTTGTAAATATCTCGCTCTTCTTCCTATTTGGATGTCTAAACATGCCTACACCAACTTCACAAATAACGGGTTCATATACCTCAGGTCTTAGATACGAAAATTTTGACTGTTCCCGCTTGTCAGCAGAAATAGATTCTCTTGCAAGAAGAGAGAATCAGTTAGTAGTAGCGCAAGAGCAAAGGATCAAGACAAGTGAAACTCAGGCTTTCTGGTGGGGCTATGGACAAGGCGATGGGCTTGAAGCATCTGAACTGGCTAATGTAAGGGGGGAAAAAGAAGCGGTACGAAAAGCATTAGAAGTGAATAAATGCAAATAAATTGTGAAAACCTTTCCTAAAGACCTAACTCAAAAAGAAATAGAGATCACGTTTGGAATACTAACTTAGTTTCTCCTAATTGACCAAGGTTCTAAATGAGATTCTTCCTCACCCTTTCAGGGTTCGTCTGAATGACACTTCGTGGGGACTTTCTTAAATTTTGATTACTTTAGTTTAATGACATCTATAAATTTCTAAAAATCAATCACCCCAGTATTCCACAGAGTTCGCCGATGGCGAATATGATTTTAGGTCCGAAGCCTACCGACCAATTCACTTCACATTTTCTATATCCACGATCCACTCAAAACCGAAACGGCCCGCTTTGGTTGTGATTTGTAGTCTATTAGGATGTCTAATTTTATTATATATTGACGTTGGGATACTAAGCGACACTCGTTTATCGGACAAGTTCCAAAAGAACCCAGGATTTAAAAACCAACCCAATAGCCTTTAATAATGCGCTTTACCTTTGGAAGTTTGGCCTCCGAATCTGAGCTATGAGACATAAGACTTAATTCTCATCAAATAATTAGATGCGATAAACTATAACAATCCATTTATTGTAGCGCCCTTTCCATGCAACTTTTGTGAGACGAATCATCAGTTCTTCCTTTACTTAAGAGGCATCATTTTAAAAGTAAATGAAATAACTCACTTAATAAGTGGAATATTATTTTGATTTGAGTCGTAGTTATTTAAAATACCTTCGTCCCCAATGCCATCAACTGGTCTTGGTTAACTGAATCCACAAAAGAGGGTTTTAATCGCTCATGGCACAAAATAAATTTAAGTTAATCGTTTCGAATGTATCCGTTAACACTAATTTAGTGGTTACGCTAAATACCAGAACCACAAAAGAAGAAGCCTCTAAAGAAGTCGGAAGAATTCTAGACGCTGCAAGTGTTTTTGACGATTATGATTGGAAAATAGAAGGATGTGCAGACGGTGGCATTAACGAGTTTAACGACGACTTGCAAAAGGAAATCCTAGAACGTATTGGCGAAGAGGAAGAACCGGAAGACTGTCTTAACTGGGACGGGATGGCAAAAATTTACGAATTTGAGCTATACGATATTACCGTTAAAACAGACGTTGAAACCGCATTAAAATCGGAGTCCAAAGAAGACGCCATCACGGAAGTCAACGTTATGATAAATGAAAATAAACTATTTGACGGCTACGATTGGAATATCAAGGAATGCTCGGAAACCGGAATTAACAAGCTTGACGACAGTTTGAAAAAAGAAATTTTGGACCGCTTGGACGGAAATGTAGAATCTTGTATTGCAGAAGGCTCGTAAAAAAAGGCGTCGCCGAAAAATTGAAACGGCGTTGAAAGAATCGGCAAAATATCTGAACAAAAATTTTTTGGATTTATCGTTGGGAGTTGTAATAAGGTTGTCGCACTTCGACAGGCTCAGTGTGACATTTATTATACTTTCCCATTTTACTCTTTAGTTTAGTTCCTTTTTCAAGCAACCCATAAGGCGAGTGGAAAATCCCTAACGATTAAGATAAACCTGGCAATAACACTTTCAATTCTTTGGCTATCAATGCAATTGCTAAACTTCCCAAGATCAAACCCATAAATTGGGTCATGATTTTGATACCCGTCCTTCCGAGAAAATTGATGATATTATCGGCGACATTAAAAATAAGTCCTATGATCACTCCTATCAAAATAATTCCAAATATCATGAGGATTTTAGAGTTCCATGAATCGATGAGATCCGCCTGAATAACCACTAAACTAATCGCCGCCGGTCCCGCTAAAAGAGGAAACGCTAAGGGCATTATGGAACCGTCGTCGCCGGACTTCATATCCAGATCTTGCCTTGGTGGGAATGGGTTGTTTGATAGCATCGTCGCGGCGGTATAGACCAAAAAAATACCTCCAATTAATTTAAATGCGGGCATTTCAATTCCAAAAAAACCGAGTATGTATTTTCCGCACAGGAAAAAACCGACTAACAAGCTGATCACAGCTAAACAAGTTTTGAACCTAAACCGCTTAAGTTCTTCTTTAGATTTATCGGCTGCAAGCGAAAGGTACATAGGGATATTACCTATTGGGTCCATAATGGTGAATAGAATCACAAAAGCCTTTATCAACTCGTTAGAATCAAACAATGAAAAACCTTTCTACAAATAATAAAATTAACGACCTCTGGCCACTCCTAAATATTCTCTCTTAGAAATGCTTAGAGATAGATATAATATTGCTCTTGAATAACATTATTTCAATATATAAAGGAATGTGCCTTAAATGGTAGATCATTTTATATAAAAGACACCGACAGCAATAAAACTGAACTTAAAATTTCAATAAAGAACCAACCCAGCCAATAAATAGTTGGAAAATTTGATTTGAAAAGGTATCGTTTTATTAAATAATTGATAATATTTTTAAGGACATCTCTAATAATTCGTAATTTTAACTTTCGGCAACTCGCTCGCCCTATATTTAGAAGTGCGGCTCGCGGCTGATACCAGTTTTAGAGGCCCTCTTAACTCATATTGGATAGCTCCATGTCATCAGCGGAAGAATTTTATAAAAGCGGCGTCAAAAATATTTCAAATAGAAAATACGGGCAAGCGGCAAAAGATCTAGAAGAATGTATAAAATTAGACCCAGAAAACGCCGATGCACACCTCTGTATAGGAGTTACCTTTTGGAATTTGGGTTTTCCTAAAGAAGCAATCAAAGAGTATCAAGAGGCGATTCGATTAGATCCTCAAAGCGACAAAGCTCATTTTAATTTGGGAGTGGTTTTTCAACGCTTGAATAGAATCCAAGAAGCGATCATTGAATATCAGAAAGCTATAAAAATCAATCCAATAGAGCTTAACGCTCATTTTAACCTTGGGTCCGCCTATAGCCGTTTGGGAAAGTATGACGAAGAAATGAGCCAGTATAAAAAAATATTGGAAATAAACCCCACTTATCCCAACGCCAACTTTGGAATCGCCAATGTCTATAGAAAACTCCAACGTTACAAAGAAAGCAAAGACGAATACGAAAAAGCGCTCAAACTGAATCCCGAGCATGCCGACGCTCACTTCAACTTGGGGGTGGCGTACGAACTTTTAAACGACGGCAAAAACGCTATCGCCTGCATTACAATGGCCGAACAACTATATGAAAAACAGGGTAAAGAAAACCGAAGACGCGAAACTGTTGGCAAACTCTTTGAGCTTTACGAAAAATTTGGTTTCAAACCGGAAGATATAAATGGAATTTCTAATAATTAATTCAAAACTTTTAGCGATTAAAGTAATCTAAATAATCGAATATTAACCTGAGAAAATTAATAATATCATTCAACCTCCAATAATTGATAACGATCCAATTTTAAGATAAAATTAAAGTTCAAGAACTACCATAAAACCGCATACTTAAACCTTATAAGGCTAATTTTTCAGTATGTTAATAAGAATAGCCTGGATTCTTTTTGGATATTACAAATGTTGAATTTAATAAAAAAAATTACTTTGCTCTTAATAATTCTATTTCCAGTAACAGCTATTGCCGAAGACTTTGCTAGTGGCGATAAGTTTGATTTTAGAAAAACCAAATGGGGAATGACCAAGGAGCAAGTTTTAAAATCCGAAGAAATTTCCGTTCACGACTCCTCCGAAACAAATATTCTCTATCATACGGTCATTTCTCAAAAAGACGCGGAGATTGAATACAATTTTTCAAATGGGAAATTAACCCAAGCCTCCTACCACATCAACGAAGGTTATTACGATCCGGCCAAACATCACGACGATTTCGTAATGTTTGAAAAAATCTTAACTAAGAAATACGGAAAACCTTCATTTATTGAAAAAAAGGGCGTTGGCACCGAAAGCATCCGAAAATCTCTTTCTGATGGAGTCGCTATGTCCTTGGGTTACCTCATATTAACGACCAAATGGGATTTAAAAAAGACCACCATAGCGCATTTAGTTAAAAAATCGAAAACCAACGCAGGCACTGTACATTCAATGACATACATGGCCAAGTAAACCGGCTTACGGCAAAATCTATAAAAAGCTCAAAGCAAGTTTTCTAAATCCTTTTGAATTTAACGACATCTTATAGTCGTTAAACGAATTTATTTGGGAGAACTAACTTGAACGTTATACGAAGAGAAGAAACGCCAAATCCTGCGGCGGTAAAATTTATAATTGACGGCCCCGTCATAGCTTCTGGAACCATGTCTTTTTCAACAGGCGAGGACGAAGAAGAGGAATACCGGGGAGATAACCCCACAGCAATTGCTTTATTTAAAGTTGGCGCTTCAGAGGTCTTTTTCTATAAAGACTCTGTTTCTGTAACCATGTTTTCCGTAAAGGCTTGGGAGTTTTTTATGGAAGACGTGATAGAGGCCTTGGAAACTACTTTGGTTCCCCCCGGAACCGAACTCCCAAAAGAAGAAAAAAAGAAATCGTTTCTCGACGATTTTGATAAAGAAGGGTTTCCAGAGCTTCCCGAAAAAGAAAAGTTATCCGTTATAGAATCTTTAATGGATGAAATCATTCGCCCCGCTTTAGCTAATGACGGCGGCGGTTTGGAAGTCACAAAGTTTGAGTTCAATGAAGTGCAAATTAAATATCAAGGCGCTTGCGGCACCTGCCCCAGTTCGACAGGAGCTACCCATTCCGCAATCCAAAGAGCTCTAAAAAATTATCTCGACCCTCAACTATCGGTTGTTATCAAGCGAGCATAAACCTATTCCTATTTATAAGTGAAAAGGTTTCCCCCTGTTTTTTTAGTTTCATTTTTATCCGCTTCTCCAAAAAACTTTCCCTATCTTTCGCGTCGCTAACAATATAATATCCGAGTCTTCTTCTAGTTCACTTTTATATCTAAGCGGAAGGCTTAAAAAATGACTCGTCCGCCCCAATAATAGAATTAACTTTAACTTGAAAAAGACCCATTTAAAGCTTATATTCACAGTGTATCTCTAAATAAATACTCTCTGACTTTAGGTTTTTCCGACACAAATAAAACAGCGCTTATGAGAAAATTTCTGATTGGCCTTATATCGTTAATTTCATGCGTGGCAGTTTCTTCTCAAGGTTTCGCTCAAGACGACGCCGACGTTTTCGATTTGGACTTAACTCAACTTGCGTCCTTGAAAGTTGTTTCCGCATCCAGATACGAACAAAACATATACGACGCCCCGGCAAATATAACCGTTGTCACCCCTCAGCAAATTGAAAGACGAGGTTATAGAAATCTCATTGAAATTTTAGAAGATGTTCCAGGATTCGATTTTGCCACTTATGAAGACGGCGGCGGCGAATATCCCACACACAGTTTGAACCGTGGCATCGGCGGAGATAATGGCAACACCAAAATATTGTTCATGGTAGACAATATCATTCAAAATCATATTTCTTTTAACTGGTCGCTTGGGTGGCATAATCAAATGCCCCTCCATGATATAGAGAGAATTGAAATTATTCAGGGGCCTGGCTCGGCCTTATATGGGTCCAACGCTCTCTCCGGAATTATTCATATCATCACCAAAAAGAAAGAAGAGAAAGATAACGAAATTTACATCAAACCCTGGGTGGGCCAGCACAATACGAAAGTGATCGATCTTAGATACGGAGGTATTTTTAAGGACCTCCACTATTCGGCCACCCTCAGAAAATACGACACCGATGGCGACCAGGGCATTGGACGTCCAGACCCAGGCAGCTACTTTCAAAATAATTTTGAGCCTAATGTTCTCACAAAAAACTATAATTCGTCCGGCGTTTTCGAAACGAACGCGACCAACCCATCTGCGGGACGCGCTTTGGAAGACGGATTTAATAACTCCAAAGATAATTTAGGAATACGCGCAAACTTATTCTACTTCAATCCCGAAGAAGAAATAACCTCCGGAACAAAAGAGGCTGGCATTGGAATTTCTTATTGGGACAGGGAAGACGGTTTAGGAAGTTACGTCCCAGGTTTTGAATATTTTACAAGAGATCCCGAATTCCTGGTTCACCACCGGAACTATCATGTTTATGGGAAGCACGATTATCAGTTCACAAAAGATTTACAAGTAAAATCGTTAGTGTGGTACAGAGCAAATACTCAAGAACCAAATACTGGCTTCTCTTATACTTATAGGTTTGACGATCTAAAAAAATCTTATTACAGCTCCAGTTATCAAACCGGCGTTGAAGAACAAATACAATTTTCAATTAGCGAAGATTCGAATTTCCTATTTGGAGCCCGGTTCTTGAACAACGACAAAATGGATCAGCTCATTTCTTTAGGGCAAATTCAGTCGGGAGGTTCAAATACCACAAACTCGTCTTGGGAACGGGCAAATAACGGAGAAGGATTGTTCCTACCGGAAACCGAACCGGATATAAATGAAAAGGAATATGCTTTATACGGAGTATTTGACGGAAAGCTAAACGAGGTTGTGTCTTACTCAGTGGGAACAAGATTCGACTACAGCACCGATTACAATTCTACGGTAAACCCTCGAGCCGCTATCATCTTCAACCCACCCGTTGAGGATTGGAAAATTCCAGTCGATCAATGGAATATCAAGCTATTGTATGGAACGGCATTTAGGGCTCCGTCAATTTTTGAGACACGCGACGAGTTTCGCGGCAACACGGGTCTAGAGCCGGAAAAAATAGCCACTTATGAATTTGAAAATAACATTAAGGTCTTTTCTAATAACGAACGAGAATACTTTAACGACTTGCATCTGAAGTTTAACTTTTTCTTTTCAGAACTTAAAGATTTTATCAGTCTGGTTCCCGACGCAAGCCGAGCCGGTGGTGAACGTTACGATAACATCGGCAAAAGTTATATCAGAGGAATTTCCACACGGTTAGATCTTAATGTAATGAAAGACCTCCTCTTTTACTTCAATTATATTTATTTACAAGCAAAAGAAGAAGGCGCCGATTGGGCCGATATAGACCACACCGCAAAACATAAGATCAATACCGGCTTTAACTGGTTAACCTTGGACGAGCATCTCAATATCAACTTTCGCGTCAATTATGTTGGGAAGCGCAAAGTTCCCGTAACCAATGCATTTTTCAATAACCACGCGCCAGAATATTTCAAAGCAAATTTAGCTTTTACGGGTAAAAACCTTGTAAATGATCCCTTATGGAAAGTTGACGTTGAGCCACAATTAATTATAAAAAATCTGTTTGACGAAGATTTTGTAGGAGTTGGACGTCAGTCGGGTTCCAGCGACAGAAACGCTTTTGATCCAGATACTAATCCCAACCCAGCCGGATTTATTCCTCCTTATCATCCTCAACCCGGACGGACCTGGTTCTTCAATGTCAAGTTTACTTACTAAACAAAAAGAACCCAGGGACAGCAACTCTAATTTTCGGCAAAAAATGATTAAACTTAAAATCATTTTTGCCTTGTTCCTCTTCGTTTTTAGCGCCACCAACGCGTTTGGAGAAAGCAAGGGTTATACAGAATATAAAATCAAAGCGGGCTACATTTATAATTTTGCGCGTTTTATAAAATGGCCGCAAAGAAGCTTTGAAAGTAATCCCAATTACTTCCAAATATGCCTGCTAAAGGGATCCGCTTTTGAGAACCAATTCCAAAAAGTTGAAGGCAAAGTTATTAGCGGAAAAAAGCTAACGGTCAAACGACTCAGCTCTAAAGATAATCTTAAGCAGTGTCAGATCCTTTTTATCCCTTCTTCGGAAAAAAACAACATGAGCGCCATCATTGAATCTTTGGGAGATTCTCATGTATTAACAGTGGGAGACATAAGAGATTTCCACCTCTTTGGAGGAATGGTGAGCCTGATCAAAGTAGGAGATCGGATAAAACTTGAAATAAATCTCAACGCGACGAAAAGAAAAGAACTAAAAATAAACGCTAAACTTTTGGAAATTGCAACTATCGTAAACGGCGGTTAATCGATGAATCCAAAGTAAAATCATGAGTTTTCTTAGCGATTTAAAAATTAGAGGAAAACTAATATCCATTACCCTTGTTACAAGCGTAATAGGACTTCTAATAGCTGGAATGGGACTCATAATATACGATCAAAAAACGTCGCAACAATATATGGCGACGGAGCTATCCGTAATCGCTCAAATAATAGCCGACAGAAGCACCGCCGCCATGGCTTTCGAAGACCAAAACTCAGCCGCCGAAAACCTCGCCGCTTTAAAAGCCAGAAAATCTATTGTATCGGCGTGTATATATGATAGCTTGGGCGGATTATTTGCGACTTATACGAACAAAAAGCTGGACTCCCCCTGCCCCGCTAAGCCTTCAAAACAAGGTTCCAAATTCGACTCAGACTACCTACATATTTTTCAATCCATTCTTATTGAAAACGACCGGGTAGGAACCGTTTATATCCGTTCAGATTTACGCGATATTGAAGCCCGTCTCTACAATTTTGCCATCGCCGTATCTATCGTCATTATTTTAGCGGCGGTCATGGCGTTTCTTTTTTCTTCCGGTTTGCAAAAAATAATAACAAGACCGCTTTCAAAGCTTGTGACTGCAGCCAAAGGGGTATCGGAGAAGAAAGATTATTCCGTCAGGGTAGAAAAAGAAGGTAAAGACGAATTAGGGCTACTCGTTGACGCTTTTAATGAAATGCTCTCTACGACCGAAAAACAAAATACGGCCATACAGGAATCGAAAGACCTCCTGGAAGCCCGAGTAGAGGAACGGACAAAAGAACTACACATTGAAAGAGATAAAGCCGTGGAACAGACAAAGGAGTTGAATATTGCGCGAGAGAAGGCAGAAGAAGCCAATCAAGCTAAAAGCGATTTCTTGTCTAATATGAGCCACGAGATCCGCACTCCAATGAACGCCATCATCGGCATGAGCCATCTCGCATTGAGAACCGACTTGAACTCAAAGCAGCATAATTATGTAAGCAAAATACAAACTGCAGGCAATGCTCTACTTGTGCTGATAAACGATATTCTCGATTTTTCAAAGATCGAATCCGGCAAACTTGAGATGGAAACGATTGAGTTTAAGCTAGATCAGGTTTTCAACAGTTTGTCTACGATGATCCATGAAAAAGCTCATGAAAAAGGTTTAGAACTACTATTTAAATCTGACAAAACAGTTCCTCAAAATTTAATGGGAGATCCGCTACGTCTCGGACAAGTTTTAATCAACCTGGGCAACAACGCCGTCAAGTTTACCGAAAAAGGCGAAATCGTTGCATCGGTTTCCACTATTGAAAAAACTAACGACCAAATTGTTCTTCAATTTTCCATAAAAGATACGGGAATCGGATTATCTGAAGAACAAATAGCAAAACTGTTTAAATCATTCAGTCAAGCGGATAATAGTACAACTCGAAAGTTTGGCGGAACGGGATTGGGTCTAAGCATTTCCAAACGGTTGGTTGAATTGATGGGAGGCAAAATCTGGGTAGAAAGCGAACCGGGAAAAGGAAGTTCTTTCTTTTTCACTGCGACTTTTGGCCTCTCTAAAACGGAAGAACCAAAAGCCCTGAGGCCCTCATTGGATCTGAAAGATCTAAGAATCTTAGTTGTGGATGATAACGAAACCTCTCGACACATTCTACAAGATACGCTCGAATCTTTCTCATGCGACGCGACAATTGCCGCATCAGGCCCTGAGGGAATCGCAGAATTGGAAAAAGAGGATAATGGGAAACCTTATGATTTAGTTTTGATGGATTGGAAAATGCCAGAAATGGACGGTATCAAAGCATCGAGGCTTATAAAAGCCAACCCTCAGTTATCGAACATCCCTACAGTCATTATGGTTACGGCATATGGGCGCGAAGAAATCGGCAAAGAGGCTCAAAATGCGGGCTTAGACGGGTTTCTTATTAAACCCGTAACTCCCTCGGTTTTATTGGACACAATCATGTCTTTTTTTGGAAAAGAGACCTCTAAAAAAATTGAAAATGATTTGGATCAAGATAAGGAAAGTTCGCCGTTAGCGATTCGAGGAGCAAAAATTCTTCTGGTTGAAGACAATAAGATCAATCAGGAAATTGCCAATGAAATTTTATCGAGAGCCGGATTGCTCGTAACCATAGCCAACAACGGAAAGGAAGCCGTAGAAAAAGTTAAAGAATCTAAATACGATCTCGTTCTCATGGATCTTCAAATGCCAGAAATGAATGGAATTGAAGCCACAAAAATCATTAAAAGCGACCCTAGCTTAAAAGATTTACCCGTTCTAGCAATGACGGCCAATGTGATGAAACATGATGTAAAAAAATGTATGGAAGCGGGAATGCACGGACATATTGCTAAACCAATAAATACAAAACACCTATTTGAAATGCTTGGGAAATGGATTGACCGCCGCGAAGAAGGTATATCTATCGCCGTCCCCATTGATTCGTCAATAGAAATAAATATGGATGATGTAGAGATACCTAACTTTCCCGAAATCAACGCTAAAAAAAGTTTGGAAATGATAGGCGGAAATAAAAAATTATACCGGAAACTCTTAGTTCAATTTCATGATTTATGCTTGAACTCTATGCAAGAAATTGAGACGGCTCTTAAAAAGGACGACATGAAAACAATTGGAAGAATCATGCATACACTTAAGGGAGCTTCAGGGTCTATTGGCGCAACCAATCTGGCATCGGTATCCGAAAAGATTGAATCCCAAATTTTAGAAAAAGACGGCAATGTAGTTGATATTAACCTGGATGAATTCTCCGAATCCTTTGGTAAAGTAATTAGTTCATTAAGTCAATTAAATACACCAGACTCCAAAAAAGGTTACTCGCCAGAAACAAACCGACCCGTAACGGATCAAAAAGTATTATTGGATTCTTTGAAAGATTTGGAGCCTCTTTTAAAGACCCGTAAACCAAAAAAATGCGCTCAAGCGTTAGAAAACGTTTTGCGCCTTTCATGGCCGCAAAACCTTGTTGCTGAAATAAATGAATTGGACCAGGCTGTTAATAATTATAAATTCAAAAAAGCCATCACAACTCTAGAGTTGTTGTTAAATAAACTTAATTGTGGGGAAAATTATGAACGAGTCGCCGAAATTTAATATTCTTTTGGTGGATGATACCGAAAGTAATATTTCTATCTTGATGCATGCCCTTGACGAAGACTATGAATTGAGCGTCGCCGAAGATGGAGAAAGCGCTCTTGAAGCTGTAGAAGCCGAAACCCCCGATTTGATTCTTTTGGATATCATGATGCCGGATATGGACGGTTATGAAGTCTGCACACGCCTAAAACAAGATCCAAAAACAAGAGAAATACCTATCATTTTTCTCACTGCCATGACCGATGTGGATAGCAAAACTAAATGCTTCGAAATAGGCGCAGTCGACTACATCACCAAACCTTTCGAGATAATGGAAGTAAAAGCAAGAGTCAAAACTCACCTTTCGTTAATGGATGCAAAAAAACAGCTCATATATCAAAACGAAATCCTTGATAGAAAAGTTATGGAAAGAACCCAGGAGCTTTCCCTAACTCAAGATGCCAGCATTTTCAGCTTAGGGACGTTGGCGGAGTATAGAGACCCTGAAACAGGCGGCCATATTCGACGCACCCAAAGCTACGTCAAACTTCTTGCGGAGAATTTAAAAAAGCATCCTAAATTTAGTAATTTTTTAACAGAGGCCACTATTGAACTGCTGTATAAATCCGCTCCTCTTCACGACATTGGAAAAGTCGGCGTCCCCGATAGTATTCTGCTCAAACCAGGACCGCTCACGGACGAAGAATTCAAAGAAATGAAGAAACATACTGTTTATGGCAGAAATACTATTATGGAGACAGAACGAATTTTAAAAACCAATTCGTCCTTCATGCGGTTTGCAAGAGAAATTGCCTTCTCTCATCAGGAGAAATGGGACGGCTCGGGGTATCCCCAAGGATCTAAAGGCGAAGATATTCCTTTATCGGGAAGGCTTATGGCTCTAGCGGACGTTTATGATGCCCTCATTAGCAAACGCGTATACAAAGACGCATTTTCCCATGAAACAGCCACAAAAATTATATTGGAAGGTAAAGGCAAACATTTTGATCCCGATCTGGTAGACGCTTTCAATAAAATTAGCGACGACTTTGCGGAAACCGCAAACAAAAATAGGGATCTTTAAGTAAAAACAATTTCATACTACACCTTTTCCGATCTTATTTAAAATCAGCAGTATATGTATCGGGATTTTATTTAAAAAAGTAACGTGTGGAAAAAATGAAAAGCATCCATCCAGGATTCTCTATTTTTATTCTAATAGTCGTTTTTCTTATGCCAGACCATTTCTCATTAGCGGGAACTCTGGATCTGACGGAAAAAGAAAAGGCTTTTCTAAAGGCACATCCCACTATTCGTGTTGGTATGGATTCTGATTTTGAACCCTTTGAGTTTCGAGATAAACAGGGGCGCTATTCAGGTATTTCCGTAGACCACATGAGGATAATAGAAAAAAAACTGGGCGTCCATTTCGAAATTCCCCAACTCAGTTGGGAGGAAATTATGCGCCAGGCAAAAATGGGAAACATAGATATCGTATCTTCTGTCGCCCCAAACGAAAACCGCCGTCAGTTTCTGAATTTCACCCAAGTCTATTTGCAATATCCGATGATTCTTTTAACCAAAGAGAACTATCGAAAAGTTACCGGCCTAAAAGATTTTTCAGGAAAACGCATTGCAGTAGTTAAAAGCTATGCCCCAGAAAATTTTGTGCGAGTTAACTATCCTGAAATTGAATTAATTCTCGTGAATAGCATCGAGGAGGGTATAGCCCTGGTAATGACTAATAAGACAACCGCCTTTATCAATGATCTGGCCACCACATCATACGCTATCAAAAAAAACGCCTTTACGGGTCTCAAGATTGCTTCAAACGTCGAAGACTTTGACGCCGAGGGCCTGACGATCGGAGTTCGTAAGGATTGGCCTGTAATGCTTTCAATTATGACCAAAGCTCTGCATTCCATTACCGTAAAAGAACGCGTAGAAATTCGAAATCGTTGGCTTGGCGATAATCCGAATAAGGAAGAAGACCTTCTATTCAATAAACCCACTATTATTATTTTAACAACACTTACCGTAGTGGTTTTATTTTTAAGTACGTTTTATCGATTTCTCTTCTTACGCCAGAATAAAGACTCCTCATTTCAATTTGGCTCAAAGCGTTTTCGTTTCATCAGTATTGCCGGCCTGAGTATTCTGATTTCTATAACCGCTCTCTTGGCCTGGATTGTTTTAGAATATAACCAACGCAAAATCCTTGAAAATGTCGGTCACTCGCTTCAAACCGTTCTTAGCACAAGTAACGAAAGTCTCAGCATATGGGTAGCGGACAAAAAAGCATATATGAATCAACTGGCCCATAATATTGAGTTACGCGCTATTGCCAAAAAGCTCCTACAAATTCCAATTGAAAAAGAAACGCTTATAAACTCGCGGGCAATGGCCGAAGCAAGAGAATTTTTCCGGAAGAACCAAAGTTATTTTGGTAAAACCGGCTTTTTCATTGTCAATCGAGACTTTGTCAATATCGGTTCCATGCGAAATCAAAATGTTGGAATCTCAAATTTAATTGCAAATTTTCGACCCAGTTTAATCCAACGCGCCTTTAATGGCGAGACCGTTTTCATTCCTCCTATGCTTTCGGACGTACCCATTAACGAAAGCGATAAAAAAAGCTCTCATCTGCCGCCAACTATGTTTATTGCATCGCCCATAAGGGATAGCGACGAAAAAGTCATTGCCGTGGTAACTCAGCGATTACAACCTGAAAAAGACTTTTCTTACGTTACCCAACTTGGCCGCATCGGCAAAAGTGGAGAAACTTACGCTTTTGATATGCAAGGAAGGTTACTTTCAGAAAGCCGCTTTGACGACCACTTGCGCCAGATTGGACTCGTCAAAAAAGGACAGAAAGGAATTCTTTCAATAGAAATTCGCGACCCAGGCGGCAATATGGTTGAAGGCTTTAGACCCACAATATCTCGAGATCGGCAACCTTTAACAAAAATGGCCGCAAGCGCCATAAAGGGAGAGTCGAAGATAGATATTACAGGCTACAGAGATTATCGAGGAGTGCCCGTCTATGGGGCCTGGCTATGGTCTGAACAACTGGATTTAGGAATCACAACGGAGATCGATGTTGCAGAAGCTTTGGAGACCTACAAATCGCTTCGCTGGACGGTTCTAGGAGTGTTAAGCCTCACTCTTTTTTTTACAGTAGGGGCGATTCTTTTTACCCTGACCCTTGGAGAACGCGCCAACCTTACGCTTCGTAGATCGCGCGATGAGATGGAAAGTCTCGTTGAAGAACGCACAAAAAAATTGAGCGGTAGCGAAGAAAGAATTCGTTCAATTATAGAAACCACCCTCGACGCAATTATCACCATCGATGAAAAAGGAATTATCCAATCTTACAATCCAGCGGCAGAAAAACTTTTCGACTATCAGGCAGACGAAGTGATTGGAAAAAATATTTCCATCCTGATGCCCGAACCCTACGCCACTGAGCATGACTCATATATTGAAACTTACCTAACAACCGGGGTCGCCAAAATAATTGGACTAACCCGGGAAGTTGTTGGATTGCGAAAAGATCTTAGCGTTTTTCCAGCCGAACTTTCGGTAACCGTGGGAATTCAAGAAGACCGGAAAATTTTCAGCGGAATTATCAGAGATATAACTGAGCGGAAAAATTGGGAAGACTTCCTTAAAGAAAAAGAAAAAAAATCCCGACTAGTAAATGAGATCTTTGCCATAGCCAATTCGTCGAATACTCTTGATGAAATTTTTTTAAACACAATTGAACAAGTTGCTTCTTATAAAGAGTGGCCCGTGGGTCACGTATACCTTACGGTTGAAGAAAACGATAATATAATCCTCAAACCTTCGTCTTACTGGTATTTAAAATCTCCTGAAAGCTTTAAAGAATTTAAAGAAGTTACAGAAAAAAACTCCTTTCAAATAAACCATGGATTACCCGGTCGAGTCTTGAAAAGCAAAGCTCCCGCCTGGATTGACGATATTTATCTAGACGACAATTTTCCTAGAGCAAAGGCATGTAACAATTTAAATTTAAAAAGCGGTTTTGCTTTTCCGGTTTTAGTGAAAGACAAAGTTTATGCGGTTATGGAATTTTATTCGCCAATCAAGGGACACCCTGATTCCGACTTTTTAGACATTATGTTTCAAATTGGCTTTCATACTGGCGTTGTCATTGAGAGAAAAGAAACAGAAAAAGAACTAAGGGCATCGCAACGGGAAGCCAACGCGGCTAACGAAGCTAAAGGGCAGTTTCTTGCAAACATGAGTCATGAGATCCGCACCCCAATGAACGCTATCATCGGAATGAGTCACCTAGCGCTGCAAACTAATCTAGATTCAACGCAAAAAAACTATGTAGGAAAAATACAATCCGCAGGCAAGGCATTGCTTGGATTGATAAACGATATCCTCGATTTTTCAAAGGTCGAATCCGGCAAACTCGAAATGGAATCCATTGAGTTCCAGTTAGATCAAGTTTTCTACAACTTGTCCACAATGATCCACGAAAAAGTTCATGAGAAAGGATTGGAGCTCCTCTTTAAAACTGACAAAACGATCCCACAAAGTTTAACAGGGGACCCACTGCGCTTGGGACAGATTTTAATCAATCTAGGCAACAACGCCGTCAAGTTTACCGAAAAAGGCGAGATCATTGCATCTGTTTCCACTATTGAAAAAACAACCGACCAAATTGTTCTTCAGTTTTCCGTAGAAGACACGGGAATTGGATTATCTGAGAAACAGATAGGTAAACTTTTTAAATCTTTCAGTCAGGCAGATAACAGCACAACTCGAAAATTTGGCGGAACGGGATTAGGTTTGAGCATTTCGAAACGATTGGTTGAGTTGATGGGAGGAAAAATCTGGGTAGAAAGCAAACCGGGAAAAGGAAGCGCATTCATTTTCACTGCGACTTTTGGCCTCTCTAAGACCAAAGAACAAAAAACGCTAACGCCCTCAATGGACCTTGCCAATTTAAGAATATTGGTTGTTGATGACAATGAAAGCTCCCGCCAAATTCTACAAGATACGCTCGAATCTTTCTCCTGCGACGTGACAATTGCCGCATCAGGCCCTGAGGGAATCGCAGAATTGGAAAAAGAGGATAATGGGAAACCCTATGATTTAGTTTTGATGGATTGGAAAATGCCCGATATGGACGGTATCAAAGCGTCTAAACTCATTAAAGCTAATAACCAATTTTCAAAAATTCCCACAATCATAATGGTAACTGCCTATGGACGCGAGGAAATTAGTAAAGAGGCTAAGAATGCCGGCTTAGACGGGTTTCTTATTAAGCCAGTAACTCCTTCGATATTATTGGATACCATCATGGCTTTTTTTGGAAAAGGGGCCTCTAAAAAAATTGAAACTGATTTTGATCAGGATAAGGAAAGTCAGCCGTTAGCGATTCGAGGAGCAAAAATACTTCTAGTAGAAGACAATAAGATCAATCAGGAAATTGCCAATGAAATATTGTCGAGAGCTGGATTACTCGTAACCATCGCCAACAACGGAAAGGAAGCCGTTTTAAAAGTAAAAGAATCTAAATTCGATCTCGTTCTCATGGATCTTCAAATGCCAGAAATGAATGGCTTTGAGGCGACAAAAATCATTAAAAACGATCCGAGCATTGAAAATTTGCCTATTTTAGCAATGACTGCCAATGCGATGAAACACGATATAGAAAATTGCATGGATGCTGGGATGCAAGGTCATATCGCTAAACCAATCGACACGGAACATTTGTTTAAAATGCTTGCGAAATGGATTGAACCCCGCGAAGAAATAATACCTATCCCCGTCCCCATCGATTCATCCAAAGAAATGAATATGGATGAGGTAGAAATACCTAACTTCCCCGAAATTAACGTTCAAAAAAGTTTGAAAATGATAGGCGGAGATAAAAAATTATACCGGAAACTCTTATTTCAATTTCAAGATTTTTGCTTAAACTCCATGCAAGAAATTGATACCGCTCTGGAAAATGGAGACATGAAAACAATTGGTAGAGTCATGCATTCCATCAAGGGCGCCTCAGGTTCTATTGGCGCAACCAATCTGGAATCTGCCTCCGAAAAAATTGAGTCCCAGGTTTTGGAAATGGGAAATGGCGGATTGGATCTTAACCTTGAGGAGTTTAACGAATGTCTTGGTAAGGTCATCAGTTCATTGAGTCAATTAAATCCCCTGAATTCTAAACCATCGAAAATGGAACAACCTGTAACAGACTCAAAAACTCTATTGAGTTCACTGGAGGATCTTGAACCTCTTTTAAAAACGCGTAAACCTAAAAAATGCATTCAAGCATTAGAAAATGTCTTGCGCCTTTCATGGCCGCCAGACCTTCTAGGAGAAATTAAAGAATTGGAGCAAGCGGTCAATAAATATAAATTCAAACAGGCAATCACGATCCTAGAGTCATTGTTAAGCAAGGGGTGAAAAACTAGCGGTCAAATGATTATATTCCGAGACTATCTTGAGCGGCGTCAGATACGCTTTATCTCCTCTTCAATAAAAGAGGCCATATAACATTTGAAATGTTTCCAATATACTCGTTGCGATGTACAATTAAACGCTAAACTTTTAGCGATAGAAATTATCGTTGATGGGGACTAGTCGACGAATTTAATGCGGCAATCAATGAATCCAAAGCAATATCATGAGTTTTCTTAACGAATTAAAAATTAAAGGCAAGCTAATTTCTATTACCCTGCTTACAAGCGTAATAGGACTCTTAGTTGCGGGCATAGCGCTCATCGGTTACGATCAAAAAACGACACAGCAATATATGAAAACCGAATTATCGGTAATCGCCAAAATAATTGCGGACAGAAGCACCGCGGCAATGGCCTTTGAGGATAAAAACCTCGCAAGCGAAAACCTCGCCGCATTAAAAGCCAGAGCCTCAATTATTTCGGCTTGTATCTATGATAATACGGGCGCGCTATTCGCAACATATACCAATGGCAAGTCAGACTCGCCCTGCCCCGCAAAACCCTCTGACCAAAGCTCAAAATTCAACAAAGATTCCTTTCATCTTTTTCAACCTATTATTATAGAAAACGATCGAGTGGGAACGGTATACATCCGTTCCGATTTGCGCGATATCGACACGCGTTTATACAACTTTGCAATAGCGGTGTCCATCGTCATTATATTAGCGGCGATCATGGCGTTTCTTTTTTCTTCCGTCTTGCAAAAGATAATAACCAGTCCGCTTTCCAAGCTGGTAACTGCCGCTAAAGGAGTTTCGGAAAAAAAGGATTATTCCGTCAGAGTCGAAAAAGAAAGTTCCGATGAATTGGGGCTTTTGGTCGACGCATTTAATGAAATGCTCTCTACCACAGAAAAACAAAACTTCGCTATTCAAGAATCAAAAGATCAACTTGAAATCCGTGTAGAAGAACGAACAAAGGAATTACATATCGCAAGAGACAAAGCGGAAGAAGCTAATAAAGCTAAAAGTTCCTTCCTCGCCAACATGAGCCATGAAATCCGTACTCCAATGAACGCTATCATCGGATTTGCCGATTTATTACAACGTGAAACAGGAATGACGGAACGCCAACTCTTATATTCTAAATTCATAAAAGAAAGCGGCGACCATTTGACAAGCCTGGTAAACGATATTTTAGATATCGCCAAAATTGAAGCCGGTCAAATGAAATTAAAATTACTGGATTTTCCTCTGCAAGGTTTAGTCGACGAACTTTCAACAATGTTCCAATTAAGATGCGCTGAAAAAAAGCTTAAATGGAAAGTAGACTATTCTCACGAAAGCGGTTTAGTCAAAGGCGACGAAATTAAATTAAGACAGGTTTTAATCAACCTTTTAGGTAATGCCATTAAGTTTACGGATCATGGGGAAATTACTTTCAAAATAACCCCAGTAGAACCCGATCGCTATAGATTTGACGTAATCGATACAGGTCCGGGAATTCCCCTGGAATCGCAAAAAAAGATATTTGAACATTTTGAACAAGATAAAGAAGGGATCGACAAAGGCGGCACTGGGTTGGGATTGGCCATTTCTAAAAAATTTATCGATACCATGGGCGGCAAATTAGAACTAGAATCCACCTTTGGCGAGGGAACCCGATTTTTTTTCACTCTCAATCTTCCAACCATCAAGTCCGATTCAACATCGCCCGCCAAAATAAACAAAGTCAGAGCGGTTTCCTCACTGGCTTCGAAAGTAAAAGCTTTAGTGGTAGACGATAATCTAGCTAACCGCGTTTTGCTATCCAACATCCTCTTAGAAATTGGTATAAAAACTATAGAAGCGGAAAATGGCAAACAGGGGATCGAACTCATTCGTAAACATAATACCAATCTAGTTTTTATGGATATACAAATGCCAATTATGGACGGCATAGAAGCTATTCGGCAGTTAAAAAAAGATAACCAATTGGAGAACTTAAAAATAATTGCCGTTTCGGCGGCGGCATTCGTTCACCAACAAGAAAAATATCTAGCGGAAGGTTTTCATTATATAATTACCAAACCTTTTGACTCTGAAGTAATATATAATTGCCTTGAAACCTTATACGACATACCTTTAGAATAAAGTGAATTAAAGTCTAACGAAGGAATATAAATGGATACATCGATAACTGTTCTAGTCGTTGAAGACGACTTAAAAATGGCCGTATTAATAGAAGGATATTTAAAAACCATGGGGTTTTCTAAAATCGAGACTGCCGATACTGGGGAAAAAGCTTTAGGCGTTTTACAATCGCAAAAAATAGGCTTGGTGATTTCCGATTTATCAATGCCTGGTATCTCCGGCCTGGATCTTTTAAAAAAGACCCGAGAGGAATTGGACCTAAAGATTCTCCCATTCATTATGCTTACAGGTTCGGATAAAGACGACGATATAAGAGACGCCACCGTAGCCGGAGTTACCGCCTATTTTCTCAAACCGTTAAAGTTTGACGCTTTTAAGAATAGAATCGAAGCTTTATTTAAATGTATGGATTAATGAGTTCAAATATGTCCCTCCTCTAAGTCGTTCAAGTCTACATAAGTAACAACATCCGTTCTACCGGGTCCGAATTGATTGCGTTGTTCTTCAAACCATTGCATATCCTCTGGAGCCGGTTTCCTATCCAATATCTTTTTTCGCAATAATCCCTTTTCCTCTTCCGTGCGCCACCGATTGATTTTTTGCGCAAAATTGGAGATTTCTAAATCGTCATTGCCTTCCGCACGATTCGCAAAACTTTCGGCGTCGATTTCCATATAATTAAGAACCAGCCGATCCAAAGGACACGGATATATGTATTCTCCTAATGTTTCGTTTTTATACGCTCTTGCTTTATCCGTCATACGCGGTAGATGAACAATTCCCGCAAAGCTTTTTCTAGAGCTTCTGGGAACTTCAACATCCAAGTCTAATGATTTTATCCCTTCCAGCGTTTTCATTTTTATCTCCTTATTAATTTTATTTGTAACGTCTATCTTCTTCTTTTATAGGAACGTCGTTTGCGCTCATATCGCGCCTACGCATCAATCCGTCTTCGTTAAACTCCCAATGCTCGTTACCATGAGTCCGATACCATTGCTTTTCAGTATCGTTGTGCCATTCATATTCAAAACGAACCGATATACGGTTGTCTGTATAAGCCCAAAGTTCCTTCATTAATTTATAGTCCGTTTCCTTACGCCATTTTCTGCTCAAAAATTCTTTAATCGCCTCTCGCCCTTGAAAAAACTCTCCGCGATTGCGCCACTCAGAATCCTCGCTATAAGCGCGCGCCACAATTTCAGGATCGCAAGTGTTCCAGGCATTTTCCGCCGCTTGAACTTTTGCTTTAGCGGTTTCGTAAGTAAACGGAGGCTTGATGTCAGTCGGCTTCGCCAATGTTTGAGTTTGATTCGACATGGTCTATCCCTCTCAAGTAAAATGTGTTTAATTGTAGAATGGCGAATTCATTTGTCGACTCGCCGCTTCGACTTGACTGGCATCAAAAACGCGTGTGTAAAAAGCTGCATCCAATTTGGCAGCCTCCGTCGGAAAGTAACCCTGCGCAAAAGAATTTGCATTTTCGACCGTATCAAAAGCATAGAGTCCTCCAACCGAATTCGTGTTAAGTCCGCTAAGCCAGGTTTTTGCCATAAATCCCGGTTGCGCTTTAAGCGTTGGGTTGAGCTCGCGCCATGGCGCTTGATCAAAAGGAACGCTAATTTGTACTTCGGTGTAGACATACGCTCCCGGCTTATCTTCCAGCTTTGCTCCATAGTGAGCCGAGTTCATATCGCGGCTCGCTTCTTCGGTGACGGTAGCGTCGAAAACCCGCGTGGTTTGCGACACGCCGTAGTTTCTGGCTTCGCGCGGGAAATACCCCGTGACAAATTTCTTCGCATTTTCAACGCTATCAAACGCATAAATTCCTCCTAATGAATTATTCCCTACACCCGAGAGCCATGTCTTGCTTTGGAGACCCGGTTGTTGTAGCAAGGTCGGGTTGAGTTCGCGCCACGGCGCGTTTTCAAACGGTACTGAGTTTTGTAATTCTGTATAAACAAATGCCTGCGTTTTCATGACCTTCTCCTTTGTGGTTAATTCTGCCGATGGGCGGTAATGTCGTTTTTTTATAGAGCTTCAATTAACTCTGGACTTAATTCGGAAACCTTTAATTGAATTTCTTCCTTTGTGTATCTGGGAGTAATGTGTTTTGGGCAATTCCAATCGAAAGCGTGAACTTTTAAAACAAAAATTCTTTCAACAGGCGCCTGATAATCGGGAACTTGAACCTTTTCCATTAATTCCGGATGGTCTCCAGCATGCAATACGTCCACCTCTGCCCAAATTTTTAATCGTTGTTGATTGGCGTAATCCATCATGAACAAAACCGTCTTTTTAGTAGCGTTAAAATTACCGGCGCTGATGTATTGTCCGTTACCTTTAAAGTCCGCAAAAGCTAACGTGTTCTCGTCAATAATTTTCAAGAATCCTTTAGGGCCGCCGCGAAACTGCATATAAGGCCAGCCGTTTTCGCCTACGGAAGACAAATAAAAATCCTCTCTATTTTTTATATAAGCTTTTTCCTGCCAGGTAAGCTTGTTGCGAAAGTCGTTCTTCTCCTCCATCTTCTGATAAGGAGCGCGAGTCCCGTATTTTTCCTGCTCCTCTTTAACGCTATCCGTAAACGCAAATTCCATAAAATGCTTTGCCATGATTTTTCTCCTTTTCCCTTAAATTGAATCCAGTCGGTCCCCCAATTTAATGGGGGACTAAATAACATTAAAAAGTAAGAACGTTGTATCCCTGATCCTGAAGAGCGCTAAGGCTTGGAAGACCGGTTGTTGAGGGAACGGAGTTATCTTTGATCAAGTCATACCCGGTTGTGTCAGCGCCAAAAACATCGGCGCACGCGCAAGAAATTCCTTGAATCTTATCCGACACAGCTTCAAATAAATCGTGCGCGGGATGATCTTCCGCTTGCAGAACTTCTGGCCATCGCGTTCCAGTGCCTTGAAAAAGAATAGAAACTTCTTTACCTGCGTTTTTATAATCGTAGGCAGTGGCCAAAGCGTTAAACACGCGTCCTAAAGATTCTTCCGATCCGTTTTTTGGGTCTGACATAATGATGATTGAGGTTTTCATTTGAAGCGTTCTCCTTGTTTAAAATTTTGTTTTTGGTTTAAGTTTTTTGTTTCAGTTTTTGTTTAGTCTCAATCCCCTATAGAGCATGTTCCGTGCCAAACAAAAAATAAACGCATAAACGACTATTTTTAAAGGTATTAACCGCATTCACTTAAAGTTTAATAATTAATGAAATTTCGTTATTTACTAAATTTCGTGATATAATTTTACATTATTAACGATTTTTCGTTAATATAAGTTCAACACAAAAGAGTCTAAGTATTAAAAAGAGGAATTAATTTTTCTATTCGAAGCGAGATCTTTCGCCAAACTTAAAAGTTTGCCTCAAGATGAAACGCCGAGAGGACACCTTTAAGCAAAGTGAGTTTGAGGTTGACGATTTATGCATAAACCCAACAATGTGAATTTTTCAATATAGAAAACACTCATGAAAAACAAAACCGAAACGACAACGTCTCTTCAAGAACTAAAAGACGTCTATTACCGAAACAAATTAATTTTGGAATCGGCGGGCGAAGGAATTTATGGGTTGGACGAAAAAGGCAGAACCTCATTCGTCAATCCCGCTGTAGAACGAATGACGGGGTTCGCTTCAAAAGAGGTCATTGGGAAATGCCAACACAAGCTCATGCATCATACAAGGCCCGACGGGTCGCCCTATCCTCGCGAGGAATGCCATATTTATGCGGCATTTAGAAAAGGAAAAACGTTTCACGCTACCGACGAAGTGTTTTGGAGAAAAGACGGAACTTCTTTTCCCGTTGAATATGTAAGCACGCCCATTTGGGAAAATATGAAAATAAAAGGCGCGGTAGTTATTTTCAAAGACATAACGGAACGTAAACAAGCCGAAGAAGAAATTCAAAATTTACGGCAACGGCTGGAATTGGAAAACGCCTATTTGCGCGAGGAGTTTCGCGAAGCGACGGCTTATGGCGACATCATAGGAAACAGTCCAGCGCTGGCGCATATTATCAGCCAAATTGAAATGGTCGCCCCTACCGAAGCCAATGTATTAATCACCGGCGAATCTGGAACGGGTAAAGAACTGGTAGCGCGCGAGATTCATAATCACAGTCCGCGAAAAGAAAAACCTATCATCAAAGTGAACTGCGCATCGATCCCTCGAGAGCTTTACGAAAGCGAATTTTTTGGACACGTTAAAGGAAGTTTTACGGGAGCGGTAAGAGATCGTGCCGGACGCTTTGAACTCGCCGATGGCGGAACGATTTTCTTAGACGAAGTGGGAGAAATCCCTCTCGACCTGCAAAGTAAATTGTTGCGAGTATTACAAGAAGGAACCTACGAGCGTATCGGCGATGAAAAAACGCGAACCACCAACGTGAGAATCGTCGCGGCAACCAATCGGGATCTTAAAAGTTTTATTGAGGAAGGCAAATTTAGAGAAGATCTTTATTATCGTTTAAATGTATTCCCTATTGAGGTTCCGCCTCTAAGAAAAAGAACCGAAGACATTCCATTATTAGCGGAACGATTTCTTGAATTGTCGTCGATGCGAATGAACCGACCTTCCGCCAAACTGACCAAAGCAAACATGGCGCAATTACAGAACTACTCCTGGCCAGGGAATATACGCGAATTACAAAACGTAATAGAAAGATCGGCCATACTCTCCGGATCGAGCAAACTCCGTTTTGATCTCCCCACTGCGGAATTGAAAGGAATTTCTAAAAAATCCCGAGTCGCCGAAGAAGATAATCAGATAAAACGCGAAGTGATCACCGACACAGAAATGAAAAGAAGGGAAAAAGAAAATATCATCCTGGCATTAGAAACCTGTGCCTGGAAAGTTTCAGGAGAAGGAGGAGCCGCCGAATTATTAGAAATGATCCCCACCACCCTCGCTTCTAAAATCAAAAAATTAAAAATTAAAAAACCAAAAACGGATTAGTCGCAGAAAAACTCAGAAGGGTTTGGGGTCCTTCACCCCTTCGGCAAGCTCAGGGCAGGCTCGGCAAAGGTAATCGCTTCAATGCGATAGCACAATTCGATAACGCGTTTCTCCGGATTCTAACCGTGCCATGGCCTCGTTGACCTGATCGAACTTGAAATTTTCAACGATCGGCTTAATTTCGTGACGTCCCGTAAACTCCAGCATCCGCGAAATAACGGCGGGACTACCCACAGGACTTCCTGAAATCGATCTCTGACCAAACAAAAGTGGAAACACCGGGATTGAAAGCGGCTCCAGCGTGGCGCCAACAAAATGCAAACGGCCCTTGGGTCGCAACGTATTGATATACGAATTCCAATCGAGCGTCACGTTGACGGTAGATATAATAAGATCGAACTTTCCTTGCGCAGCTTCCAACTCTTTCGGTTCGCGCGAATTGATAATGTTATGCGCTCCCATGCCTTTTATCTCGTCGGCTTTCTTAGGATTTGACGAAAAAGCGGTTACCTCGCAACCCCAATACTTTAAAAACATCAAGGCCATGTGTCCCAAACCGCCAATTCCTATAACGCCAACCCGGTCGGTCGGTTTGATATCAAACTGAACTAATGGATTGAACACGGTAATTCCGCCGCAAAACAAAGGGCCTGCCGAAACCACGTCTACGTTTTCGAGCATTGGAATAGCCCATATAGCTTTTACTTTTACTTTTTCCGCAAACCCTCCATGCCTACCAACAATGGTGCCCTCTGCCGTTGCGCATAGGTTATGGTCGCCGGTAATACAACACTCGCAACTCATACAAGATCCGGAGTTCCAACCCACTCCAACACGCTGCCCCACAGACCTATCTGTAACCTGATCGCCAACAGCTTCGACGACTCCTACAATTTCATGACCGGGAACAAAAGGATACTGAGTCAATCCCCAATCGTTGTTGAGCATGCTCAAATCGCTATGGCAAATACCGCAATGTTCGACTTTTATCAGCGCTTCCTCCGGCCCAAGTGGCCCCGATTCGTATTCAAAAGGTTCCAATTTGCCTTTCGGCTCTTTTGCCGCGTACGCTTTAACTTTCATTTAGCGATTATCTCCCGAGCTTTTAATTTTTACTTCGCTTGAATAAATAGCGGTTTCATTTGTTGCCTAGCGACAACAATTTTTCCTGAATTTGTTCTGGGGACAGTATAAACTGGATCTTAGTGAGCGCCATAGCCTCTTTAGGCATTCCAAATACGGTGCAAGTCCCCTCTTTTTGCGCAATGGTTCCTCCGCCCTCTTTTGCAATTTCAGCCATACCTTGAGCCCCATCGCTACCAATACCCGTCAAGATAACTCCCATACAAGATTCCCCATAATGCTTTGCCATGGATAAAAACAAAGTATTAACGGAAGGACAATTCAAATGCTCCTTTTGTTCGGGATGATGGCTAAACCTGCCTTTTGAGTCGATCTCTAACTGATGTTTCTTTTTAGGAAAATAAATATTCCCTGGGACAGGCGTTCCCCTATCTTCCGCAATACATACATTGAGTTCGCATTGCGTATCGAGCCATTTAACAAAATTCTCTAAAAACTCGGCGCCTATATGCTGAGCGCAAACAATGGGTATTGGATATTTTTCAGGTAATTTAGAAAAAATAGTTTCTAAAACATTCGGTCCGCCTGTTGAGGAACCCACCGCTAAAACCCTTATTCCATTTCTTCGTTCTACTGGAACAGTTTGCAAAGGTTTTTTATTTAATGCAGGCTCTACCTTTCTTTTTTTAATGGCGACCACACCGGCAAGAATTTTAATCTTATTGATTAAATTCCTAGAGTAGACCTTATTCTTTTCCACATCCGCCTGATTAGACTTTGGATAAACTTCAATAGCCCCCGCATTCACAACATTAAAAATAAGATCTTCATCTTTACTGGCAAAAGCGCTCAAAATCAATATTGGCATAGGTTGCCGCTTCATAATCTCCTTAGTGAGCTCTAGGCCGTTCATCACCGGCATATAATAATCCGTGCAAATAACGTCGGGCTTTAGCGAAGGTATAAGGTCTAACGCTTCCTTACCGTTAGTGGCGGTTCCCACAACGGTAATGTCTTCGGTTTGAGAAAAAATCTTCTTCAAAGAATGAATCGCTAGCGGCGAGTCGTCTACTAATAGTAATTTAATAGAGGGCATTTAAATTAAATTATCCAAAACTTCTAAAAGAACTCTTTGATCAAAAGAACCTTTGGTGATATAGGCATTAGCGCCAGCTTTAACTCCTCTAGCTTTATCTTCGTCTTTTGCCAACGAAGTTACCAAAACGATCGGAATATCCGCGTACTCTTTACTTTTTCGAATATTTTCGGCTAATGCTAACCCCGTCATATTGGGCATTTCAACGTCGGAAACAACGCCGTCAAATTTATGCATTTTAAGTTTGTTAAAAGCGTCCAACCCATCCACAGCCGCAATGACTTCGTAACCGGCTTTTTCAAGAATTTTCTTTTCTTGCGCGCGAACCGTTAAACTATCCTCGGCAAGCAACAACCTTTTCTTTCTAGTATCCACTTGCGGCTTGAACTGCACATTAACATGGCTATCTTTTTTACCAACAGATTTAATTAAATCTGAAGGGTTTAAAACTTTACAAACGTCGCCCGTTCCCAGTATGGCCGCTCCCGAAATATTGCGAACGCGTTTTAAAATTTTACACTGAGGTTTTAAAACGATTTCCTGATCGCCTAGTAAAGAATCGACAAAAAGTCCGACGGCGTTACCGCCCGTCGAAATAACAATACAAGGCATTTCATGATGTTCTTTTTTGCTCTTTCCCTTGAGTTCCAACAAATCAAATAAATAAGCGACCGACAAGGGGTTGTCATTATAATTGATAGTTTCTTTGCCTTCTATAGGAAAAATATCTTCTTTTTTGACCGTCAGCATAGTCTCAATATGATCGGTCGGCATAGCATAGTTAACGCCATCAACAACGACAATGAGAGATTTAATCGTGGCCAGGGTAAAAGGCAAAGACAATTGGAAAGTGCAACCGAGTCCTGGCTTGGAGTCTAGCTTAATTTTTCCCTTTAAATTTTCAACCTTATTTTTGACGATATCCATACCAACCCCGCGACCCGAGATTTCCGTAACGATATTGCTAGTGGAAAATGCGGGGGTGAAGATGAGTTCCTGAATCTGCTTAGTATCCATTTTCTCTAAAGCTTCTGGCGCGCAAACATTACGTTTTAAAGCTGTCTTTTTAATAGACTCCATATTAAGTCCGCGACCATCATCGGTCACTTCAATCATGATAGAAGTGGCGCTTTGATAAGCGCGTAACCGGATTGTGCCACTGGGAGATTTACCGGATTTTAAACGCTCATCAGATTTTTCTAAACCATGGTCTATGGAATTTCTAATAATATGAATCAAAGGATCTTTAATTTCTTCAACGATCCTTTTATCTGCCGTCGTTTCGCCACCCTCTATAATTAATTCAATCTCTTTTCCGGTTTGCTTCGCTAAATCTCTTACGGTTCTAGGAAACAAATTAAAAATGGTGGAAAGTTGCACCAAGCGTATTTTGCGTATTCCGGCGTCAAGGTTTTTAGATATAAATTCTAATCTTGCATTATCCTCATAGGAAAAGTTTTTAAAATCGTCCAAGAAACTTGAAATTTTAACAAACAACTCTCCTTCTTCTTCCCATACTTTTTCCATTTCCTCCAACTCATGGCTAGGCCCATCATTACTCTTTCCAGAATTCTTTTCTAAGTCTTCAAAAATCCGTTTTCGATGAGAAGATTTCCTTTTCCATTCATCCAATAAAAACAACATATCGTCGAACTCTTCAAAACGCTTATCGATTCTTAATTTGGTTACGGCAAGTTCTCCCGTATGCGTGATGAGATCGTCTAATGTTTTTGTATCGACCCTTACCGTATCGATCGTGTATTTTGCCAATGGAGCGTTAACGGGAGTTGGATCCTCTTCTTTATGCAAAATTTTATTGGCGGCATCCAAGGCCCTAGAAATTTGCTTTTCGTTGACCGCTTCGGCGGTTATTTCAGCGCTTGGTTTTGGCTCGTTTATTTCGGGCTCGCTCTCAGTAGGAGCCTCTAATTCTGAACTATCTTCAACTCCAAATTGAAGACGCGACAAAACCGCCGGAACATCTATATTCGAGGGAGTTCCATAAATCGCTTCTTTGACAAGAGGGCGTATAGCGTCCAATCCTTCATAAATCAGATCAAATTTTTTGGAGGTAAACTTTACTTTGCCGTCTTTTACTACCGACAGATACTCTTCAATGAGATGAGCAATTTTTACAATTCCATCTCTTCCCACCATAACGGCGGAGCCTTTAATGATATGCGCCTTGCGATACACTAAATCCAGGGCTTCCGTATCCTCGGGTTGTTTTTCAAGCGTCAGCAACCCTTCGGTCATTTCCTGTATATGATCTTCGCTTTCCAGTTTAAAAAGTTCTCTGAGTTCCTCGTCTTCAATCATTCTCGATTCATCATTTAGAGAAACTTCAGGTTCTATAACTACTTCTTTTTGTATTATAGTTTCGGTTATTTCCAAGGAACTTTCGACGACAAGTTCCGAATCGGGAGAATCTTCCACGCCAAATTGAAGACGCGATAAAACTGCCGCAACGTCTACATTGGCGGGAGTTCCATAAATCGCTTCTTTAACGAGAGGACGGATTGCGTCCAATCCTTCATAAATGAGATCAAATTTTTTGGAGGTGAATTTTACTTTACCGTCTTTTACCAACGATAAATAGTCTTCAATCAAATGAGCGATCTTAACGATATCTTCTTCTCCCACCATAACTGCCGAACCCTTAATAATATGGGCTTTGCGATAGACATTATCCAAAGTTGCCGAGTCGTTCGGTTCTTTTTCAAGCGAAAGCAATCCTTCCGTCATTTCCTGGATATGGTCTTCGCTTTCAAGTTTAAAAAGTTCTCGAAGCTCTTCGTCTTCAATCATTATTTGTCCCTTTATTCAACACGGCCAACAACTCAAACTTCTTCATTCACTAGTAAACTTTCTGAAGCGAGGAATTTGGGCAAATCAATCAAAACCATCATATCCTCTTTATAAGGTAAAACGCCTTTAATGAACTTAATATTCACTTTTTCTATATTCTTAGGCGACTTCAATACATTTTCAGAATCTATTTCAATGACATCTAAAACATCGTCGACTTGTATACCAACGATCAAATCTCCAGCTTGAACCACAACCACCTTATTGCCCTCTATTTCATTGGCAACTGGCAAATTTAAAAAACTCCGAATATCGATAAGAGTCAGTATATCTCCTCTAAGATTGATGTCGCCTAAAATAAAATCTGGGCAACAAGGTGTCGGAAAAATTTTAGTCACTTCGGAAAACTCTTTAACTAAATCGATATTTATGGCAAAAATTTCGTTCGACAGGGAAAAAACCGCATAACACTCTGCCTCATTTTCAAAAGAACTCCTCTCCACCGGCAACATTAACTCCAGAGCTCTTTTCTTAAAGGCTTGTTCGTCGTCGCCATGAATTGAAGCGCTAAAAACATATCGCTCTTTATTTTCAGCGAGCGGTTTTTCCTCCAAATTTTTTCCTTCGTCAACGGGACTCTCAAAAAGTTTTCCATGATCCAACAACGTAATAATTCGGTCGTCCGCTTTTATCTGACCCGCAATAACGCTTTGGCTTGGCGCTTTTGAAGCTCCCATAGAAATTTTATTTTCTATCAGCTCTACCGAAATTTTCTTAAGATCATGAATCTCGCTAACGATGACCCCTATTTTTTCGGCGCCATAATGAATAACAATAACGCTATCCGTCAGGGAATAAGACCCGCTTGCGTATCCAAATCTTTTTTCCAAATCCATTACGGGCAAAACTTTTCCGCGTAGATTAAAAACTCCCACAAAGTAATCGGGAGCTTCTTCAATCGAGGAAAGCTCTGGCAAAAAAACGATACTCTCTACAGATTCCGCATTAATCGCGTAGTAAGCGTTACGAAAGCTAAATATAATGAAGGGTAAATGATCCCAACCTTTTAGAAAGTTTTTTTCGCTAAACATTAATAGACTCTATTGGCAATCGGTTTTTAATCCACAAGCTGTGGTTTTAGATTTTAAACGCGTATCTATTTTATCTCTAATACACTAACGCTATTCCTTCAAATATTGAACCAATTCCGAAACCTTAGCGTTTTGTAAAAATTCTATCTTGTCGTCTGGCCTCATATTATTTAGTAGTTTCAAAGTAGTTTGTTTCATTTTATTAGCTCTGGCTTCGTCTTTATCCATTTCATAAATATTAATCAAATCAAAATAAGCCGGAACGAAAGAAGCCTCTAGATAGATAGCCTTTTTAAAATAAGCCTTAGCTTCCTCAAAATTTTTACGATCCAATTCTAAATGAGCCCAAAAATAAAACAAATCGGCTCTAAAAGGATCAAACACTTCGGCTTTTTTAAAATACGACAACGCTTGTTCATAATCGCCCCTATTTGCAAACGACTGAGCTTTTAAGAAAGTTTCTTCAAATTTTGGATTGGTCTTTTTATCCGATTGATTTTTGCCTTCAATTTTCTTATCCGATGTTTTTTTATTAAATACAGATTTTACAATCGAAGTCCTCTTTAGGCTTCCATTATCATTTGTTAAAGCTTTAGGCGCATGCGGCTCCTTTTTTGAGGGCCAGGTATTTTTCAAATCTATTTTAGGCGCAACGCTTCCATTACTTTTTTTAGCGTTCGTAGTTTTTTGATAAAAGAGTCCTTCTTTAGAGGATACCATCTTAAGTTTATCAAACCCTCGGTCATAAAGTTCCGAATGTCCAACTAAAAGGTACCCGGCATCTACCAAAGTTTGGGAAAATTTTTCTACAACCTCAAATACCGCTTCTCTTTTGTGATAAATAAAAACGTTTCTACAAACAATAAGGTCCATATTATTAATGTTCGACAGGACAGAAGGAAATTTATCTGTAATGAGGTTCCCAACGCTAAAAATAACTTTCTTTCGAATTCGATCAATAATTTTCCAATTCTTATCCCGATGTTTTTCAAAATAGCGTTTCTTTATTTTGAGATCGACACCGCGAAAAGACCAATCTGAAAACAAACCGCTTCTCGCTTTTTTAACTGCGGTTTCTGTGATATCGGTTGCCACAATATGAACCTTCCAATCGTCCCAATTTGGGATGAGTTGATCCAGCATAATAGCTAATGTGTATGGCTCTTCCCCTGTAGAACAACCGGCGCTCCAAACTCTAAGCTCCCTTTGAGTCCTCTTCTTTTTGATTAATTCCGGTAAAATCTTATTGTTCAAAAGGGAGATTTGCCCTTTGTCGCGAAAAAAGAAACTCTCTCCTTTAGTTAAATAAGGAATTAACTGATTCCATTCCTCTTTAGCTTCAATGGAAGAAGAACTTAATAATTTTTTATATTCGCCCGGGGATGGTAGATTAAGAGCCTTAATCCGCACATCGGCAGCTTTTTCGACCTGACGGACATCCATCCCCTTGATATTCAAGCCTGTTTTGACCGAAATCAAATCTATTAATTCTTGAGATCTCAGATCCACCAAATTGCCTTAGTAAGATTTGTTTAAACCGACAAATCTTGTATTAGGAAAAACGTTCAAGATTTGAATGTGATTATGTGTAATACAATCTTGCCATTTGACTTTTAAAATGTCAAACTACCGAAAAATCAAATAAAACAAAGAGTCCAAACTAATATAAATTTCGGAATACTTTTTTGCGATATATTTCCCATTGATTCGTCTCAGTAGGATAACACTTAAAGTTGAAATAAATAAGACTTACATTTAAAATTAAATTCAAGTTGAATCTATATTTATACTTAAACACTAAATAAAACACTCTCAAATAAACGTAACATGGAGTTTTGGGACTGTTTATTATTTATGAGGACAAATATCATGGCGTCACCCGATGCGAGGCAAAATGTTTTTTCTGGAAGAGGCAACAAAGTTTCCGGTACATTTTTTTCAGTTCCGGTCAAGCTATACATTCTTTCCCTATTTCTCTTTTTAACGACTATCGGCATTGTAGTTTATACGGCCATCGCTCTCGAAAAACAAAAAGGAGATAGCCTCGTCGTCAATGTAGCCGGTAAACAACGGATGTTGACGCAAAAGTTGACTAAACTCATTATGGAATTACAACTTGGGGATCTTTCTAAAACCGAAGAAATTCAAGACGTCCAATCTAAATTTTCCCAAGTGATAAAAGGACTGAGAATAGGCGATCTTGAATTGAACCTGCCGCCAGCAGAATCTCCTCAAATTTTATTTAAAATAAAAAACGTAGAAAAAAAATGGGAAACGTTTGATGAAAAAATCAATATGGTCATCAGTTACGCCCCGAGCGTTCAGGAAGATTTAGAAAATATAATATCAAAAAACGTCCGCTTATTTAATGAAGCCAACCAATTAGTGGAGTTGCTTGGCGAAAAAATGGATTCTAAAACCGTTTCCGTTGCCGGTAGACTGCGCGCAATTACCCAACGAGTCTCTAAATCGGTTTTACAATTCAACCACTTTCGAACTTCCGATTCAATAGACGAAGGAAACAAATTCATAGATTTGCAATATAAAATCATTAATGGTCTTTTAAACGGAGCTCCTGAACTGAATATAAAAAGAGTGAACGACATTGCAATCCGACAAAAAATTGAAGAATTCAAAACTCATTGGCAGGAATTTTCAGGTCACGCGGAAACCATTTTTAACATCGTTCCAATAATGAACTCTGCAAGTATATACATATCGAAAAATAATCAAGAATTATTAACAAATATGGATATTGTCGTTCAAGAGATGACAAGAAATTCTCAACATAAAATTGAAAGAATGATAAACCAGGAATACACGATCCTGGCGTTTCTTTTAATCGGCGGACTATTCAGCGTATTCTTCCTCGTCAGATCTATCGTTAGTCCAATATCCAGCGCCGCTTCAAATATCTCTTCTGTTTCAAACCAGATTGTTGCCACGCTAGAACAAAATGAGCGATCCATTTCGCAACAAGCCTCGGCCGTCAATGAAATCACGACCACTATTGACAAGTTAGACTCGTCGGCAAGACAATCTAACGAACAAGCGGATGTGGCCACATCGGCGACTAACCTGGCAATGGACAAAGTGACGGCGGGTCGAGAAACGGTTGAGAAATCAATTGACGGCATGGCCAGCATGAAAGAAAAGGTCGATTCTATCGCCACACAAATCACTCGCTTGAGCGATCACACCAATCAAATCAGCAACATCACCGTTTTAGTATCCGATATATCCAACCAAACCAATCTATTGGCATTGAATGCGGCGGTAGAAGCGGCGCGCGCTGGCGAACACGGATTGGGATTTGGAGTGGTCGCGGCGGAAATTAGAAAACTCGCTAACCAAAGTAAAGTCTCCGCAGAAAAAATTAATTTACTCGTACAAGAAATTCAATCGGCGACCGACTCCACAGTTATGGTAACAGACCAGGGGATTAAAACGGTTAACGAAGGAACCCAATACGCCCAATTAATTTCAGAAGTGTTTAACGAAGTCGACGCTTCGGTGGAGTCTATTTATAACAATACTCAGCAAATATCTTTGAACGCCCGACAACAGTCGGACGCTATCGAGCAAGTGTATAGCGCAATGAAAGAAATTAATAACGGAGCCCAGGAAAACTTACAGGGAATCAGTCAAACCAAAGATGGAGTTCTAAGTTTAGCGACCTCCTCCACCGATTTAAAAACCCTGATCGAATAATATTATTGAGAATAAAATTGCGAACAAAATACTCACCGCGCCTCATTCCGAGCGCCTGACTCATTTAACGCGTTAATTTAAAAAGGAACTAGAGTTGCAAAATCCCACCGCATGTCATCTAGGTCCTTCGGCAAGCTCAGGATAAACTCCGCCGAAAGATCTCGCCCCGATTCAATAGTTATCCCGACCAGTGTGGAGGGATCTATGCTTCGGAGAAGCATGCTCCTTAAAAGCTTGTCGAGGAATCTTGCTTTTTGGTTCCGAAAACCCATCTAAATTTCCTCCTTCGACAAACTCAATACAAGATCAATAAAGGATCGCTACTCTAAAATGACAAGTTACAAAGACGGATTAAAATAAAGTTTTGCTATAATTTCATAAACAAAAGCGGCGGCTTTTGAGTCTATTCTATTTTCAACGTACCCTCTCCCATATTTAAAACTTGATCCTCCCTAAAAAACGTTATAACATCAGTTATAACATAAATAATATAACTCACCTGACTGAAGGAAAAGGATTTATGGAATTAAAGCTCACAAATATTGGTAATTCTGTAGGAATGATCTTGCCTAAAGAAATGCGAGATAAAATGAAAGTTGGAAATGGCGATGCTGTTTACCTTACGGAAACTCCTGAAGGTTATAAAATCTCGCCTTACAATCCTGATTTTGATAAAGAAATGGTTGCCGCGCGTAAATTGATGAAAAAACGCAAAGCCGTTCTGCGGGAGCTTGCCAAATGATAGGTTATGAGTGGATATCAAAAGATCTTGTACTAGCTTTGCACGAGGAGCAACTTTCCGAACATGGAGGCCCTGAAGGAGTCCGCGACATGGCAGCGCTTGAATCCGCTTTAGAACGTCCAAAAGACATGTTCGCAAACGATGAATGCGCAGATCCCGCAATACTCGCCGCCGCTTACGCATACGAAATCGCAAAAAACAATCCTTTTCTTGACGGGAAAAAACGCGTGGCTTTTTTATCTGCCGAATTATTTTTGAAACTGAACGGTTTTCAATTGGCGGCAAACGATAAGGACTGTGCCGTGACTATGATTAGGTTAGCGGATGGCACATTGCCTGAAAGCGATTTGGTCAAATGGTTCCAAACTAACATCAAACCTGCGGAAATCTAACCGGCGAAACCGCCGGAGGTAATAAAAGTCCATGGAACCAAATAATTGGTGGTTTTTGAAGACACGCCGTTAGATCTGGGTAAAACAAAACATTGTATGCCAGAACCGTTCAAAAATTTTTTCAACAAATCGATTATTAAAAGCATGGGCGATCACTTTAGCAGGGCTTCGTCCGAGTTTGATCGCGCGGGTTTTATTAAAGCCGCTGCGAAAAATCTGGAGGCTCTTGAGCTCAAAGAACGCTCGGCGCAAATCACCGAAGCGTTAAAAACTTTCATGCCCAACGATTTTGAAAAGGCTGGAGCCATCATGCTTGCAAGCCTTGCGCCGGAAGACGATGCCGTCAACTTTAACGGCTCTGAAGCGAATGTTAAGGGTCTTGCGAGTTGGGCTATTATGCCGATGGTAGATTATGTCGGTCTGTACGGCCTAAAACATTTTGACCTTTCGATGACGCTGTTTAAAGAATTAACCAAACGGTCCAGCTCCGAGTTTGGCATTCGTTTCTTCTTATTGAAAGAACCCAAGCGCACGTTATCCGTTCTTAAAAAATGGACACACGATCCCAATTGCGACGTCCGTCGACTGGTCTCTGAAGGCTCGCGTCCGCGCCTGCCCTGGGCAATGCAGTTGCCTGCCTTTATCGAAAATCCTTCTCCTCTTCTACCATTACTCGAAGCGCTGAAAGACGACCCGGAAGAATATGTCCGTCGTTCCGTTGCCAACAACCTCAACGATATCGCTAAGGACCACCCCGATCTGATTGCACAGTTAGCTGGACGGTGGCTGAAAAACGCCAGCAAGAACCGAGAAAGGTTAGTCCGTCACGCTTGTCGCACCTTGATCAAACAGGGTCATGTAAAAACATTAAAAACACTGGGTTATGACGCGCCCAAAATCAAACTTGAAAATCTAAAGATACTGACTCCGCGCGTAACCTTTGGCGACGCGTTACAATTTGAGTTGTCCTTGACCTCGACTTCAAAAAAAACGCAACCGTTGATAATCGATTATGCGATTCATCATCGCAAGGCCAATGGAGGCGCTTCGCCTAAAGTCTTCAAGTGGAAAACAATAACACTGACTCCAGACGCTACGCTAAACGCAAAGAAAAAACACCCAATGCGGAAAATCACGACACGAGTTTATTATCCGGGAACACATAAAGTAGAAATCCTGGTTAACGGCGTTTCTTTAAGAAGTGAGACGTTTGAGTTGGCTATATAAGCTTTTGGCCACAGAAAAATACTGAATTACACAGAATTGGCGATACCGCTAGAGGCATTTTCAATGAAGACATAAAAAAGAACAATTGAGACTTTCAATCATGGTAAAATATGGAAAAATCAGGAGTTTTTAATGAATACTGAAATTATTTTTGTCGTTGAGGAATCAACTGAAGGTGGGTATGACACTAAAGCGTTAGGCCATTCGATTTTTACGGAAGCGAACGACATTGAAAGCTTGAAAGAAATGATAAGGGACTCGGTTCGCTGTCATTTTGAAGAAAAAGAAAAACCTTCCATCATCCGTTTGCATTTTGTAAAGGATGAAGTCATTCCTGCATGAAATTACTCAGAGATGTGGGAGGTAAAAATTTATGCTAAGCCTTAGAAAAATACGAATAAAAAGTTACAAGACAGACAGGTAGTCATCTTCGACTTTCCTCCAGTATTAGGAATAAAGACCATCACATTACTATTCCTTTACATTCGCCATTAAAAGTTGGAACTTTGAGTCAATTTTTAAGCGATATTTCTTCTTACTTAGAAATAGATAAAAATAAACTCATTGCAAAACTCTTTGATTAAAGTTTTCACCCGCCGGTATTTAAATTATCATTCACTTTTCTTTGTGTTACTGAAAAACTTATAAGAAAAAATGGAAGAAGATAAACCTGACGAGAACAAATCGCTCTTACAACAAGTTTTCCAAACACGTCTGAGCTTGGCCGAAGCGGCTTTTCAACAAAACGATTTTGACGTTTTTAAACTGGCCATCGATCTCATAAGAAACGATCTCGCTTCCCTCCCCGAAACCTCGACATCGGTCAAAGAAAAGTGGAACGAGATACAATCGCTACAAAACCCCGAAACGTTGAACCAGTTTTCAATTCACACTTCTAAAACGTTGCATCAAGATATCGCTCCGTTGATGCAAAACCTCGAAACACAAAGCCATGTTAGCGCTTACGAATTTGACAAGGTGATTGCGCTCTCACAAATCGAACTTTTAAAACAATCGAAAAGTTTTAAGGACTTAAAAACCGTCATCGTGATTCTAGTCGATCAACTTCCAATAGATTTAGAGCCCGTTAAGGAAAAGTTTGAAATCATTAATCAAATTAAGATTCTTAATAGCGAGCTTTGGGATAGGATATCTGTCGCTAAGTTGGATGAAGTCCGGCGGGAGTTAAGAGACCTAATGCAATTTCGGGTTGAAGATGGGAAAGCGGGATAGAGGTAGAGTTTTATTGAATCGAGGCGGGATCCTTCGCTCCTTAGAGTACTTTGAATTAGCTCTTCATGGCGCCGATTCATCGGTGTGGCTGATAATAAAAGTTACAATTAGATCAAGAATATTTAAAATACTTGTGCAGCTCTAAGTTAAAAATCAACTATCTTAAACCCAGTCCCTCTCGCGCGTCATTCAGAGGAGCAAGGTTTCCGCGACGAAGAATCTCGAATTGCGCTTTTTAATTCTTTGCAGTAATTAGGATTTGCTCAATAAACCATTCTTAATTTTAGGAATAATTTAAAAGTTCCACGAAGGTAGATCGTCTTTTATTCCAAATAAAAATATCTCTATCGTTTACAACAATGGTTGGAGTCTTGATTGAAATAGATCGAATTCCCTTTTTACAAGGTTCCTTCTTTTCGCATAACCAGCACGGTCTTCTAATTCTGCAAGAGACCTGGTAAACGCTAGGTTTTTTTGAAGAGATTCTATATTGTTTCATGGCGTTCGGATATCCTGTATCCAATAAAATCCAATCTTTTTCCGCCTTATTAGAAGAAATTACCGCTAACAATCCTATCGCGGACCCATTGTTCTTCACCATCAATTTGGCTTCGTCTTTTATCCCATCTCCGTTAAAATCCGCTACCACTCGCAAATTCTTTTTAATTTCTTTTTGTGTCCAATGCCAATTCTTTTTAAGCTCTTCAACCGTTGGCAATCTCCATTCATTAGCGGCGGCTGGTTCGCTTAAGGTAGGTCTAACCCAACTTGCGGCAACAAGCGCTGCCCAAACTCCTAATAACACTAGAACGTATAAAATTTTCTTTGTCATATCGGCCTTCTCCAAAACCAATTAATAAATTCATTTAACAGTTTCTGATCGGCTTTTTTGACAATTTAGTTTAGTAAAAATAATAGGAAATCAGCTATTAATCGACCTAAGTAAACCCTTTATATATAAATACTTATAGAATTAGTTCGGATATTTCGAGCCTAAAGATTGAAAATAGGTGTGATTTTTAGTTGGAGGAGAGGAATTTTTCAATCAAAGGTAGGATTTCGTCGTGAGCGTCTTCGACGACGTAGTGACCGACGCGACGGAAAAGATGGGCTTCGGCTTGCGGTCTGAGTGTTATCGAATCTATTCTTTTGACTCCTCTAGTATATTGAGTAACTTTCTTGGGTTGATAATTTTTATGGAAACTTTATCATCAATTTCCAATAAATCTTTATCTCCTGTCACTAAAATATCCACTTTTGCCTCTAACGCGGACGCTAGTACAAATTCGTCATCAGAATCGCGAATAGAAATAGAAGACGGTTTTATTGGTATAGGATGAATCTCGAATTTTCTCAATTCATTTAGAAGCTCGTCCACATCTTTCTCTGCGATACGAGATTTATTGAGGAGAATTCTTTCAAGTTCGCCTAAAACGAACTCACCAGTAACAAAAGTACTGGTTCGATAAACTTTTTTTAGTAGCTGGAAACAAACACCATGAGGAGCGGTGAAAGCGCTAACAAGAACGTTGGTATCAAAAAATACTCTCAAGAAATTTCGCGTAAAATAGTTTCTTCGTCGCTGAAACCTGCGGCCTTAGCTTGCGGTATCATCTTTTTTCGAAGCCGCTCAAATTTCTCAATTGTTATTTCTGCGGAAAGTCCTTTTTCAAGAATTTCCTCCGCTAACGAGGTAGGGTTTTGACCCGATCGATTAGATTGATCGTTCAATCGACGGATCAACTCTGGATTCTTTATAATTATTTGTTCCATAGAGTTATTATACTCTTGGATAATCTATTCCGCAATTCCACAAAATTATAAAACTCGCTCCAAGTAAAGGAGGCTTTTTAGAATTACCTTTTCAACTTTGAATTAAATTTTAGCGAGGAATTTTTCGATCAAAGGTAGGATTTCATCGTGAGCGTCTTCGACGACGTAGTGACCGGCGCGACGGAAAAGATGGGCTTCGGCTTGCGGTAGGTATTCTTTCCAACGATCAAAAAAGTGCGTGGTAAAACAAAAGTCCTTCTTACCCCACATGATCAATGCGGGGAAGTCCTTGAACAAACCCAGCTTCTCTTGTATATCTTTCACCACGGGGTAACTCGGTACGTTTTCCGTCATGGGTATATCTTGCACGAATCGTAAATTAGCGATTCGGTTTTCATAGGAATCGTAAGGAGCCAAGTACCCGGCTTTCACTTGATCGGTCATCCGTTTCCTGTTTTTGCAAGCGCGATACACCGCCGCTCCCGCAAAACCATTGAACACGCGAATCGCAACAGGTCCTATAACAGGATATCTGCAAATATCGATACTAAATGGAATGTGATCGGATAAGAACGCCGACGTATTAAAAATAACTAACTGTTTGATTTTCTCTGGGTGTCGTACAGCGTAACCCATTCCAATGGCTCCGCCCCAGTCGTGCATCACCAACGTTATCTTATCTAACTGCAACTTCTCTACTAACTTTTCTAAATTATCGATATGCTGGGATAACGTGTAATTATATCTTTGCGGTTTATCGGACAACCCGCACCCGATATGGTCCGGGACAATACATCGGTACTGCGACTTTAAACCGATAACAAGATTCCGATAATAAAACGACCAGGTGGGGTTGCCGTGAAGCATTAAAAGGGGATCGCCCTCGCCTTCGTCCAAGTAATGGTATTTCTGAGAATCAAGTTCGAGGAAGTTGGATTGGAAGGGATACAGTTCTTTGAAAGCGTCGGTAGTTACCATTCCACCCCTAGCATAAGACAGTTTAGACCGCTTCCGATTCCCAATAACGCCATTTTATCTCCGGTATCAGGCTTTATTTGTTCTATCCCCATTCCAAAGGTAATCGGCAACGAGGCCGACCCGGTATTCCCCATAAATTCCAGCGTTGAAAAATCTTTTTGAATATCCAGTTGCACGGTTTCGTACATGAGTTTGCGTTGGGCTTGTCCAACCTGATGACAGAAAACATGCGCAGGCGTTTCGCCGGTCCAGCCGAGTTCTTGTTTCGCTTTTTCCCAAGTACCTCCGGCGAGCTTACAACCTTCTTTCATCAATGTTTCGGAATCGGTTTGCATCAGTGGCGAAGCTTCCGAATGAACGCCGCTATCTTCGCTGCCTCTGCACAAATCGTTGTGCTGTGTCGCCGCCATAGACGCGCCGCCTAATAGTTTGTGTTTGTTCTTTGACAAATCTTTATGGGTTAACAAAACCGCCGCCGCTCCGGAACCTATGGTTAGCGAGGCAAATGCCAGCTTAACGCTAGATCGTGTCAGAGTGGTATCCGCTATTAAATCTTCTATGGTCGAATCGACTAACGGACCGCCATTCTCGCCAGAAACAATCAACCCCGCTTTAATTTGTCCCGTCTCGATCATATTACCCACAATGATCATGCCATTCAAAACGCCCAGGCAAGCGTTTGAAACGTCAAACAATTGTATCTCCGGCGACAGCTTTAAATTATTATGGATAACGGATGCCGTAGCGGGTTCTAAAAAGTCGCGGCACACAGATGCGCAGATTAAACAACCTATCTCCGACCGGTCAATCCCCGATTGCGCGATAGCCTTTTCCCCGGCGATGGAGCTGACCTGGCTTGGAAATGCGCCTTTGTCCCAAAACCGTCTTTCCTTGATACCGCTCATCATTTCAAGTCGACCGTAGGGAAGTTTTAATCGGTCATATACGGGGGACAAACGTTTTTCTAACTCTTCTGACGATACAACGTTTTCGGGTAAGTGATAGGCTACCGATTCTATGCAAACATTTTCAAACTTCATTTTAATTCACTACCATTTAAAAAAACTACTACTACCGCAAAGACGCAAAGGGCGCAAAGGATAAAAGATCGAGACAAAGGCGCTCGATTCTACTATTGAATTGGGAACCTAAAAGGCACAGCTCATAAATAGATTTTCAGCGATTAAAGATCTGGGATGTAAAACTATTCAAAACCTTTATTTTAGGAATGCGCCTTTCCCTCTATTAAAATGCCTTTCTTCGCGAACTTTGCGCGTCACCCTGTGGGTGTTGCGGTTCCATATTTTGATTATTTAAGAAATAGTTCCTGCAAATTGCATTTCGTAATATTTTTTATAGACGCCTGAATTAGATAGTAGTTCGTCATGCGATCCTTCTTCGACTATCTTACCTTGATCCAAAACGATAATTCGGTCTGCGTTTTTAATTGTCGATAATCGATGCGCGATAATAAACGTGGTACGGTTCTGCATTAAAGCGTTCAGCGCGTCTTGAACCAATTTTTCAGATTCCGAATCCAGTGAAGATGTGGCTTCGTCTAGCACCAATATGGGCGCGTTTCTTAGTATCGCCCTAGCGATAGCTATCCTTTGCTTTTGTCCGCCGGAAAGCTTTACGCCGCGTTCTCCTATTTCAGTTTCGTATCCCTCGTCGAGCTTTTCAACAAACGAATCTACATGGGCTGCGCGAGAAGCGGCCATAACCTCTTCGTCGGTCACTTCCATTTTACCAAACGCGATATTATTGCGGATGGTGTCGTTGAACAAAAACGTTTCTTGTGTCACTAGCGCCAATTTTGATCGGAGCGATAGAACCTCAAAGTCGTTTACATTAACGCCATCGATTAAAATTTTTCCTTCGGTAGATAAGTAAAACCGAAACAACAAATCCACTAACGTGGTTTTCCCAGCTCCGCTCATACCCACTATAGCCACAATCGAAGATTTTTTCACCGTGAGGTTTATATCGTTTAGCACCCAGGCGCTACGCGATGGATACTTAAAAGAAACGTTTCTAAATTCGATATCTTCATTGAAACCATTTAAAGTTAAATCGCCGCCTTTTACGTCTTCTTCGTCTTGATCTAAAATAAAAAACACTCTTTCAGCGCCGGCCAGCGAACCTTGAAACTTGGTATAAATTTTAAAGAGCAATCGGATGGGACCGTACATCATGAACAAGGCAACGACAAATGCGATGAATGAACCTTGGGTAACTTCTCCCGTTAATACCTGGTTACCGCCGTACCAAAGAATGAAGGCTCCGCTCACCATGCCAAGAATTTCCATTAACGGCGAAGATAATTCCACGTATTTGACGTTCTTTTTCATGACGTTTAAAAACTGATCGTTTTGCCCGTCTAATTTTTTGTTTTGTTGTTCTTCCAGAGAAAAACCGCGAACCACTTTAATTCCAGAAAAAGTTTCTACTACCGTAGAATTAATAGTCGCTATTATCTCCTGCCCTCTTCTACTTAGATGCCTGAGTTTGCGGGCGATTGACGCGATGGGCGCGATGGCTAATGGAAAGATGAACAAGGACATAATTGCCCAGTCCCATTTAAGATAGAACACCCAACAAATCAAACCGATCAACATAAAAGCGTTTTGCAAAAACTCCTTTACCATATTGGTGATGGAGGATTGCATGATGGTGACGTCGTTTATGAATCGCGAGAGCAATTCTCCGACTGGAGTGTCTTCAAAATATCCTAATGGCAATCTCTGAATTTTCTGAAAAATTTCGTTTCTTAAAGAAACCACCAATTCCCACGAAATCCCAAAAATAATCACGTTTTGCAAATAGGATAAAGCCCCCTTTACCAAATAAAGCCCCACTAACGCCAGCGGAATTGCCGTGAGCATGAAGGTATCTTTTTTGACAAAAATTTCGTCAAAGGTTTTTTGGATTATGGGAACCGGGGAGGTTGCTATAAGACCCACTACAATCGAACAAAAAATCGCGAGAAATACCTTTCCTTTATAAGGGATCAGGTAACGGATAAGTCGTTTGTAAAGGTCGATTGAATTAGGCATAAAAAAACCCCTGCCTTATTAACTAAAGCAGGGGTTTAAAACGATTGTGTTTAAAAAAAATTCATAAGTAACTTTTGAATTTATGCGTCATCCTTTTTAGGAATGAAGTCTTCTATCGTCGCGCCATTGGCAACAGCCTCTGCCATTATTTTAATGGAAGCTTCGATACCTTGTTCGCATACTTCGATAGTGATATTAGTGGCGCTTATAGAATCCGCATAATCCAAGACTCTTTTTACCGTGTTATCTCTCATGAATCCTTTTGGAACTCTTTCAACACGAGCGGTTGCTTCTGGAGTCCAGGTATATTTAGATTCATCGCGAGTTCCGTTGGAATCGCCATTACCGTTTCCATTACCGTTTCCATTACCCTTGCCATTACCATTACCAATATCGCTACCTTTGGCAGTAGTTTTTTCGTTAATAATCTGACTAACGTAGGCGGTAGAAATAGTAGTTACGTTCTGAACTCGAGCGTTCTTTTCAACTCTCGCTTGCGCTTTTCTGCGGAGATGACCTTCTGGATAATCGTTCAATTTGTCCCAAGCGTGCTGCGTCCACTTAATCTCTCTTTCGTCAAAAGTAGAAGTGAATCCAATCCCGCCTTCTGAATCAACGTCGACGGCAAACTCTTCCATATCGATTGGTTTCAGCATTAACGGACCGGCGTCGCAAACTCCGCATTTAATTGCGTCGGCGCCCATAACCGCTCCACAGGTTACGCATTTCAACTTAGTGTCTGCTGGGCAAGCCATTTTATTGGTATCGATGATCTTATCGACATTGGCATCTGCAAAAGCGTCAACGCCATCCTTTTTACCTTGATCTCTTAATTGATCGCCGATCATATTCATGGCCTGCATTGCGCCTGCGGGCAAAATATTTTCACAAGCTTCGGTGATTACGCCAGAGGTGATCATGCTGTGCCCTCTTTCCAAAGCGTATCGTAAAATCGCCGTTGTGGCCATCGGACGAACAAACCCTGGAATTTTTTGTAATCGTTCGCTGGCTTCGGAAGTCCACTCGATACTTTCGTCCGCAACCATATCTACTTTTGGTTTAAACACTCGGCTGGAAAGCAACACGTCGCATGGAACCAATCGCAACAAGTTTTCGGTGTTTCCTCCAATGTCCATGTCAGGCGCGCTATGAACGCCAATTCGGCCAAGAATTAACAGATGCGGTTTCTCTTCGCGAGCGTATTGTAAAACTTTCTCGAAAACTTTACCGTCCAGCAACCGAATGGTGCAGTCCAAACCTTCTTCTTTGGCTATATTTTTAGAGATTTCCAAATGGGCTTGATAAATCTTAGCCAATCCCTTATCGATAATATCTTCGTGTAATTTTTCTTGTTGTTCAAATTTGAAAACCTTTGAAGCTTCTTTAGAAAGAACGCCGGTTAAGCTATTGAACATTGCGTAATGGAAATAAGGATCGAAACTGGAAATAATTTCTAAAGGTCGTCCGGTTAATTTAGCGATTTCAATTCCGGTTTTAAGACCGCCGAAAGAATGACCGCTACCGTCTACCGCAACAACGATTTTTCCGCTTCCTTCTTGGTCGCCGTGTAGCTCTGGAAGATGCTTTACGATTAAAGTATCCGTTTCAATTCTTCGGATAACTCGTTCCGTAACCGTTCCGATAGAACTATCTTTAATAGCTCCCAATCCCAAAACGCCCATAACAACTAAATCATAATTGGATTCGTTGACGTCTCGAACCAATTCTATCCAGTTTCTTCCTTCAAGGGATTTTCCTACGAAAGGAATGTCCATGTCCTTACATTTAAACTTTGGAACATCGAGATAGGAATCGGTAATAACTTCCATACCTTTAGTGATCAATTGATCGTGGATGTTCCTTTGTTTCTCTAGCTCCTGCTCGTCTTGATATTCCTCGGGCAAACCACTTTCCATTTGCCGAAAACGAACATCGTGCATTTTTGCGGCATAAACATGGCTAGAAGTAACCGTAGCGCCGGTTTTCCCTGCAAACTCTAACGCGATATCAATACACGCATTGGAATAGTCGGAATTATCGACAGGTACATAAATGTTTTTAAACATGAGGCGAATCCCCTTCTAAACAACCAATTTGAAAGTTATATATAGATAATTTTTTATTAAAAAAAGTTACATGAGCTAAAACTAGCCCACCCTAATTAAAGGCATACTAATCGCTGGATTTTAACAAATTATTCTCAAGTGTCAATATATTAAAGGTTATCGAGAAATAAGATCTCAAAAAGACTTCCATATTAAAGATTCGGATACATGGCCAGGAAAGCAAACTTTATAGAAACATTTGCCCTTTATCAAAAAAAAATCAAATAATTCAAATATTTAGCCAAAAAAATAACCATTAAAGCCAAAAATTGAGCTTGTAGAACGTTTGCAATGAATTTATCACTAGATATATGTCGTCAAATTGAGTTAGAATAACTTCCTAAATTTGACGCTTTACGGCAGCTTATTAGCATAAATTGAACTTTTAAAAACATCTCAACGTTTCGGATTATTCCCACTAATTCAACTTATAATAGATTAGTCTATTCAATAATATATTAATTTTATCCTTCAAATCGTTCATTCAGTCAAAATGCTCTTCCCTTTTCGGGCAAAACCACAACACAAAATCATTTTTCGAGCTGACTGGCTTTCCAAGTTAAGGAGCAAACCATGCCAACGGTAGCCTCTGAAGATATTCTGAGTCAATATAAGGGAATTTTTTCCCTAACAGAGAACCAACTTACTATAGAAAACGAAGACGCTTTTCGAGATCAAGCCATAGATTCTCTTCTTCGAGAAGCGGTATTTGGAAAAAGTAAAGAAACGCGCGGATTGGCCCGATTTGTTATCAAATCGGCGGCATTGCAATTAGGCGCCGTATCTTCTTCCATCCAAGGGCTTTACGAAGCGAGAGGCCGTGGAGAAGTTTCAGGGTTCACCGTACCGGCAATCAATATTCGAGGATTGACCTTGGAAATGGCTCGAGCAATTTTTAGAGCCGCCCATAAAATCAACTGTTCGGCAAATATCTTTGAGATCGCTAAATCCGAAATCGGCTACACATTTCAAAGACCGCATGAATATTCCACCGTCATCCTTGCCGCCGCCATTAAAGAAAGACATATAGGCCCGGTTTTTATTCAAGGGGATCACTTTCAAATCAATGCGGCCAACTTTGCGAAGGATAAAGAGAAAGAAGTTGCAGGCTTAAAAAGCTTAATTGAAGAAGGTCTTAGCGGCGGTTTCTACAACATTGACATCGATACATCTACCTTAGTCGACCTGAGCCGACCCAATACGGTAGAACAACAAAGACCTAATTTTGAAGTTGGAGCCGACCTAACCGCGCATATCAGACACTTTGAACCAGACGGACTTACCGTCTCTGTTGGCGGCGAAATTGGAGAAGTAGGAAAAGAGAATAGCAATCCAGAAGAGCTAAAAGCTTATATGGATCATTTCAACTCCACGTTAAGCGCCATCAACCCATCTTTTAAAGGCATCAGTAAAATTTCCGTTCAAACGGGAACCGAACATGGAGGCGTGCCTTTACCCGACGGAACGGTAGCCGACGTTAGCCTGGACTTTGAAACTCTTGGCGAGCTTTCAAAAATTTCAAGAGAAGATTACAAAATATCGGGCGCCGTGCAACATGGAGCTTCTACCTTGCCGGCAGAAATGTTCGATCGTTTTCCCGAATTGGAAACCGCCGAAATTCACCTGGCAACCGATTTCCAAAATATGATCTACGATAGCGGTCATTTCCCGCAAGATTTTAAAGACGAACTGTACGCTCATTTACGAACAAAGTTCGCCAAAGAAAAGAAAGAAGGGATGACGGACGAGCAGTTTATTTATAAAACGCGTAAAAAAGGATTTGGCGAATTCAAAGAGCGACTTTGGAACCTTCCACAAGAAACCAAAGACGCGATCGGCGAAAAATTAGAAGCTCGGATGGATTTCTTATTCGACAAACTAAGCGTTAAAAATACAAAAGAATACGTAGATAAAACGGTAAAAATAGTTAAAATCCAACCTGACTTACAAACTGAGATTGATTGGAGCTAGGCTTAATACTAAATGTTTTGTAATAAACTTTCGTAAAGCTTTCGGTTGAGGCGGCCTCCCTCAAAAAGTTCTCTCAACTTCAACGTCGCTTCTTTCTTATTAATTATTTTTTGTGCCTGAGCTTGCAAAACCAGACCAGCTATTCCTGAAATTATTAAACCTAAAGAATCTCCAACGCCACGGCCAATATCCTCCTCAATTAATAAAGGTTTTTGGATACTTAAAGCAAGCGCAATGGCTTCTTTTTCCGGTTGATGCAAATCAGGATTAGAATTTATAGCTTCTGGAATAACCGGGGGAACTTGAGTTTCAATCAAATCTTGTATATTGAAAGCTTGTAGGTAATCTTCCGCTGTTGAGAAAGACCCACTAAAGACTTCCTCAAGAACAGAAGGTGGGACAATAATTTTGGAGATCAGTTTTCGTATAAACGAGTACCCTCCCTCCATTTTTTCCAAGGAAATTAGAGGACCTGCATCGCTAACAACCTCCCTCTTCATAATCTACTGGGATTTTTGTTGAAGCTCTATATTTAAATTTTTTGGCGAGTATCGTAGAGAACCTGAATCATGTCGACTCAAAACTTCTCCAAACTCTCGGCGAGTCAAACCTGCCAGATCGCAAGCCTGTTTCTCGGAAAAAAGCCCTTCGTCGTAAAGCTTGGCAAATATTGCTTCTGTCAGCTCTTTTGCTTGTCCTGGGGAAAGTACGCCTTTGGGGCGTTTTTCTATTTCTGGAACTTCTATTGTGAACTTCATATTTTTATTTTACGGGAATTATTAGGGTTACTCAAGAATAGATCCTGTGCGACCAACATCCCCAAACCACAACGTTCACCAATCTTTAAAAAATTTAAATCAAAGTAATATCTCGATTCCTACCATCTTCAATGCGATCCATTAAGCGGATCAAATCCCCGGAAAGTTTGGCCAATTGTTTTTGGGCGTCTTGGTCAATCACCCACTGCATCACATTCCTACAGTTTTTAATCAGCTCTTTTTCTTCTGAAAATTCCAAATCTTCCGAAAAGTTAGTATCCTCGGCCGCCTTTTGAATGGATTCCCAAAGGCTGAGCTTGATCTCAATATCTCCTTGAGCAATTACAAAGTCTAAAGCTCTGTACAAACTTCCGAGCGTATCCATTTCTAATATATGAACTCCCAGCGGCAATAGCTTAAGTTAAATTTGGCGCCATACACAAAATTTTGATATCTTATTAATATCATGAAGGAAACAAATTCCAATCCACTCCTCGCCGGTTTTATGAACCGCGTGCAGAGAGATCTGGTAGATCCAGATTTTAATCGCAGAAGGGTCCGCGACATCGTGGAGAAAAGCGAAGAGTCTTATTCAATTGGCAAAAACGACTCTTCCATTTTACATGGCGCAATCAGTATTAAAGACGATTATGAAGACTCGCTATTGCCCCTATATCCTAAAAGAACGCCAAAAAAATAAATTTCAAAAACCCTCAACAATCTTCTTTGTTGTCGTCATAGTCAATTCGACTTAGAAGATCTTCTACTGTATTCACTTTCTCAAACGGAAAACGAACAATGAATCCGTGTATGTTGTCTTCAAATTTTACTTTTTTACTCAATACAACCATGCGCTGGTCGAGATAATATCTATTTTCTAAATCTTCGCCCAATAAAAACAGGTCTTGATATTTTATCGGCAAAGAAAACTCTTCAGTTTCTAATTTGACGCCAAATTTTTTATCCAGGTATTCTTGCAACCAATCGACTTCGGGTTTGCATAAAAACCCATCTACTCGTTCCCTTACCCAATCTAAATCGTCGTCTTCCAAATAATCGTATTCATGAACCAAATCAGGATAGCGTTTAAGAGGACCCGATCGCATAAAAAAACGCCAGTCCACTCGGATAGGCTGCTCTCTAAAGGAAGTAGAAATGATTGAATAGGCTTTATACAAAACATCCATTGGTACGGGTCTCTATAAAATCCTGTAAACGGGGGTCGATTTCAAACCCCATACTTTTCATCCGATCTAAAATATTATGCCGATTGAAATAATCGACGACCCTATCGGTTAAAATGGGATAGTTCATCGCTTTGTGAAACCCTGCGCAAAAAATCCCAAAGTCCCCTTCCACAATTCCTTTTTCTATCTCTAAATAGATTTTAAACTGCCCCAGCTCAGATTCAGAGATTCCCAATCGCTCGGAATAATTAAAAGTTCTACGCGCTCCCCTGTCCCCAAATAGCATCCACATAATCGTTTCAATTCTCAGTAAATCGGAACGCTCAATAAAATCGTAATCCAAAATCTCCGATTCCCTTGGCAGGCTTTTTGGAAAAAACTTTTTCTTAATGGGATCGTATTTAAGGGTCATACCCCAATCTGTACTCATAGCCGCTATTTAAAACTTATTTTTTATTATTAGAATAAAGTTGTTCAATCCTGCGAGGAGTCATCCATTCAAACTTCTTGGTCTCGGGATTAATTTTTTTTAAGGCGCCGCAATCTTCGCACCATTTAATTTCCCAGTCGTTCAAATTGGAAGTAAACCAATGAACGCGCTTACCGCCATGATCGCACTTTTTTATTTTACCAGTAGCCATATTAGTTGTCGTTAATGCCTTTCTTGCGGTCGACGCATTCCCAGTCTTTTTCCGAAGTCCAAGTGATCTTTAGATAATCGGGCAAGACAACCGTTTGGTCAAAAATTGCCGATTCGATTTGTTTACAAGTTAAATTATTAACCTGTTTAAGATTCGCTCCCGTTAAATCGGCTCCGCGCAGGCTCGCTTTGCTTAAAGACGCTTTTGTCAAATCCGCTCCTTTTAAGCAAGCGCCGTCTAAAACGGCTCCAATCAATTCGGCGCCAGATAAATCGGCATCCGTCAAATTGGCGTTCGACAAGTTAGCGACACTTAAAGCGGTTTTAACCATTTTCGCGCGCGATAGAATCGCTCCCGATAAATCGGCTTTCCTCATATTCGCTTCGCTAAAATCGCGACCCGTTAAATCTTTTTGCGACATATTCGCTTTCATCAAATTAGCGTTGCGAAAACTCTCGACCGCATCGTTCATACAAACTTATTCCCTTCAAAAAATGCGCTTGCTCCATTGTCGCAAATTGCATTAACCATAATAAACGAAATCTTACTGAAAAAAGACCATAGAGGCAAAAAAATTAAGGATTTAGTATCAATCTGCCATCAATTCGATAAAAATTTAGATGAGTATAATTTCAATCAAGGATTTTTATTATAGCTCTTAACTGCTACAATGCGGTTATGGAAAATGAAGACCCACAAGACCTAGGAATTGACGAGCTACAATCGATAATCCAAGAAGATCCCAACGACGCGCTAGCTAGGTTGTCGTTGGCGAACGCTTACTTTGAAGAAGATAGACTAGAAGAAGCCGAAGTAGAGTACAAAACAGCGCTTTCAATAGACCCAGACGAAGAAGACGCGCTATACAACTTAGGGATATGCCTGGTCGTTGCCAAAAAATATGAGGAAGCGGCAACATACTTTGAAAAATACCTCAAAATGTATCCCGATGACGAAGAAGGTTTGCATAAATTAGGCGTTGTCTATATGCGCCTAGAAAAATACGAGGCAGCCCTCGCCCTCCTGCAAAAAAGCGTAGAACTTGCGCCAGACTCCTGCGACGTACAATTAAGCGTTAGCCTTGCATACGAAGCAAACGACAAAGGAAAAGAAGCCATCCACCATTCTAAATTAGCGGAAAGCTTAGCCGACGATATGGAGCTAAAAACGGAATTGAACGAAAGAACCCTTGAACTCTACCAAAAATTTGGCTTCGACACTTCTGAGTAGATTTTTTAGCCAATTCCAAAAAACTTAAGAGGGGGGATTCGCTGGAAGGTTAGAATCTTTCAATCGAGATAACAAACTTGAGCCCAACGATTAGCAGGGTATAAAAAACTCAAAAACCCCTCTTTTTTTAATCACTCTATACCTTATAGAAAATCTTCTAAGACTTTATCTCTATACTAGTTCTGCTAAAATGAAAGTAGCCAAATGTGGAGGCTAACTGCTTTACCGAAAGGTGCAAAATCATTCTCCCCTCGGGGCGGTCAACCACCTTAAAGAAATGTCCTCTAGGCGGCAGGGAGTCGAAAACCCGCCAGTTGAAACTCGTGTTCGATAGGCGGGTTTTTCATTTTTAAAAGGTTGAAATTAAATATAGTCTCCTATCCTTCGCTTCGATTTCTTCTCGAATATGAACTCCTATAATTTCACCCTTTGGAGTTATTTCTTTTAACTCATAAGCCGTTTCTCCACCAGGCTCTTTAATTTGATCGGTAATATCTTCAGTTTTTGCTTGCCGTAAAAGTTCTACTGCGGACATAAATCTCTGCCTTCTGCGAGTTTGATCTCGACGACCTTGAGATGCTTTAAGATATTTATTTAGAAATACAGGTCGTTTATTAAGAGCCTTGCAAGGAACCATTGGTTTTTTTTGAATGTACTCTTTTATGTCGCGATTAAGCGCAATATTATGTTTAATTGAGATTCCAGTCTTCAGCTTCAGCATGCCAAAGATTTTACAATTAATTCAGCGGAAATGAAAATAATCAAATCCTTAATAAAATTAAAAAAAGGTAACTGCTAGAAAGGAAAAGCGAATCGTAAAACCGTCCATTAAAAGTAAATGGTCTTATGGAATAAACTTACGCGAGAGGGAACGCTTGGGAGAGTTACTGGAAGGTTAGAATCTTTCAATCGAGCTAACAAACTTGAGCCCAACGATTAACAGGGTATAAAAAAACGCGCAGAAAACTCTCCACTTAAGATCGTCTCCTTTAACGAGCTTCCACTGTTTTTTAAAAAAAGATTCTTCTATATTCTCTTCTTCTTTTTCATTTTCTTTCATAAGAAAATACTATTCCGATTGCTGCCTAATTTCAACACATTTTTTTAACAATCTAAGAGGGTGTCAAACATCTTTCCACAATTGGTTTCAAATGGCGTCGTAATATAATAAAATAGCAGTATGCAGTCCTACGATTTCATCAACTCATTCTTAGACAAAGTCCGTAAAAAACGCAGAGGCTTCTTTGCCATAAACGGTTTTTATCTAATGGCAACGTTTTTAACCCTCATTTACCTGGTTGGAAACGGAATTTCTTATTTTTGGGGAAATTTAAACAGCCTGTCGCTTCCAATTGGCGGATTATTGATTCTAAGTTTAGTTTATGCAGTTGTCCGCTATTTCATTCCGGCGTTCTTTTCTAAATTTACTCGCGAGCAAGCCGCTCTCTTAATAGAAAAGAAAAATCCTCATTTAAACGATTCTCTAATAAATTCCTGTCAGCTACAAAACCGTTTTAACGAAACCGACGCGGACCTCAAAGTTTCTCTAAGTTTTATTAAAGAATTACTCGAATCAACCAAAGAAAAAATTGAAGATTTAGATCCCGGTTCGGCAGTCGACCAAAATCGAGCGCGATTTAATAGGAATTTATTTTTAGGTTCTCTAGGAGTTGCCGTATTGGCGCTAACCCTTATTCCCGACTTTTACTCAATAGGCTTACAGAACTTTATCAATCCGCCACAAAAAGCAAACGCCGTTTTAATCGGGTCTGACTCCAAAGCCATAAATAATGAAACTTTGCCGGCAATCGAAATTAAATCGCTCAAACTAAAATATAACTATCCCGCATACACCCAATTAAAACCCAAAACGGTATTTCCTTCCGACGGGTCTATTCAAGCGTTACCTGGCTCGGAAGTGGTTATCGAAGCGCAATCGAATTACCCCTTATCGTCGGCGGAAATAGAAGTTAATTCAAAAGACCAATTTTCTTTAAATGTCAAAAATGAAAACAAAATCAACGGCTCGTTATTAACAAGAGACTCTGGGTATTATCGGTTCAGGGTAAAGGTGGGAGAAACTCCCATGAGCGCCTTGCCCACAAAATATCCAATAAGATTGGATAAAGACAACCCACCGAGAGTCGTTTTGTTTTTAGCCAACCCTAAACCGGTTTATAAAAATACGGACAAAGTTCAATTTTATTACGAAATACGCGACGACTTTGGAATTCGCAAAATTGAGCTCGGTTATCGAGTGAATGGTAAACCTTATCGAAAATTATTGAAAAAAGTTCGCACGGAAGATAAGGATTTTAAAAATAACTATTCTTGGAGTTTAAATGGTCCCCACTTTAAACCTGGCGACGAAGTCCAGTATTTTTTAGAAGCTTTTGATAACGACAACGTCTCCGGTCCTAATATAGGGCAATCGGATACCTACACCTTCAAGATATTCGATACTCGTAAAGAAGTCGACGACCTCATCTCTCTGCAAGACGAATTGATTGAAAATATAGTCGCCCTGCTAGCCGATAATTTGGTTGAAAACGAATCGTTCAAAACGCAAAGCATTCCAGATAGGATTAAGACAAAAAAATTCTTTGCTTACAATATAGATAGGTTGATTGACATTATAGACCTGGCCGAACGCATCAAAGAACGCGCGGAACCCATGGAAACTTATTCTCCCGCCTACCTTAATTTTTTCATAAACATGACAAAAGGGCTTAAAGCTATTCGCCAAGAACAAATTACGGCGCTAAACCAGTTGGCTAACCCTGCCCCTGGAGAAACCGTTCCCATAGCCTTTTCTTTTCCCTCCGTAACGCCGTTGACCAATAAGTTAATTACCGAATTGGAAAAAGATATTTTATTTTTAATCAAAATAACCAATCGGCAAAAAATGAACCAAGCGATGGATTTAGAACGAGAATTAGAAAAGTTGACCGAATCCCTACGCGATGAATTCGAAAAAATAAAAGACCAAAAGTCCCCTACCAGCCCAAGCGAGCTTAAGAAACAACTCGATAAAATAGAAGAAACCTTTCGGCAAATGATGGAACAATTAGCGCGACAAACTCAAGGGCTTCCAGACGAGTTCCTCAATCCCGAATCGGTAAAACAGCTAAACCTCGACAACTTCCAAGCGTCGCTCGAAAAAATCAAAAAGCTTATCGAACAAGACGATATGCAAGCGGCAATGGACGAGCTCGATAAAATGACTCAAGATTTGCAAAGCCTCGCTAATCAATTGGATCAATCTGGCGGCGAGATGGAAGATCTTGTTGATAGAGAAACGATGGAAAGAATTGACGAGTCGTTAGAGGGTCTTGGGGAAATTGAAAAAAAGCAAAAAGACTTGCTGAAAGAAACGACTGAATTAAATAAAAAACTGCGAGAAGCTCAATTAAAGAAATTCGAAAATCAACTTTCAAAATTTTTTGAAGACTTAAAAAAAGACGTGAACTCTGCGCAAGAGGTCCTCAAAGAAATCAAAAATTATTTAAACGATAACCCCGACTTAAATCGACATGTTGAATTGCTTGAAAAACAAAATCTTTTGGACTCAAAAGTCCGTAAATTAAATCAACAAACAGTCGATTCCATGCTGAAGCCCGACTTACCCAAAAAGTTTGACGCAATCCGCAAAACGCGCGAACAAATGTCCAATATTATTCGCGAAAGAAATTCTCTTAAATTAGACGAATATTATAAATTCCAAAGATCGCTTCCAGAAATGGTCGAAAAATACGATGCCTTAGAGGAATTGACTAAGTTACTAGATCTTAAAGAATTTAACCAACTCTTTAAAAACACCTACCCCTTAGCGTTTAAATGGCAACACAACCTCAGAATGGTTACTCAACCTAATGAAGAGTTAAAAGAAAAGATGCGGACGGAGTTGGACGACTTACGGCAAATAAACGCTGAAATTTCTAAAAAATTGGGCACCTTCAATCGAGAAATGAAGAAGGAGTTCGATGCCATGTTATCGGATCAGAATAAAGAGCAACTGGATTCCATGGCAAAAGGGCAAAATGAAATTCGACAAGAAGCGCGCGATTTAGCCGAAAAAATCGCCGAGATGGGACGCATCAACCCAATGGTGCCTCCTCAATTGTCTCTTAAAATGGGATCGGCTCAAGGGTTCATGAAATCGGCTCAAAAGAGTCTCAGCAATAAAGACGTTTCGCAAAGCGTCGATTCGGAAAACCAGGCCCTCAACAGGCTTGGCGAAACTCGCGAAATGCTTGAGGAAATGAAAAACCCAAAAGGCAAAGGCGGCGGAAAAGGCCGACCGAATACTCCCCGGTTTGGGGTTGGAAGAGCGCGGGATTCTCAACGCGGGGGATCTATGCGAATGAAACGAGAAAAGGTCGATCTCCCTTCGGAAGACCAATATAACGCCCCTACAAAATTTAGAGACGATATTCTGCAAGCGATGAAACGCCAGCGGCCTAAGAATTATGAGCGTCTTATTTCTGAATATTATAAGGAACTTGTTAAATGACGCTGGCAAGAATTCTGCTGGCAGGATTCCTTCTATTCGCTTCTCCCGTTTGGGCGGTATCTAATCTCTCTTCACTAAATCAAGCAAACGAGCTACTCGACGGGTGGAATTTGACGGAAGCGGAATCGTTGATCAATGCTTTGGCTAAAGAACACTCCGACACTGCAAACATCGCCCTATTAAAGGCCCGACTAGATTTTTTTAAAGGCGATTACGAATCGGCTTGGAAACATATCGAACCGATACAATCTAACGACCCATCCATTAAAGACCTGCGTTACCTCATAAACCAGACGAGACAAACAACGGGTTCTTTCGCTTCTAAAGAATCGGAACACTTTATTTTTCTTTTTGAAAACGGTCCCGATGAAATCTTAATCCATCATGCCCAAGAAGCTCTTGAGAAATCTTATGAAGTCTTAGGGAAAATTTTAAACTTCTATCCCAAGCAAAAAGTCAGAGTCGAATTTTATCCGTCACGGGAGCCTTTTTCTAAAATTTCTCCTTTGACCTTTAAAGACATAATGACATCGGGAACCGTCGCGCTTTGCAAATACAACCGGTTGATGGCTATCTCGCCAGGCTCGCTCTTAAGAGGCTATAATTGGTTAGACACTTTAAGTCATGAATACGTTCATTACTTATTAACTCAAAAAAGCGGCAATAAAGTTCCTCTATGGCTTCACGAAGGTTTGGCAAAGTTTCTTGAAACCCGATGGCGAGGGGCTAAAGAACCTCTGACCCCGCTGATGGAAACGGTATTAGCCAAAGGCCTCAACGCCGATTATTTGATTGGATTGGATCAAATGATGCCCTCGCTCGCAAAATTAAAAAATGCCGAGGACGTGCAGTTAGCGTATGCAGAGGTTTCTTCCATGGTCGAATATATGGTCGATCAAAAAGGAGAAGCCGTCATCCCTTCTATATTAGAAGATTTGCGGGAAGATCACTCTATAACCGATTCTTTACAAAAACGCTTTGGACAAAGCTTAAAAAACTTCCAAGCCTCATGGAAAAAATACGCGTTGAATAAAAATTTTAAAATCATTCCGGGTATTTCAGCCTTACGATTTAATTTCAAAAAAAACAGGAATGAATCCGAAGAAGACAAAAAACAGGAATACGCCGAAATTCAATCCAAGCAAGCTCGCGATTTAATCTTCCTGGGAGACGTCTTAAAATCCAGGAGTTTTATAGATGCGGCTATTGTCGAGTACAAAAAAGCAATAGATAAAACAAAATCGCTCTCCCCTGTTTTACATAATAAATTAGCGCAAACTTTTATGTTAAGAAAAGACTACGAAAAAGCGGAGCCCTTATTAAAAGAAAATCTTAAATACTATCCATGGTTTCATACAACGTTAGTCAACTTAGGGGAATTGCATTTTCAAAAGGATACAAAAGAAAAATCGCGAGAATATTTTGAAAAAGCCTTCAAAATAAACCCTTTCAATCCTTTTGTTCATGCAAGATTGATTAGCTTATATAAAAATCTAGGCTTAGAAAAAGAAAAAGAGTTGCAAGCCCAGTTGTTTCGTTATTTAGAATAGATTAAAATAACAAGTTCATTTCTGCCGACACCCTCCAGTTTAAGCGTTTGAGCTTCAGATATTATTAATCGCCTAATAATTCGCGATTAAGAAATAATATAAGGTTCTCACGCATCTATTATTTTATGAGGTGTATCAAAAACTTATTTGGAGTCCTAAATGGAAGACGTTGAATTGGCGAAAGAGTTTCAAGAAGCCAAAACTAAAATACTCAAAGAAGTCCGAAAAGTTATCGTGGGACAAGACGAGGTTATTGAAAATCTCTTAATCGCTCTTTTCTCTAACGGTCATAGCCTGATGGTTGGAGTTCCCGGCTTGGCTAAAACGATGCTGGTTGGGGCTTTAGCTCGCGTCATGGATTTCAAATTCAACCGTATCCAATTCACTCCCGATTTAATGCCGTCAGACATCACCGGCACCGACATATTACATGAGGACCAAACAACGGGACACAGGTCGTTCCGTTTCATCAAGGGACCTATTTTTTCCAATATTATTTTAGCGGACGAAATAAACCGGACACCGCCAAAAACTCAGGCGGCTCTATTGCAAGCCATGCAAGAAAAGCAGGTAACCGTTGGCAACGAAACTTACCAACTAGAACCGCCATTTCTGGTCTTTGCGACACAAAACCCCATTGAGCATGAAGGCACCTATCCCTTGCCAGAAGCGCAACTGGATCGGTTCATGTTTCATATCAATGTGGACTATCCCAGCAAGGAACAAGAAGTCAATATTGCTTTGTCGACCACGTCGGGCTTTCAAACGGAATTAGAAAAAGTTATAGACGGAGAAAAAGTTTTAGAATTTCAGAAACTCGTTCCAAGAGTGCCCGCCTCCGAGTTTGTCGCTACCTATGCCGTAGATTTAGTGCAAGCCAGCCGACCTCGTAACGGATCTTCTCCCGAATTTATCCACGAATGGGTCAACTGGGGCGCCGGCCCAAGAGCGTCCCAATTCCTGATCTTAGCCGCCAAAGCAAAAGCGCTTTTAGATAGCAGAACAAGTATCACAACCGAAGACATTCGAAACGTAGCCAAGCAAGTGTTGGAACATCGACTCATACTCAACTTCAAAGCCGAAGCCGAAAGCGTAAAACCCGCAGACATCGTAGACCGCCTCATAGAAACGGTTAAGGAGAAATAAAAACATCTATCAATAGATTAAAGAATTAACTCTCCTGGGTAACCTTTACGGCTCAAAGACTTATGTTTTTCAAATAATATTTTTTTTATTTGAACCTTAATCTACGCTTTAAATTTATATTTGAAGACTCCGATGATTCTCCTTACCAACTCTTTTATAAACATTCGGTTAAAAAACTATTTCAATACTATAAAGTTTTTCACAAAACCAAATAAAATCTACCGTATATAAAATAGAGCTTTTAATAATTCAAATCCTCCCCTTAAAAATTTCTCTAAACTACCTCTTATGAAATCAATAACTTATCAGTTATAAATTTAATTTTTTATCTACAAAAATATTTTTTCTTGACGAAAAATGAATTAGAGATGATAATCCGCTAAATCACTTTACCTAACAGTCTCCTTAACAAATAGCATGGCAGAAATAGATCCGAATTCGATTAACGAAGACGATAGCGAAAGCTTTAATTCTAACAATGACAACAGGACCAATTTCAAACCATTCGTTGATCATTTATCTATTAAGGTCCCATTAAACGCTTACAAAATTTCGTATGGCCCCCTATTAAACCGTCCTCAAGATCAATTATTCGTTGGCCGAGATAGTTTCATAAGAGACTTCACGTCAACATTACGAAACTCCCAGTTTGGCAATGGAAGCTATTTGGTATCCGGATATCGAGGTGTCGGAAAAACAAAGGCCGTTGAAAAAGGATTGGACGATTATATCAAGGGAGATTCTAACGAATTACCCGAATGGATAAAGCGATTTTCTGATTATTCCAGCGAAAAATTACCTAAATCTATAAAGCTTTTTTATGAATTTCTTAGAGGAATATTTTTATATTTAATAAATTTAATCAAACCTAAAAAGCAACCAGTCAGACCTTCATCACAAGAACAAACTTCAACCTCTAAGGATAAATTTCAACAAACCAATTCAAAAAATAACGCATCAAAATTTGCTAATACGGTTCGTCTTTGGCAAGAAAAAATAATAAAAAAAATTTCTTTACCCTCCATTGCCATCTTTCTAAAAACTCAATGGGCTAAAACCAATAAGTATATTTCCCAAAAATTGACTAAAGCCAAAGATATATTTTTCCTTAAAAGGTTTTCTGCCTTCGATTTATTAAAAAACGAGTCATTTATTGATGGATGTAAAAAGCGATTGGAAACCGATAAAAATATTTTTACCACACAAAAAGATGACACAAAAAAGTCAGGAGAAACCTTTGATAGTTTTGAAAAATTTGACCCCTACCAAAGCACGGTAAAATGGCTCGCCAATGTTCTTTTTTGGCCGACATTAATTCTGTTCATCTTTCCCTACTCTTGGTTATTCCTTTTAGCTTTCGTTTTTGCATTACGAATATCGATTGCCCAACACTTCTGGCTTCGCCACGGAATTGACCATATTCAGTTTTTAAAATGGTTACGAACAATCATCCGACCTGTAATTATTGTAAAAGTAAACTTGAGTTTTCAACCATTACGACCTAATAAGATTCTTTTTAATATTGTCAGTCTTCTTAGAGACGAACTGCAGTCATGTATTAAACATATCTTTAGACGAATATTGTATTGGGTAGGTGTAATATTAGTTGCCACTCAAATAAGCTATCTCCAATTTAATTTTTTTGAACAATTTCATAATGATGTCAGTAAGCAATTTAATAAAATTTTGGTCTGTAAACAGAAAACCATCCTAACTAAAAACTATGCATTTAGGGATTGTTCAATTTTACAAGATATTGCCACTCCCTTTAATAAAATGGGTAATTCCATTTTAACTTCATTAAAGAAAGAGGCTGACAGGCTACTTCCTAAGCTTTCTAAAGAGGCCCCAAACTTATTAATTCCAGACAACTGGTGGGCAGGACCTATATTATGGCTCGAATTTTCGGTCAGCTTAATTTTACATTTTTTCTTTTTCGGAATATCGGGAAATGAATCCATTTATTTTGTTTTTGTTTATGGGTTTTGGATTTTTTTAATAGATTTTTTAAACACCTGGATTCTTCCCACAGAATATCGGGTTTTACGAAAAATAAATAAGCTTTACCAAAGAATAATTTACACTCAACAATATGAAGGACAAGCCGGACCGCAATGGTTTTCTTTAAAATGGTCGCGAGCTCAATTGCCATTAGACGAAAGACAACTTGAAGACGAGCTCTTAAAAATTCTTGAAGATTGTCGAGATGTGTTTATTCCCATTTTCTTTATCCGCCCAGATATTATCTTTGTTTTCGACGAACTTGATAAAATAGCAAAGGATGATATTAAAAATGAAAAAGAGAAAAAAAAATCTCAAGAAATTTCAACAGAAATTTACGAAAGAAAATGCGAAATTGATATTTTACTTGGAACTCTGAAGAATCTAATCACTTTAGGTCAAGCTAGATTCATTTTTATTGCGGGTAGAGAAATGTTGGATGGTTGGTACGCCGACCAAGACGCATCCAGTATGTTATATGAAAGTTTGTTTACACGAGTTTTTGAAATCCCGTCTTTATTAAGCGACGATTCGGATCACTTAGGAGGAAGCCGTCTAGATAATATGATTGAGGTTTATGTTTGTAGACGGTTAATGGAAATTGAAACTGCTCGTTACCTATGGAGAGAAAATACAAGAGATGCATATATCCAACGAGAGTGCGAAAACCAATATCAAGACTTTATAAGAAATAAAAAAGCATTAAGTTATGAAGAGTTAATGAGGCTATATGGTGGCGTTTTTGAACAAGAACAAACTCACAATGAAGTTTTTAAAGAAGCTGAGTTGAACGATCCAAATTTAATTTATAGGCCATTCCAATTAAGTACATATTATCGCTATTTGTTAGCAACAGGGTTTGACGAAACCCCTGAACTTAGAGAGGATGCGCGATATATTATTTTAACTTTAAGGCATTTCATATTTTATCTAACATTCCACACTTGGGGAAACCTCAAAAGACTAAACACGGCATTTGAAGAGTTTGTTCATGCTTTTGAAAGTAAAATACTAAAAGGTAGATTAGGGGTTCCTGCAATCCGCTCTACAACTCGCTTTTTACTCGAAATAGGTTTTGTTGATCATCAAAGAATTCTTTTGGCGGCAAATATTTACATTCCTCTCCAACATCAGTTAGGACGAAGATTGTCGGCAGGAGACGACAAACTTAAAATAACGGCCTTTGGAGCTCTAAGATATATCCTTAAGTTTCACAGAAGAGGGTTTTCCAGGCGTTATTTAGAACGAATGATTGAAGCAATAAACATCCACAGTTCGCCTCACTTAAACGATATTATTTTTTCGCTTATGGGAGTGGTCTTAAAACCTTTTGCCAGAAATATAAGAAATGGATTCCTCCGTTATCGTTTTCTTAGCGGTTTTGAAAGAGAAATTCATTACATAACAAATATCAGCGATTTAGAATCTTCGTCGTATAGTTTTTCCATGGCCGCCTCGGAAAACGTAAAACAACACTATAAAAGTCTTATAAGCGAAGGCAATTCAGGAGAATTCGATGAAGAGGAACTTCATTCCTCTTCTGTTCTTCGCGGAATATTAGGTAATTTTTATTTTTTTGAAGACAACTTTGATCAAGCGGCTGAACATTTTAGAAGAACGCTTTTGATTTGCCAAAAAAATGTAAATAAACCTGGACCTAAAAGCGATGTAAACGATTTAAATATTTTTTTAATTACGGCCTTAAAGCTTGGCAATCTTCATGAACGACGTCATAACTACAAAGCTTCGATGATGGTTTATGAAAGCGCATGTCAGGTCATTTCAGATTGGGTTCATAAGGACAAAGTATCGGTAAATTATAAAACCAAAGAAGGAAAAACATTATTAGATTACATAAAAGCTGGAGATTCTAAATGGAACATCCTTCTACAACCTTTCATTTGTCGATCCTACCTTGCATTAAAACACGGCCCAGGGGATTCGAACCTAAAAATCTCGTATCATAAATCTATTGAAAAAGCTATCGAAGATAAACCCGCTAACTGGATACGTCGAGGGCGTTTAGCATTCTTGTTAAATCAATTTCCTGACGCGTGTGATCATTTCATGAAGGCTTATAGATATTCCAATGCTAATTCGGAAAATAAGCTCAAGGAAAGTAATGGTCTTTGGAGCGCAATAAGCCTATATAGTGTAGCTGAATGCCTACTTGTTTGGAAAATGAAAGAATTGGTGAAAAAATTTAATGACTCAAATGATACGCTTGAAAAAGATTTATCGATCTATTTAAGAGAGTTTACTTCTTTTCTTGAAAATAGAAACGAGCTAAATTTCGATACAAATAACAATTCAAAAAATAATTTAAAAAAGTTAATACAATATGACCAAATCATTGCACAACTTTTTACGACTGATCAAAAAACTTTCAAAAACATTACTTCGGAAGGCCCGTTAGAAGCATTCAATTTTAATCACATTCTTGCGCTATTGATTAAATCTGGTGAAGAATTTCACCGCTTAGATCTTGCATATTACGAAACTCATACATACTTTAAGATCCTTTCTTTATGGACAATGTTGTTGGATATGCTGCCTAGGAGAAAAATACTAAATACGCAAGCAAATCCAATAATTAATACATTGGTCAAAGCCGAACCTTGGATTAAAGAAATCCAGGAGCGCGCCTGGGATGGTACCAGTCGTTTGTACGATGGCGCTTTTGGGGTATTCCTACTTCGATATTTGAATCGGGATCTTCTCGGAAATTCATATTCAATTTTACAAAATGGAGAACCTATAAACTCTGGTTCAACAATTCCTTTTATTCCGGATGCAGTCAGAAAACCTTTAAAGCATTTATTTAATCCCAGTAAAAGACGTCAAGAAGCGGCTTTTTGGTTTAGATCATTAATGGGACAAAACATATTAATTACAAGTTTATGGGAAAATAATTTTCGAAAAAATCTTCTGAGAGATCATGCCGAAGCTACTCGAGAATCAAGTAACAATGAAGATTTGTCGAAATACTTGCCAACTCGCCTAGTGAACGTTTATATGCCTCCTTATTCTGCACAAAATAGAGCATTGGCGTTATGGCTAGATGGAAGATTTTTGTGCCAAAAAATTAGAGATCAAATAACTGTTTATGAAGAAAATTCTACGGAGAATACACCCGATCAAATTTGTTGGAGGAACGCTACAAAAGCCGTTCGGAATTTCTATTGGGCCGCTCAAACCGTTCAGTTAATTTCAGGAAATAGCCAGGGGCTCATGATCGTTCCAAAATATTTAATTTACTTTAATTTATGGGAACTGCTTCACGATTTTATTCAATTTTTGATGAAATCAAAAGGTTTAAGCTTTGAAAAAGCCGAAAAAATGTTTCGAGGAGTTATAAGTTCGATGCTTTGGAGAAAAGTTCCTGGAGAGTTCGTCGATTATGAATATGTAAAAAAGAGAGCCATCCGTTTTTTTAAAGAAACAGAAATAAACGGTGACCCCACAAACAAAGCTAGACGAGATGTTCTAAAAACCAAATATTATATTGACGACGATTTTGAAGATCCGCATTTTCTTATGGAATGGACTATGCATCAAATGTACTCACCAGCTGCTTATATTCATCGTCGAACCATAGAAGAATCAAAGTTTGAAGTTAATGAGGATGTCACTTAACGCCTGTTTTTCTTATAAAAATCGAGAAAGACCTCGTAGCCCTTTTTATAGTTCTTTTTAAAAATGGGAAAGGTTTGATCAATTTTATAAGTCGAATGGGGCGCGACGTTTAATAGAACGTCGCCTGGAATATTTTTCACTCGTTTGCTATTTTCATCGGCAATGACAAACTCTGCAGAACCGCTCAAATTTTCTTCGCAGCCGTTAGTAATATTCCCGCGAAAACGAATCATAAAATAAGAAGACCTGTCTTCAACTATTTTATGGTCCACTTTGGACAGTTTGACGCAAGAATATGCAAAAGCTAAATCGGCAGACAAACTACCCGTAAAAATCCCCAAAATAATTAAAATCGCTCCAAAGCTCATTGTCTGGTTTTTGAATCTTCTCAGCATTTCATCATTTTAAAAAGAAATTAATAAGTATCAACTCATCTAACGAGATTTTTATTGATCGAATAAAACGGTAAATTGATTTCGGCTATTTGATTTTAAATCTGGTAAGAAATTTTCTTTAACTTAGGAAACGTTTTTAATGGCATCCAAAACTTTCATCATTTCCTCGGTTTCATATTGTTCTAACAAATGGATAAGTTTATCCAAAACAGCTCGTTCATCGTCGTTCGTGGGTTTTAAATCTTTTACTATTTTATCTATTTCAGAAACAGAAGCTATTTGAACAACCTCTTCTAATTGAGCAATCCTTTCTTTTGGGAAACAAACTTTCGAATAATCGACCCGAGTAAGGGTAGGAACCACTTTCTTTTCGTCTTCCTTGCTTTCATATTCATATTCAATACCTAACAAGTTTTTAACCGAAGAATAGATCTCTTCCATGCGAAAAGGTTTGCATATAACTTCCGAACATCCTAAAGCTTTATATTTTTCCACCTCATGACTCAAAACAGAAGCCGAGACGACGACAATTTTTAATTCGTCCTCGGGAAACTCTTTCCTCAATTGACGGATGGCGTCATCTCCACCCATAATAGGCATCCGAATGTCAATAAAAATAATATCGGGTCGATTTTCCCGAAAATGTTCCAAAGCTTCTTTTCCGTTTTCGGCCATGATCACTTCCATTCCAACATCCGTTAAAAACTTTGACAATAAAAGTCGGTTTTCTTCAATATCGTCCGCGACTAACACCTTAACCTCATGACCAGCTTTTAATCGAACGACTTCTCTCCGCGTATTTCGAGTTTGTATCTCTCCTTTTGCTGGCGGAAGGGGCAATACCAGGGAGAATGTAGCGCCAGCGCCTACCGTAGATTCAACGGTTAATTCTCCTTGCATCATTTCGGATTGTTTTTTACTGATTGCCAACCCCAGTCCAGTCCCTCCCTTATGGTGTCCTTCTGTATCTTGATGAAAAGCTTGGAAAATTGAAGATTGCGCTTCTAGCGGAATACCTTTTCCGGTATCTTTTATCGAAAACCGGTATTGATCGGCGCCAATCCGCTCAACTTTAAAATAAACTCCACCTGCATCCGTAAATTTAACCGCATTGCCAATTAAGTTGACAAGGATTTGTCGCACCTTACCTGAATCGCCATAAACTTGAATTGGGCCGTCGACGCTTTCAACTTTCCAAAATAGTTTCTTTTTCTTGCAAGCTTCTTGGAACATGTCTTTCAAACCATCTATGAGTTCTTTTAAGTCAAAACTCAAAGGGTTCAATATCATCTGCCCCGCTTCAATCTTAGAAATATCCAGAACGTCATTGATCAATTCCAAAAGATTGGCGCCGCTTTTAGAAATAGTTTTCACCGCTTGCGCTTGTTGATCGGTCACTTTTTTATCTCGCATTAAAATCTGCGCATAACCTAATATTGCATTCATCGGTGTTCTGATTTCATGGCTCATATTAGCTAGAAAAACGCTTTTAGCCTGGTTAGCAGATTCAGCCTTTATTTTTGCTTCTGCAAGCTGAAGCTCTGTTGCTTTACGCCAAGAGATTTCTTCTTCCAACCCTTTTTTGCCACGTTTTAATTCCTCTTCTTGAACCGTCACTTTATTCAAAACTCGATTGTATTGATCGGCAATCAGGCCCACTTCAGTATGAGGTTCGACTTCGACAGGAGCGGAGAAATCTCCCTTATCTCTCTGCATTTCCATTTTATTGAGAAGATTAAGGAGAGCGTTGCTGGCGCCATGCTCGACAATATTCATGCCCAATTTTTCTTCTTCTAAGCTTATTCGCAAAGGAATCCATCGATTAATAAGCCAAATAAATAAATAACCCAAGCCAAATGCCCAGAAAAAGCAAACGAAAACCCCTTCTAATTGAACTAGCAACTGTTCCCAACGAGTAAGTCCGGTACCCCAGCTATTGGGATCGCCCAAAATAGCCACCGCTAGCGTCCCCCATACACCGGGAAAACAATGTACCGGAACGCCTCCAACGGCATCGTCAATTTTCAGTTTCTCAAACCAAATCAGAGCGACAAAACAAATACAACTGCCAATGAAAGCAATCAAAATAGTTTGCCACGGTCCCATGATATTGCAAGAAGCGGTGATCGAAACGAGTCCTGCGAGGCAACCATTAATAATAATCTCTACCGAAGGCCGTTTATGAATTTTCCAAGATAAAGCTAAAGCGACCATAGCGCCAAGGCTTCCCGCTAAGAGAGTGTTAAAAATAATTGTAGGAGTATGATGGTTCACTCCTAAGGCGCTTCCCCCATTAAACCCAAACCAGCCAACCCACATCAAAAAAACGCCTATAGTAGCTAAGATTAAGCTATGCCCCTCTATGGGATTTTTTTCATTGTCAAATCTTCCGGATCGAGGTCCAATAATTAACACGGCCGCGAGGGCAACCCAACCTCCTGTCGAGTGAACAACGGTGGAACCGGCAAAATCCAAGAAACCTTTTTCAGCTATCCATCCGACGGGATGTCCAAAAGCGACACCCCCCCATAACCAATGTCCTATAAAAGGGTATATAAAAACGGCAACAAAAACCGAAACCAAAACATAACCCGAAAAGCGCATTCTCTCCGCCACTGGACCTGAAATAATAGTTACGGCAGTTCCGCAAAAAAGCATTTGGAAGGTAAAAAAAGAAATCAACCAAGAGCTGTCAATCCCGTCAAAAAAGAAATACGTCTGGCCAAACCAACCGTTGAAACTTGAACCATGCATAATTCCAAATCCCACCGGCCAAAAAATTAGAGTGGTAACGCAAATATCCACAAAATTTTTGATGGCAACATTGATACTATTTTTTACGCGAATCAGACCGCTTTCCAGACAACAAAAACCGCCTTGCATTAACAAAACCAAGCAAATGCAAAAGGTCATCCAAATAGTATCCAGGAGTTCTTTTTCGATATTTATCATTTAATCTGCAATTTCCATCAAAATTTGATTCTCCACAGATTTTATCCACACAAAACTTTTGGTTTAAAATGCACCCTATTTTCTACTTATTTATAATTTTTTTTCAATCAAACCCATTTATTCAAAAGTGAAAATCTTAATAACTAACACCATTCCGAAACTATTGACTTTTCCGATCCATTTTTCACCTTCGTTCTTTACCTAAACTTTCTAAGTTAGAATGCACTATCAACCTTATATTCTTCTTTAATGCAAAGTATTATTGACCATCAATCCATTTAGATTAAAGAAATATACAATTTTTAAAGCGCCAAACTAACCATCAAGAAAAAAAACTCTCGTTAAAATAATGTGAATATGTTTAAAAAAGCATATCAAATAAAATTACATAAACACATACCTAAGTGAACCGCAAATTGAAAATAGTTCGTAACAATTTCTTACTTAAAAAAACATTCACATTTGTTTAATTTTGAATTACAATATATAGATAGAAAAAAGTATTAGCTAAAAAATCTTGAATTTTGGATTGAAAGCAAATGGCTGAAATAGGTTCAATAAGCTCAAGTTCCCCGGCGCAAGCCTTCCAGCGACCGAATAATGCAGGAGGTGGAAGTGGCGGTCAGGATAGCGGTGGGAGTAGCCCCGTTGAAGATAGTGTACAAATCAGCTCTGCGGGTCGGGACCAAAGTAGCGTTCAGTCTGAAGCTGTAAGCGAAGGAGCCTCGCCAACGGTAGACCAACGAATCGAGGCTAATGCCGATCCTGCGCGAAATTCAGCCGCCAATCAAGATATTGAGACTGAAGTTTCCGATATTCAAGAAGCAAATACTGAAAACTCCGCAGCCGCTCCAGAACAAAACGTGAGCACATTGAGCAGAGAACAAGCAGAACAAAATTCTTCGGGAGCTAGTTCTTCCCAATCTAATGCTGTTGAGCAACGAGGTCAAAGCGTCGACCAGCTTGCCTAAGGGCAACCCCTTCCTTTTAGCGTCTCTTGACTCGCTTAGTTATTCCATTATCTTTAGTAGATCGTCTACGCTTGAAACGTTATCTAGCGGAAAAGAAATAACATAGCCAAATATGTGGTAAGGGGATTCAACGTCGGTAATGGGTTTTAATCGTACGGGGATTAACTCTAAATCTTCATATTCTGAAGATTCTTCAATCAAAACTGCGGAAGACTCTTCATCGTCGTAATACTCCTCGACGATCAGAGAAAAACCATGCTTCTCTTCTAAATATCCTTTTAACCAATAAGCCTCTTCTTCAGTCAGCAAACCCATTTTTCGCCCTACTTGGAAGGCATAACACCTCCAGTCGACGCGAACGGGTTCTTTCCTCTTCGCTGTTGGGATAATAGAATGGGCTTTAAATAATTTTTGGACCATTGATCGTAACCAAAAATTTCTTTATTTATCGCTTTGAATCGCAAACTCCAATATCTCGGCCAAATCGTTATGCCCCTCAATCTTGGCGTATTTTTCGATTTTACTCCATGATTCTTTGCCGTCAATTCCTTCCGCCGTCAAGGAAGTCGAATCCAGTCTCTCTCTATAATTTACCAATAACTTTTCTATTTCATGACGGAAGGTATTAGTTTCCAACAAGGTATCGTACTTTTTCCAAAAATCTATTATAGGATCGCCATCCCCATATCTTTGATTAAAGTAACCCGCAAAATCTTTGACCGATATCATTCCGATAATACCGGTTTCGCCTTTTACTGGGAGATGTCGGATATTATTCTTGTACATGGCAATCAACGCCTCCGACATGGTTTGATCGGGTCCCATAGTAATCAATCCAGACGACATAATTTCTGCCATTGTTGTAGTCTTTGGATCTAAATCTTTCGCTAAAACTTTTCTAATTAAGTCATAAGCGGTCACAATCCCTGTATATTCATTATTATCTCGAATAACAACAGAGTGAACCTTTTCCGTAGACATAATTTTTGCGGCCTCGGTTGCTGTTGTTTCGGGTTCTGTAGCAACAATCCGCTCTTCCATATAATGTTTAATCTCGTGCATTTACGGATGCCCCTCTATAAGTTTCTAGCCCTCATTTACGCGAATTAAGACTTTTACACCGAATTTTAAAGTTGTCCTGTATCCTACCCCATTCAAGACATATTTTTTAATAAAAAATAAGCAAAATCGGAGGTTTAAGATACTCGTTCTTAAATCCATTTATTTATTCAATTTTAAAAATGGCTAGCGAAAAACTTACAATAAACCAATAGAAACCATAATATTTTATTTTAAATGAATAAAAGCTTCTCCATAAAAACATTTCTCCTTATTAATAAAGCGTTAAATAATAAATAGTTATAATTTAATTTCACTAATTTTTTTATTTAAAAAATCAATCTCGCAAACTCTTTATTTTTTAAAATCCCATCTTTAATTATCATATTATCCTTTGCATGTAATGACTCAAAATTAGCTTAAGAAGCTGTTAAAATTTAAATTTTGACAGCCTATTTGGTTTGGGCTATTATTGCCAACTTCACGGGATGATCATTGACAAACGGGTCAAGGTGAAGTATCATCTCGCGTCTATTTTTCATTATTTTTAGAGGTTTTAAGGTTCCTAATCTAAACGTTGATTTTTAATAAAAATTAAATATTCAACGTTCAAAATTTTCAAATTTACCCACACTCGTAATTGGATTTTTGGAACCTTTTAGTTCGAAATAACCGCTAAGTTTTTGGAGGAATGTATGTTATCGGAATACACAGGGATGGTAATCATGTTGTTTTTTGCCATAAGTATCTCTGTTGGTATGGTGGTAGCCACCTCCCTTTTAGGTCCTAAGAAAAAATTCGCCGAGAAAATGGAACCTTTCGAATGCGGCGAAGTTCAGATTGTTTCTCCAAGACAACGCTTTTCGGTAAAATTTTATTTAATTGCCGTCCTTTTCATTTTATTTGATATTGAAGCCGTTTTCCTATTCCCCTGGGCCATTTTATATAAAAAATTAGGCCTTTTCGGCCTCTTTGAAATGATGGCTTTCATATTTGTCCTCGGCATAGGCCTCTTTTATGTTTGGAAACGGGGCGGTTTGCAGTGGGAATAACCTATACCTTAATAAATAAAATTAACGCTTAATGATTTAGGTCCAAATGGGAACAGAGACACATATAATAGAAAGAATTAAAGATAAATTTGGCGATAACGTACTCGAAAGCCATGACTTTCGAGGCGATCAAACGGTCACGGTTAAAAAAGAAAGCGTTCACGAGGTCGCTAAGTTTTTACGGGACGACTCCGAGTTATGTTTTGATTTTTTAATGGATATCACCGCAGTTGATTATTTGGATAAGAAAGCCCAACGATTTGAAATGGTCTACCATTTCTATTCATTAAAGAATAATAACCGCGTTCGAATTAAAGCCCCCGTAGCTGAAGACGACTGTGAAGTTGACTCGTTATGCGATCTTTGGAAAACGACAGATTGGTATGAAAGAGAAATTTGGGATATGTACGGCATTAAGTTTAAGGGGCACCCAAATATGAAAAGAATTCTTTTATATGAAGAGTTTAAAGGACACCCTCTTAGAAAAGATTACCCAATCAACAAGCGTCAACCCTTAATTGGCCCGTTAAACTAAGCGAAAACTTTATATGTTATTGGATTTTGGCATCACCCTTTTAAAAGTTCTCTTTATTCTAGGCGTAACCGTCGGTTTCTTTGCACCCATTTTGACCTGGGTAGAACGCAAGCAAAGCGCCATCATGCAAGACCGGATTGGAGCAAACCGAGCTGACATTTTGGGTTTTCGGGCTTTGGGCTTATTTCACATCATGGCCGACGGCTTAAAAATGTTTACCAAGGAAGATTTCATTCCTAGGGGAGCAAATCCCGTTCTGCATACGCTTAGCCCCATTGTCGCCTTGATTCCGGCAATAATAACGTTTGCGGTTGTTCCATTTGGCGGGGTCTATGAAATTTTTGGCAAACAAGTCAACTTAGTTATCGCCGATTTGGATGTTGGGATACTTTTCGTATTTGCAATCGCATCTATCGCGACTTACGGTTACGTAATCGCAGGTTGGAGCTCCAACAATAACTGGTCTTTATTAGGTTCTATGCGAACCACCGCTCAAATGATTTCCTACGAAGTGACCATGGGTTTGACCATCATTGGCGTTTTAATGGTCTATGAGTCAATGAAATTAACGGAAATTGGGGCGGCGCAAGAAAGCTTTTTCCACTGGGGGGTTTTCATGCAACCTCTTGGCTTTATCATGTTCTTAACCGCTTCGATTGCGGAAAACAAACGGATTCCTTTTGACGCTCCTGAAGCGGAGTCGGAGTTGGTAGCGGGTTATTTCACTGAATATAGCGGACTCAAATTCGGTATGTTTTTTATGGCCGAATTTATTGAAATGGTTACCATCAGCGCGATTGTAACGATCCTGTTTTTTGGAGCTTGGCATATTCCTTTTATAGGTACCGCTACCCTGTTCTCTTTATTCGATTTCTTAGGAACCACTGGGTCCAACATCGTTGTCATGCTAATTCATGTTGGAGTGTTTTTCACGAAAGTGGTTTTCTTTATTTGGTTTCAAATGACCATTCGATGGACATTACCAAGGTTCCGATACGATCAAATCATGGATCTTGGCTGGAAAATTTTGTTGCCTCTTTCATTGGCTAACATATTCGTTACGGGATTTATATTAATATAGTTCCGTCGCTAATTATTAAGGGCTTATCATGGCATATTACGTAAACCGGAATGTAAAACTGACTTTTTGGGAAAAAATTTATATCCCTGAGATCATTAGGGGAATGATAATTACCTCCCGACACTTCTTTAGCAACTTATTTGGATTCATTCCATTTTTGGCTGGGAAGAAGGACAGAAAGATTTTTACCGTTTATTATCCCGAAGAGATGGTGGAGTACCCCATTGCCTATAGAGGCCGCCCTGTTCTAGCCATAAATGAAAAAGGTAATTTTAATTGCGTCGCTTGTGGTTTGTGCGAAGCGGCTTGTCCCGCCTATTGCATCGACATTACTCCAGGTTGTAACAGCGGAAAACAAAATGAACTGGAGCGTTTTCCAGACAAATTTTCTATCGACTACGCAATTTGTATCTTCTGCGGTAACTGTGAAGAAGCGTGCCCAGAAGAAGCCATTTTCATGAGCAACGATTGCGAAATCTCGATGTTGGATCGTAGAAAAATGAAATATAACAAAGAACAATTATCTACCCCAATATCTGAACTAAAAGACAGAGTCGAGTTTGTTCGGAATATGAACGCTAAATGGAATTTCAGGAATTAAGAGTAGGTTAATCGGCGAACCCATTATGGAACAATTTATTTTTTATCCACTTTCCCTTGTATGTATTATTTTTGCCGTTGGGGTAATAATCAATACAAGTCCTATTAGCTCGGCAGTATCTCTTATCGGAATGATGCTTGGGTTGGCGGGTCTTTTTGTTTTATTAAACGCTCATTTGATGGCCATTCTACAAGTTTTGGTTTATGCGGGCGCAATTATGGTTCTCTTCATGTTCGTTATCATGCTGTTAAATCTAAAAGGCGACGACGAAGATTGGAAGATGCGCGGTAAAAACGTTTTATTGGCCAGTTTATCTGGAGTTTTTGTTTTGGTTGTATTATTTATGATATTTGGCTACGGGTTTGACTCAGAAATTGGGAAAACCGCCGCCTTGCCGGATACATTTGGGACAACTGCCGCTGTTGGCCAACTCCTATTCACAGATTTTGTATTGCCTTTCGAAGTAGCTTCTATATTGCTTTTGGTCGCAATGGTAGGCGCGGTTGTATTGGCCAAAACTAAATTAAACTAAAAGAATTCTAATGGTTCCTCTTTCGCATTATTTAATTGTTAGCGCTATTTTATTTTTCATTGGCGTGCTTGGCGTATTACTCAGAAGAAACGTTATTGTCGTTTTCATGTCTATTGAAATCATGTTGAACGCGGTCAACCTCAGTTTAATTGGATTTGACCGGTTTTTGAATCAACACGACGGTCAAGTTTTTAGCTTTATGGTTATGGCTGTAGCGGCGGCGGAAGTTTCGGTAGGATTGGCAATCATCATATCCATATTCCGTAAAAAGCCGACAATCAATTTAGACGAATTCAATATAATGAAATGGTAAGGATATAAAATGCTTAGTTTGACTTGGCTGGTCCCAACTTTCCCGCTAATTGGATCGATCATTAACGGTTTTTGGGGACTAAAAATTGGTAAAGATAACGTAGGCAAAGTCGCTTGCGGTTCGGTACTGCTTTCTTTTATTTGTACCGTTCTTATCCTATTCGGTCTGATCGGATTACCCGCAGACGAACGAATATACGAACAAGTGATGTTTGATTGGATCGTTGCCGGCGATTTCGCAGTTCAATGGGCTTACCAAGTCGATCCTCTTTCCATGGTCATGATGCTGGTGATAACGGGTGTTGGATTTCTCATCCACGTTTTCTCCATTGGCTATATGAAAGAAGAGTATAGTTACTACCGATACTTCGCATACCTAAACTTGTTTATGTTCGCGATGCTCATCCTAGTCATGGGAAGCAACTTCCTTTTGATGTTTATTGGATGGGAAGGCGTCGGGTGTTGTTCCTATTTCCTCATTGGTTATTATTTCGACAAACAATCCGCTTGCGACGCCGCGACAAAGGCTTTTATTGTCAACCGCGTTGGCGACTTCGCCTTCTTGCTTGCGGTGATGTTCATTTTCTATATTTTTGGAACCATCGATTACACCGAGGTCTTTGCAGCCGCTCCCCATAAACTCGTTTACGGTGGCGAAACGGTTATCATTATTACCGGTTTCTTATTTTTGGGAGCGACTGGTAAATCGGCGCAAATTCCGCTTTATACCTGGTTACCGGACGCTATGGAAGGTCCAACGCCGGTTAGCGCGCTCATCCACGCCGCTACCATGGTAACCGCAGGCGTTTATTTAGTGGTTCGCTGCAACATCTTATTCATGATGGCTCCCATGACGATGATGGCGGTCGCCTTTATTGGCGGCGGAACCGCATTGTTTGCCGCAACAATTGGCATGACGCAATGGGATATCAAAAGAGTTCTTGCGTATTCAACCGTAAGTCAAATTGGATATATGTTTTTAGGTTGCGGCGTTGGCGCTTTTACGGCGGCAATTTTTCACTTAATAACTCACGCATTCTTTAAAGCCTGCTTATTTTTGGGTTCAGGTAGCGTTATTCATGGCATGCACCACGAACAAGATATTCGAAAAATGGGCGGCCTAAAAAAGCACTTTCCAAAAACTTACATCACGTTCCTAGTATCTACCCTGGCCATCGCCGGAATTTTCCCGCTATCGGGTTTCTTCAGTAAAGACGAAATTTTGTTCCACTCCTTAATGGATGGAAATATATTCCTCTGGGGAATGGGTATAACAGGAGCGCTGTTAACCGCTTTTTATATGTTCCGACTGGTTTTCATAACCTTTCATGGCGAGTCGCGAGTCGATCCTCATGTTCATCCTCATGAATCGCCAGACGTTATGACCAGACCATTAATGATATTGGCAACCCTTGCCGCTTTTGGCGGTTTGCTCGGGATTCCATTGATTCATGGCTGGCATGTATTGCACAACTGGTTGGAACCGGTATTACATATCGATTGGCAAACGATCGTGGTCAACTCATCCCGAATGCTCGAAGAACATGGTCATCCGGCTCATTTATCCCATTTGCTTCATGGCGAAGAACATCATGACGCTGGAACGGAAATCGCCCTCATGGTCTTATCCGTAGGCGTGGCTCTAACGGGAATTATTGGCGCCTATCTTTGTTACATAAAATATCCAGACTTGCCAGAGAAAATGACCGACGGTCAATGGGGTTATGAAATCGTAAAAAATAAATACATGGTTGACGAGATTTACGACGAGTCTATCGTGCAACCCGTCGTTAAAGGTTCCAGACTTCTTTGGAAAGAAGCGGACGCCAAAGCCATTGACGGATCGGTTAACGGAGTGGCGCAAATTATCGGTTGGTGCAGCAAGCAAGCTAAACAGTTTCAATCGGGTTATGTACGGAATTACGCATTAGCTATGATAATAGGTTTTGCGATATTACTATTGGTCGCTTTCTAATTTTGACGAATTTTAAGTTGAGAATTTAAAGATCGCTATTTCATTCTCAGCTTTTTTTATTTTGCACATTTGGCGTTAGCGATTTTAGAGCTAACGTGAACATCATAAGTATTAATTAGAGTTGCTATGTTTTTAACGTTCGTTACATTTTTACCTCTGCTAGGGGCTATCGGTATCGCCTTCTTGCCTGAAGAAGACGAAAACCTGGTTAAGAAAACGGCTTTAGGTGTGGCGCTCGCCGACTTTTTGCTTTCTTTGGCGTTTTATTTCAATTTTGACCTCACCACCCCAAATATGCAGTTCGAATTATCTGCCGTTTGGATTGAAAACTGGGGGGTAAATTTTCATGTCGGATTAGACGGGATCTCCCTTCTTCTCTACATCATGACGACGTTCCTAACCGCCATATGTATCATTTCTGTTTGGACGGTAAAAAAACGAATCAAAGAATATATGATGGCTCTGCTGGTTTTATCTACCGGCATGCTCGGCGTTTTCGTCGCGCTAGACCTTTTTATGTTTTATGTGTTCTGGGAGCTGCAATTGGTTCCAATGTACCTCATCATCGGTATTTGGGGCGGAGCGCGCAGGCTCTACGCGTCGATTAAGTTCTTCCTATACACCGCGTTTGGATCTCTTTTGATGTTGGTTGCTATCATCTGGATGTACCAACTACACGCCGATCAAACCGGTATATACACATCAGACTTGATGACCATCACCAACAATATAGATATTCCATTCGGGCCGCAAAAATGGCTGTTCATAGCGTTCTTTCTGGCATTTGCGATTAAAGTTCCCATGTTTCCGTTTCACACTTGGCTCCCCGATGCCCACGTTGAAGCTCCAACGGCAGGTAGCGTTATCTTAGCCGGCGTTTTGTTGAAAATGGGAACCTATGGTTTCTTAAGATTCAATCTTCCCTTATTTCCATACGCATGTAATGAATTCATGCCTTATGTTGGTTGGTTGGCCGTCGTTGGAATCGTCTATGGGGCGTTTGTCTCCATGGTTCAAGAAGACTTGAAGAAACTGGTCGCCTATTCCAGCGTAAGTCATATGGGATTTGTGATGTTGGGAATATTTGCTTTCAACCATTACGGTATTCAAGGCGCCCTCGTTCAAAACCTCAATCACGGTATTAGCACCAGCGCGCTCTTCCTTTTGGTAGGAGTGATTTACGACAGACGACACACGCGAATGATCAAAGAGTTTGGCGGCATCACAAACGTTATGCCTAAATACGCCATTATATTTATGATCGTTGCTCTATCATCGATTGGACTACCTGGTATGAACGGGTTTATCGGCGAATTCCTTATTCTATTGGGAATATTCCAAGCAGACGCCTTCATGGCAGGTGTCGCAACAACGGGTGTCATCTTCGCCGCTTGTTATATCTTATGGATGTTCCAACGGGTTATGTTTCTCAAATCAAATAGCCCAGAAAACGCAAAACTAACAGATTTAGATTTCCGGGAGTACGCAATGCTGCTTCCATTAGTTGTATTGATCTTTTGGATTGGATTGTACCCGAAACCGTTTATGAAAACTTTTGACGCATCGGTCACCCATTTAATTTCCAAAGTGGATCCTAGCAACTTTAAACCAAAGACACATACGGAGCATGCTGATTCTGCCCCTGCCGGAAAAACTGAGCACAAATCCGGAAAGACCGAGCACAAAAAAGAATCTCATTCCAGCGCTCATTAGAAATAGAAATTATTTAACAAAGAAAGAAAAGTAGATATGATTCCGGCCCCAGACATAGACCTAGTTAGCTTAGCGCCCGTACTGACGCTTTCAGCGTTTAGTATTGCCGTTCTAATTTGGGACTTGTTTATTGGAAAAGACAAAACTCAGCTTATTTATATAAGCCTTTTGGGTTTATTCTTAACCGCTGTTTGCGCTTTTGCTAAGTCCGATTTGCCGGCCTACTCTTTCACCAATACTTATATTGTCGATAATCTTTCGGTTTTCTGCGTCATTATTTTCACCATAAGTTCAGCTCTGGCGATACTTCTTTCAGTCAATTATAATCCGGACAAAGGGATCGAAATCGGCGAATACTACAGCTTAATTTTGTTTTGTACGGTAGGAATGATTGTCCTAGCCTCCGCTGTAGATTTAATTCTGATCTTTTTAGGTATTGAGGTTGTTTCAATAAGCTTATACGTATTAGCGGGAATCAGAAGAGACGACCTAAAATCCAACGAAGCCGCGTTAAAATACTTTTTATTAGGAGCGTTTGCCTCTGGCTTCTTACTCTACGGCATGTCCCTCATTTATGGCTTTACGGGAACGACAAACCTAAAAGGCATCATGACGGCCATTAGCGCCATGGATGGAACGGATAATTCCTTTTTGATCCTGGGATGTATTCTATTCATCGTCGGTTTTGGATTCAAAGTCGCCGCCGCCCCATTTCATATGTGGTCGCCAGATGTTTACCAAGGAGCGCCAACGCCAATTACAGCATTCATGGCGGTTGGACCAAAAGTCGCCTCGCTGGTCGCTTTATTCAGAGTGTTTCACACGGGTGTGGGAGGCATGGACGGTTCCTGGGAAATGCCATTAGCCGTTATCGCCATTGCTAGCATGACACTCGGTAACCTGGGAGCGATTGTCCAAACCAATATTAAACGCCTCTTAGCGTATTCCAGTATTTCCCATGTAGGATATATTTTACTGGCCGTAATCGCTAAAAATTCGTTAGCGTCTTCGAGTCTATTATTTTATATGCTTACCTACGCGTTCATGATTTTTGGCGTGTTCGGAATCATCATCATCCTCGGCAAAAAGGGCGACGAAAATTTAGAAATAGAAGGATACTGCGGGTTGTCCACCAAATACCCACTGCTTGCGCTGGCCATGGCCATGTTCATGCTGTCTTTGGGAGGCTTGCCGCCGCTGGCCGGTTTTGTGGCGAAGTTCTATATATTCAGCGCCGTGTTAAAAGAAGGCCATACCATTTTAGTAACCATAGCGGTTCTAAACAGCGTTGTATCTTTTTACTATTATTTGAAGATCATAGTGAATATGTACTTCAAAGATCCTAATCAAGAGTTTCAGCCCAACTTCCAACCGTTGACGTTACTCGTAGTCGTGATAGGGATCGTGGCAATCCTTGATTTGGGAATTTTTCCAGGCCCGGTAATTTCTCTTGCCGAAAACGCTTCCTTGTTTTAAGATTCTCACATCAAACAAAATATAAGTTTTAAACTTTCTTCGATTGGATAGATTCCATGAAAATGAATCATTTGTCCCAAGAACAAGTAGAAGAAATCATGGGAAAAGTGCGCGATGTTTTGGATACGGGAGAATACACCCCTGAAAAGATGGGAGTGATTTTCGAATTGTCGGATGTGGAAGGCGAGACCTTTCTAGAGTGTAAAAACCATCCGATACAAAAAGATAAGGTCAATTTTGAATTAGATCCAGAAAACGGAATCCGTTTTTTTGATCCATTCAACTTCTTCACCAAAGGGATCTATAAAGACGTGGATGGCTGGTCCCGCTGGACCATGGAAAACCTCAAAGAACCCTGGACCTAGAACCAAACCCTTCTCACCGCAAAGAAAAGCGAGAATTGTCATTCCGACCGAAGCGGAGGAATCTAGGCTTCGGAGAAGCATGTTCCTTATCAGCCTGTCGAAGCGCGACCACCACTTTGCTTTTAAGTATTGTAGAGTTAAGCGCAAAACAAAAATTTGCTTAGTTTAAAACATCCCCCACGATCTGTCATTCTGCTATGAAACAGACGCAGTCAAGTTGATTTTTTAAAAGATTTAAAATCTGTAGTTTTCTTTACAAAGTTTTTTATGTCGTATCCATAATTATTTTGAGTGGGCGATGAAAAAACTTT
>Ga0209992_10000119_pt1 | contig 111132 bp, 102 predicted proteins | sample 2SBtaG_2_FD_182564 | JGI IMG/M metagenome (GOLD analysis project Ga0209992, IMG submission 182564) | Deep subsurface microbial communities from Kolumbo volcano to uncover new lineages of life (NeLLi) - 2SBTROV12_ACTIVE470 metaG (SPAdes)... | ecosystem: Environmental > Aquatic > Marine >... | reverse complement strand
ATCGGCACGTCGCCTTCGCCCTCCGCCGCCCGGGGCATCGTCATCGCGCGCTGCACCTCGACTCGCACGCGTCGCTCGTCCACGCCCTCGAGCGCGGCGGCCGCGTTGATCGCCAGGTTCAGGATGATCTGGGCGGCCACACTGGAGTCGCCGAGTGCATGGCCCACGCCCTCTTCCAGCTCGACGTCGAACTCGATGTCGGAGTACACGCGCTGTGCCCGGACGAGCTCGACCGCCTGCCGGGAGATCGCGCCGAGGTCGATCGGTCCGTGGCTCACCTGGGGCGGACGCGAGAAGTCGAGGAGCTGTCGCAGGATCACGCGCACCCGCTCACCCTGCTCCCCCGCCTTGTCCAGGCAGCGGCGAGAGTCGGCGGAGAGACCTTCGTCGCGACCCGCGATGTCGAGGAACGCGAGCAGTGCCGCCATCGGATTGCCGACTTCGTGCGCGACGCCCGCCGCGAGGCTGCCGACCATCGCCAAACGCTCTGCGCGATCGAGTCCTTCGCGCGCCTGCAAGAGCGAAGCGTTCGCCCCGCGCAGATCGACGACGGCCTTTTCGAGGGCACCGGTTCTCGCCGCGAGCGCGTCCTGCATCTCGTTGAATGCGGACCCGAGCGCTTCGATCTCGCCGACGCCCTCGACCGGGAGATCCGCGGGGCCGTCTTGCGTGCCGATTTCGCGCACGCCCTCGGCGAGTCGCCGCAGCGGTCCGACGACGCGCCGCCGCAGGAGCGTCACCCCGAAGAGGCCGAAGATCAGGACGTTCGTCGTGACGAGCAGGGAGAGCACGGCCGGGGAGACCGGAGCATCGATCCGGCCGCCGATCGCCTCGTCCCCCCGCGCGTTCGGGCCCGCGAACCGGATCGGCTGCCAGGGCGCGCCCGAGAGCACGATCGGCTCCCCGGTCGCGAGGGCTTCCCGGGCGAGCGCCTCGGTCTCGGGGTCGATTTCGAAGGCTGACGCGTTCAGGCCGCTCGTGCGCCCCTGCGCATCCACGCTCCACCAGCGACCTTCTTCGGGCGGCGCGAACTCGAAGACGGGCTCGCGGCTGATCGCGACGAATCCCCGGCCGAGGAACTCGTGGAGGGCCGCTACGCGCGCGCCGGATATCTCGAAGAGCACCGCGGCGAGCAGCCCGGTGCCGGTGATCATCACGAGCGCGAGGGACAGCAACACCTCCGCCTGCACGCTCTTCCGAAAGGCGGCGAGCCGCTCACGAACGGCAGGACCTTCGCTGGCCACGTCAGCCCGCTCGCCGGGGATCCTCGACCCCGAGCTTCTCGAGTCGATAGCGGAACGACCGGAACGAGATCCCGAGCAACCGTGCGGCCTGCTTCTTGACGCCGCCGGACTGAACGAGCGCCTCTTCGAGGAGCGATCGTTCGTAGTCGGCGACCAGGCTCTCGAGGTCCACGCCCTCCTGGGAGATCCGCGGCGTCGCGGCTTGCGCCGGCGCGCTCTTGACCGTCGGCGGCAGCAGATCGGGTCCGATCACGGGCCCGCGCGCCAGGGCGACCGCGCGCTCGATCAGATTCTCGAGCTCGCGAACGTTTCCCGGGAACCCGTAGGCGTCGAGCTGATCGAATGCCTCCGCGTCCATGCCCTCGACTTCCTTGCCGAGCTCCACGGCGAAGCGCCGGATGAAGTGCTGAGCGAGGAGCGGGATGTCTTCCTTGCGTTCGCGCAGCGGCGGCAGGGTCAGCTGGATCACGTTGAGGCGGTAGTACACGTCCTCGCGGAAGCGACCCTCGGCGACCTCTTCTTCGAGGCGGCGATTGGTCGCGGAGACGATCCGGGCGTCGATCTCGCGATCGACGGTGTCGCCGACGCGCCGAATGCTCTTCTCCTGCAGGGCCCGCAACAGCTTCACCTGCAGCGGCTGGGAGAGCTCACCGATCTCATCGAGAAAGAGCGTCCCGCCGGTCGCGGTCTCGAAGAGGCCTTCCTTGTTCTGGACAGCGCCGGTGAACGCGCCCTTCACGTGACCGAAGAGCTCGCTCTCCAGCAGGTTCTCAGGAATCGCGCCACAGTTGATCGCCACGAAGTTTTCGGAAGCACGGTCGCTTTGTTCGTGGATGGCGCGGGCGACGAGCTCCTTGCCGGTGCCGCTTTCGCCAGCGACCAGCACGTTCGTCTTGGTCTCCGCCACCTGGGCGATGAGATCGAATACCTCCTGCATGGCGCGGCTATGCCCGATGATGTTCCGGTCGCGGGACTGGCTGAGGAGCTCCTCGCGCAACCGCCGGTTCTCGTTCGAGAGCAGCTTTTTCTCGAGCGCCTTCTCGATGACGATGCGCAGCTCGTCGACCTTGAAGGGCTTCGTCAGATAGTCGTACGCGCCTTCCTTCATCGCGGAGATGGCGCTGTCCGTGGTGCCGAAGGCGGTCACCACGATCATGAGCGTCTCGGGAGATACGTCTCGCGCGGCGAGGAGCAGGTCGAGCCCGGTCTTCTCCGGCATCTGCATGTCGGTGATCACGAGATCGATCTCGTCGTTCTCGAGGTGCGCGATCGCCATGTCGACGCCGGACGCGGTCGAGACGGCATAGCCCTCCCGGCGCAGGAAGATCTCGAGGAACTCCCGCATGCTCTGCTCGTCGTCGACGACGAGCAGTCGCGCCCTGGGCTCACCCCGCGTGCCGGCCTCCTCGCTCACGCTCACCTTTCTCGGGCCGCCGCGAGCACGACGCGAAAGCAGGTGCCCACGCCGGCCTCGGTCGAGACCGCGATCGATCCGCCGTGTTGTTCGACCAGCCGCTGCACCGTCGCCAATCCCAATCCCGTCCCGTCCTTCTTCGTCGTGAAGAAGGGCTCGAAGATCTGCTCTTCGACCGCGGGCGAGAGTCCCGGTCCCGTGTCTTCGATCTCGAGCACGATGCTCCAGACCGACGACACCGCGGGCGCGGGCCCTCCGCCATCTTCGTTACGGCCCGTCGAGACGGGGACTTGAGGGGGGTTCTGCACCCGGAATGCATCTTCCTTGGTCCGTCGAAGTCGCACCACGAGCGTCCCGCTCCCTCCTGCTTCACTCATCGCCTCGATCGCGTTGTTCCAGAGGTTCCAGACGACCGCTGTCAGCTGCGCCGGATCGCCGATCACCCAGGCCTCGTCCTCGATCTCGAGGCGAAGCTCCGGGGCGTCCGGTCCCGCCTGGCCGCGCGCGATCGCGGCGACCTCGCGCAGGAGCGCCGCCAGGTCGAGGCGTTCCGGTCGAGTAGGAGCCGGCCGCGAATATCGGAGGAAGTCGGAGATCAGGACGTTCAGGCGATCGACCTCGCGAACGACGATCCCCATCAGCCGCTCGTGTTCGGGATCGCGGGCGTCCGCGGCCGGCCCTGACTGGAGGACCTGGACGCTGCCCGAGATCGACGCCAGCGGGTTGCGGATCTCGTGTGCGATCCGTGCCGCCATTTCGCCCACCGCCGCGAGACGCTCGGACCGTCGAAGCTCGAGCTCCATACCGACGACGGCGGTGACGTCCTGGAAGATCACGACGTGGCCCAGCTGAATTCCGTCCTCGTCTGTCAGTCGCGAGGCGGCGAGCCCGAGATGGAGATCGTCGCCCTCCGTGTTGCGGTAGGCGACGCGATCGCGGCCGACCGTCTGTTCGTCGCCCCGACCCTCCGTGCTCGCTGCGACGATCTCCCCGGCCCCGGGGATCAGCGCTTCGAGCGTGCGCCCGACGACCGCCCCGGCCGTGAGACCGGTGATGCGCTCCGCCTCGGGATTGAAGGACGTCACCTGCCCACCACCGTCGGTCGTGATCAGACCGCTGCCGATGCTCTCGACGGTGCGAAGGTGCAGGTCGCGCAGCCGCCGCAGGTCGCTCGTTCGTCGATCGAGCGCAGCGCCCGTGCGGCGCAGCTCGGCGGACAGCGTGTTCGCCAGCATCCCGAGCACGACGAGCGCGCCGGCGTAGAACGCCCAGTAGGCCGCGAGGAGGGAAAGCGGTCGGCCGCGGTCTTCGATGGCCTCCGCAGGCAGCATTCCCAGCTCGGCGCCGAAGAGCACAAGCCCGTAGCCCGTTGCCGCGAGCGCGCAGGACAGCGCGACCCCGCCTCGATCCAGGAAGAGCGCGCCGTAGAGGACCACCAGCGCGTAGAGGAACGTGAAGAAGGACTCCCCGCCCCCCGAGAAGTAGACGAGCGCGGTCACGATCGCGACGTCGATGCCGACCTGCAGCGTCGCGAAGCGCGCCGGATCCGCGGTCCGATGGACCATGCGGGCGGAGATGATCGTCGCGACGAAGGCGGCGACGACCGTCCAATAGACGCCCGAGATCCCCTCGCTGTCCGCTCCGCCCTCGAGCCGATCGATCGCGACGGCGAGGCCGAGCGAGAGTCCCGCGAGCAGGAGTCGGCCACCGATCAGGTAGCCGAGTCCCGTGCGCGCTTTGTTGTCGACGATGGTTGCCGCGGCGAGCCCCACTGGCGAGCGCCCTCCCCGTCTCGCGCCGATCACCGTCGCGAGGTCGCTTCCGCGACCCGGATCAGGTGATCGTGTCGGCGATCGTGAAGATCGGGAGGTACATCGCGATCAGGATCGTACCGATCGAGCCGCCCATGAAGACCATCATGATCGGTTCGAGCATCGCGGTGAGCCCGCCCACGGCCGCGTCGACTTCTTCGTCGTAGAAGTCCGCGATCTTGGTGAGCATCGCCTCCATCGAGCCGGTTTCCTCACCGACCTGGACCATCTGGACCATCATGCCGGGGAAGATCTTCGAGCCCTGGAGTGGCTCGGCGATCGTCTTGCCCTCGGAGATCGACTGCCGTGTGAATTGCAGCTCTTCTTCGATGATCATGTTGCCGGCCGTCTTCGCGACGATGTCGAGACCGTCGAGGATCGGGACACCCGAGGAGATCATCGTTCCGAGCGTGCGCGTGAACCGCGCCACCGCGACCTTCTTGATGATGTTTCCGAAGACGGGCAGGTTCAGCATGATCTTGTCCGTGTTGTAACGGAACGCCAGGCTGCGACTGCGTGCCTGCTGATACGAGACCACGACCGCGGTCACGCCACCCAGCATGAAGTGGATGTAGGACTGCAGCCAGTTCGACAGGCTGATGACCATCTGCGTCGGACCCGGCAGCGTTCCGCCGAAGTCGGCGAACATCTGCTCGAAGACCGGGATGACCTTGACCAGCAGCAGCACGATACAGGCGATCGCGATCACGGAGACCGTCGCCGGGTAGACCATCGCGCCCTTGAGCTGCTTGCGGAGCTTCTCCTGCTTCTCGAGCTGGATGGCGAGGCGGTTCAGGATCGTGTCCAGGATGCCGCCGACCTCGCCGGCCGCGACCAGGTTCACGAAGAGATCATCGAAGACCTTCGGATGCTTGCCCAGCGAGTCCGCGAAGGTGAGACCCGACTCGACGTCGCTCCGCACGGCGCGGAGAGTGTTCTTGAACGTGATGTTCTCCTGCTGCTCCGACAGGATCGACAGGCACTGCACGAGCGGAAGACCCGCGTCGACCATCACGGCGAACTGGCGGGTGAACACGACGAGCTCGTTGATCCCCACCTTCGGCGCGAGGAAGGGGAAGATCTCGGAGATGTCCTTCGGCTTCTCCTTCACCTTGTCGGGAATCATCCCCATGTTCTTCAGGTGAAGCGCGGCCGCCTCGGGCGTCGCCGCCTCGAGCTCGCCCTTCTTCTTGTCGCCGGCGCGGTTCTTTCCGTTCCAGAGATAGATCGGCATTGGTCGGTCTCCCACACGCGCGGTTTCGGCCGCGCGCGGAATCGTCTGGCGCCGGGCCTAGCCCGAGCGCCGGCCTCCAGCGGCACCCATCGCGTCGGGTCCCTTGGTAATCAGCTGCTGCAGTTCGTCGACGTCCGGACTACGGCCCTTGGCCATCTCCGGGTCGACGATGCGGCGCTGGACGAGCGAGGCGAGGCACTGGTTCATGGTCTGCATGCCGGACTTGCCCTGGCCCATCTGCATCGACGAGTAGATCTGGTGGATCTTGTCGTCGCGCATCAGCGCTCGGATGGCGGAGTTCGGCACCATGACTTCGAGGGCGAGCGCGCGGCCGGGCCCGTTCGCCCGGGGCAGCAGCGTCTGACACATGACCGCCTCGAGCACGAACGAGAGCTGCTGGCGGATCTGCGACTGCTGATAGGGCGGGAATACGTCGACGATCCGGTTGATCGTCTGGATCGCGGAGTTCGTATGCAGCGTCGCGAAAGCGAGGTGGCCGGTCTCGGCGACGGTCAGGGCCGCTTCGATCGTCTCGAGGTCGCGGAGCTCGCCGATCAGCACGACGTCCGGGTCCTGACGCAGGATGTATTTCAGGGCGTCCTTGAAAGAGGCGCTGTCCGAACCGATCTCGCGTTGGTTGACGATGCAGCCCTTGTGCGGGTGCAGGTACTCGATCGGGTCCTCGATCGTGACGATGTGCTCGTTCCGCTCGCGATTGATGCTGTCGATGATCGACGCCAGCGTCGTGGACTTGCCCGAGCCCGTCGGTCCGGTCACGAGGATCAGGCCGCGCGGCTTCTTGGCCATCTCGGCCACGACCGGCGGAACGCCGAGCTCCTCGAAGGAGAGGATCTTGAACGGGATCGCGCGGAAGGCGCCGGCGACGTTGCCGCGCTGGATGAAGACATTGCCGCGGAAGCGAGACAGCTTCTGGACGGAGAACGACAGGTCGAGCTCGTTCGTCTCCTCGAAGCGGTGCTTCTGGGCGTCCGTGAGGACCGAGTAGCAGAGCTGCTTGGTCTCTTGCGGAGACAACGGCGGCATCTTGAGCGGATGGAGCTTGCCATCGATGCGCAGCTGCGGCGGAGACCCCGTCGTGATGTGAAGGTCCGAAGCGCCCTTCTCGATCATCGCCTTCAGGAGCTGATGCATGTTCGCCAAGACGAAACCCTCTTTCTTCCCGTGACCCGGACCGGGCTACGCCGCGTCCGAGGCGCTGACCCGGAACACTTCCGAGATCGTCGTGACGCCTTCGAGCATCTTGTTGAGCGCGCTGCGGCGGAGGGTGACCATCCCGCCGCGAATCGCCTCGCGCTTGATCTCGGCACCGGAAGCGCCGTTCAGCACGAATTCCTTGAGCGAATCGGTCATCACCATGACCTCGTAGATCGCGACCCGGCCCTTGAAGCCGGTGTCCGAGCAGGCGCTGCAGCCGGCGCCCTTCTTCGCCTGGTAGGACTTCACTTCTTCGTCGGAGAGGCCCGCGTCGCGGACCTGCTCCATGTCGACCTCGGGATCGTCGGTGACGCACTCGGAGCAGATCCGACGTGCGAGGCGCTGGGCGACGATGCAGTTGACCGCCGAGGCGACGAGGAAGGGCTCGATGCCCATATTGAGGAGCCGGTTGATCGTCGAGGGGGCGTCGTTCGTATGCAGCGTCGACAGGACCATATGGCCCGTCAGCGCCGCCTTGACGGAGATCTCGGCGGTCTCGAAATCACGAATCTCACCGACCATGATGATGTCGGGGTCCTGACGCAGGAACGATCGGAGGGCCGCGGCGAAGTTCAGGCCGATGTCTTCGTGCATCTGGACCTGGTTGATGCCACCGAGGTTGAACTCGACGGGATCCTCGGCCGTCGACAGGTTCTCGCTCGTCTGGTTCAGCTCCGACAGCGCCGAGTAGAGCGTCGTCGTCTTGCCGGAACCGGTCGGGCCGGTGACGAGCACCATGCCGAAGGGCTGATGGATCGACTCCTTGAAGTCGTCGAGCTGAGGCGTTTCGAAGCCCAGCTTGGTCATGTCGAGCTGCAGGTTGCTCTTGTCGAGCAAGCGGAGGACGATCTTCTCGCCGAAGAGCGTCGGCAGGACCGAGACACGAAAGTCCATCTCGCGGCCCTTGCCCATCTTCAGCTTGATGCGGCCATCCTGCGGCAGTCGACGCTCGGCGATGTCGAGCTCGCTCATGATCTTGACGCGCGACGTGAGCGCGTTCTTCAGCTTGAGCGGCGGCTTCATCACCTCGTAGAGCACCCCGTCGATCCGGTACCGGACGCGGAAGCTCTTCTCGTAGGGCTCGATGTGGATATCCGACGCGTTCTTCTTGATCGCATCGGTCAGGATCAGGTTGACGAGCTTGACGACGGGAGCGTCCTCGGCCTCCTTGGCCAGGGCGCCGGTGTCCTCGTCTTCCTCACCCGAGACGAAGTCGATGCCTTCGTCGTCGAAGCCGGCCATCACGTCGTCGAGGAGGTCTTCCTCGGGCTCGGCGTAGTAGGTCTCGATCGCGCCGCGAATCGCGTCCTCGGACGCGACGACGGGCTGGATGTTGTATCCGGTCAGGAACTTGATGTCGTCGAGAGCGAAGATGTTCGACGGATCCGACGTCGCGAGGATCAGCGTGGAGCCCGCGCGGTTCACCGGAACGACGCCGTGCTTGTTCGCGACATCCTCGGGAATCAGCGCGAGGACTTCCGGCTCGATCTCGAAGTCGTCGAGGTTGATCGACGGGACGCCGTACTGCTTCGCGACGAACTCGGTGAGCTCGTCTTCGTCCATGAAGCCGAGCGCCGTGATCTGGGCGCCCAGTCGCTTGCCCTTGGTGGCGGCTTCCTCGCGGGCCTTGAGCAACTGCTCCGACGAGAGCAGATTCTCTTTGACCAGCAGCTCTCCGATGCGCTCGTTCAACGGTACCCCTCCCCCGCTCGCCGATGCGCGCGGTCGGCCCACGCGATCCACTCACAGGTCGCCTGCCGCCCCTGCTGCACGTCGCAAAAGGGGCGCAATCTCGCTGAGTTATCGGCGGGCTCGGGCGGGGACTTGAACCCTCGGCGCAGATGGCTGGGGGTTGCCTCGGAAGGGCAGTGATGGGGGATACACCCTACGGCGCACCCTCGGAGGCACGCGGGCCGGCGAGCCGGGGCGATGCCGGTGGCGGTCGCATGGGCGCGTCGAAAGTCCCCGAAATCCGACGCGAATCCGGCGGCCGGGTCTCGCGAGCGGCGCTCAGCCCAGGAGCCGGCGCCGGGCCTCGTCGACGTCTCGGCCGATCTGCTCGCGGAGGGCGTCGACCGACTCGAAGCGCTGCTCCCCGCGGAGCCGCCCCTCGAACGTCAGATCGATCTCGACGCCGTAGAGGTCGCCGGAGAAGTCGATCACGTGGGCTTCGGCCACGAGGTCGCGCCCGTCGCGGAAGGTCGGGCGGTACCCGACGTTCGTGACGACGGGCAAGGTCTGGCCTTCCCACTCGCCCCCGCCCCGCAGACAGTGGAGGTGACCGAAATAGACTCCCGGGCCGGGGAGGATCTCGGTCTCCGGCGCCAGGTTCGCGGTCGGGAAGCCGATCGTGCGGCCGCGCTGCTCGCCCTCGGTCACTTCGCCCCGCGCTCGGAACGGGCGGCCGAGCAGCCCGGCAGCCTCCTCGACCTCGCCCTGCGCCAACAGCTGCCGGATGCGGGTCGAGTTCACGTCACGGCCCTCGAAGGAGACCTCGGGGATGACCGTGACCGAGAAGCCGAGGTGCGGGCCCCGCTCGGTCAGCATCCGCATCGAGCCCTCTCGGTCCTTCCCGAAGTGGAAGTCGTACCCGACGTACACCTCCGCAGGACCGATCGATTCGTGCAGGTAGTGCTCGATGAAGCGCTCGGGGCTGACCTTCGCGAAGCCGGGATCGAAGGGTTCGGCGATCACGGCGTCGAGGCCGTGGGACTCGAGGGTCTCCATCTTCTGCTCGAAGGTCTCGAGCAGCCGCAGATCCCGTTCCGGCTGCAACACCCGCCGCGGGTGCGGCTCGAAGGTGAAGAGGATCGATTCGCCGTCGAGCGCGTTCGCGCGCTCGATCACCTTCGCGAGGATCGCCTGGTGCCCGCGGTGGACCCCGTCGAAGTTGCCGATCGTCACGACGGGCCGGGTGAACCGACGGGTCAGCTCAGCTATGCCGCGATAGATCTCCAACGATCGCTCCGTGTTCCGATTCGCGGGGGCATCGCGCGCGACAGACCGCCTCCACGCTCGGACCCGGTTGCGCCCCGCCGAATGTCGCGTCCAACCTGAGTGCTAGACTCGGCCCCGTGCGGATCCTCTCGCACTACTTCGCTGCCCGCTTCGTCAGCCTCTTCTTCGTGGTGCTCGTCGCGGGCCTGCTGGTCCTGGCGACGATCGAACTCGTCCTGAATCTGGAGGACGTGACGGGCTTCCGCGATTCGGCGGAGGCTGGCATCGAGCACGGCCTGCTCGATCACGCGGCCTCGGCCACCCGCTATCTCGGTCTCCGCCTCACATCGTACTACCTGGGCGACGTCCTTCCGATCGCGAGCTTCATCGCCGTCTTCGTCGTCCTGGCCTTCTCGGGTCGCGCGATGGAACTCGTCGCGATCGAGGCCGGCGGCATTCGGCCCGCCCGGGTCGTCTTCCCGGTGCTGGCCTCGGCCCTGATCCTATCGCTTGCGTCGCTGCTTCTCCACGAGACCGTGATTCTTCGCGCGGACCGGGCCTGGTCGCGTGCGGAGCGAGACGTGCCGATCGAGGCCGAGATCGACTTCGCTCGGCGAGCGTTCTGGGTCCAGAAGGGGCCGCTGATCACCAACGTCGGCCACGCGGATCCCGTCGAGCGCACCCTCCACGACGTCGAGATCTTCGAGCGCAGCCAGCTCGGCGCGGTCGTCCGCGTGATCCGGACCGACGAGGTCACGATCGAGGATTCGGGCACCTGGCAGATCGACCATGCGACCGTGTGGCGATTCGACCCGATCAACGCCGCGACGGACCCGATCGTCCAGCGCGGCGTGCCGCTCTCCCTCGATCTCGAGGCACTCCAGGCGGACCTGCTGCTCTCGGCGGACCCCGCCCTGCTCCCGCTCCCGGATCTCGCCGCCTATCTGTCGAGCGATCCCCGGTCGACCCCCTCGGCGCTCCGGCGGGTCGAGAGTCGCCTGCACGAGCGGTTGGCGAAACCCTGGCTCGTCGTGCTCTTCGCGTGGCTCGCGGTGCCCTTCGCCCTCCGCGTGGACGCCCGCGGCCACATCGCCGGGCCGGCCGTCGCCGCCGTCGCCACGATCTCGCTCTTCTACGCCGCGCAGACCGCCGGGCGGACACTCGCCCAGCGCGAACTGCTCCCGGTCGGCGTGACGCCCTGGGCGACGATGGCGCTGTTCGCGGTCCTACCGATCGTCGCGCTGCGATTCCGCCCGCGCTGACGTCGCTTTCTCAGGGCGGCCCGGTAGAGACCGCCGCCGGGTCGAGGAACTTGAAGAACTCGTGATCCGGCGGCACGACGAGCGTCGTGTTCTCGCCGAGCGTCTTGCGATAGGCCTCGAGGCTGCGAACGAACGCGTAGAAATCGGCGTCCTTGCTGTACGCCGACGCGTAGATGCCGGCGGCTTCGGCATCGCCCTGCCCTCGCAGCACCTCGGACTCGGCCCGCGCCTCGGCCACGATCTCGCGTGCTTCGCGATCTGCCTTGGCGCGGATCTCTCGTGCTTCGCGTTCGCCGATCGCGCGGCGTTCGCGAGAGATCGCGCGGCGCTGCTCGCGCATCTGCTCGAAGGTCGACGTCTGGGTGAGGAGAGGAAGCTCCGTGCGGCTGATGCGCACGTCGATCACGCGAACCCCATTGGGTCCGAGATCTTCGGTCGCCGACGCGTCGAGGGTCTCCAGAACCTCCGCGCGCGCGAGGAGTTCAGCCATCGACAGTCCGCCGACTGCGTCGCGCACGAGCGAGGCGACGGTGCGCTGGATCCGCTCCTTCGCCTCATCCATTCCGCCCGGGAAGCTCCGCCTGAATTCGAGCGGCGATTCGATCTGCCACAAGGCGTAGAAGTCGACGATCAACCGCTCGTTGCCTGCGATCTCGAACTCGGCCGGCGCCGCGTTGAGGTACTGGATCTTCTTGTCGAAGACGAGCACCTCGTCGAAGAAGGGCAGACGAATGAATGGGGCGCGGAAGGGGAGTTCGATCCCGAAGAAGTCGTCGGTCATCGCCACGCCGGGCTCTATGAGCTCCGGCTGAGGCACGCCGAGACGGAGCACCAGCCGATATTCGTCCGCCTGATTGATCACGATGGGGCCGCTGTCGTATTGCGCCGCCCAGAGTGCCCCGACGGCGATTGCCCCGAGAACGATGAGCATGGAGAGGAGTCGCATCATCGCGGACCACCTCCCACCGGAGCGGCCTGCCCACCGAGCGGAAGCATGGGCAGCATGTTCACCGTGTTCGGCTCGACGACCATCTTGTCGACGCCCGGAAGGATCTCTTCCATCGTCTCCAGGTACAGCCGGCGGCGGGTGACTTCAGGGGCGGCGCGGTACTCGACCAGCAACGCCTCGAATCGCGTGGCCTCGCCGCGCGCTTCGATGATCTTCGCGCGTTTGTAGGCTTCCGCCTGTTCACGCAGCTCCGCGGCCTCGGACCGGGCTTGCTCGAGGATCTCCTTGACGTCGCCCCCGGCCTGGAGGGTCGATCGTTTCTCGTCCTGCCCAGCGCTCACGACGTCGGCGAAGGCCTCACGCACGGCCTCGGGCGCCTGGGGCTTCTCGAGGTTGATGCGGTCGACGGCGAAAGCGGCTTCATGGCCCACTTCGGTGACGTAGGACGTGAGCAGCCGCTCCAGGATCGCCTCGGCCTCACGTTTGATCTGACTGAGATCCTGAGAGAGCACGTCATCGATCGTCCGCGTACCGACGACGTTCCGCATCGCGGCTTCCGTCGCGTCGTGCAGGATCTCGGCGGGGTCGGCCATCGAGAATCGATAGGCGTAGGCGTCTCCAACCTTGTACTGCAGCTCGTAAGCGACGTTCACGATGTTGTTGTCGGCGGTCTGAATGGCGTCGCGCTCGATGCGCTCGGCGATCGATGCCTCTTCTGCATCGAAGGGCTCACCCGGCGTCGTACGCGTCGGTCGAGTGCCGAAGGACTCCGTCCGCAGGCGGCTGGTATTCACGATATCGTGCGACTCGAGCGGTGGCGGTAGGTGTCCCCACCAGCCTTCGACCGCACGAATCCGGTCGAACGCACCGAGCCGAAGGATCACGGCGGATTCGCCGGGTTTCAGCTTGAAGACACCCTGGCTAGCCCACGCGCCCAGCAACAGGATCGAGGCCAGCAACACCAGACCATTCAAGATCGACCGCGTCACGCCGCGCCCTGCCTCGGTCGCGGCGTCTTCCTTGCCTTCCTGCTTGGCCAACTACGCGTCTCCGGACGGCAGCCCGGGGGTTGTGCCCGGCGATCCGGACGCGTCCTTCTCTGCGCTCGCCATCAGCTGATCGTAGAAGGGCCGCACGAGGTCGATCGGAACGGGGAAGATCGTCGTCGAACTCTTCTCGCCGCCCGCGATCTCGGCGAGGGTCTGCAGGTAACGGAGCTGGAGGCCGGAGGGTTCGCTCGACAGCGTCGCGGCCGCGTCCGCGAGACGCTGCGCGGCCTGCAGCTCGCCGTCCGCGAGCGTGACCTTGGCGCGCTTCTCGCGCTCGGCCTCGGCCTGCTTCGCCATCACGCGCTGCATCTCCTGCGGGAGATCGATCTGCTTGAGCTCGACCGCGCGAACCTTCACGCCCCACGGCTCGGTCTGCTGGTCGATGATCTCCTGGAGCTGTTGGTTGATCTGTTCACGATCCGCCAGCAGCTGATCGAGCTCGGCCTGGCCGCAGACGCTGCGCAGGGTCGTCTGCGCGAGCTGGCTCGTACCGTAGAGGTAGTTCTCGACCTGGATGACCGATTTCTCGGGGTGGAGCACCCGGAAGTAGAGCACGGCGTTGACCTTCACCGACACGTTGTCGAGGGTGATCACCTCCTGCGCGGGGACGTCCATGACGATCTCGCGCAGGCTGATCCGTACCATCCGATCGACGCCGGGAATGATCCAGCGGAAGCCGGCCTCACGGATGCCGACATAGCGACCGAGGCGGAAGACCACCCCGCGTTCGTACTCGTTCAGGATCCGGATCCCGAACATGAACAGCAAGATCGTCAGGAAGAAGACGATGAGAATGCCGAGCACAACCCCTCTCTTTCTTTTCTGCGGCGCTTAGATTTCCTGGAGAGCTAGCTCGGGGACGATCCGCCGTCCGCGGCCGACCGGACGCGCAGCGTCAACCCGTCGATCGCCAGGATCTCGACTCGATCTCCCGCTGCGATCGGCTCCTCTGCCGTGCAATTCCAATATTCGCCGCGTACGAAGACCTTTCCCTTGCCCGCGCCCTCCTGGGGCCCGGGGATCGCCGACTCACAACGTCCGACGAGACCGATCATCTCGTGTACGCCCGCCGTCTGCTGCGAGAACAACGTCCGCCCCAGACTGTAGGCGATCACGGCGCCGAAGATCGACATTGCGACGGTCATCGGAAAGAGCACCTGCCAGAAATCGACGGTCAAGTCCGATACCTCCGGCCGGTCGAAGATCATCGTGCCGCCGATCAGGAAACACGTGACCCCCCCCGCGAAGAGCAACCCGAAGCTCGCAACGAAGAGCTCCGCGATCAACAACCCGATCCCGAGCAGCATGAAGAGCATGCCGATCCAGGAGAAAGGCAGGATCTGGAGGGCGAAACCGAGCAGGATGAATGCCACGACGCCGATCGCGCCAGGCACGATCAGCCCCGGGCTCTGAAACTCCATGTAGAGACCGAGCGCGCCGATCGCGAGCAGGATCGTGGCGACATTCGGATCCGAGAGGAAGTTGAAGATCGACTGGAGGAGCGTCTTCTCGACGACGACGGGGGTCGCACTCGCGACCTCGATCGTCCCGGTGTCGCCTCCGAGCTGCACCTCGCGTCCGTCGACCGCGGCGAGCAGCGCCTCGCGGCTGTCGACGACGAGGTCGATCACCTTCAGCTCGAGGGCCTTCTCAGCGGTCACGGCGACCGATCGTCGGACGGCATCCTGGGCCCACTCGACGTTGCGGTCTCGCTGGCTCGCGATCGACTCGACGTAGGCCGCGAGATAGTTCTCCATCTTCTCGGTGACGACGTCCTTGGCCGGCGCGCCGGAGCCGCCCTCCTCGCCTTCCGCCGGCGGCGGTGCGCCGCCGAAGAGACTCACGGGATGGGCCGCGCCGATGCTCGTGCCGGGCATCATCGCCGCGATGTTCGCCGCGAGCGTGATGAACGTGCCGGCGGACGTCGCCGTCGCGCCCCGGGGCGTCACGAACACGATCGTCGGCACGCTCGAGTTGAGCATCGCCTGGATGATGTCCTGGGTGGAAGAGACCAATCCGCCCGGCGTGTCCAGCTCGATCAGGACGGCGGCCGCGTTGGCCTCCTCGGCGTCCTCGATCGCGCCGATCAGGTAATCGGCACTCGCGGGATTGATCGATCCGTCGATCGTGACGACGAAGACGTCGCGCGCGTTCGCGACGGCAGGCAAGGCCATGAGCATCAGCGCCGCCAGCGCCAGCCAGCGGGCGCCGCGAGTTCCGTGCGCCCGGTCCCGAGACTTCGTCATCCGCCCTCTCTCAGCTTCTCGATCCGATCGAAGAGCTGCGCCGCGACTCCCGTCTTGGGCAACAGCGGCAGCTCCTCGACCTCGCCGCTGGGCCAGACGAAGAGCACCGCGTTCTCGTCGACCTCGAAGCCGGCGTCGGAACGGGAAATGTCGTTCGCGACGATCAAGTCACATCCCTTGCGGGCGAGCTTGCGCTGGGCGGCGGCCACGACGTCGTGACTCTCTGCCGCGAAGCCGACGATCGTGCGATCGCCCTTCTGCGCGCTGATCTCCCGGAGGATGTCCGGGTTCTGCTCGAGCTCGAGGGTCATTCGCGCGCCGTCGGCGAGATCTTCCTTCTTGATCTTGCGATCACTCGCGTGCACCGGACGAAAATCCGCGACGGCGGCCGCCTTCACGACGATTGCCGCGTCGTCGAACGCCGCGTGCACGGCGTCGCGCATCTCGAGGGCGCTGCCGACGTCGACGCGATCGACACCATGGGGCGCGGGCAGGCTCGTGATCCCGGCGACGAGCGTCACTCGGGCGCCGCGACGGGCGGCCTCACCCGCGATGGCGAATCCCATCTTGCCTGAAGATCGATTGGTGACGGACCGGACCGCATCGATCGGCTCGGCCGTGCCCCCTGCAGTGACGAGCACATGCAGCCCATCGAGGGTCGCCGGAACCAGCATGCCCTCGGCCGCTTCGGCGATCACGGCGGGATCGCTCATCCGACCGAGCCCCTCCCAGCCACACGCCAGCTCCCCCGCGTCGGGTCCCACCATCTGGACGCCCCGCGCACGCAGAGTCACGACATTCGCCCGGGTCGCCGGATGGCTCCACATGTTCACGTTCATCGCGGGGGCCACGAGAATCGGCGCTCGCGTCGCCAGCAGGGCGGCACTCACGAGGTCGTCGGCGATTCCGTGGGTCATCTTCGCCAGGAGGTTCGCCGTCGCCGGAGCGACGAGCACGAGATCCGCCTGGTCGGCGAGGCCGATGTGGTCGATCTCGCCCTCCTCACCGGGGTCGAAGAGGTCGCGACGCACCGACTGCCCGGACACGGCCTGCAGCGAGAGCGGCGAGACGAAGCGCTCGGCCTCTGGCGTCAGCGCGCAGCGCACCTCGTGGCCCGCGCGCTTCAGGGCGCGGACGAGCTCGGGCGCCTTGTAGGCGGCGATCCCCCCCGAGATCGCGAGCAAGATGCGTCGCGGCTCCATACCGGTCGGTCCTCCGACTTCGGTCCCCTTCGGGCCGACGAGGCCCTCAGGGTACCGAGTCCCCATTCTCAGGCCAATTCGGCACATCGAGGCCAGGACTCGAGTGCCGCCTGATCCTCTCAGGGCTCCGCGCGGCTATTGCGACGAGAGTTTTCGCTTGAGGGCGGCCGCCACGACGGGCGGCACGAACTCGTCGACGCTGGCGCCGAAGCGCACCAGCTCCTTGAGTCGCGAGGAGCTCACGTAGAGGTATTCCTGGCTCGTCATGAAGAAGAGGATCTCGACGTCGGGCGCGAGATGCTTGTTCATCAGCGCCATCTCGAACTCGTATTCGAAATCCGACATCGCGCGCAGGCCACGAATGATCGCGCTCGCACCGATCTGTTGCGCATGGTGCACGACGAGCCCGTCGAACTCTTGAACCGAGACGTCGTCCATCCCGGCGCTGACCGCCTGCAGAATCTCCATCCGCTCCGGAGCATCGAAGGTCGCGCTCTTCGACACGTTACGGGCGACCGCGATCACGGTCTCGTCGAAGAGCGCTCGGCTGCGTTCGATCAGGTCGAGATGACCGTTCGTGATCGGGTCGAAGCTCGCGGGAAAGAGAGCCAGGCGGTGGCCGGGCTTCCGGTCCGACATCGTTTCGTTCACTCCGGAGGCAACGGCCCCGTCCGGTCTGCGCCGGGCGTGAGCCACGTGAGCATCGTGTCGCCGTAGCGACGCTCGTCCACCACCCGGACCCCGGGCAGGGGCGGAAGAGGATGGCGTGTCGGGCCCTCGACCACCACCGTTGCGTCCGGCACGAGGAGCGACGAAGCGAATAGCGCCTCGAGAGCCGGTTCTCGTTCGCTTTCCCGGCCTTCCACGTAGGGCGGATCGATGAAAGCGAGATCGAAGGGACCCGCGTCGCCGGCCGACAGCCGCGCGACCGCGCGGCGCGCGTCGGTCTCGACCACGCGGATCGACGATTCCCCTTCCAGCCCGAACGCTTCGATGCGCTTCTTCAAGGCACGCGCGACGCGCTTCGATCGTTCGACGAACACGACCGACTCGGCCCCACGGGAATACGCTTCGAGACCGAGCGCTCCGGTCCCGGCGAACAGATCGAGCACGTTGCACCCGTCGACCGAACCGAGGGACGAGAACAGCGACTCCCGGACCCGATCCGTCGTCGGTCGAACCCCGTCCGGTACGCGCCCGAGGTCCCGACCGCGAAGACGTCCGCTGATGATCCGCATCTCGCGCTGGCTCGCCCTTCTCGATCCGTCGTGTGACGCGGAACCACCCTCGTTCCGGGCCGGTCACCGGCGATCGCGCGCCGTAGCCTAACCGAAAGATGAACGTCCGTGCGTCGCATCACATCGACTGCATGTTTCCGACCGCGCAGTCGCCGCAAGCAACGCAGAATGGGGTTGCCGCTCCCGGACCCGCTCTATAGACTCGGCGCGTTCCAGACCACAGGTCGACTTCATTACGCAATACGGTGTCACTGGCGCGTTCTTCGGAACGAACCGACCCCACCGAATGGTGCCCGCGCGCCGAGTCACGATTCGCGCGCAGTCCGGCGAGAATCGAGGCGCCGTCAGCGACCGACGCGAGCGCACAGCGTTCCGTCGAGCCAGAACTTCGTGCCGCGCGCGCCCAGCAGGCCAGAATCAGGAAAGGGATCCCCGTCCATGTCCAGTGCCGCCATCAAGCGGATCAAGAAGAAGCTCCCGGAACGCCTCGCCGAAGTTCGGGGTGACCGGTCGCAGCGCCAATTCGCGCGCGACCTCGGCGTGTTCCAGCAGAACGTGAACCGGTACGAGAACGGCACCACTCCGCACACCGACTTCCTGATCACACTCTGCACGAAGGAGAACGTCTCCCTCGACTGGTTGCTCTTCGGCAAGGGACGCATGCGGCGCACGCGCTGACCCCAACCCGATCCGGTTCGAGATCTCTCGAGAGGCCCGCAAGCCACCCGCTTGCGGGCCTCTTGCGTTCGGGCTGCCGCGGCGAGCGACGCACCCGATCCACCCACGAAGGGAACTCCACTTCCACTCCCCTCCGGGCCTGCCTGCTCGGGAGCTGGCAGCGCCCCCTCGATGCCGCCGCGCTCCCTCGACTTTCGACGACGGGTGCCGGGCGCGGCACGGCGCTTGCTCCTAACGAGCTCCGAACGACCCGAGCCCGGAGCCCCCATGCTGCGACTCTTCGCCATCACCACGATCCTGCTGACCTGTGCTGATCACTGGACGACCTACCTGTGTCTGCAGGCTCCGGTCTCGGGCTGGAACGTCACCGAGGCGAACCCCGTCGCGGACTGGCTCTTCCAGTGGGCCGGGCTCTCCGGCGGGCTGATGATCGACTCGCTGATCACCCTCGGCGCGGTCCTCTTCCTGATCACGACGCGCGTCTTCGATCGGCACATGAAGATTGGCATGCTCGCGCTGATCACCTGCACCACGGGCTACGCGGTCGTGAACAACCTCGACGCGATCCATCGCATGGGCATCTCGCCCTGGACGGGGCTCGCCTGAGATGGACCGCATCGTCCTCGCCCTGCTCGGGGTCTGCGCCCTGATCGGCGCGGGGCTGGTCACGGACGCTCCGGATTCCGACGCGTCTTCGCCCGCGACCTACGCGCTCGCTGCCGACGGAGCGCCGATTCCCGTCGTGGCGCTGCCGCCTGCCGCGAAGGCGCTGTACGCGGACGCGCGCAGCGAACGCGACGTGGATCTGCACACGATCGCGCAGATCCTCGACCGCTTCGCGATGCGCCACACGGCGCTCGCCGAGCGGGAGCGGACGCGCGTCGCGCGCGTGATCGTCGAAGAAGCGCGCGCACACGATCTCGCCCCCGACCTCGTGATGGCGGTGATCGAGGTCGAGAGCGCGGGATACCACCTCGCCGAGAGCCACGTCGGTGCGCTCGGTCTCATGCAGCTCCTGCCGTCGACCGGACGCGAGCTCGCCGGCAAGCTCGGGATCGAATGGAAGGGACCGGACACGCTCTTCGACCCGGTGATCAACGTGCGCCTCGGCACGGCCTACCTCCGCGAGCTCGCCGATCGATACGACGGCGACGTCAACACCGCCCTCGCCGCCTACAACTGGGGTCCCGGCCGGATCGATCGACGCATCCGACGCGGCGCGACCGTGCCGCGGCTCTACATCGAGCAGGTGCGACGCGCAGTCGACCGCTACGCCTTGGTGACGCCCCGAGAATCCTGAGCACTCGGCGAGGCCCGGCTCATTTCGCCGCGACGAGTTTCGTGTCGAGCAGCGCCCCGGCGAGCCGGTCGACCGAGTCCATCGCCGCAGCGCCTCCGCGCGCGAATCCGTTCACGACGATCGAGAAGACGAGGGTCTCGCCGTCGGCACGCTCGGCGTAGCCCGAGAGCGACGTGACCTTCGCATCCGCCAGGAGTCCTGTCTTCGCTCGAATGCGCCCCGCCCGCCCCTTGAGCCGATTCTCGAGCGTGCCGTCGCGCTCGGCGATCGGCAGCGAGGCCATGAACTCCGGCGCGATCCCGAAATCCCGTCGGCCGACCTCGAGCGCGCTCACGAGGATCCGCGGCGAGAGCCGGTTCTGGGTGGAGAGTCCCGAGCCGTCCACCAGGTTCGCGTCCCCGAGCTCGATCCCGAGGCGTGAGAGCTCGGCACGAAGCGCGCGTACGCCCCCGGGCCAGTCTCCCTGACGTGCCGGCGCTCCGCACGCGTCCACCCCGTCCCACGCCCCGAGGTTCTTGAGGAGCGCCTCCGCGATCGAGTTGTTGCTGTACTTCATGCACAGCGAGACGATCTCGGCGAGGCGACGGCCGGAGTCGTGCTCGTGGAGCAGGACCCAACTCTCCTCCTTGGCGAGCGGTGCCCGACGCACGTCCCCGTCGACGAAGATTTCGTTCGCCTCGAGCTGATAGGCGAAGAGCGCGCCGGCGTAGAGGCCCGGGTCGGTGATGCTCCGGTAGATCGTGTCGATCTCGTCGCCGACGCGCGCGACGCCGTCGACCACGACGACCTCGTCGGCCGGTCCCTCCCGCGTGCGACCCGGAGCACGATCGACGGACAGCCGCGGACGCGCGCCCTTCTTCGCGGTCCTCGCGCGATTGCGCACGCGCAGGTATTCGACCGGGGGATCGACGGCGACCTCTGCCGGGAGCCCCACGTTCTTCGCCGGCCCGACAGCGACCCGAAATCCCCCGTAGTTGGCCGTCAGTGCACCGACCGGCGCGTGATAGGCGCGCGCGGAGACCCGGCCCCAGCTCGGGTGCCAACCCGGTCCGTCGAAGTGGCTGTCGTCGATCCGCAGGTCCCCGCGCACACCGCGCAGTCCCTCGTGCCGCAGGTTGGACGCCAGACGCCACCAGTCTTCGGAGTTCGTGGCCGGATCGCCGCCGCCTTCGACCAGCAGCGAATCGACGAGGCCGTCGGCGTCCGGCCACGCGTTCGCCCAGATCCGTGTGGTGAAGTGATGGGAGGGCCCGAAGCGGGAGAGCGACGCGAGCGCGGTCAGGATCTTCTGGTTCGAGGCCGGGATCAGCATCCGGTCGGCGCCCCGCGAATACACGACCTCGCCGTCCGAGGCGCGCACGACGAGCATCCCGACGCTCGCCCGTGCCAGCGGGGGCTCGCGGGCGATCAGCCGATCGAGACGCTCTGCGAACGCCGATTCGCCCCTGGCCGCGGTCGCCTCGGCCTCCGCGGCCCGCGCGACCTTCGTCGGTCCGGCGCAGCCGAAGACGGCGACGGCGAGTCCGACGACGAGAAGCGAGATCCGGCGCACGCTGACGCCCTCCACCCCGACCGGTCGCGCTTCAAGCGGCGACGGGCCGTCCACGCCGCAGCTCCGGGGCTTCGGCTCGATTTCCCTCGCGGCGTGCCGCGAGTGTTGAACTCTTCGGGGGGTGTCCGCTCACACTTGACGACGACCGCGACGGTCGACGCTTCGCGCTTGACTCGAGCGAGGTTATCGGGGAGCCTGCGGGCGAGCAATCGCGGTGGGTCAGGGGGGATCCACGGCGCGCTGCTGCGTCCCACGAGGAATGGACGAATCCGTCCCACGAGGAACGGACGAATCCGTCCCACGAGGAACGGACGAATCCGTCCCACGAGGAACGGACGAATCCGTTCCACAAGGACCGGGCAGGACCGGGGGGTTCGATGCTCAACGCCATCTGGCTGGTGATCGCGCTCGCGGCGCTGCTCTTCGGTGCCTGGAATGGGCTGCTACCGGAGGTGATGGCGTCCCTCTTCGACAGCGCGAAGAGCGCCGTCCAGCTCGTGATCGGCCTCGTCGGCGTCATGGTCTTCTTCCTCGGCCTGATGCGAGTCGTCTTCGACGCCGGATTGCGGGACGTGGTCGCACACACGCTGACCCCGATCACCCGCCGCCTGTTCCCGGAAGTGCCGTCGGACCATCCCGCGATGGGCGCCATGATCATGAACATGGCGTCGAACATGCTGGGCATGGCCCACGCGGCGACGCCCTTCGGCCTCAAGGCCATGAGCGAGCTGTCGAAGCTGAATCGCGGTTCCGGCTCGGCCTCGAACGCGATGGTGCTCTTCCTGGCGATCAATGCCTCCGCCGTCACGATCATCCCGCCGCTCGGCACGATCGGCGTGCGGGCCGCGGCCGGCTCGTCCGATCCGTGGGCGATCTGGATGCCCACCCTCTTCGCGACCATCTGTTCGACCACGACGGCGGTCACCGCGTACTTCCTTCTCTACAGGCTGCCGATCTTTCGCCACCGGCCCGAGCTGCCAGGCGATCCGAACGCGCCCACCTTCGACGACGTCGACGCGGACGCCGGAACGAGCGGAGCCGAGAGGTCTCTCCCGATCGAACCCGAGTGGCGCCCGGTATTGCGATGGCTGCTGGTCGGGGGCATCGCCGTCTATACGCTCGGGCTGATCGGGTCGAACGCGATCGATTCGTTCTCGAACGGCGGTGTGGTGGGCGCGATCCGGGACACGCTGCGCGTGTGGGCGCTCCCGGCGCTGCTGGTGGCCGCGCTCACCTACGGTCTCGCGAAGCGCGTGCGCATCTACGACTCGATGGTCGCGGGTGGGCGCGACGCACTCGCGGTCGCGACGACGATCGTGCCCTATCTGGTCGTGATCCTCGTCGCGCTCGGCATGTTCCGCGCTTCCGGCGCCCTGGACCTCGTCGTCGGCGGGATCGATCCCTTCACGAGTCTGATCGGCGTGCCACCGGAAGTCCTCCCGATGGCCTTGATGCGGCCGCTCTCGGGCAGCGGCGCCCTCGGTGTCATGAGCGAGATCCTCACGGCGCACGGCCCCGACTCCTTCATCGGACTGCTCACGTCGACGCTGATGGGCTCGACGGAAACGACCTTCTACGTCCTGGCGGTCTACCTGGGCGCCGCGGGCGTGGTCGACGGGCGGCACGCCCTCTTCTCCTGCCTCGCGGGCGACACCGCCGGATTCTTCGGCGCCGTCGCCGCGTGTCACTTCTTCTTCGGTTAGGCGACGTGGCGAGCGGCGAAGGAGACGCGGACCAGGCGGCGCTCGTCGCACGCGACCACGAGCGCCTGCGCGCGGTCGTGGTCGAACACCTCGGTCGCACGCTCGTGCGTGCGGAGCCCATGCCCGCCGGCCTCGGAACGCGACGCTTCCACCGACTCTTCTTCGCCGAAGAACCGACGCGCCTGGTCGCGCGAATCGAGGATGACGGCGCGGCGCCTCGAGGACCGAAGACGGACTGGCCCGCCGCACCGCCCTGGCGGGACGAGCCGCCGCTCGAGCCGCTGCGAACGATCCTTGCCGACGCTGGGCTCCCCGTCCCCCGGAGCGCGCTTCATCTCGCCGACGCCGGCATCGACCTGCTCGAGGACGTCGGCGACACGAACCTGCTCGATGTCTCCGCCAACGAACGCGCGGCCCGCACCCTCGACGCCTGCGAGCTCGTCCCGAGACTCCAGGCGCTCGAAGCGGATCCCGCGGACGCGCCCGCGTTCGGCCGCAGCTACGACGCGACGCTGATTTCGACCAAGGCCTGGAAGTTCCTGAACTGGACGATTCCGATGCTGTTGCACCGGAAGCCGGAGCCCGCCGAGGTCGAAGCGATCACCGCCCTCTTCGAGCACGTCGCCACCCTCGCCGGCGACGCGCCCAAGCGCCTGGCCCACCGGGACTTCAAGGCAGAGAACCTCCACCTCGTCCGGTCCCCCGATGGCCACGGCCGGATGGTCATGATCGACATCCAGGGCGCCTTCCTCGCGCCGCCGGAATACGATCTCGCGTGCCTCCTCTATGACCTCCAGGTCGACCACGACGAGGCCTTCGTCCAGGACGCGCTCGCTCGAACCCGCCCTCTGCTCCCGGACGCGCCGGAGGAGGGCCTCTTCGGCGAACGATCCGATGCGCTCGCGCTCGCGCGACTCTGCAAGGACGTCTCCCACGTGGTCCATGCCGGGGTCGCGCGCGGCGACCGGCGACGGTGGCGCGAGATTTCGAGGGGGCTGGCGTTGATCGAACGAATCGCGGGGCGACGAGCACACACCTTCCCGGGCCTCCGGGTACTCACTTCGGTGACCTCCGCCCTTACGACGGCCCTGGAACCGGCCGATAGTGGGAATCGGAGCTGAGCGAGCCGCGCGAGCGGGTCCTGGGAACGAGACGGGCGACGAGATGGGGGAGACGAATTGCCGGAAGCGGCACACATGCGGGCGATGATCCTGGCGGCGGGCCTCGGCACGCGCATGCGCCCCCTCTCGGACCATCGCGCGAAGCCCGCCCTTCCGGTGCAGGGTCGCCCGGTGATCAGCCTCCTCCTCGAGCTGCTGGCGCATTCCGGCGTGCGCGAAGTCCTGATCAACCTCCATCACCTGCCGGAGACGATCCGCGAGGCGGTCGAGCGCGACCATCCGGCGGAGCTCGTGATCACGTGGTCGATCGAGGACGAACCCCTCGGCACGGGTGGCGGGATCCGACGCGCCGCGGAGTTTCTGCGCGGCGGCGAGGACTGTCTCGTGCTCGCCGGCGACATGCTGCTCGACGTCGACCTGGCCACGCTCCTCGAGCGTCATCGCGCCGCCGACCGCGACGTGACCGTCGTCCTCTGCGACGACCCGCGCCTCGACGTCTTCGGATCGATCGGCCTCGACGCCGACGGCCGCGTCGTGCGAATCGGCGAGACCCCGGTCGACGCCCACGACGCCGGGCCCGAAGCCGCGGCGGGACTCTTCACGAGCGTGCGCTTCTTCGGCCGCGACGCGCTCTGCGCCTGGCCCGCTTCGCCCGGCCCGGCGTTCGAGGATCTACGCGACTGGCTGATTCCGCGCGTCGAAGCCGGCTCGCTGCGACTCGGCGGCGAGATCGTTCCACCTTCGGACTGTGCCTGGGAGCCGGTCGGCACGCCGGACGAATATCTCCGCGCCAACCTCGCGCCGCCGGCCCTCGAGGCCCTCGGCGGCGGCGCTCCGACCTGGCGCGGCGACGTGGACGTCGACGCGACGCACGGGAGCGTGGTCGCGCGCGCCGCCGCGATCGCCGAAGACGCCCGGCTCGAGCGCTGCGTCGTGTGGGACGGCGAACGGGTACCCGCGGGCTTTCGCGGACGTGACGGTGTATATGCCGGGGGCACCTTTCATCCGTGCGCTGAGGCAGAGCGAGCCTCCGCGAGCGATGTCGCGAGTGGGAGCGCGGGGTGAGCGAAGTCGTCTTCATCGGAACCAGTGATGCGTTCGGCGCCGGGGGGCGGCGCCAGTCCGCAGTCTTCGCGCGCGGAGAGCGGGGGGGCATGCTCTTCGACTGCGGTGGCACGACGAATACCGGCCTCGCCGATCTCGGGCTGTCGCGCGACGAGATCGACGTGATCCTGATCTCGCATTTCCACGGCGATCACTTCGGTGGCATTCCCGCCTTCCTCTACGCCGCCCTCTACACGGATCACCGCAAGCACGCGCTCGAAATCGTCGGCCCGCCGGAGATCGAAGCGCGCGTCCACGCCCTGGCCGACGCGATGGGCCACCACCTCGCTGATCGCGAGTGGTCCTTCCCGATCCACTACCGCGAGATCCACGCCGGCGAGACGATCTCCGCGGGCCCGGCGGAGCTCCAGGCCTTCGCGACCCAGCATCAGCCCGAGGCGAATCCCCAGGGCTATCGCGTGCGACTCGGCCGCGAACAGATCGCCTACTCCGGTGACACCGGCTGGTTCGACGGCCTACCTCGCCACGTCGCCGAGTCCGACCTCTTCATCTGCGAGTGCACGCTGCACCGCGCCGAGCTCGACTTCCACCTGAGCCTCGAGGAGATGCGCGAACACCGCGACGACCTCGACTGCGGGCGCCTGATCCTCACGCACCTCGGCGACGAGATGTCCCGCGAGCGAGGACAAATCGAGATCGAGACCGCGGACGACGGGATGGCGGTCAAGCTCTAGGCGTCTAACGCAGCCACTCCCGCCCGTGGATCACGCCGAGCACCCGCGCGGTCTCGACACCGGTCACCGACGGCAAGTGGTTCGGGAGGCCGAGCAGCGCGTTCCGGCCCATCAGCGAGAACGCCATCGCCTCGGCCGCCGCAGCCGGCACGCCCGCCGCATCCATCGCCTCGACGGACACGCCGGGCAGCGCGCGCGCGAGCTCCGACATCACGTAGGTGTTCCGGGCGCCACCGCCGCCCACGAGCAGCCGGCCGCTCTCGGCGCCGCCGGAACGCGCTGCCCAGGCGTCCGCGACCGCGCGGACGCTCGCCGCGACGAGCGTCGCCAGGAGGTCGTCGACCGACACGCCCTCGCGCTCGGCGCGCGCCCACCATTCCGCGGCCTCCGCCGCGCCGTAGTGCTCGCGACCGGTCGACTTCGGCGGCGGTCGCTCGAGGTACGGGTCGTCGAGCATCTCCGCGAGCCAGTCTTCGCGCAGCGTCCCGTTCGCCGCCCGCGCGCCTTCCGCGTCGAAGCGCTCCGCGCCCTCGGTCGCGAGGGCGATCACGCCGTCGGTGAGTGAGTTCGCCGGCCCGACGTCGTAGGCGATGACGCCGGCGGGGTCGCCGCCCGCCGGCAGCCAGGTGAGGTTCGCGATCCCGCCGAGGTTGAGGACGCCGCGCGGCTCGCTCGCGTCGGAGAAGACGGCGTGATGAAAGAACGGAGCGAGGGGGGCGCCCTCGCCGCCCATCGCCATGTCGCGACGGCGGAAGTCCGCGACGACCGGTCGCTGGAGGCACTCGGCGATCCGGGCGGGACAACCGATCTGGAGCGTGCCGCCGTGCTCGGGATGGTGGGCGATCGTCTGGCCATGGCTGGCGATCGCAGCGACGTCCCCGGCTGCGATACCCGATTCCGCGAGCAGCGCGCGGGTCGCCTCGGCGAACGCGTCCCCGAGGACCGCATCGAGTCGCACCTGCTCGGACAACACGTCCGCCGCGGGCAGATCGAGGGCCGCCAGGCGGTGGATCGCCTCCTGCAGCTTCGCCGGGTGGGGCGTCTCCCGATAGGCGAGAAGCTCGAAAGGCGTCGCGGCGCCGTCGTCCGGCCACTCGACGAGGGCCGCATCGATTCCGTCCGCGGAGGTGCCCGACATCAGGCCGACGATCTTCATGGGACGGATTCTACGTCGGATCGCGATTCGGCCCCACGTCCACGATCCGAAACGCTCGGCCGGGAGCCAATCCGCCGCCGCCTAGCACCCACGCTATGCTCACGATCCCGCTCGAGGAGCGGGCCTGGGACGGGGACCGCTCGAGGTTCCCATGCTGCCGCTCCGTCTCGTCCGCTCCGTCCTGCTGACCCTGTACTTCTGTGCCCCACTCGCCGCGAGCGACGCCTTCGCACAGACCTACATCGAGCTCGACTTCGTCCCGGTCGGGATCTCCGGCGACGGCCAGATCGTCGTGGGTGAGGAAGGACTCTGGTCTCCGACGCTGGGCGACCTCGGCAGTCCGGTCGTGAGCGCCGACCTGGTCGCCACCAACGAGGACGGGAGCATCGTCGCCGGCGATTTCAGTCGGAGCCTCGTCCGCGAAGCGTTCGTCGCCACCGATCCGACGGGCGTGCAGACCACCGGATTCAGGGATCTCGGGTACATCATCAACGCAGCGAAGGCGATGTCGGGAAACGGGGCGTTCGTCGCCCTCGATTCAGTCAGTCCCAGCGGGCGCGAATACGACCTCTGGACCCCCGCCACGAACGACTTCGTCGAGATCGACGTCACCATCGTCCCCGGTGCGACCCCGCCGATCTTGAACGACATCTCGAACGGTGGTGTCGTCGTGGGCCGGGATGGCAATGCCGAGGCGTTCCGATGGGGCCCGGTCAACGGCAGCGGATTTCTCGACGTGCCCGTCGGCTCGGCGAGCGAAGCCGCGGCGATCTCAGACGCCGGCGACTGGATCGCCGGTCAGGCCGGCACGGAAGCGGTCCGTTGGAACGCAGCCGGCGCACGATCGTCGTTGGGCGTGCCCGGCGGACTCGCGTCCTGGGCGTCGTCGATCTCGGGCGACGGATCGACGATCGGCGGCGGCGCATTCGGGTTCGATGGCGCGTTCCTGTGGACCGAGCCAGACGGCTACCAGAATCTCGCCGTCATGCTGACCGCGATGGGCATCGACTACGGCAGCCCGTTCTGGGTGCTTCGCGACGTCGTTGACATCTCGACGGACGGCCGCACGATCGTCGGCACGCGATTCAATGCCGGAGGTGGGTCCGCAGGCTTCTATTTCGTCGTGCCCGAGCCCGGCACGGGCCTGCTGCTCGGACTCGGCCTCGCAGCGCTGACTCGTCGCAGGCAGCCCGCGAATCCCCTGCCGGGGCGCGATTCAACTGCTTGACAGGCAAAGGGAATCCGGAATACTCCGCCCGCTGCGGCCCCCCGGCCCCACCACAGTCCCGCGCGCTGCCTTTCGGCGATGCCTCGAGGTCCGACGATAACCTCGGCGACCTCGGCGTGCTCCCGCTGGCGACCCCCTCTCAACGACCATGAGGCCCCCGATGAACGAGACCTCCCGCAACCAGGGCTGGGCGATCACCGCCGCCGCCGGCGTCGCCGCCCTGCTCTTCGTGATCGGCATCCTGAACGGCAGCTATCTCGCCCTCGCGATCCCGGTCGCGATCGTCACGCTCTTCGCCCTCGGCCTCGTCGCCTGGGTCGGGTACACGATCGCCACGATCCAGGTCGAAGCGGACGTTTCCGTCGCCTCCGAGGACTCCAGCGAGGACACGGCGACCGACGACGCGGACGACGAGCAGTCCGCGACGAACGCGGCCTAGTACCGGTCGACGCCGTTCGATGCGCATCGCTCTTCTCACGTACCGCGGCAACATGTTCTGCGGCGGCCAGGGAATCTACGCCGCCTATCTCGCACGCGAGTGGAAGCGCGCCGGCCACGACGTCCACGTCTTCGCCGGTCCGCCCTTTCCGGAGCTCGAGGAAGGCATCCCGCTCCACGAGATCCCGAACGACAACGTCTTCGGGCAGACGATGGACGAGGCGTTCGATCCGAAGCAGCCCTTCTCGCTGCTCAAGCCGCTCTCGCTCTGGGAGCTCGGCGTGTCGCGCTTCGGTGTGTTCCCGGAGATGCAGACGTTCGGCTTCCGCCTGATGCGACGCTGGCGCGAGATCCAGAAGCGTTACCGCTTCGACGTCGTGTTCGACAACCAGTGTCTGTCGTGGGGACTCCTCGGGATCCAGGCGATGGGCGTGCCCGTCGTCTCGGTCATCCACCACCCTCTCCACATCGACCGCGAGGCGGACTTCACGATCGACCCGTCGCTCAAGAAACGGGTCGAGCGCACGCTCTACTTCCCCCTGATGATGCAGCAGACCGTCGCACCCCGACTGTCGAAGATCGTGACCGTGTCCGAGGCTTCGCGCGGCGCGATCGAGAAGTACTTCAAGATCCCCGAGAAGGACGTCGCGATCGTCTACAACGGGACCGACACCGACATCTTCCACCCGATCGACAAGCCCAAGGAAGCGGACCTCCTCTTCGTGGGCCGGACCGAGGATCGCAAGAAGGGCATCGGCACGATGTTCGAGGCGCTCTCGATGCTGCCCGATCACGTGACGCTCAAGATCGTCGACGGGCGGATCCCGGGACACGGTCTCGTGCCGCGACTCACGAAGCAGTACGGCCTGCAGGATCGCGTCCAGATCGTCGACCGGATGCTCACGGTGCCGGAGCTCGTCGAGCAGTACTCGAGCGCGAAGGTCGCCCTGGTGCCGTCGTTCTTCGAAGGCTTCGGCTTCCCGGCGAGCGAGGCGATGGCCTGCGGGTTGTCGGTGATCGCGAACGCGGCGGGCGCGCTGCCCGAGGTCGTCGGGACGGATGGCCACGCCGGTCGGCTCGTGCCCCAGCGCGACGCCAAGGCGATGGCCGACGCAATGTGGGAGATCCTGCGCGATCCCGAGGAGACCGAACGCATGGGCCGCGCCGCTCGCGCGCGCGTCGAGAAGCTCTTCCAATGGGACCAGGCCGCGGGCGAGATGGTCGATGTCTTCGAGGAGGTGATCGTTGCCTCGCGTGGCGGAGCCCGACAGGAGGTGATCCATGCTGCTCACCGTCGATCTCGAGCGGCTTGACATCCAGCCGGGTCACCGGCTGCTGGACGCGGGCTGCGGCGAAGGCCGCCACTGCTTCGGCTCGCTCTACCGCGGCGCCACCGTCGTCGGTCTCGATCTCGACCTCGACGCCATGCGCGAGGCCTCGAAGAACCTGCGAGCGCGCGGCGAGGAGCACGGGCGGATGGGCGCGATGCTCCAGGGCGACGCGTTCCACCTCCCCTTCGCGAGCGGCTCCTTCGATCGCATCATCTGCAGCGAGGTCATGGAGCACGTCCACGACTACCGCGGCGCGATCCGCGAGCTCTACCGCGTGGCGAAGCCGGGCGCGAAGGTCGCGATCACGATCCCGACCGCCACCAGCGAGCAGATCTACCTGCGGCTCGGCGACGAATACTTCGAGAGTCCCGGCGGCCACATCCGGATCTTCCGCCCGCGCGTCCTCGCGGAGGGCATGGCCGCCGCTGGCTTCGACGCGGTCGGCTGCGGATTCGCCCACGGCTTCCACACGCCCTACTGGGTGCTGCGCAGCGTGATGCATCTGCCGGATGCCGACGAGAGTCGGCTCGTGCGGGCCTATCGCGAGTTCCTGATCCGCGCGACGGGCTCGCCCCTGATGGCGAAGCTCGAGGGCGCCCTCAACTTCGTCTGTCCGAAGAGCATCATCCTCTACGGCGAGAAGCGCGCCGCGCGCTTCGGAGTCACGTCGACCGACGCTGCGGGCGCTGACGCGCCCTCGGCTCCGGCGAAGGCTGCATAGCCGTCATGTCCGCGCCCGGGCGCAAGCTCCGGATCGCTTTCGTCGCCTATCGCGGGAACATGACCTCCGGTGGCCAGGGGATCTACCTCTGGTATCTGGCCCGCGAGATGGCCCGCCTGGGACACGACGTCCACGTCCTCGTCGGCCCCCCCTACCCCCACGAGATGCCCTGGGCGACGGTCGAGACGTTCCCGAATCAGCAGTTCTGGGCGAAGTGGGTCCTCGAGCAATACGACAAGATCGTCCCCGACGACGATCCGACCCAGGTCCTGTCGCCCCTCAACTTCTACGAGCTCGCCGCCAGCCGGATCGGCTTCCTGCCCGAACCCTTCGCGTTCAGCGTGCGGGCCTTCCGTCGCGTCGCCGACCTCATCCGTGCAGGCAAGCACTTCGACATCGTCCACGACGTGCAGTGCCTCGGCTACGGACTCCTCGGGCTGAAGGCGATGGGGCTGCCAGTCGTCACCACCGTTCATCACCCCCTGACCGTCGACCGGCGCGCATCGTTCGTGCGCGACGAGACGTTCACGGACGCCGTCGGGACGATGAAGTTCTACCCGATCGGCATGCAGGCGTTCGTCGCGCGCCGACTGGACACCGTCTTCACGTCGTCGGAAGTCAGTGGCCGGCAGATCGTGCAGGACTTCGGCGTGCGCCCCGACCGCCTGCGCAACGTCCGCAACGGACTCGACGTCGAACATTTCGCGCCGGACGCGAACGTCGCGAAGGGCGAGACGTCCCTGCTCTGCGTCGGGCGCTCCACGGATCCGAACAAGGGCATCCGCACGCTGATCCACGCGCTCTCGAAGCTGCCCGACCACGTCAGCCTCACACTGGTCGACGACGACAGCCCCGACAATCAAGTGCGAGACTGGGCCCGGGAAGTCGGCGTATCGGAACGCCTGCGCCTGACCGGACGCGTCGAGTCCGACGAGCTCGTCCGGCTCTATCGCGAAGCCGCGGTCGTCGTCGTGCCGTCCCGCTACGAGGGCTTCGGCCTGCCGGCCGTCGAGGCAATGGCCTGCGGCACGCCGGTCGTCGCGACCCGCGCCGGCGCGCTGACTGAGGTCATGCAACTGACCGAGGGTGGGCTGCTGGCAGAGCGAGACGATCCGGACTCGATCGCGATCGGCGTACGCACGCTCCTCGAGAATCCGGAGACGCGGGCGATGATGGCGAAGCGGGGGCGGGAGCGGGTGGTCGAGAGCCTCTCGTGGCCGCGCGTCGCGGCGGTGACGGAAGAGGTCTACCAGGAGGTGGTGACGCGGCGGCGCGTCGGGCGTTGATGAGCGCTGTTCGTCGGGCGCCCTCGACCCTTCGTGACGCTTAAGGCTCTCGCGGGCCTTGCCATCGGTATTGACGGGGGATGTGCTTCGGACGCATTCGCCCGTGGGTGGCGCCTGGGATGTTCGGACGCCGTGCCGTGGGGCCGGGTTAGCCCGGGATCTCCGAGAGCGAGATCGGGCCGCCGCCTCTCTGCCAGCCTTTGGCGAGTAGCCAGGACCTCGGCCGTGCGACCTCGATCTTCGGGATCGCTTTGATCCGCTCCTTCCAGCCTTCGAAGAAGCGACCGGAAGAGGCCGAATCGGGCGCGTTGCTTCTGCCGCGCAGATCGCCACGCTGACCGCGGTGCTTCCGATCGTTGAGGAGCACGTAGCGCAGCGCGTTCCGGACCCGGCGAGGGCTCGCGAGTACGACCGAGTGGAAGCGACCGTCCAGGACCGGTCCCTTCCTGCGGAACACGCGGTTCACCGCCAGGGCGATGCGAGCGCCGATGCTCTTCATCCCCGACGCGAGCGCCTGCTTGTCCGCGGCCTCCACCGTCATGTGCACGTGATCGCGCTGAACGGAGTAGTGCGCGACGCGGAAGTCGCCTCGCTCGCATCCACGCGCGAGCGTCTCCCGAAAAGCGCGAAGCCAGCGCCCATTCCGAAGCGACGGGAGATCCCGACGCATGCGAAGCGTGACGTGAACCGGGTGTTCCTTCCGAACCGCCACACGCTCCCTGTGCCGAACCCGTGCTCTCTGAGCAGGTTTCCGCCCGGGCTTCTTTCGCCGCCGTGAAGCCACGCGGCGCTGCACGAAGCATTGATCGATCGAGAGCTGCTGGGGATCTGTCATCGCCTAACAAACATAGGGGCGATGGTCCACCGAATCGAGCACGGAACCAGCGTTTACACCGAATCTGATCTGAGACCGGGCCCCAAGGCAGAGCGCCCGCCTAACACCTACCCACCCCATCAAAACCGAATGCAGAGCGCCCCGTCTATCTCCCAACCACCGGCGAAATCCGGTCTCCCGCCGCCGCATGCAGCTCCACCCGCTGCGCTCCGATCCCCACCGCCGTCACGACCGAGACCGCGGACAGCGCCGTCCCGACCATGAACGCCGTCGCGAAGGCGTCGGGTGACTGGACGCCGCCGTAGGCGAGGGTGAGGAGGGTGATGCCGAAGGCGGCGCCGCCCTGGCCGAAGAGGCGGTTGGAGGCGGCTGCGATTCCGAGGTCGGACTCGTCGACGGAGCGGGAGATGGCGGCAGTGATGGAGGGTTGGCTCCAGCCGTGGCCGAGGCCCTGGCCGATCAAGCCGAGCATGAAGAGGGGAAGGCTCTCGGTGACGATTCCCCAGCCGGCGAGGGCGAGGCCGATGGTCATGACGCTGCAGCCGAAGACAGAGGCGCCACGTTCGCCGAGGCGCTCGCCCAGGCGACCGCCCATCGGGGAGGCGATGGTGAGGGCGCCGGTTCGGAGCAGGATGAGGAAGGATGCGGCGGTCGTGGAGAAGCCCAGGTAGAAGAGGAAGAGCGGGGCGATCACGAAGGAGCCCATGTAGCCGGCGCTGGTGGTCGCGTTCGTGAGCAGCGTCGCCGAGAAATTGCGCGCGCGGAAGAACGCGAGAGGGAGGAGCGGGTCCTGCACGCGGCGCTCGATCACGATGAAGGCCGCGAGGCTGAGAACCCCGATCGCGACCGCCGTCAGCGGGATCATCGGATTGCTGTCGAGTTGTCGCAGGCTCCCGAGCGCGAACATGAAGCCCCCGATGCCGACCGCGAGGGCGACCATGCCGGCGACGTCGAAGCGGACGTTCTTGCTCGGCGTCTCGCGCAGTACGGTATAGGCGAGGGCGAGCGCGACGAGGCTGATCGCCGCTTGCACGCCGAACACGACGCGCCAACCGAAGAGCTCGACGAGTGGGCCGCCGAGGGCGAGGCCGAGCGCCGGTGCGGCCGCGCCGGTCATCGACCACCAGCCCATCGCGCGCACGCGCTGTTCCGGTGGATAGACGGAGAAGATCAGCGCCATCGACGTCGGCTGGGTCGCGCCGCCCAGGATCGCGGCGAGGGTTCGGAAACCGATCAGGCTCCATTCGTCCCAGGCGAAGGCGGTGAGTCCCGCAACGAGAGTTGCGAAGCCGAATCCGATCAGGAAGATCTGTCGATGACCGCGCAGGTCCCCGAGCTTGCCGAGCAGGGGGAAGAAGACGGCCGACAGCAGCATGGGCGCGGAGATCACCCAGGCGATCGTCGTCTCCGGCGCCTCGAATTCCTGCGCGATCGGGCCGAGGGAGATCGTCAGGATCGTGACCGGGAAGCTCGTTGCGAACATGCCGGCGAGCGCGGTCACGAGGGTCACGGTGCGGAAGCGTCTACTCGCCTCGAGTCGATCGATCACGCGCTGGCGCCAGGGCGCGGGGGTGTCGGTCGGCGGCGAGGGGGGCATGGCGGCGGCAGGTTAGCGGGTCGCCGTTCGGCGGCCGGAACCGACGGTCCGGCGTGGTAGCGTTCGGGGTTCGGCGCGCGAAGGGCGCGCAAAGCAGGAGACGCGGCCCTTGAGCGAAGCGAACGGATCGATGGAAGAGATCGAAGGAGTCGACCTCGCGATCCTCGATGCCTGGATGGACGAGCAGGGTCTCGCGCCGGGGCCGATCGAGAACATCACGTCCCTCACGGGCGGCACGCAGAACATCCTCGTTCGCTTCGAGCGCGGCGGACGCGCGTTCGTGCTGCGTCGACCGCCGATTCACAAACGCGCCAACAGCGACGAGACGATGCGTCGGGAAGCGCGGGTGCTCGGCGCGCTCGCCGGGAGCGACGTTCCGCATCCGGGCCTGATCGCGCCGTGTCCCGACGAGGCATTGATCGGCGCGGCTTTCTATCTGATGGAGCCCGTCGATGGATGGGGGGTCGGGAGCGGTCTGCCGGAGCTGCACGCGAACGACGCGGCGATCCGTCGCGAGATGGGCTTCTCGATGGCGCGCGGGATCGCGAGTCTCGGGCGCGTGGACTACGAGGCGGTCGGCCTCGAGGGGCTCGGGCGGCCGGAGGGGTATCTCGAGCGGCAGGTGTCGCGCTGGCGTCATCAGCTCGACAGCTACTCGGAGATGGACGGTTACCCGGGGCCGGAGATCCCCGGCGTCGAACGCGTCGCAGGGTGGCTCGAGGCGAATCGACCGGCCGATGCGCCGCCGGGCATCCTCCATGGCGACTATCACATCGCGAACGTCATGTTCCGACACGACGGGCCCGAGCTCGCGGCGATCGTCGACTGGGAGCTCGCGACGATCGGCGATCCGATGCTCGACCTGGGCGCGTTGGTGATCGGCTGGCCCGACGAGAACGGGGCGTCGCCGATGAGCGGCGCGACGGGGGCCATGCAGGGGCTGCCCTCGACGGACGAGCTCGTCGCGTGCTACCGCGAGAACACCACGCGGGACCTCGAGGCGATCGAGTGGTACGTCGTGCTCGCGGCCTATCGCCTCGGGATCATCCTCGAGGGCTCGCACGCGCGCGCCTGCGCCGGTCGCGCGCCGAGGGAGATCGGCGACCTGCTCCACGCGACGACAGTGCGGCTCTTCGAGCGGGCACTCACGTTCATCTGATCCGTTGGCGACGCAGCTCCGGGTTGCGTCGTCGTGCCCGGGTGAGCTGCTAAGGTCCCGCGATTCATGGACTTTTCGCTGATTCCCCCGGTCAATGCGGCGCTGAACGCGACCTCGATGGCGCTGCTCTTGTGGGGCCGCGCGCTGGTCAAGCGGGGCGAGGTCGAGCGCCACCGACGCGTGATGCTGTCGGCCTTCGGCGTCTCGTCGCTCTTCCTTCTTCTATACGTGGGACACAAGGTCTCACGGAACTTCGAGAACACGACCTTCAATGCCGAGGGATGGGGCAAGGTCGCGTACCTGGTGTTGCTCGGATCCCACGTCCTGCTGGCGATGACCGTGCCCGTGTTCGCGATCTGGCTGATCCGCCTCGGGCTCGCCGACGATCGCGCGCGCCACCGCCGGATCGCGCGGGTCGCGTGGCCGATCTGGATGTACGTCTCGATCACCGGCGTGCTCATCTATCTGCTGCTCTACCCGTTCAATCCCCCAGCGCCGCCCATGTGATCACCGGTGCAGCGGATCGTTGCGCAAGGCCGACGCGAAGGCGCGCCGATGCGCGGTTTTTCGGGTCGGCTCCGGCCCCGTCGGGACGGCACGGCGCTATGCTCCCTTCGCGCCGTTCACGGACGACGGGCGCTTCGGCCGATCTCTTGACCGATCGAAGCACCCTGGGCTAACTCGCGGACGGCCGATCGACGGCTATGCCGTTTCAGGACCTTCCGGAAGGCCGTGAACGCCCCCCCAGCTTCACATTCGAGTGTATGTCCCCCCAAGATCGCGCATTCAGAGCCCTGTTAGGTCTCTGACGAGCAGAGATCGGGTGGCAGAGCTGACGGTGGCTCGTTCGGACCGATCGATCGGGACGCTCCATCGGCGAGCGGCCGAAGTCAGTGTCAGAGAAAGAGGAAAGACCTTGTTCGGGAAACTCTTCGCAAACCAGACGATTCGAGCAGGCGCGCTCGGAGTGGCCTTCGTGGTCGCCTTCGCCGCGCACGCGAACGCGGAGGGCGCTGACCTCGCCCGTGGCGAGCAGCTCTACTCCCTCTGTACCCAGTGCCACATGGCTGACGGTGGCGGCAGCAGCGTGGCGCTCGCGCCCGCGATCGCCGGCATGCCTTCCTGGTACGTCGAGATGCAGCTGAAGAACTTCGCTTCGGGAATCCGCGGCCTCCATGCTCAGGACACCGGCGGGCTCCGTATGTACCCGATGTCGCGCTGGCTCCGCTCCGAGCCCGACCGGAAGGCCGTCGCCGCCTACGTGGCGAGCATGACGCCGACCACTCCGGCGAAGGAGCTCGACGCGGAAGGCAACGCGGCCCTCGGTGCCGGCTACTACGCCGTCTGCAGCGGCTGCCACGGCGCTGCTGCTGAAGGCAACGAGGGCATGGGCGCGCCGCCGCTCGCTGGCCAGTCCGACTGGTACCTGAAGTCGTCGATCGAGAAGTACCGCGACCGGGTGCGCGGCGCCGGCGCCGGCGACCCCTACGGTGTCGCGATGCAGGCCATGGTCGGCACCCTCGCCGACGACACCGCGATCATCGACGTGATCGCGCACATCGAGTCCCTCGGGAACTAGCCCGTTCGGCCTTCCGAGCGAGCAACGGAGAACGAACCATGTCCGACGACGACAACACCTCAGGGCAGCACATCGAGCCGACCCCGCCGCCGGCCGGCGATCTCGCCGACCGCCTCTTCCTCCTCGGAATCGGTGGCATCCTCGGCTTCATCTCCATCGTCTTCATCTTCATCCTCTAGATCAGCGCACGAACCAGGTAGGCAGCCCAATGATTCTCGACTCACTGCTCCCGGCCGCGGCCTCGACCTATGCAGCGGACATCGATCAGCTCTTCGATGTCATCACGCTGCTGGTCATGATCCCGTTCACGGTCGCCTGTTATCTCTTCTTCACGTTCATTCTCCGCTTCCGAAAGAAGGACGGCGAGAAGGCGATGTACATCACGGGAACCGAGCACAAGTACATGAAGTGGATCCACCGGGCCCACTTCCCGATCCTGACCTTCGACCTGATCATCGTCGTGATGGCGGTCAACGTCTGGTACGACGTGAAGCAGGATCTGCCGGAGATGGAGTCCGAGGTCCGGGTGATCGCCCAGCAGTGGGCCTGGACTTTCGTCCATCCGGGTGTGGACAATACGCTGGGCACTGCCGACGACATCTCGAAGGTAAACGAGCTTCACGTTTCGACCGACACGCTCTACCACTACAAGCTCGAAGCCCTCGACGTGCTGCACAACTTCTCGGTGCCGGTCTTCCGCCTCAAGCAAGACGCGATTCCCGGCCGGGTCATCACCGGTTGGTTCGAGCCGACGCTCGCGGGTGAGTTCGACATCCAGTGCGCAGAGATCTGCGGAATCGGCCACGGCCTGATGCCGGCTCGGATCCACATCAAGGGTCCGAGCGAGCACGCTGCATGGGTCGAGCGCGAATCCGCGCTGGCCCTCGCGAGAGCCGCTGGCGATTCGGCCCCCGTGGAACTCGCGGTCCGTTAGCAACCGGCAGCAAGAAGACAACCGAGTCTTGAAGAGGCGGTTTCGCCGCCCAGGTCCCGCCCGACGTTCGGAACCCCGAGAGCAGGGGCGGGAAGCAGGAGAACGAAAAGATGGCCGAGTCGATTCCCGCCCCGCACGCCGACGATCACGCGGGTCACGACCACCATGAGATGAGCTTCTCCGAGAAGTACATCTTCCCGCTCGATCACAAGATGATCGCCATGCAGTACATGTTCACCGGCATGTTCATGGCGTTGATCGGCGGCTTCTTCGCCTACGCCTTCCGCATGCAGCTCGCCTTCCCGGGCATGGAGGTGCCAGGCTGGGGTGTCGTCTCGCCCGCCGACTACAACTCGCTGGTCACGAACCACGGCACGATCATGATCTTCTGGGTCGCGATGCCGGTCCTGATCGCGGCCTTCGGCAACTACCTGATCCCGCTGATGATCGGCGCGGACGACATGGTCTTCCCGAAGATCAACCGCCTCTCCTATCAAATCTTCCTACTCTCGGCGATCGTGATCCTCTCGGCGTTCTTCGTCGAGGGCGGCGCCTTCGGCGGCGCATGGACGGCGTACCCGCCCCTCTCGACCAAGGCCGAGTACTCCCTCACGGGTCTAGGATCCACATTGTGGATCACAGCGGTCTTCCTCGAGTTCGTCGCCTTCCTGCTCGGCGGCATCAACTTCATCACGACCTGCATGAACAGCCGCGCGCCCGGCATGAAGATGTGGGACATCCCGATGGTCGTGTGGATGATCGTGATCGCCTCGATCCTCTTCATGCTCTCGGTCGGCCCGCTGCTGGCCGGTGGCATCATGATGCTCTTCGACCAGAACCTCGGTACGGCCTTCTTCGACCCGGACCGCGGCGGTGACCCGATCCTCTGGCAGCACCTCTTCTGGTTCTTCGGCCATCCCGAGGTCTACGTCGTGCTCCTGCCCGCCGTGGGCATCGTCGCCGACGTGATGACGACCTTCTCCCGAAAGAAGCTCTTCGGTTACAAGACCGTGCTCTACACGGCGATTGGTACCGGCGTCCTGTCCTTCACGGTCTGGGCCCACCATCAATTTATCGCTGGGATTGATCCCCGCATGGCGAACGTCTTTACGGTCACGACGCTGTTGATCTCGGTCCCGATCGCGGAGATGATGTTCGTCTACATCGCGACGCTCTACGGGGGATCGATCACCCTGAGCACGCCGATGCTCTGGGCGCTCGCCTTCATCTTCGAGTTCCTGATCGGCGGCATCACCGGCATCTTCCTGGGCGCGTCGGGGAACGACATCTTCATGCACGACACCTACTTCGTGCTCGCCCACTTCCACTACACGTTCTATCCAATCGCGATCATCGGAACCTATGCGGGCTTCACGTACTGGTTCCCGAAAATGTTCGGTCGCATGATGAACGACAGCCTCGGCAAGCTGCACTTCTGGCTGACGGTCCTGCCTTTCAACGGGATTTTCCTGCCGTTGTTCGTCCTTGGTGCGGCAGGGCAGCATCGGCGCATCTACGACTACCAGAATTTCCCGGAGCTGGCGTTGCCCTGGATGCAGGACGTGAGGCAGTTCGCGACGATCTGCCTGCTGATCATGCTCGGCGCCCAGCTGCTCTTCTTCTACAACGTCATCACGAGCTGGATGAGCGGAGAGAAGGCGCCCAAGAATCCGTGGAAGGCGAACAGCCTCGAGTGGACGGCGGATTCTCCGCCTCCGCATGGCAATTGGCCGGAGGGACTGCCGACGTGTTACCGCGGTCCCTACGAGTACAGCCATCCGGATCGCGAAGACGACTACTGGCCTCAGAACGAGCCGGCTTAGATCTTCTCTCGCTCTTTCCACGCCTATTCGGGAGCCCGGCTCCCCTGATTCGATACGGAGAATTTGATGTCCGCAACACCGATCGCAACGACGCGCAGCGCAGCGGGGATCCCCACCGCGCGGCTCGCCGTCTGGTGGATCATCGCTTCGGAAATCGTGATTTTCGGTGGCGTCCTCGGGTCGTACATCATGCACCGCCTCGCCCACGGCATCTGGGCGGACTACGCGGCGAACACGAACCCGTGGATCGGCCTGCTCAACACGTTCATCCTGTTGACCTCGAGCCTCGCAGCGGTGCTCGCGCATCAGGCAGCGGAGCGGGGTGACGGAGCGCGCGCGGCGAATCTCCTCTACGCGACCTGCGGCGGCGGCTTCGCCTTCCTCTGTGTCAAGGCGTTCGAGTGGAACTACGAGATCAGCCACGGAATGACGATCACGGCCAACACCTTCTGGTCGTTCTATTACACCGCTGCGGGCATCCACGCGGCCCACGTCATCGCCGGCGTCATCATCATGCTCTTCACGGCCTCCTGGGCCAAGCGGAACGAGCACCTCCACCGGGTCGAGATCATCGGCATCTACTGGCACTTCGTCGATGTCGTGTGGATCTTCCTCTTCCCGCTCCTCTACATCGCGAAGTAGGACGGCGAAGTAGGACGGCGAAGTAGGACGGCGAAGGCTAAGTAGGACGGCCAAGTAAGACGGCTCTTCGAGACGCAAGGAACACACCATGAGTGACCACGCAGACCACGCAGACCACGGCGATCAGCACTACATCAAGATCTGGGGCTACCTCGTCGCCCTCCTGACGATCTCCTTCGTCGGCCCGATGGCGGAGATCCAGTGGCTGACCCTGGTCACTGCCTTCGGCATCGCAGTCGTGAAGGCCTATCTGGTCGCCGTGCACTTCATGCACATCAACCTGACCCCGCGCTTCGTGATCTACACCGTGACGACGACCCTCGTCTTCATGCTGCTCTTCTTCGCAGGCACGGCCCCCGACGTCATGAAGGCCGAGGGCACGAACTGGGTGAAGCCCGCCTGGATCGAAGCCGACCGCGCCTACGCGGCCGGCGAGGTCGGTGGCCGCGCGCACGGCGCGGGGCACGGTGAAGACCACGCCGAGGAAGAAGCACCGCACTGATTGTTACCAGCGGGCGCCTACTCGCGGGTATGCCGCTCCGCCTGTCGATCGCCTTGCGATCGACCGCTGACGGCTTCGATGAGCCGGCAGCGCTACTCTCTTTGGCTGCTGGGGGGAGCCGGGAGGAACCGATGAGCAATACGTATCCCCCCGCCGGCAACGTCCGCCTCGTCTCCGAGGAGCAGGGCGAACCGAAGGTCGTCTCGAACGGCGTGCTCGGGATGACGCTGTTCATCCTGACCGAGATCATGTTCTTCTCCGGCATGATCAGTGCGTTCTCGATCGTGCGTGCCTCGGCCCTGGTGTGGCCGCCGCCGGATCAGCCGCGACTACCGGTCGAGGAGACCGCGATCAACACCGCGGCGCTCTTCCTCTCGGGGCTGCTGCTCTACGTGGCCCAGCGCCGGTTCGCGATCGACCGCGAAACCGCCCGCACCCCGCTGATCGCGTCGATCGCCCTCGGCACCTTCTTCGTGCTCTTCCAGGGATGGGAGTGGGCCTCGATGCTCGCACAGGGGCTCACGCTCACGTCGTCGACCCTGGGCAGCTTCTTCTATCTGATCGTCGGAACCCACGCGCTCCACGCGATCGCGGCCCTCGTCCTGCTCGTCCGCGTCTGGCGGCGGCACGCGGCGGGCTGGCTGCAGCCGAGCCAGCTCGCGACGGCGGCGGTGCTCTGGTATTTCGTGGTGGGCGCGTGGCCGGTGGTGTACTGGCGCGTCTATCTTTGAACGCGCGCGGAGCGCGCTGTCAGTGAGCGGAGCTCACGGACCGCTGAGGGCTCGGCGTAACTCGAGGCATTTGAGCTGTGATCGAACTCGTCAGACGACTTTCCGTGCTTCGCGCTGCGCTCGTCGTTGCACTGCTCGTGCATGCGCCGACGCTCGCGTCGGCTTGCGCGGTTTGTGGGGCGGGGCGGGACGAGGAGAACGCTTTTGCGTTCTTGATGACGACGATCTTCATGTCGTTGATGCCGCTCGCGGCGATCGGGACGCTGGTCTACGTGCTGTGGCGGCGGATCCAGAAGCTCGAGGCAGAGCGAGAGCAGGCGGCGCCGGTCGGCGCGCAGCGTCCCGCGGCGTCGCCGCGCTAGGCGGACTCGCTCGTCGACCGCGTCGGGCGTCGCCGATCTCAGCCGTTCGCGGCGCGGGGCGGCGGCTCGAGGGCGTGGAGCGCGAGCTCCGGCGCCGTGACGATGCTGGCGCTCTCGTGCTCGAGGTCGAACACGATCCGGGCCTCGCCGCATTCCAGCTGGCGATAGACCTGGGCCACCTTGTCCTCGAGCGACCAGTCCGTGTGCCCGTAGTCCGTGCCCTCCCGGGTCACGTATTCCTCCACGAGGCCACGCAGGGCACCGGGCGAGAGCTGATCGGGGTCGAGCTCGATGCCCGCGTCCGTCGATCCGAACGGGGAGGATGGCTGGGGGGCGCGCCGATCTGGCGCGGGTCTGTCGTCGTCCATGCCTGCGAGCGTAGCCCTGATCCGGTCTGCCGAGGTCGGGTCCGTTCGAAGCGATGGCAAAAGCCCGCGTTTCGACCTGCGAGCCGACCCGAGTCCGGCTCTTACGGCTCGGGTTTCCGCGCGGAGTTGCCGATCGGGGAACTCGATGATCCCCATTCTCGGACTCACGCTCACGATCTTCGTCGCGGGCTGGATCGCGATCGGTGCGCTCCAGCGCCCGACCCTCGGATTCGGCACCCGCGCCTTCGTGAGCTTCGGCGTCCTGATCGCGCTGTGGTCCCTGGGTGAGCTGCTGGTGATGGCGGCTTCGACGCCCGCCGAGCTGACCTCGGCGCGACGGGTGTTTTTTCTCGCCTCGGCAGGACTGCCCCCGACGTGGTTCTGGCTGGGCGTCCGAGCAGCGCAGCCCGCGTGGTACAGACGCGAGCCGCGTCTCGTCGCTGCGGCATTCGCGGTCCCCGCGTTCTTCTATTCGAGCCTCTATTGGGAGACGACCGGCCGCTTCATCGACCTCGACGCGTGGCCCCCGTCGCACGGACCCTGGTTCGAGCTCTTCATGAACTGGCAGTACCTGCTCTGCCTGGTCGGAACGGGCCTCTTCCTGCGCGCGGCGATCCGGATCGGGCGATCGAGCGCGGCGGCCATGTCGATGCTGGTCGCGGGCGTTGCGGCTCCGGTGCTCGTGAACCTCGCCTACTACTTCCGGCTGACTGACTCGGATTGGACTGCGATCGCCCTCGGACCGGCGGCGCTCCTGATCTGGCACGCTGCGGTCGAGTCCGGGCTGGCCTCGAACCTCACTGCGGATCGATCCGACGTCATCGACCAGCTCGACGTCGGCGTGATCGTGGCGGACCCCGACGGTCGGATCGTCAGCGCGAACCGCGCGGCGTCGCGCCTCGCCGAGATCGACGAGCTGCGCGGGCTGCTCCTGCCGGAAGCCGTCGCAGCCGCCGAGCAGCGACCGGAAGCCGTGATCGAATCCCGGGGCATCGCCCTGCGCGGCCGCTTCGGAACGACCGGCCACGCGCTGATCCTGACCGATCGAACCGAAGCGGAGTCCTCGCGCCGCCGCCTCGAGCTCGGCGGTCGTCTCGAAGCGCTGGGCTCGCTGACCGCCGGCATCGCGCACGAGGTCAACAATCCGCTCGCCTTCATCCAGGCGAACCTCTCGTCCCTCGAATCGACCGCCAAGGACCTCTCGCACCCCCACGTGCGATCGGTCCTCGAAGAGCCGCTCGAGGAAGCCGTCGACGACATGGCCGCCCTGATCGAGGAGACACAGGAAGGCGTCGAGCGGATCCGACAGCTCGTCCAGCGCCTCAAGACCTTCTCCCGCACGCCGGACCTCTCCGCCACCGCGGTCGAGGTCGACCTGGCCCGCGCCGTCCATCAGGCCGCCGCCATCGCTTCGATCGGCAAGTCTTCGAACGCGATCCGCGTCGTCGGCGAGACGCGGCTGACCGCGATCACGATCGAGACCGCCGTGTTCCAGATCCTCGTGAACCTGTTGCTGAACGCCGTCCAGGCCGCGACGGGCGATCCCGACGTCGAGGTGGAGCTGTGTGCGCGCGACGAGGGCGCCCTGATCCGAGTCGCCGATCGGGGCCCAGGCATCTCTGCTTCTCTCCTCCCGCGGATCTTCGATCCCTTCTTCACGACCAAGCCGACCGGCACCGGACTCGGCTTGTCTCTCTCGTACGATCTCGCCCGGCAGCTCGGTGGCGACCTGTCCGCCGAAAATCGTGAGGGGGGCGGCGCCTGCTTCTCGTTCTGGCTGCCGTGGTCGCCGCGCGACGCGCGAGCCGCGAACGCGGTTCAGGAGCCTGCGCCTGTGGCATGATCGGAGCTTCCCCAGGGAGGCCCCCATGACCGAACAAGAGATCGTCTGGCAAGACATCGCGGGACTCCGCGCCGCCCTCGAGAAGGGCACGCTCTCCGCGCGGGACATCACTGACGCGTTCCTCGCCCGCATCGAACGCCTGGATCCCGACCTGCAGGCGTTCTCGGTCGTGTACCCGGAACGAGCCCGCGACCGCGCGGCGCAGCGCGACGGCGCTCGTGCGAGCGGCGCAGCCGCCGGCGCCCTCGAAGGCGTCGCCGTCGCGCTCAAGGATCTCTGCGACGTCGAAGGCCAGCCGACGAAGGCCGGCACGACGGCCCTCGGCCAGAGCCCCGCCACCTCGAACGCCGAGGTCGTCGATCGCCTCGAAGCGGCCGGCGCGATCGTGCTCGGCAAGGTCAAGATGACGGAGGGCGCCTTCATCGAACACCACTCGAGCGTGGTGCCGCCGGTGAATCCGTGGAACGCCTCGCGCTGGACCGGGATCTCCTCGAGTGGATCGGGGGTATCCGTCGCGGCGGGACTCTGCACCCTCGCGCTCGGGACGGACACCGGCGGGTCGATTCGATATCCATCGGCCTCGTGCGGCCTGTCCGGACTCAAGCCCACCCACGGGCGGGTCTCGATTCGGGGCGTCCAGGCCCTCGCGGACTCCCTCGATCACATCGGCCCGATGGCGCGCTCCGCGCGCGACGCGTCCCTCGCGTTCGACGTGTTATGCGGCTACGACGCCGGGGATCCCTGGAGCCTGGCCGACAATCCGCGTCCGAAACCGATTCCGGCGACGCCCTCGGCGCGGGGCGCGCGCATCGGGTACGATCCGCGTTATGCCGAAGAGGGCGTTTCGGCCGCCGTCGTCGAGTCGACCCGGCGCGCGCTCGACGCCTACCGCGAGCTCGGCGCAGAGATCGTCGAATTCGAGTTGCCCGAGGTCGGGCCCGCGATCGGCGCCTGGCTCTTCATCGGCTCCGCGGAGATCGCGAACGCCCACGCCGACGCCTACCCGAGCCGAAAGGACGAGTACGGGCCCGGCCTGGCCGAGGCGATCGAAATGGGGCGCGCCGGGGCAGCTCAGGACGTCGCGCGGGCCTGGCGTGAGCGGATCGCCTGGACCCGGCGCCTCGAAGGCGTGTTCGAGGCCGGGGCGGCGACGTGTCCGGCGGGTGCGCCGGACGGACTCGACGCGCTGCTCGCGCCCGTCGTGCCCGGGCCCTTCCCGGCGAACGCGAACCTCGGGGATCCGGGCGCCCTTCCGAACGGCGGGGCGGCGATGCGATTTTCGGGACCCTTCAATCTGTCGGGATCGCCGTCGCTCACGATGTGTGGCGGATTCGATGACGAGGGCGCGCCGATCGGTTTCCAGGTCGTCGGTCCCCGGCTCTCGGAGGCCCGACTCCTCGAGCTCGGCGCCGCGTATCAGGACGCGACGGACCACCACACGCGACGGCCGGATCTGGGCTGACGATCCCTGCGACGGCGACCGCGAGCCGGGTAGACTCCGGCCATGGTGCAAACGGTGCGATCCCTCCTCCCGGTGCTGCTCCTCTGGCTGGCGACGCTGCCTCTCGGCGGTTGCTACTACCTCGGCAGCGAACCCGTCCCCGAGACCTCCAACTACGATCTCGACCTCGGACACCTGCGGATGCTCGCCGGCAGCCTGCCGGGCCCACGGCCGACGGAGGTGCGCCACCTGCTCGTGTGCGACGGGGCGATGCCCCGGGCGTTCATGATGGCGGGTGCCGGGTGGGACGAGATCCGCACGACCTACGGCGTGTTCCAGCTCCTGCGCGCCGACGGCAGCTACGACGTCATCGACAGCGCGCAGGACCAACGGATGAACGACGAGTCGCCCCTCGGCGCGGATTTCTTCCCGGAAGCCTGGGCGGAGCTCGTGGCCCTGCTCGAGAGCGCCGACCAGATCGTGATCACCCACGAGCACGGCGACCACATCGGCGGTGTCGCCAAGCACCCGCGACCGGAGGCTCTCGTCTCCCGCCTGCGGCTCTCTCCGGACCAGCTCGCGAACGAGGCGGCCCTCGAACTCGTCGATTTCCCGGCCGCGCTCGCCGAAGGGCTCGAGCCCCTCGCGTTCGACGGGAAGGGCGCGGTGGCGATCGCGCCGGGTGTCGTCGTCCGGAAGGCCGCGGGCCACACGCCGGGCAATCAGATCGTCTTCGTGCAGCTCGCCGACGGTCGGGAGCTGCTCTTCGTGGGCGACGTGGTCTGGAATCGCGACGCGATCACCGAGCTCGCCTACCGCCCGCGCTTCATCACGGACTGGCTCCTCGGTGAAGATCGCGAAGCCGGTCTGAACCAGCTGCGCGCGCTCCGCGACCTCTACGACAGCGACGAAGGCGTCCACATCGTCATCGCGCACGACGATCGGACCCATGCACACCCCGCCATTCGCGAAGGCGTCGTCCTTCCATGAGCCGCGACGCCGACCTCCGAGGAGACCGACGATGAGGGTCGACGCCCCGCTGTATTCGTTCGATGCGCCCGAGGACGAGGTCCGCCGCCTGGAGGCGAAGGGTTATGCCGGCGCGTTCACCTACGAAGGGCCGCACGACCCGTTCTTCCCGCTGCTCCTCGCCGCGCGTGCAAGCCAGTCGATCGATCTCTACACGGCGGTCGCGATCGGCTTCGCGCGCAACCCGATGATCCTCGCGAACATCGGCTGGGATCTGCAGGCGATCTCGAAGGGTCGCTTCCTGCTCGGGCTCGGCACGCAGATCAAGCCGCACATCGAGAAGCGTTTCGACATGCCGTGGTCGAAGCCCGCCACGCGGATGCGCGAGATGGTCCTCGCGATCAAGGCGATCTGGGCGGCGTGGGAAGAGGGTGAACGTCTGGACTTCCGCGGCGACATCTACTCGAACACGCTGATGACGCCGATGTTCAACCCCGGTCCCGCGCCCTACGGGCTGCCGCCGATCTTTCTCGCGGGTGTCGGCCCGCGCATGACGGAGGTCTGTGGCGAGGTCGCGGACGGATTCTTCGTGCATCCCTTCTCGACGTCCCGCTCGTTCGCGGAGCTCACGCTACCGGCGATCGATCGCGGGCTCCTCGCCCGCGCGCGGGATCGCGACGCGTTCTCGATCTCGCTCCAGGTGATGATCTGCACCGGGGCGGACGACGAGGAGATCGAGCAGGCGCGCCAGTCGACCAAGCGGCAGATCGCGTTCTATGGATCCACTCCCGCCTATCGTCCCGTCCTCGAATGCCATGGCTCGGGAGACCTGCAGGACGAGCTGAACGCGCTCACGAAGCAGGGGAAGTGGGGCGACATGAACGCCCTGATCTCGGACGACCTGCTGGAAGAAATCGCGGTGTGTGCCCCGATCGGCGAGGTGGCGAAGCGAGTCGCCGAACGCGCTCAGGGCCGGGCCGACCGCGTGAGCCTCGTCGCGCACTGGACCCGGGACCCCGACCTTTGGGACGACGTCGTGCGTGACCTGTCGGCGGTGGACTGAGGCGTGGCGCTACAACGAAACTTCGTGATCGAGCTCTTCTGGCGTTGGCATCCGCGGATCTATCGCTGGTCCGGAGGCCGGGTCGGCGGCAAGATGGCCGGGCTGCCGGTCCTGCTGATCGAGACGGTGGGTCGACGATCCGGGGAGCGTCGCGAGACCGCGCTCACTTACCTGCCGCATCCCGCGCCGGATGGCGACGCGTTCGTCGTGATCGCGTCGGTCCTCGGCGAGCCGCGCCACCCGGCCTGGTACCTGAACCTCGAGGCCGATCGGAAGATCGCCGTTACCGTCGGTCGTGACCGGATCGCCGTCGATGCGAGAGACGCCGAGGGCGAGGAACGCGAGCAGATCTGGGACGATCTCGTCGCGCGTTCACCGGACTATGCGCAGTACCGGACGCGGACGGACCGGGTGATCCCGGTGGTCGTGCTGGAGCGGCGAGCGCGCTGATGGATTCGATCGCGCGACCCGGGTGGGACCCATCGGCCGCTAGTCGACGGTGAACCCCGCCGCGACGCTCGCGTTCAGCTGCGCCTTGAGCGTTCCGAAGATCCGGCGGCCCTTGCTCGCGAGGGCCTCGGCCTGCTTGCGCGCCCCCGGGAGGAGTTCGCTCTCGGACGTCGCGGTGTCGACGAGTCCGGCGGCGACTGCGTCCGCGCCGCCGTAACGACGGCCGGTCAGTACCGCGTCCCGCGCGACCTGGGGCGTGGCCTTGGCCTGGAGCAGGCCCATCATGGGCGCGCCGATGGGCACACCGACGTCGACCTCCGAAATGCAGAAGAAGCCGCGGTCCTCGCGCATGACGCGATAGTCGGCGGCCAGCGCGAGGAAGGCACCGGCCGCGAACGCGTGGCCGTTGATCGCGGCGACCGTCGGAATCGGCAGCAGCAGAAGGCGCTGCATCATCTCCATCATGCGCGCGGAGAACTGCGTGCGGGCGTCGCCCTCGAGGCTCATCACGACCTCGACGTTCAGGCCGGTGCAGAACGCCTTCTCCTGTCCGGTCAGGATCATGGCCGCGTCGCCCTCGCAATTCCCCTCGATCTCGTCGAGCACTTCGAGGAGACGCTTCTGAAAGTCCGGGTCGATCATGTTCGGCCCGTTGGCCAGGGTCACGAGATGGAGGGCGCCGTCGCGCTCGTAGTCGATCATGTCGGTTCTCCTGACGAGGTCGCTAGTCCCGAAGCTGGCCGGCGAGCCGCTCGGCTGCTTCCTCGAATTCCTTGACCGTGTCCGCGATGATCTCCGCGACCGGGCGGACCGAGTCGATTCGTCCCGCGACCTGGCCGGTCAAGGCGATGCCGTTCTCGAGCTTGCCTTCGAAGTAGACGTCCTTCACGCCGCCACCGAGGCTCGCCATCGCGTTCCCGTCGCCGCCTTCGAGCTCTTCGGTCGTCGAGGTGCGCAGCGCGCGCAGGGCCGGACCACCCGGGGTCCGCAGGAAGCACGTGTCGGTCTCGGCAGCGCCGACGATCGCGTCCTTCCAGCCGTCGTGGACCGGCGACTCGAGGGCCGACACCATCCGCGTCCCCATCTGGACGCCTTCGGCACCGAGCGCGAATGCGGCGGCCATCGACACGCCGTCGCAGATGCCGCCGGCCGCGATGATCGGGACGTCTACCTGGGATCGGATCAGCGGCAGCAGCACCAGGCTCGACACCGGCGTGGGGTTCTTGAAGCCGCCGCCTTCGCCCCCTTCCACGACGAGACCGTCGACCCCGGCATCGACCGCCTTCCGGGCGGCGCGCAGGGTCGGGACGACGTGATAGACGGTGAGGCCGTGCTCCTTGAGGGAGCTCGTGTACTGGGTCGGGCTGCCGGCGGAGGTCGTCACGAACTTCACGCCCTCGCCGGCGACGAACTCGACGATCGACGGGTCGCGGACGAAGGCCTGGGCGATGTTCACGCCGAACGGGAGTCCGGCGTCCTTCATCTTCGTGATCTCGCCGCGGACTGCGTCGAGCTCGCCGGAGCTCGTCTCGATGATCCCGCAGGCACCGGCGCGGGAGACGGCGCTCGCCAGTGGAGCACGGGCGATCCAGCCCATCGGGGCCTGCACGATCGGGATGTCGACGCCGAGGTCGCGGGTCACGCGGTTTTCGAAGCGCATGGGAGGAGTCCTCGAGAGGGCCGGTAGACCGGCGCTGGGGAGGGATGAGGCTAGCGCGTCGGGGCCCACCGGGTTGCTACGTTCGCGCCGCTCGATCGGACGCGAGGTCTCTCCGGTCGACGCTATCAGGAGTCCTCTCGTGCTGAAGCCCATGTCCGAACGCACCCCGCGCCCCGATTGGGTGCGCCGCATCAACGTGATGGCCGACTCGGTCGGGGGCGCAGATCGCCTGATCCCCCTCGACGTCGACGCGATGGTCGCGAGCGCCCGGGAGACGACGGGACTCTCGGACTTCGGTGACTTCGACGGCGATTGGCGCGGACGCCTCGACAGCCTGGTGGCCGCGATCGAGTCCGAGTCGAACCTGTCGGTCGTCGGTCGACTCTGCACGCGCCAGGAGATCCTGCGTTGCCTGCGGACGCGTCTGGCGATGACGCGCCGGCTCGACGAAGTCCCGGCGATCCTCGACGAGGTGATCGAAGAACCGATCATCGTGACCGGTCAGGGTCGCTCCGGCACGTCGATCCTCTTCGAGCTCCTGGCCCTCGATCCCGACGCGCGCAGCATCAGCGCCTGGGACGCCACGAATCCCGTCCCTGAGACCGACGACGTCTCCGCGCTGATCGCCCGGACCGAGCCCGAGCAGGAGTTCTGGGCCGACATCCAACCGGAGTACGCGGCCATCCATGAGCATCGCTCGGACCTTCCGGTCGAGTGCATCACGGCGATGCTGCCGAGCTTCGCCTCGTTCCAGTGGTGGATGGAGAACACGGTGACGAGCTGGGCGCCCGACTTCATGGCGTCCCTCCAGTTCCACACGACCTTCCTCAAGATCCTGCAGTACGGGAAGCCGAGGAAGAACTGGGTGCTGAAGACACCGGTCTATCTGCCCGTGCTCGACCTCGTATTCGAGTTCTTCCGCGACGCGTGGGTGCTGCTCACGCACCGCGATCCGCTGAAGACGCTGCCGTCGGGGATGTCGACCCTCGCGCAGGTCCGTTGGCACCGCAGCGACACCGTCGATCTCGAGAACCTGACCGCGGGCGCGGCCGGAGGCTTCGACCTGATCGCGCACATCAAGCAGCGACGCGACGCCGGGGACTTCCCCGACCGGATCGCCGACGTGCACTTCCTCGACCAGATGCGCGACCCGACGAGCGGGATCCGCGCGGCCTACGCGAAGATGGGTCGCCCCTTCGAAGAGACACATGCCGAGCGAATCCGGAGCTATGTCGACGCGAAGCCGAAGGGGAAGTTCGGACAGCACGCGTATTCGCCGGAGGACTGGGGCTTCACGAAGGCTTCGATTCGAGAGGATACGCGGGCCTACGTCGAGGCCTACTGGGTCGAGCTCGAAGACTGACGCGGACGCCTGCCGCGGTCAGTCGGTGGCTACGAGTCGAGCGGCTCCTGCGGCACTTCCTTGGCCCACCGATACTCGAACACGAACGTGGTCACGAAGCGCCCTCCCGGCATCAGCTCCGGCGAGCCCTTCTTCTTCTTGGGGTTCGCCTGCACGACGGCCTCGACCGCCCAGGTCGCGAGCAGCGGATGGGACATCTCGAGGACACGGACCGCGCGCGTCTTGTCGTTGCCCGCGAGCTCGAAGGACACGACGACCCGGCCGATGATCTTGGATCGCCGCGCGAACTCGGGGTAGCGCGGCGAGGCGATCTTCAACCACGCCGGAGGCCGGTCGAAGCCGCCCTTCGGCACGGTGCGCACGCGGAAGACCGAGGTGCCGTCGGCTTCCGGATAGGCCATCGGCTGGTCGGTGTAGAAGTCCGTGATCATGCGTCGATGGGCGGTCGCCATCTCCGTCAGGCCGAGCTTGTCGTAGCAACGCGCGCGGGCGAGGGTCGATTCCTTGGAGTAGGCGCCGAGGTCGATGCGCGCCTGGGCTCGGTCGAGCTCGTTGATCGCCTTGCTGCACTGGCCGCGGTTGGTGTGGGTGCGCGCGCTGTCGAGGGCGAAGAGTCGCTCGTTCTCGCGGTGGCGGTCCCACATCGACTGGCAGCCGGTCGCAAAGACCAGCAACGAGGCGAGCAGGCTCGAGAGCAGGAGCGTATGGAGGGACGGGGCCAGGGATCGAGTCATGCTTCCTCCGGAGTCGGCAAGGCCGACGCGCGGTACGGGGCCGAGAGCATAATGCCTCTGGCGGAAAAGCGGTCGTCGCCGTCTGACACTCTTTCACGCTATCGGATGCGTGGTCAGGCGCGCGCAGGGTCGACTTCCTGAAGGTCGATTCCGTTCGTCTCTGGAAGCGTCCAGACGAGAGGCAGCACCACCAGGGTCACCGCGGCGAGCGCGGGGATCGCCGCGCCCGCGGAGCCCCAGGCGGCAGAGAGCGCGCCCCCGGCCATCGGGCCGAAGACCAGGCCCATCCGCCCCACGAGGTTGTTGGCGATCGCGAGGGCCGTCGCGCGCGACTCGGTCGCGAAGAGTTCGAGGGTCCAGGTCGTGACGATCGTCCAGACGCCGTTCAATCCGAACATCGCGCAGTAGGCCAGGTAGATCAGGCGATCGTCGGTCGCCCGATAACAGATCGTCGTCATCACGAAGCAGGCGACGAGGTAGGCCGACGCGGCGCGCCGACGGCCGAAGCGATCCATCGCGACACCGGCGAGCACGTAGAGCGCGACACCGAGGGGGATCGTGCCGAGGGGCAGCCACTGCAGATCGGCCGGCGTCCAACCGCGCTCTTCGCTCGAATAGAGAAAGAAGAAGTACATCGCCGAGCCGGACCAGAAATTCACGGCGACCCAGATCGCGCTGATCCGAATCAGGCGTCCGCGATCTTCGGAGCGCCAGAGGGTGCGCGCGATCCGCTTGAATTCCTCGCCGTAGCGCGTCCCGGCATGCGGTCGATCCGCGAAGGCGCGGGTCTCCGGAATCCGCCGGATGTAGATCGGCAGCAACACGAGGGGCAGCGCGCCGATCAGGAAGAGCCCGCGCCAGCCGATGCCCATCGACTCGAGGGGGGCGAGCAGGACGGCGGGGACCGCGGCGCCGAGGGTGGCGGTCGAGGCGAGCAGGCCGTTCACCCGGCCACGGATCGCCGGGGCGACCTCCTCGGAGAGGATCTGATAGGCGAGGAAGAGCTCGACGACCATGGCGCCGCGCGCGACGAACTGCAGCGCGGTGAAGGTGGCCAGGTCCTGGGCGAAGGCGGTCGCGAGGGTGAAGAGCGCGTAGACGGCGAGGGCGCCCAGGAAGATCGGGCGACGACCGACCACGTCCGCCTGCAGGTTCACGAAGAAGGCGAGGACCATGCCGAAGCTGGAGACGCCGAGGGCGTAGCCGACCGCCTCGACGGACGCCGCGAAATCCTCGCGGATCACGGGCTGGACGAAGCTCGCGAGCTTCGTGTCGAAGCCTTCGAAGAAGGTGGCGATGCAGAGCAGCGCGAAGAGCGTCGCGTGCGGCCCGAGCGCGCGGAGCGCCTCGCCGACTCCGGGGGGACGCGGGGACGGGTTCGGCGGCGAGGGCGGGGCGTCGGGCGAGCGCACGTCGCGAGTGTCGGCGCTCGTGAGCCGGGTGGCAATGCGCGTCTCCGAGTGGAATGCTCGGGGCGGGAGGTCCCGTGATTCGTACACTTTCGCTCATCAAGCGTCGTCCGGACATCGATCGGGACGCGTTCCGCGATCACTACGAGACCGTGCACGCACCGCTCGCGCTGCCGCACATGACCGGGCTCGTGCGTTATGTCCGCTACCACCTCGAGGCGGAGCTCTTCGGCACGATCGGCTTCGACGTGATCTCTGCGTTCTGGTACCGGGACGCCGACTCGACCGCGAAGATGATGGAGACCCTCGCGAGCCCGGCGGGCAAGCCGATCATCGAGGACGAGCTCACCTTCATGGACAAGCCGGCGAACACGTTCTTTCCCGTGAGCGAGCGGATGCTCGTCGAGGGGGACGAAGGGGACGTGCACGACTGGGTGCTCGTCCGAAAGCCCGACGACGTCGATCGTTCGGATGCATCGAAGCGCCTCGTGCGCGAGCACCTGCCGGCCTTGCTCGCCGGCTGCGATTCGCTCCGGATGGCGCTCGTGCGGGACGCGTTCCCCGTCGAGGGGGGTGAGCTCCGCTACAACGCCGCGATCCAGATCGGGAGCGAGGGCGTCGGTGGTCTCGACGCGTGGGCTGCGGGACTCGAAACGGAAGGCTGGATGGTCGCGGCGGTGCGTACGCGTCGACACGAGACCGACCTCGGCGACGCCACCTGATTCACTCTCGACTCGTGGTCGAAGCGGGTGCGCAGGTCCGGCTCGACTCATGATCGAAGCGGGCGCGCAGGTCCGGCTCGACTAGTGGTCGAAGCGGGCGCGCAGGTCCGGCGGCAGGATCGGGCACGCGTCGGTCGGCCGTGCAAAGAGCTTCTTGCGGACCCCCGCGACCGCGTCGTAGACCCGGTCGAGGAGCGCGGTCGGAATCGGGGTCGAGATCAGGGCCAGCCCTCGCCACAGACCGCCCAGGCGTGAGGCGATCTCGGTCACCGCCTCGAATCGCGTGAGCAGTCGCCCGTCCGCGAGCAGCAACACGATGCTGTCCGGAATTTCGTCGAGCGCGACGTCGTCCCGGCCCGCCACCCGCGCCTCGAAGGTGTCGCTCGCGAGGGGGGCGAAGCGCAGGCGCAGAGGCGAAGGCGTGTTGCCCTCTTCGGAGAGGACGAAGCGCACGCTGCGGTGGCAGAAACCGCAGTCGCCGTCGTAGAAGAGCGTCGCGGGCTCGCCGCTCGTGTCGCCCACGAACGTCCGCCCCGGCCACCACCCGGGGTTCGCCGCGAAGGCGAGCACCAGGAGCAGGACGCCGTCGCCCGGGGCGAGCCCGACCGCGGCGATCCAGGCCGAGTGCGCGAGCGTGAGGGCGATCCAGACGAAGGGGCGCAGTCGAGGCAGGACGAGCGCCGGGAGGGTCGCGACCTGGATCGCGGCCAACACGAGCGCAGGGATCGCGAGCTCCTGGGTGGCGGGGCCCCGCGCCGCGATGCCGAAGCTGCCGAGGGCGCGCTCGACGTGAATCATCGCGAGCCAGAGCCAGGCCGCGTGATCGAGCCAGCCGGGTCGCCGCCAGTCGCCGCGGGGGTCGATGCGACCCCGGGCATCCCACGAGCCGAAGGGCGTGATGGGTACGAAGAGATGCAGAAAGAGGAGGCTGCCCGTGAAGAGCACGTCGCTCTTGGGCAGGACCAGCGGCGCGCCGTCGATGAACGCAGCGAGCCCGGCGACCAAGGCGAAGAGCGCGGTCGCGACCGCGCGGTCCCGCCAACCGAGCGCGAAGGCCATCGCCCCCGGCAGGCCCAGCGCGAGCAGCGGCCACGGCGGCCCCTCGACGAGTCCGAGCCTCGCCCAGCAGACGTGGATCACCGCGAGCGCGAGCCCGCCGCGATAGACCGAGTACTGGATCCCGGTCCAACCCGTCGTCGCTTCGGTTTCCGTCACGCGAGCTCGGCGAACTTCACGACGCGCGTGCGCACCGGCGGATGATCGCCCTCGGCGTCGATCCAGCGGAAGAGCATGCCGCCATAGTCGTGTCCGCAGGTCTCCACCCAGTTGGGGAAGCCGGGTCCCGGGTCTGCGTGCGCGAGCACGATCCGCACGCCGCCGTTCGGCTCGTAGTGCGCGGTGTGTTTGTTGACGTGGATGCGATGGTGGCGGTAGTCCAGGCTCTCCATCCAGAAGTTGCTGATCTGGAGGTTCCAGTGGCCCTTCTCGGGGATGCGGTCGGCTTCGATCAGGAGCGCTTCGTCGGGTCCGAGACGCCAGCGGCTCTGGAGGTAGTGGATGTTGGCGTCGCCGCCGGCGCGCTGACATCGCTCCTGGTCGTCGGAGGGCAGCTCGTTCAGGTGCGCCTCGTAGATCTCCATCCAGTCGGTGAACAGGTTCGAAGTCGACGTGACGAAATTCGTCGCACGGCGAAGCGAGCCTTCGAGGCTCGCCGGGTCGAGCCGGTCGTCCGCGTCGCCGCGGGTCAGGCACTCGATGTCGTAGCTCGCGGGGGTTTCGTCGACCCGGGTCGTGAAGAGCTGGCGCACGATGATCATGCCGGTCTCTTCGGTCATCGGCAGCCAGTTGCCGGGCTTCTCGTCCTTCGAGACGAGGATCTCGAACGTGCCGTCGTCGTTCACCTCCATCGCGCTCGAATCGATCTGACCCGTGGGCCACATCTCGCCGTTCTCTTCGTAGGTGCCGGCCTTGGTCCCGAAGCTGATGTACGGGACCGACCCGCGGGTGCCCGTGATCCGGTAGTCGTGGCGACCGGAGATGTTGCAGTTGTGATAGGTGTTGTCCGGGTTGTCGTTGCCGATCTTGATCGTCTGGTTGGACAGCTGGTAGAAGCGCGGGTAGCAGACGTCCGAGGACTCGACCTGGCTCTCGAGGGCAGCACGCAGCAGGCGCGTCAAGTATCGCACGCCCTCGCCGCGGTTGAAGGGATCCGCGGGCGTGCTCTCGCGCAGGATCGTGTCGCCCGCCTTCTCGAGGGCGCGGCAGAACTCGCGCCAGACCGTGCCATCGACGACCCGGTCCTCGGCTTCGGCGCGTCGCTCGTCGTCTGCAGTACTCATCGGGGCTCCTCCTCGCCTCGATGGTGGCGCGTTGGCCGGAGCGGTCAATCTCCGCCGGGAGCGCCCGTCGCGGTCGCTTCTTCGCCGAGGGGCAGCAGGATCCGGACGCGAGTGCCCTTGCCGGGGTCGGATTCGATCTCGATCTCGCCGCCGTGGTCGCTCACGATCCCGTGCGCGACCGAGAGACCGAGGCCGGTCCCACCTTCGCGGGTGCGCGTCGAGTAGAAGGGCTCGAAGAGGCGGATCCGGTCGGCCTCGTCGATGCCGCGCCCGTCGTCGGCGATCTCGATCACCGCCTCGCTGTCCATCCGCGAGAGGGCGATCTCGACGCGAACGCCGCGCTCTGCGGACTCGATCGCGTTGCGGAGGATGTTGACGATCGCCTGCTCGATCTCGATCGGTGAGATGGTCGCGCGCAGCGGCGCAGCCGGGAGCTTCAGGCTGATGCCGGCGTCGCGATCCTGGGCGTAGGCGGCGATCGCGCGGTGGGCGTGGCGGATCACACGGTCGAGATCCTCCTCCCACTTCTCGGTCGGCTCGTCCCGCGAGAACTGGAGCATGCTCTTCACGATCCGAGCACAGCGTTGCGCCTCGCCGAGATTGCTCGCAAGCGCCTCCTGGAAGATGCGGATCGCGTCCTCGTCCTCGGCACAGAGCAGGGCGTACTCCGCCGAGTTCAAGATCGCGCCGATCGGGTTGTTGATCTGATGCGCCACACCCGCGGCGAGCGTGCCCACCGCCGCGAGGCGTTCCGCTTCGGAGAGTCGGCTGCGAGACTCGAGCAGCTCGTGGGTGCGCTCCGAGACCGTCTCCTCGAGGCGGAGCTGTTCTGCGGCGACGAACGCTTCCGCGCGTTTCCGCTCGCTGATGTCGAGGGCGATCACGATCGCCTGTCCTGGCTCGATGCGCGCGCATGCGATCACCATCGGGACGGTCACGCCCGAGCTCGAATAGAACTCCTTCTCGTAGGGCAGGGAGGTGCCGGTCTCGGTCAGATCGCGCAGCGCCACTTCGTCTCGCGCGTGGCCTTCGATCGGCGTGAGTGCCCTCCAGTTGAGGGGCAGATCGTCGCTGGTGAAGCCGAGGACCGAGAGGAAGGCGTCATTCGCTTCGATGATCGTGCCGTCGAGTCGAGCGTAGAACACGCCGACGATGTTCGCGTTCACGAGCGTATCGAGGTATTCGCGTCCACGACGAAGGGCGGCCTCGAGCTCACGCCGATCCGTGACGTCGATGCTGGCGCCACTCACGCGCACGATCTCGTCGTCATCGCCGTACTCGACCTCTCCGCGCGTACGGAAGTAGCGGGTCTCGCCGTCGTCGGCGCGCCGGATGGAGTATTCGAACTCCGGGAACATCCGGCCCTCGATCAGGCCGAGCGCGTTCTCGGTCATGTGATCGATGTCGCCCGGACTCACGAGGGGGTGGATGGCGTCACGATCGAGGGGGCCGGCGCTCGGCTCGAGGCCGTGCATGCGATAGAGCTGGTCCGACCAGTAGGTGACGTTCTCGTGTGGGAGGTACTCCCAGCTTCCGAACTGCCCGATCGCCTCGGAGCGGTTCAGGCGCCGCGCGCTCTCGCGGAGCGCCTGCTCGCGCTCTACGCGGTTTGTCACGTTCCTCGCCTGGGAGAGGATCCGGAGTTCACCCGACGGAGTTCGGTAGGTCGTCCGCAGCGCTTCGTAGTAGAACGTCTCGCCGGAGGGCAGGCGCGCTCGCTGGGTCTCGATCTTCGCGGCGGAGATGTCCTCCTCGGTGATGTAGCCCTTCTCGTCGAGGGCGGCCTTGATGACGGAGTCGCCAACGCCGTCGAAATAGTCGGAGGCGTTCCGCCCGATCACGTCTTCCACGCGCGCGCCCATCACGCGCTCGGCGCTCCGACTCACGTACGTGAGGACGCCGTTCACGTCGTATTCGACGACGATCGAACCGCTGGATTCCGTGAGGATCCGAAGCCGTTCGGCGTGGTCGCTCGCGATCTGGCGATCACTCTCCGAGCCCCGGGCGAGGCGCCGCATGTACAGCCAGAGCTGGGCGGCGAAGAGCGGCATGCAGAGCGCGAGCCAGACGCTCCAGACGAACCAGTTCGACTGCGCGGTAAATCGGAGGCCTGCATCGGCGAGCTCGCAGACGGCGTAGGCGGCGAGCCCCAGCGTGAGCAGCGTGTCGCCCCGGGTGCGGACGCCGGTCGGCGTCGCCCTCGCCACGACGACCGCGGCCGTCGCGCCGAGCGCGGGCTCGACCACGGCGGCGAGGATCGTGCCCAGCTCGGTGACCCCGAGCTGATAGGCGGCGACGCGCGCGGCACCGAGCCCGATGCCGAGCGCGAAGAGTCCGCTCGGCGCGGGACGCTTCGCGTGTTCGTAGGCGCCCGCGAGCATGAGCGGCGCGACCAGCGAGCTGAACACGAAGGTGACGGGCCGGATCGACGGCACGCCGAAGGTGACGAGGACGAGGCCCGCGGCGCTGAGGTGGGCGGTCCAGGCGAAGAGCCAGAACCCGAGCGGTCTCGCGCGCGTTCGAAAGGCCGTGACCGCGATCAGGCCCAGCACCGACGCGACCGCGAATACGATCGCGGTGGACAGCATCAGCGCCGGGGTCATCCGCTCCGCTCCCTTCGTCGCACCGAACGAGTATAGACCCGCCCGACCTCGCCGATCGAGCACTACGGCGCGCTACCCTCGCGTCTCCATCCCCCCCCGACCCCGGAGCACCATGTCGAGCCTCGTCGAACGCGACCAGCGCGTCGTCTGGCATCCCTACGCGCCCCCCGCGGCCTCCCCGCTCTTCGGGGTCGAACGCGCGGACGGCGTGCGGCTCACCCTCGACGACGGCCGCGAGATCATCGATGGCATGTCCTCGTGGTGGTCGACGATTCACGGCTATCGCCACCCACACATCGAGGCTGCGTTACGAGAACAACTCGAGTGTCTACCGCACGTCATGTTCGGCGGGCTCACCCACGAGGGCGCCGTCCGGCTCTGCGAGCGATTGGTCGAGCACGCCCCCGCCGGGCTCGAGCGCGTCTTCCTCAGCGACTCGGGTTCGGTGGCGGTGGAGATCGCGATCAAGATGGCGTTGCAGGTGTGGCAGTCCCGGGGTCGACCCGAGCGGAGCCGCCTGCTGACGATCCGCGGCGGCTATCACGGAGACACGTTTGGTGCGATGGCGGTGTGTGATCCCGTGACCGGGATGCACACGCTCTTCGAGGAGGCGCTCGCGCATCACGAGTTCGCGCCGCGTCCGGAGCGGCGCTTCGGTGAGGACTGCAGCGACGCGGATTTCGCGCCGATCGAGAAGGCCGTCCGAGAGAACGAAGACCGGCTCGCGGGCGTGATCCTCGAACCCATCGTGCAGGGCGCCGGAGGACTGTGGTTCTACTCGGCCGGTTACCTCGCGCGGCTGCGCGCGCTCTGCGACGAGCTCGGTCTCCTGCTGATCGCCGACGAGATCGCGACCGGGTTCGGACGCACCGGCCGCTTCTTCGCTTGCGAACACGCTGGGGTGTCGCCGGACATCCTGTGCGTGGGCAAGGCGCTCACGGGCGGAACGATGACGATGGCGGCGACCCTCGCGAGCGGCGTGGTCGCGCGCAGTCTCGGGGAGGGCGAACCCGGTCTGTTCATGCACGGGCCCACCTTCATGGCGAACCCGCTCGCGTGCGCCGCCGCGAACGCGAGCCTCGACATTCTCGACCGCGGGGAGTGGCCCGAGCAGGTCTCGCGAATCGAGACGCAACTCTCGGATGAGCTCGCGCCGTGCCGCTCGCTGCCGGCGGTCGCCGACGTGCGCGTGATCGGCGCGATCGGCGTCGTCGAGCTGCACGAGCCGGTCGACATGTCGGTCGTCCAGCCGGCCTTCGTCGACGAGGGTATCTGGCTCAGGCCCTTCGGCGAGCTCGTCTACACGATGCCGCCGTACGTGATCGGGGAAGCGGATCTCCGCGCGATCACGCGGGGGATCCACGCGGTCGTCGAGCGGATCCGTTAGTCGTCACGCGCCATCGTCACGCGCCATCGGCGCGCGCGATCAGGAAGGGGCCGCAGGCGACGGGCACGGGTGCTCCCGGTCTCCCCCGCCCGGGACGAGCCCGAACGGGGGAGCCGTGGATGCGGCTGTCTTTGCGGACAGCGTGGCGGCAGGGTTCTCGCATTGATCCCCCTGCCATTGCCTCCGGTACCTCGCCTCCGGAGTACACCTCGAGCGCCGATCGTGGACCGGCGTGAAAGAGGTCGACGACGGCCGCCGGTGTGCTCGCGTTCCAGGGTCGGGTTCTTCGCGTCCACTTCGATGGGGACGCCCCTCCTCCGAGCGTGACGGCAGCCGTCGTCGAAAAGAACTCGCTGGTCCGGGCGCTCCGGATCCACGCTCCCTGATGATCCGATTCCCCGACTCGTTGGGGGGCGCGGGCCGTCCGGTGGTCGGCCAGTCGTGTCGACGAAGCAGTGTTCGTCGGCGTCGAGTCGCTACGGGAACCGGAACACGCGATCCGGGGATCAGCGGGTTCTCGTTCGGTCGTGGTTGTTAGTGCGTGAGCCATCTGAACGCATCAGACCACGACGGTGTTGCAAGGCAAGGAAATAGTTCGGGATCCCCGAAAAAAAATCGTCGAGGCGAAGATCGTGGGGAGTCGACACCTCTGACGGATCATGAGATCGCGCAGATCGATTCATGACGTGCGATCAGTTGACGGCCGTCAGTGACGAGTGCCAACGAGCTACCGATTCTGGTCGCCGTTTCGCGCAACGCGCGCCCGGCCACCCGGCCGGGAACGGGCTCTGGACGCGCTCGTCGCGATTTGACCTGGGGTCAGCCAGGGCCTCGCCTCCGCCAAAGCCGCCTCGTTATGATCTGGCCTTGCCGGCGCTCCGCCGGCGTTCCCGAGCTGTCCGTGTCGACTCCCTTCTCGCGGGCTCTGGCCGCCCTGGTCGCGACCGAGCCCTCGTGCGAGCGGTGTCGCCGCGTTCGTGATCCCCAGGGCCGCGCCGAGGGTGTGGCCGAGCAGGAAAGGCGTTCCGATGGAGCTTGCGTATTCCGACGACCAGATCCGATTCCGCGAAGAAGTGCGGAGTTGGATCGCGGAGGCCCTGCCGCCGCACATCAAGACCAAGGCGGAGAACGGTCAGAACTTCGAGCAGTCCGAGGTGATGGAGTGGCACAAGATCCTCTATCGGAAGGGCTGGGTCGCGCCGAACTGGCCGGACGAGGTCGGTGGCCCCGGATGGGACGTGACCGAGCGCTCGATCTTCCAGGAGGAGTGCGTCCGCGCGAATACGCCGGGTCTCTCGCCCTTCGGCCTGTCGATGGTCGGCCCCCTGCTCATCCAGTACGGCTCGCCGGAACAGAAGGAGCGCTTCCTCCCGAAGATCCTCGCCGGCGAAGAGGTCTGGTGTCAGGGCTACTCCGAGCCGAACGCGGGATCGGACCTCGCCAACCTCCAGCTCCGCGCGGACAAGGACGGTGACGACTACATCCTGAACGGGCAGAAGACCTGGACGACCTACGCGCAATACGCCGATTGGATCTTCGTGCTCTGTCGGACGAGCGGTGAGGGCAAGAAGCAGGAGGGCATCACCTTCCTCCTCGCCGACATCCACACGACCTCCGGCATCGACGTGAAGCCCTTCCTCACGACCGGCGGGACCTATGCGTTCTCCGAGACGTGGTTCAAGGACGCGCGGGTGCCCCAGGCCAACCGCGTCGGTCCCGAGGGCGGTGGCTGGACGATGGCGAAGGCGCTGCTCGGACACGAGCGCACGGGCATCGGCGGGATCGCCGACTCGGCCCGCGGCATCAAGCGCGCCAAGCAGATCGCCCAGCAGACCCAGGTCGGCGCTTCGACGCTCTTCGATGACGCGAATTTCCGGAACCGGATCGCGCGCAAGGAGATGCGTCTCCGCAACATCGAGATCCTGAACCTGCGGCAGCTCTCCGCGGCGCAGCTCGGCCACGCGCCGGGCGCCGAGAGCTCGGTGCTCAAGATCGTGGGCACGGAGATGCAGCAGGAGATCGATGAGCTGAGCATGGACGCGATGGGCCACAACGCGCTCGGTTGGCTCGATTCGCCGGAAGAGGCGATGCCGCCGAACCAGCAGTCGATGGCTTCGCAGTTCAACTACCAGCGTGCGGCGACCATCTACGGCGGATCGAACGAGATCCAGAAGAACATCATCGCGAAGCAGATGCTTCGCATGCCGGGAGCCTGATCCCATGAATTTCGATCTGACCGAAGAACAGCAGATGATCGTCGACCAGGCGGCCAAGTTCGTCTCGAACGAATCTCCGGTCGAGCGTTTCCGTCGCCTGCGCGACACCGAGTTGGGCTGGGAGCCCGAGATGTGGGCGAAGATGGCCGAGCAGGGTTGGCTCGCGATCGCCGTCCCCGAGGAGCAGGGCGGCTTCGGCGGCACCTTCCTCGACATGTCGCTCATCCTCGAGCAGCTCGGCCGCGGCCTGGTGCCGGAGCCGGTGATCGCCTCGGCTGTCCTGGCCGGCGGCATCCTGTCGGACATCGGAACGGAGGCCCAGCGTGAGGCCTTCCTGGACCCGATGATCGAGGGAAGCACGAGCCTGGCCTTCGCCTACGCGGAGACCCAGAGCCGCTACACGCTGGGCGACTGCAAGACGACGGCGACGAAGGACGGCGACGGCTGGAAGATCAGCGGAGAGAAGGTGTGGGTGCTCAACGGCCACGCCGCCGACCAGATCATCGTGGCCGCCCGGACCGGCGGTGGCCAGTTCGACGACGAAGGCCTCTCGCTCTTCGTGGTCGACGGCGACGCGGCGGGCCTCGAGCGCGTGCGCGTGGCGCAGATGGACGGCCAGCGGAGCGCGATCCTGCGCTTCTCGGATGTCGCTGTGGGTGCCGATCGACTGCTCGGCCGCGAGGGTGCGGCCCGCGCGACGATCGAGCTCGCCGTCGATCGCGGCGCGGCGGCTGCCTGTGCAGAAGGCTTCGGCTGTGCGCAGGAGCTCTTCGAGCGGACTGTCGCGTACCTCAAGGAGCGCGAGCAGTTCGGCGTGCCGATCGGCTCGTTCCAGGCTCTCCAGCACAAGGTCGTCGACATGTACGCCGAGCTCGAGCTGCTGCGTTCCGCGACGATCCTGTCTTCGGTCCAGGTGGACGTCGACGACGAGGAGACGCGCAAAGCGGAGGTCTCCGCCGCGAAGATGCAGCTCACCGAGAGCGGCTGGTTCATCCAGGAGAACGCGATCCAGCTCTTCGGCGGCATCGGCGTGACCGACGAACAGGACGAGGGGCTCTTCTTCAAGCGCCTGCGCGTGCTGCAGGGACTCTTCGGCGACGCCGACTCGCACGTCGATCGCTTCCAGGGGCTGAAGCGCTTCGACGCGGTCGACTGAGACCGATCGGCGCTGCGCGCCTCTCGACGCGGCCCTTGCGGGGGGAGCCGCGAGCGATCAGCGAGCGGCGAGTATGAGATTCGCTGCGTGCGCAAGCACGCAGTGAATCGAAGGGAAGCGTCTTGCGCTCGCGGCGCGGGGAGCTTGGGCGGGCCGCGTCTTGCGCTCGCAGCGCGTGAAGCTTGGGCGGGCCCTGTCTTGCGCTCGCGGCGCGCGTGAAGCTTGATCGGGTGGGCTTGGGTGCTTGCGGCGTTCGCGATGGGGCGACGTGCCCCGGTTCAGCGGCCGATCGTGACCTCGCAGGAGTCGGGGGCGCGGAGGCCGGCGGCTTTGGGCAGGGTGCAGGTCAGGCGGACGCGTTTGGACATGGCGGCTCCGATCGAGGCGGCGAGGGTGCCGTGGCCGTAGGTCCGGGCGCTCGCTTTCCAGAGGCATCTGCGTTCGGTCTCTGAGTGCGACTGGCAGTAGTCCGGGAGGGCGCCGACCAGGCGCACGAGCTCGAAGAATGTCGTGGCGTCGGCGAGCATCTGCCTGCTCGCGACCTCGCGTTCGTCGCGCTTGTTCGCCGCGTCCTTCTGGAGCTTCCGGTTCTTGGTGGACTTGCGGGCCGTCGTCCGGAACTTCCAGCGGTTCGATTCCATCGGCACAGCGAAGCAGGCGCTGCGAGCGCGTTCGCTGCCGTCGTCCGGCAGGTCGCAGATGACCGTGACTCGTCGGTGCGTCGAGAGCGCGTGAGAGAGGGGTTGCCAGCCGGACTGCTGCTTGGAGAGCTCCCAGGCGCAGGACTTCAGCCCTGGAACGCTGGCGATGCAGCGAGTCGGCGCGTTCCCCAGGATCCGCTCGAGCTGCCTGCGGGTGTTCGATCCCTCGAGGATCTCGAGCACCTTGCCGTGCTCCTCGGGGTGCGTCCGGCTGTAGTCTTCAGCGGATGCGAGCGACGCGACGAAGATCACGATCGTCGCGGTGGCGAAGACGAAGGGTCTCATGGGCAACTCTCCTCGGGGCGCCGGAGCGGTTCGATTCACTCCCTGCGGACGTCGCGAACGTAGCGTTCGTCCCCTTCGGACGACGAATCTGATCGGAAAGATGCTAGGTCGAGGGCGCCTCGGTGGAGTCCTCGTTGCTCGCGACGTGCAGGGTGAGCTGCGTGAAGGGGATGACCCAGCCCTCTTCGTTGCAGACGTCCACACAGAAGCGCGCGAGGGCACGGGACTGCGCCTGGACGTCGATCGCCTGGGAGCCGTCGAGGTCGACGCGCACGAAGTAGTCGAGCGACGATGCGCCCGCTTCCTTGAACTCGACGGAGCAGCTGAGGAGAGATTCCGCCCACTTCGACTCGCGCCAGCCTGCTTCCACGCCGCGCTCCATCCGCACCCGCATCGTCGTCGTGATGTTCGCCTGGTCGCCGTAGTCGAGACCGAACGTGATGTCGACTCGGTAGCCGTCCGACAGGCGCTCGACGGAGGAGCTCGCGAACTCGGCCGCCGGCACGATCACACGGTTGTCACCCGGCGACCTCAGGCGGACCCCTTCGATCGATTGGAACTCGACTTCGGCAGGGCGTCCATCGGGCAGCAGCACGACGTCGCCGGGCTTGGTGGGGAACCACGGTTCCTCTTCGCTCCATGCGCGCGAGCGCAGGTTGCCGAGGTCGTCGATCGGGAGTCGGATCGTCCCACCGACGAGGGCCGGATTGTAGAGCTGCGAATAGAAGGAGATCGAGTCGACGATCCAGGGCAGGCCCTCGTAGATGACACGTTCGCCTTCGCGTACGGCGCCCATGTCGAGGATCAGGACCGTCTGCGACCAGAAGCGCGGGATCGCCTGCTTCGACGTCCAGATCAGGCCGAGGATCAGCAACAACATCAGGATCAGCAGGACCCAGTCGCCGAAGAAGTAGAGGGAGATCAGGAAGACGAGGACCGCACCGAGTACGGTGAAAGCGGAGTAGATGAGACTGAAGACGCGGCCTTCGAAGCTCTCGGCGCGTCGAGATACGACGGGGCGGGCGGCGAGGAAGCTGCGTAGCCGTCGAATCCCGTAGAGGAAGCCGATCATCGCGACGAGGGCGAGGAGTAGGTTGCGTCCGCGGCTCTTGAAGAAGAGCTGGAACAGATTCTCGACCGCCTGCGCGATCGATTGGCTTTCGCCGAGGCGTTGGTCGAGCTTCTGCTGCGCGACCTGGAGCGAGGCGGACACCGCGCTGTGTCGGCGACTCCAGTCCTGCCGCTCCTGATCGATCGCCTCGATCAGCGCGTCGTCGACGAGCTGGCCCCGGATGCGGTCGAGTCGTTCGACGGCGCCCGCGATCTCGGCGAGCTGTTCGCGAAGCTCGGAGATCCTGGTGCGCAACCGATCGATCTCGCGGGGCCGGCTGGTGGCTCGCTTCAGCTCGTTCACGAGCGGGCCGAGCAGCTCCCGGACCTCCGCGGCCAGGTTGAGCTGTTCGGTCTCCTGCTCCGAGTCGATCGAAACCGGGTCGACGCCGGCCGCGAGCTCGGAGAAGTTGCGGTTCAACTCGGCGAGCTCTTCGGACAGCGCGCGGATCGACTCCCCGATCTCGTCCTCGCGTCCGCGCGCGTCGTCGGAGCTCAAGCTGTCCTGGAGCGATCGGAGGTGCGCCTCGATCTCTCGGCGCGCCTCGAGCACCCGGGCCAGGCCCTCCTCGCGCGCACCAGGGAGGGCCGGTCCCGCGATTTCGCTAGGGTCGTCCCCGGTGGATTCTGCCACGCTCGGGTCGGAGTCCGCGCTTGCCTGCGCGACGGCGAGGCGCGGTGCCCCAGCGACGAGGAGCGAGAGGCCGGACAGGCCGATCCAGAGTGCCAGAACGCGCTGCGTGTGCGTGCGGATGCGCATGGTTCGTTCGGTTAGCACCCTGCTCTGACCCGCACCAGACGGCTGCAGTCCGCGACTTCGCGCTGAGGGAGCGCGCTTGGCGGCAGTGGGCTCGCTAGACTCGGCGCCCCGCTCCGACCGCTGCCCCTGGAGCGAGTGCTGGAGGCCTCATGCTTCGCAAGCTCGTCCTCGTCCTGATCGCCCTGGCGTTCTTCGCCTACCTCGTCGCCTGGATGGCCGGGAGCGGGGTCTTCTCCGACGTGCCCGTCGGTGGCACGCCCGAAGCGCCCGCCGTCTCCGAGGCCGTGCTTGAGTTCAAGCGCGCGGCCCTCGAGGACGCGGCCGACGAGATCGGCGTCGCGCGTCCGAAGCAGATCCTGTTCGGCGACCTCCACGTCCACTCGACCTTCAGCTTCGATGCGTTCACCCTGAGCTTGCCGATGAGCGGCGGCGATGGCGCACATCCGGTCTCCGATGCCTGCGACTACGCGCGTCATTGCTCGGGTCTGGATTTCTGGTCGATCAACGATCACGCCGTGACGCTCACCCCGCGTCGTTGGCAGGAGACGATCGACGCGATCCGCCAGTGCAACGACATTGCCGGCAACGAACAGAACCCCGACCTCGTGACCTACCTCGGTTGGGAGTGGACCCAGGTCGGCGCGACGCCGGAGACCCACTGGGGTCACAAGAACGTGATCATTCGCGGGCTCGACGACACCGAGATCCCGACGCGACCGATCGCGGCGGGGCTGCCCCTCGGCGTCGAGAGCATCAATGACGAGCTGCCTTCCGCTGCGACGATGGGTGCGCTCGCGCTGACGGACATCGAGGGCGGCGGCCTCGAGTTCGCCGCCTATCAGAGCGAGCTGATGGACACGGTCGACTGCGAGTCCGGCGTCGCGGTTCGAGAGCTGCCCGACGATTGTCGGGAGTCGGCAGCGACCCCGGGTGAGCTCTTCGGGAAGCTCGACGACTGGGGCTTCGACTCGATGGTGATCCCGCACGGCACGACCTGGGGTTTCTATACGCCCCTCGGCTCGTCCTGGGACAAGCAACTCACTCAGGAGAACCACGACCCGCGCTACCAGCGCATGATCGAGGTCTTCTCGGGTCACGGAAACTCGGAGGAGTTCCGACCCTTCGAGGAGATCACCTTCGACGCCGAAGGGGAACCGGTCTGCCCGGAGCCGGCGAACGGCTATCTCCCCAGCTGCTGGCGCGCCGGCGAGATCATCGCGGAGCGATGCCTCGAAGAAGGTGAAGACCAGAGCGAGTGCGACGAACGTGTGGCGCGAACCCGGCAGCTCTTCGTCGAGGCGACCAACAACGGCGGCAGCCACGTCGTGTCGGCCACGACCGTTGGCGATTGGCAGGACGCGGGGCAGTGTCGCGACTGCTTCCAGCCGTCCTTCAACTATCGCCCGAAGAGCTCCGTGCAGTACATCATGGCGCTCGGTCGGCAGGACGGGTCCGGTGGACCCTTTCGCTTCGACTTCGGGTTCATCGCCGCGAGCGACAACCACTCCGCACGCCCGGGAACGGGCTACAAGGAAGTCGCGCGGACCGAGTTCACCGAGAGCCGCTTCGGCAACTTCGTGAACACGCCGGTTGGCATGAACCTGTACGCCCCGGAATACAGCAGCGAGCCGACTCCCTTCGAGTTCGATCCCGGCGCCGCCGGTCCGCTTTCCGCCTTCGAGGTCGAGCGCGGCGCCTCGTTCTTCTTGAACGGCGGCCTCGCGGCAGTCCACTCCACCGGACGCGATCGCGACGCGATCTGGGAAGGCATGCACCGGAAGGAGGTCTACGGCACGAGCGGGCCGCGCATTCTCCTCTGGTTCGACCTCCTGAACGGGCCCGGTCGGACGAACCCGATGGGCAGCCAGGTCGAGCTGGGAGACAACCCGATCTTCCAGGTCAAGGCCGTCGGCTCCTTCGAACAGCGCGATGGTTGCGGCGCCAACGTCGGCAGCGCGATGTCGGCAGAGCGCATCGAACGCCTCTGTCAGGGCGAGTGTTACAACCCGCTCACGATCCGCCGCCCGATCACCCGTCTCGAGATCGTGCGCATCCGGCCCCAACGCACCCCCGACGAGGACATCGTCGGCCTCGTCGAGGACCCGTGGAAGGTGATCCCCTGCGACGGCGATCCCCAGGGTTGCACCGGCGTCTTCGTCGACGAGGACTACGCGACCTCCGGCCGCGACGTCCTCTACTACGCCCGCGCGATCGAGGCCCCGAGCGACGCCATCGCCGCCGACCCCCTCGGTTGCCGTCGCGACGAGACCGGCCGCTGTGTACAGGTCGACCCGTGCTTCGGCCGCGAAGAAGACGACGAATGCCTGGCGCAGACCGAAGAGCGTGCCTGGTCCAGCCCGATCTTCGTGAACCAGCCGCGGACTGCGGTGGCGGTTCGGTAGGGGGCGCGTACAGGGCGTTGATGAGATCGGGACTCGCCGTCCCTTCGGCTTGAGCGTCGCGCTTCGGGTGATCGGGGGCCGTGCACTCGGTGTTGATGGGGGAGGTGGTTCCCTCTGCCCGCGCTCGTTTGTCGCGCTTCTGATGCTCGAACGCCGTGCCGTGGGGCCGAGCTAGCCCGGGATCTCCGAGAGGGAGATCGGGCCGCCGCCTCTCTGCCAGCCCTTGGCGAGGAGCCAGGATCTCGGCCGTGCGACCTCGATCTTCGGGATCGCTTTGATTCGCTCCTTCCAGCCTTCGAAGAAGCGACCGGAAGAGTGGGAATCCGGCGCGCTGCTCCGTTCGAGACGTTCGCCACGCTGACGGCTGTGCTTCCGATCATTGAGGAGCACGTAACGAAGCGCGTTTCGCACCTGGCGCGGGGTCGCGAGCACGACCGAGTGGAAGCGACCGTCCAGCACGGGTCCTTTCCGCCGGAAAACGCGGTTCACCGCCAGCGCAATGCGAGAGCCGATGCTCTTCATGCCCGAGGCGAGCGCTTCCTTGTCCACCGCCTCCACGATCATGTGCACGTGATCGCGCTGAACGGAGTAGTGGGCGACACGAAAGTCCCCGCGCTCGCACCCCCGCGCGAGCGTCTCCCGAAACGCGCGCAGCCAGCGCCCATTCCGGAGCGACGGAACGTCCCGACGCATCCGCAGTGTCACGTGGACCGGGTGTTCCTTCCGGACCGCCACGCGCTCCCGATGAAGAACCCGCGCTCGCCGAGCAGGCTTCCGCCCGGGCTTCTTCTTCCGCCGCGAAGGCACGCGCCGATGCACGAAGCACTGATCGATAGAGAGCTGCTGGGGATCCTTCATCGCCTAACAAAAATAGGGGCGATGGTCCAACGAATCGAGCACGGAACCAGCGTTCACGCTAAAGCCGACCCAAGACCGGGCCCCACGGCAGAGCGTCTGCCTAACACCCACCCACCCCCATCAATACCGAGGGCAAGGCGATCGCGACTACCGCCCTAAGCGAACAACGCCTCCAGCCCCGTCCCCGCGATCACCTCATCCACGAACGCGCGATCCTCCGCCGCCAGCGCCGCATGGTCCCGTCGCAGCCACTCCAGGCACTTCCCCTGGTACGGGAACGGCTTCTGCGTCCACGTCTCGCCGTCGATCCGGCACTCGACCTTCTCGGCGCCGCTCGCGAGGGCTTCGGCGTTCGCGAGCAGGAAGGGCGGGTAGACGCGGCCGATCTCCGACAGGAGCGCGCGGAAGGTGTCGGGCAGGCCGTCGCGCGTGAACCAGCCGTCTTCGCTCGGCTCGAGGCCCGAGAGGTCTTCGACGAGCTCGGTCCAGGCGTAGGTCCGGGGGGAGACGCGCAGCACCGTCGCGACTGCGGTCGGGTCGAAGAGGGCGAGCTGGGTGAGCTGGCCGTAGAGGGCGAAGTCGCCGCTGCCGGGGCGGTCGCCTAGCACGAAGCGGTGGTCTCGTAGATGGTTTTCCATGCAGGTGAGGAAGCGTTCGAAGCTCGCTTCGATGATCGGGCCGGTCTTCTCGTTCGAGCCGACGACCCACAGCCGATCGATCTGCCGCTTGGAGAACATCTGGCTCAGCTTTTCGAGCTGCTCGTCGGGCTGCTGGGACATGGACCAGCGCGGCAGGATGAGTCCGGCCTTCTCGACGTCCGCTTCGTAGGCCCATCGGTAGTGGAACATCGCCTTGGTGATCCACTCGTCGCCGTAGTCCTCGACGAGGGCGTCGAGGAAGGCGAGGGCGGGATCCGTCGGGATGACGGAGCGGTCGTTCGGGTGTTCGCTCTCGAGGCGGCGGATGAGCGGCGTGGTGTCCGTGATCGCCTTGCGCTCGCCGTCCTCGTCGACGACCAGCTGCGGCATCAGCTCGACCTTCGGCTTCGGAAGGCCGCGGGACTCGGGCTGACCGTTCTGGATGAAGACGTGGGGCAGGCGCCGGAAGCGACAGACCGCGCGGAGCTTGCGCGTGTAAGGCGAGCCGACGGCGCCGAGAATCGGGAGGGGAGAAGTCGTCATGGAATCCTCGCTTTCGCGGCCGGGGCCGCGGTTGGGTCGGGCGGCGATCAGCGTCGCGCGGGGAGCGCCGCGACCAACGTCGAGACGATCCGTTCGACGGCTTCGCGAGCGCGCCGGGCGCCGAGGCGTTGGTCGGTGCGCAGGCGGTCCCACGCTTCGAAGGAGAGGGCGAGATCGAGCGCGTCGGCGACCGCCGGGTCGGCGTCCGCGAGCTCGGGGAGGCGATGTCGGAGATCCCGCTGTAGGTCGCGCACATTGCGTTCGTGCTGTGCCTGGAGGAAGTCCGAGCGGGTGCGCTGGGGCTGGGCGGAGCGCACGTAGGGGGCGACGCGCTCGAGGATCTCGAAGCGGGCGTCGAGAAGCGCACGGACCCGCGCATCGAGGGGGCCGTCCTGGATCTCGTCGGCGAAGAGTGGGCGGACCTGCTCACTCAGTCGCTCGTTCATGGTCGCGAAGAGCGTGTCCATGTCCGAGAAGTGTCGGAAGACGGTGCGCACGCCGACGTCGGCCCGGGCGGCCACCTGCTGCGCGGTCGGCGACAGCGCGCCCGCGCCGATCAGGTCGATCATCGCCTGCACGATCGCTTCGCGGCTGCGCTCCGATCGTTGGACGCGACCGTCGGTCTGACTCTCGGCAGGGGTGGCCATGTCGTGATTATGGCATACTCCGTGCCATTAGATCCAGACGGCCTCCCGGGAATCGACGATGAGCTCCACCGACCGCCCCTACGTCCTGCACGGCTTCGACGTGTCGTACTTCTCCGCGAAGGCGCGGGTCGCCATGCGATACAAGCAGCTCTTCATGGAGGAGAAGCGGGCGAACCTCGGACTGATCTTCGAGAAGACCGGGTTGGCGTTCATCCCGGCCGTCTCGACACCGGACGGCGAGTTCTGGCAGGACACGAGCGACATCATCGACCGGCTCGAGGCGCGCCACCCGAGCCCGCCGCTCTACCCGGAGACGCCGCTGCACCGGATCGTCTGCGCGATCTTCGAACTCTTCTCGGACGAGGTGCTCTTGACTGCGGCGATGCACACGCGCTGGGGGACGGAAGAGAGCGAGGCGCTCACCCGGCGGCGCTTCGCCGCCATGACGGGCTCGATCGAGGACGGCAATCGCGCGGCGGACAAGATGGTGAAGGGGCGCTTCGCGGTCGGAGCGACGCCGGCGGCCGCGCCGGCGATCGACGAACACATCGACGCGATCCTCGCTGCCCTCTCCGCGCACTTCGACGAGCACGACTTCGTGTTGGGCGACCGCATGAGCCTCGCGGACTGCGCTCTGATGGGGCCGGTCTACGCCCACTTCTACACGGACCTGATCTCGCGCAAGCTGTTGCTCGAGACGGCGGTGCCCGTCGTGCGTTGGATCGAGTACTGCAACCTGCCCGGGGCGGACGATCAAGGGGATTGGTTCGACGCGGACGCCGTTCCGGACACGCTCGTCGCGGCGCTCGTCGAGATGGCTCGCGACGGCGTGCCGCTCCTGCTCGCCTCCGCCGAGCGGATCGAGAAGTGGGCCGACGAGCACGCCGTCGTGGGCGAGACACCGCCGCGCGCAGTCGGGACCGTCGATTTTCCGTTGCGCGGCTCAACGCTGACGCGCGGACTCCAGGTCTACACGCTGTGGATGATCCAGCGCCTGCTCGATCCGTACCGCGCGCTCCCGGACGCTGAACGTGCCCACGTGGACGCTGCCCTCGCGGGAACCGGTTGGGAATCCCTGCTCGCCTACGAACCGCGCCATCGCCTCGAAAAACGCGGCTACGATCTGGTCTTCGCGGCAACGGCGCCCTGAGCCCCGGCCCGCCGCCCATCCATCAGGAGACGCGCCCCCCATGAGCATCTTCGGCGACCTGCACCGGACCTCCGGCTACCTGGCCGCGTTCGGTCCCGTCCTACTCAAGGCCGCACGCTTCCTGCCGGACAAGCCGGTCGAGTACTCGGACGCCCTGACCGAGCACTTCCAGCGCCGCCCGGACCGACCGGTCCTGATCGGCGAGTCGAGCCGAATGACGTGGGGCGAGCTGGATCACCACGCCAACCGCGTCGCGAACTGGGCCCTCGAGCAGGGGCTGTCGCGCGGGGACGTCGTCGCGCTGATGATGGAGAACCGCCCGGAGTACATCGCGACCTGGCTCGGGCTGTCCCGGGTCGGCATCGTGTCGGCGCTGCTCAACACGAACCTGACGGGCGATCGCCTGGCCCACTGCATTCGTGAAGCCGACACCGCCCACTGCATCGTCGGCTCCGAGCTCGCGTCCGGACTCGCTTCGGCGCTGCCTTCCCTCGACGCGCCCCTCGCGCAGCTGATCGCGGATCGCGACGGCGACGGCGCGGCCGAGGCGCGCGGGATCCTCCCCGACGCGAGCTCCTTCGACGAAGCCCGCGACCGGCAGCCCGAGGCCGCCGTGCCCGACCCCATCCGCGCCGCGCGTCGCGGCGCCGACGGGCTCTTCCTGATCTACACGAGCGGGACGACCGGGCTGCCGAAGGCTGCGCGCATGTCGCACTCGAAGGCGATCGTGATGGGCGTGAGCGCGAGCTCGATCCAGAAGCTGACGCCCGCGGACCGCGTCTACGACTGCCTGCCGCTCTACCACAGCGCGGGCGGCGTGATGGCCGTCGGGGCCGCGCTCAACTCGGGCGCCGCCCTCGTGATCGCACGAAGATTCTCGGCGAAGCGCTTCTGGAGCGACTGCGTCCAGCACGACGTCACGGCCTTCCAGTACATCGGCGAGCTCTGCCGCTACCTGCTGAACTCGCCCGCGCACCCGGATGAGAACCGACACCGCATTCGCGTCGCGATCGGCAACGGGCTGCGACCCGAGGTCTGGGGCCCCTTCCAGGACCGCTTCGGGATCGGGAAGATCAACGAGTTCTACGGCGCGACGGAGGGCAACGCCGCCGTGCTCAACTTCGACGGGACCGTCGGCTCGGTCGGGTACATGCCGGCGTTCATGCGTCAGCTCCAGGGTGTGCAAATCGTGCAGTTCGACGTCGACAGCGAGGAGATCGTCCGGGGCGCGGACGGCCGCGTCGTTCCGTGTGCCGCCGGCGAGCCCGGTGAGCTGCTCGTCAAGATCACCGAAACCCAGCGCTTCGAGGGCTACACCAACGAAGAGGCCACGAAGAAGAAGATCCTCCGCGACGCGTTCGAGGACGGGGACGCGTATTTCCGGAGCGGCGATCTCCTCAAGATCGATGAGCGCGGCTACTTCTACTTCGTCGACCGGATCGGGGACACGTTCCGCTGGAAGGGTGAGAACGTCTCGACGAACGAGGTCGCCGAAGTCGTCTCCGTCGTGTCCGGGGTCGAGGAGGCCAACGTCTACGGCGTCGAGGTGGCTGGCGCGGACGGCCGCGCGGGCATGGCTGCCCTCGTCACGACCGACGCGTTCGACCTCGATGCATTCGGTCGCAAGGTCGAGCAGGAGCTGGCGGCCTACGCGCGTCCCCTCTTCGTTCGTCTTCTCCCGCAGATGGAGATCACCGGCACCTTCAAGCACCGCAAGGTCGACCTCGTGACGGACGGCTTCGATCCGAAGAGCGTCGAAGATCCGATCTACTACCGGGATCCGGAGAAGGGCGGCTACGTCCCCCTCGACGCCCTCGCGTTCGATCGGATCGCCCAGGGCGAGATCCGCATCTGAGTCGAACGACGCATCGATGAGCGACGTCACGATCGAGATTGCGCGGCGCTTCTGTGGCCCTCCGCTCTCCGGCAACGGTGGCTATACGGGCGGTCGTCTCGCCGAACACGTCGCGGTCGCCGAAGACGCGCCTGCGGTGGCTGTGCGGCTCTTCGCGCCGACGCCCCTCGAGCGGCCGCTCGCGGTCCACGACGTCGACGGCCGCTTCGAGCTTCGCGATGGCGACACGCTGATCGCGCGCGCATTTGCAACGGCGCTCGATCTCGAGCCGCCGGCTCCGCCGGACCTCGATTCGGCGACTCGCGCGGCGAAGGACTTTCGCGGCTTCCACGAGCACGTATTCCCCGGCTGCTTCGCTTGCGGGCCGGATCGCCCGGAGGGCGACGGGCTCCGGATCTTTCCCGGACCCGCGAACGCCGAGGGTCTCTTCGCGGCGCCCTGGACCCCGGACGAGAGCCTTTGCTTCGAGGCCGACACCATTCCGCTCGGGATCGTCTGGGCGGCGCTCGATTGCGCGGGCGCCTTTTCGTTCCCGCAGCCCGAGGGCCGCGTCCTCTTGTTAGGCGAGATGAAGGTGCGGTCGCTGGCGCCGGTCGCGGTCGGCGAGGCCTGCATCGTCACGAGCTGGTACTTCGAGCAGGACGGCCGCAAGCACCGTACGGGATCGGCACTGCACGGTGAAGACGGCACCTGTCGCGCGTACGCGCAGACGCTCTGGATCGAAGTCGATCCGGAGTCGGTCCCACGCGACTGACGAGCGAGGACGCCGAGACGGACCCGGCGTCGATGGCAGCGCCCGGATCGATCTGCGCTCGTGCCCGGGCTCGAGTCACGCTCGTGCCCGGGCTCGAAAACGAGAGGCCCCCCATGTCGTCCGACGAGTACCGCATCTTCGGCAACGAGCTCTCGCCGTTCTCGGTGAAGATCCGCTCCTACTTCCGCTTCAAGGACGTGCCCCATCGCTGGATCGTCCGGAACGCGGACTCGATGGCTGAGTACCAGAAGTACGCGAAGATCCCGATCGTTCCGCTCGTCGTGACCCCGGACGAGCAGGGACTCCAGGACTCGACGCCGATCATGGAGACCCTCGACGCCCTGGCTCCCGAGCCCTCGGCGCATCCCGACGACCCGGTCGCGCGCTTCGTGTCGGTCCTGCTCGAGGAGTTCGGCGACGAGTGGGGCAACAAGTGGATGTTCCACCTGCGATGGGCGCGGGACGAGGACTGTCTCTCCGCGTCCGGTCGCGCGGCGACGATGATGGCGCCGAAGGGAAACGAGGAGGCTCGCCTCCAGGTGCGCGCGCAGTTCATGGAGCGGATGCAGGGGCGACTCCACTTCGTCGGCTCGAGCGACGTGACCGCCGACCAGATCGAAGAGTCCTTCCTCGGCGCGCTCGCTCAGCTCGAGGAACACCTCGCGACGCGCCCCTACATGTTCGGCGGGCGCCCGTCCTGGGGCGACTTCGGTCTCTGGGGTCAGATCTACAACGCGTGGACCGATCCGACCGGTGGCGCCTGGGTCGAGGGCAGCGCACCGAACGTCCTCGATTGGATCCACCGCATGACCTGGCCCACGATCCTGGGCGACTGGGAGGACTGGTCGAGCGTTTCGAAGACCCTCGCGCCCTTCCTGAAGGAGCAGGTCGGCGCGCTCTTCTGTCCCTGGACGGTCGCGAACGCCGCGGCCTTCGCCGCAGGCGACGAGGAGTTCAGCGTCGAGCTCGACGGCAAGACCTTCACGCAGCAGCCCCAGAAGTACCACGCGAAGTCCCTCGCGGTCCTGCGCGAGAAATACGCAGCCGCCGACGGCAAGGACGAACTCGATCCGGTGCTCGCGGAAGCGGGCTGCCTTCCGGCGCTGCAGGGCTAGGGGCGCGGACATGATCGACCTCTATACGTCGCCGACCCCGAACGGACACAAGGCCTCCTGCACCCTCGAGGAGCTCGGCCTCGAGTACACGGCTCACGCCATCGATCTGTCCAAGAACGTGCAGAAGGAAGAGTGGTTCCTCACCCTCAACCCGAACGGCCGGATCCCGGTGATCGTCGATCGTGATGCCGACGACTTCGCCGTCTTCGAGACCGGCGCGATCATGGTCTACCTGGCCGAGAAGACGGGTCGTTTGCTGCCGACCGACGTGCAGGGGCGGAGCGAGACGATGCAATGGCTGATGTTCCAGATGGGCGGGGTGGGACCGATGATGGGCCAGGCCAACGTCTTCCATCGCTACTTCCCCGAGAAGCTGCCGTCGGCGATCGCGCGGTATCAGAACGAAAGCCGCCGGCTCTTCGAAGTGCTCGAGCGCGGCCTCGAAGACAAGGAGTGGCTCGCCGCCGGCGAGTTCACGATCGCGGACATCGCGAACTGGTGCTGGGTGAAGACGTACAAGTGGTCCGGGGTCTCGATCGAGGGCCTGCCGAACTTGAAGCGCTGGCTGGACACGATCCGCGCGCGACCCGGATGTGGTGCGGGGCTCGAAGTCCCGCACAAGGTGAAGAACCTCGTGAAAGACGAGGAAGCCGCGAAGAAGTTCGCGGAGAACGCTCGGAAGAGCCTCCAGACCTAGCGTCGACTGCTTCGTCGACCGCAAGACGACCCCAAGACGACTGAAAGAAAGGGACCACCCATGAAGCTCGCCATCAACGCCATGAACTTCGGGCCGAAGGCCTCGATCAAGATGGACCTCATCAAGCACGCCGAGAGCCTCGGCTTCGACTCCGCCTGGACGGCGGAAGCCTGGGGCAACGACGCGGTCACGACCGCGACCTGGATCGCGGCGCAGACGACGACCCTCAAGGTCGGGACGGCCATCATGCAGATGCAGGCGCGCACGCCGGCGATGACGGCCATGACGGCGATGACCCTGGATCACCTGAGCGGCGGCCGGTTCATGCTCGGGCTCGGTCCCTCCGGCCCGCAGGTGATCGAGGGCTGGCACGGGCAGCCCTACGGCAAACCCCTCGCACGCACGAAGGAGTACATCGCGATCGTTCGCAAGATCCTCGCGCGCGAAGAGAAGCTCGAGTTCGACGGCGAGTTCTACCAGATCCCGACCCGCGCCGAGGGCGCGTCGGGCCTCGGCAAGCCGCTCAAGAGCATCCTCCACGGCAACCCGGACATCCCGATCTACACCGCGTCGATCAGCCCGAAGGGCCTCGAGTGCGCGGCGGAGGTCGCCGACGGCGTGATCCCGATGATGTACGACCCGGAGCGCTACGCCGAGCTGCTCCAGCCGTCCCTCGAAGCCGGCTTCGCGAAAGCGAAGACGAACGGGGTCGAGAAGAACCTCCAGAACTTCGACGTGCAGGTCGGGATCACCTGCATCGTCAGCGACGACGTCGAGAAGGCGATGATGCCCGTCAAGGCGAACATCGCGCAGTACGTCGGCGGCATGGGCGCGCGCGACAAGAACTTCTACAACGACTACGCGAAGCGGATGGGCTTCGAAGAGGCGGCGGTCGAGATCCAGGACCTCTTCCTCTCCGGCAAGAAGCAGGAGGCGATGGCCGCGGTCCCCAACGAGCTCGTCGACGCCGTGCACCTCGTCGGTCCGAAGGACAAGATCCGCGAACGCCTCAAGGCGTGGAAGGCCGCGGGGGAGCGGCGAGAGGTCGCGGCGATGCAGGTCGGCGCGATGCAGCCCGAGGCCCTCGAGCTGCTCGCAGAGGAGCTGCTCTAGGTAGCCGTCGCGCGGACGCTAGTCCCCGATCCGCTCCGGCACCGTCTCGAGCGGATCGATCTCCGGCACCCGGTCCTTGCCGCGTCGGAACAGGCTCGCGATGTCCTCGAGGACGACGTACGAGCTCGGGACCAGGAAGAGCGAGATCGCGGAGCCGAGGATCACGCCGAAGCTGAGGCTCGTCGCCATCGGGATCAGGAACTGTGCCGAGACGCTCGTCTCGCGCAGGATCGGCAGCAGCCCCACGAAGGTCGTCATCGACGTCAGGACGATGGGCCGGAAGCGGGCGACGCCCGCCGTACGAACCGCCTCTTCGAGGGGGACGCCCGCGTCGCGCCGCTCGTTGATGTAGTGCACGAGCACGAGGCTCGAGTTCACGACGACGCCGGTGAGCGCGACGACGCCGAAGATCGACATCATCGAGAAGTTGAAGGTCTGGTCCGTGAAGAGCTCGCGCCCGATGTACATGACCCAGTGGCCGACGATCGCGCCGACGAGGCCGAAGGGGATCACGGCCATGATGATCAGCGGCTGCACGTAGGAGCGGAGCGGGATCGCGAGCAGCGCGTAGATCGCACAGAGCGCGATCATGTAGTTCGTGAGCAGTCCGGCGAAGCTCTCGATCTGCTCGGATTGCTCGCCCTCGAGCACGTACGACATGCCGGGGTAGTCGGCGAGCAGGATCGGGAAGAATTCGCGTTCGAGGGCGGCGATGATGTCGTTGGGGGCAACCTTCTCCACGTCGACGTCGGCGTTCACGTGGATCACGCGGTTGCGGTCCGCGCGCTTGATCGTGGCGAAGCCGCGGCCGAGCTCCGCCTTGGCGACGGCGTAGAAGGGCACTTCGCCGCCATCCGGCGTGCGGATTCGGAGGTCGTCGAGATCCGCGAGGGAGCGCCGGTATTCGTCGGGGTAGCGGACCATCACGCGGATGTCGTCACGGCCACGCTGGATACGCTGGGCCTCTTCGCCATAGAAAGCCTGCCGGACCTGGCGGGAGAGATCGTCGAGGGTGAGGCCGAGGGTCTGGGCCGCGGGTAGGATGTCGAGCTTCAACTCGCGCTTGCCCGCCCGGAACGAATCGCTGATGTCGGAGACGCCGGCCTGTTTGGCGAGCTCGGCCTTCAGGCGGGTGGCGGCTGCGACGAGATCGTCGACGTCGTTGCTCCGGAGCTGGATGTCGATCGGATCGCCGGCGTCGAAGAACGCGGCGTTGAACGAGAGCTCGACGACGTCGGGGATCGCCGGGGTGTTGGCGCGCCAACGCCGCTTGATCTCGGCCGCGCTGATCGGGCGGTCGTCGCCGGACTGGATCGCGATGCGGACCTCCGCGAGGTGACTGCCGCTCGCGCCCGCCGGGTCGCCCGGGCCGCGATCGCCCGCGTTCGGCTGCTGCCCGACCGAGAAGAGCACGTGCGTTACGAGGGACTCGCCGTCGACCTCGTAGCCCTCTTCGTCGAGCTCGTCCTTCGTTCGATAGGCGGCGTCGAGAATGTCTCGGGCCGCGCGCTCGGTGTACTCGATCGGCGTCCCCTGCGGCATCGTGAGCGACGCCGTCACGAAGTCGCTCTCGATCGGCGGGAAGAACGAGAAGTTCATCTTCGCCGGACCGATGCCCGCGACGGCGGTGGTCAGAGCGATCACCAGCACGGCGATCCCGGCCGCGATCACGGAGTAGCGATTGGCCAGGGCACGGTCGAGGAGCGGCCGGTAGCGCTCGTTCGCCAAGCGCGTGAGGCTCGTCGACATGCGCGTCTGGAACGTCTTCCAGCGTGCCTGGACCGTGCCCTCGCGCAGGACGTCGCTCGACTCGCTGGGCTTCATGTGCCCGAGGTGGGCGGGCAGGACGAGCTGCGACTCGATCACCGAGAAGAAGAGGCACAGGCACGCGGACACGCCGATCACGCTGAAGATGGTGCTGAAGCCGCCCGGCGCGTAGATCATCGGGAAGAACGCGGCGATCGTCGTGAGGACGCCAAAGATCACCGGCACCGACACCTCGCGCGCGCCGTTGATCGCGGCCTCGAGGGGATCCTCGGCGGCTTCCTGGTGTCGGTGGACGTTCTCGCCCACGACGACGGCGTCGTCGACGAGCAACCCCAGGACCATGATGAACGCGAAGAGCGAGATCACATCGATCGAGACGTCGGCGAAGGGGAAGAGGAAGAGCGCGCCCATGATCGACAGCGGCACGCCGATCGAGACCCAGATCGCGAGCTTGAGGCGTAGGAAGAGCGCGAGCAGCACGAACACGAGGACGAAGCCGCCGATCCCGTTTGCGATCAGGATCGCGAGGCGGTTCTTCAGCACTTCCGACTGATCGTCCCAGACCGTCATCGAAATGCCCTCGGGCATGAACTCCGCCAGCTCCTTCAGGTGCGCGCGGACGGTCTCGACGAGGTCGATCACCTTCTGGTCGCCGACGCGATAGGCGGTGATCGTGACCGCGGGCGTCCCGTCGAAGGTCGAGATCAGGTCGTCGGTGTCGAAGCCGTCGACGACGGTCGCCACGTCCGAGAGCAGCAGCCGCGTGCCGTCGGGCTCGGTCCGCAGGACGATTCGCTCGAACTCCTCGCCGACGTAGGCCTGGCCCTTGGTGCGCAGCAGGATCTCGCCGCCGGTGGTCTTGATCGAACCGCCGGGTCGGTCGAGGGAGCCGCGGCGCACGGCGGCGACGACCTCGTCGAAGGTGAGTCCGTGTCGGCGCAGGGTCTCCTCCGAGACCTCGATCGAGATCTCGTAGTCCCGCGCGTTCTTGAGCTTGACCTGGGTCACGTCGGGCAGGGACGAGATCGAATCACGGATCCGTTCGCCGTAGACCTTCAGCGATCGCTCGGAGGCGTCGGCGGTCACGACGACCGCGATCGCGGTGTTGTTCACCTCGACGTGGCTGACGGTCGGTTTCTCGGTCTCTTCGGGGAAGGTCGTGATCGAGTCGACGGCGTTCTTGATCTCGGAGAGCGCCCGATCGATCGGGTAGTCGCTCATGATCTCGGCGCTCACGCCGCAGGCGCCTTCGGCGGCGGAGCTGGTGATCTCCTCGATGCCTTCGATGCCGTAGATCTCTTCTTCGATCCGGACGCAGACGCCCTGCTCGACCTCCTCGGGCGCGGCGCCGAGGTAGACGACGTTGATGGCGATCACGTCGACGTCGATCTCGGGGAAGGTGCGCTGCTCGATCTGAGGCAGGCTGACGAAGCCGCCGATCAGCATGAGCATCATCAGCAGGTTCGCGGCGACGTGGTTGCGCGCGAACCAGGCGATCGCGCGACTCACGGAATCGCTCCCGCGGCGGCCTCGCCCTCGCCGCCCTTCGCGATCGCCGCGCCGGGAATCGGGTCAGCATCGTCGGCGATCGTCTCCGCGGGAGTCGCCTCGGGCGTGGCGACCCGGACGAGCATGCCGTCGATCGTGGCGTCCAGGGCGGAGGTGCAGACGCGCTCTCCGGCCGCGAGGCCTCCGGCGACGATGATGTGGTCGCGCTCGGTCCGGAGCAGCTCGACCTTCCGGAAGCGGATCCGATCCTCGGTGTCGATCACGTAGACGTGTTCGTCGGCGCGCAGCGCGTCCCGCGGCAGGACGAAGGCGTTCTCGATCGTTCGGCCTACGATCGCGGCGTCGACGAAGAGGCCGATCGCGAGGGGCGCGCTTCGGGGCGGGTCCAGGCGGTAGGGCTCGCGCACCCGTGCGACGAGGTGGATCATGCGGCTGCGGGGATCGAGCTCGCCCTCGGTCCGGTCGAGCTCACCGATCCAGAAGTGGGTCGTGCCGGCGAACTCCGCCGAGAGCTCCACGCGCGAGCCGATCGCGCCGCTCTGGCCCGCGGTGATCGTGGCGCGGAGCTGGTCGAGGTCGAGGTAGGCGAGCTCGCGATCCGGGATCGGGAGGCGCACCTCCGCGAAGTCGATCGCGTAGATCGTCCCGATCGACGAGCCGCGGTTCACGAACTGGCCGAGGTCGACCTGCTCGGCGCGCACTCGACCGGTGAACGGCGCGCGGATCACCGTTCGCTTCAGGTCGCGCTCGGCGCGCTCGAGTCGTGCTTCGGCTTCGCGCAGGCTCGCCTCGGCGACCCGATAGGCGTTCACGGCGTCGTCGATGCGGGCCTCGCTCGAGACCGAGCGATCGGCGAGCTGGCGCTGGCGCGAGAGCTCCTTGTCGGCGCGCGCGTACTCGCTCTGTGCGCGCGCGACCTGGGCGCGGGCGGCCTCGCGGTCGACGCGGTAGTCGGCGCCGTCGATTCGAGCGAGCAGGTCACCTTCCTGGAAGAAGCCGCCGGGGACGAGCTGCGGCGACATCTCGACGACCTCGCCCGAGACCTGCGGAATCAGCTCGCTCTCGGTCCGGGGCGTCACGGAGCCGTTCGCGCGGACGACGAAGCGGTGGGTCGACGGTTCGGCGACCACGGTTCGGACGAGGGGAGCAAGGGACCGGTCGGGGAGCTGCTCGGGCTCCTGCCGGAGGCTCATCAGGACGAGGACCACGAGGGCCGTGACCCCGAGGATCAGCAGCGGCTGGCGAACCTGCCTCTTCACGCGACGCGCGCCCGAGCGGACACCTGACGCCACGTCGAATCCCGACCCGCGGCGTCGCGCGCGAGCGGGGCGACCCGCATGGAAGACTTGGCATTCCAGGCAGTTAGGGGCATCGAGGATCCGGGGAAGCGCGTGCTCTCGGAGGCCGATGAGCCCGCGGGGAGCCGTCTCGAGGAGGGTCGGCTCGTGAGGGGGGACGCGTTCTCCGGAAGCTAGGAGGGGGCTGCCTGGGTGTCAAACGGGCTCGGGTCACGGGCCCGAGCCGCCCCCGAATCGCCGCCTTCCCTAGTATGCCCGCAGGAGATCACCATGCCCGAGTCCGCAACCCACCGAACCCATTACCGAACCTGCCCCCTCTGCGAGGCGACCTGCGGCCTCGCGGTCGAGGTCGAGGGCGACCAGGTCGTGCGCGTCCGCGGCGACGACGGCGACCCCTTCAGCCAGGGCTTCATCTGCCCCAAGGGCGCCAACCTCGGCGCGCTCCATCACGACCCGGATCGGCTCCGCACGCCGCTGGTCCGCCGCGACGGAGCCCTCCAGGAAGCGACCTGGGACGAGGCCTTCGCCGCGATCGCCGAGGGCTTCGGCCGGGTCTTCGAGGAGCATGGACGCGAGAGCCTCGCGATCCTGCTCGGCAATCCGACGACCCACCACCTCGCGCCCGCCTTCTACCTCGGGCCGCTGATCCGCGCCTGTGCCACGCGCCAGATCTACAGCGCATCGACCGTCGATCAGATGCCGGCCCACGTCGTGTCCGGGCTGCTCTGGGGCGATCCCGCCGCGTTCCCGATTCCCGACATCGATCGCACCGACCACCTGCTAATGCTCGGGGCGAACCCGATGGCGTCGAACGGCAGCCTCATGACCGCGCCCGACTTCCCGGGTCGGATCAAGGACATGCCCAAGCGCGGCGCTCGCCTCATCGTCGTCGACCCGCGCCGGACCGAGACCGCCGCGCGGGCGAACGAGCACCTCTTCATCCGCCCGGGCACGGACGTCTTCTGGCTGGCCGCGCTCGTACAGACCCTCTTCGAAGAGGACCTCGTCGACATCGGTCGCCTCGAGCCCCACGTCTCCGGCGTCGACACCGTGCGTGACCTCGTCGCCGTCTTCTCGCCCGAAGCCGTCGCCGATCTCTGCGGCATCGACGCCGACACCACACGACGTCAGGCCCGCGATCTGGCGGGCGCCGCGGCCGGCGCCGTCTACGGACGGATCGGCGCCCACACCGTCGAGTTCGGGACCGCCACCGCCTGGATGTGCGCGATCCTCAACATCCTGACCGGCAACTTCGATCGACCCGGTGGCGTGATGACGTCGTCACCGCTCGCCGCGCACATCGACGACGGCGAGCCCGGGGGCAAGGGCTACGTCGTCGGGCGCTGGAAGAGCCGGGTGAACGGGCATCCCGAGGTGAACGGCGAGTTCCCCGCGGCGAGCCTGGCCGACGAGATGGAGACCGGCGGACCCGGGCAGATCCGCGCGACGCTCTCGGTCGCGACGAACCCGGTCCTCTCGTATCCGAACAGCAATCGACTCGATCGCGCCTTCGGCGAGCTCGACTTCTTCGTCGCCTTCGACATCTACGTGAACGAGACGACGCGACACGCGGACGTGATCCTGCCGGCGCCTAGCGCCCTCGACGAGCCGAACTACGAGATGACGTTCATGGTGAACGCGATCCGCAGCTTCGGGAAGTACGACGACCCCGTCTTCGAGCTCGATGGCCCCGACGAGGCGGAGATCTTCGCGCGGCTGACCCTCGCGATCCGGGGCGACGGCGCCGACGCGGATCCGAATCTCGTCCACGATGACCTGATCGAGCGCGCGATCACGAAGCTCGTCGATGGCCACGAGCTCGATCGCGAGAAGATCGAGGCGGAGCTCGAAGGGCTCTCGCCGCTCCAGAAGCAGCTCGACCTGAAGCTGCGCGGGGGTTGGCAGGGCGACCTCTTCGGCAAGCGCCCCGGCGGCGTCTCCCTCCGCAAGCTCGCGGAGCACGAACACGGGATCGACCTCGGCCCGATGGTCGAGCGCTTCCCGGCGCGCCTCAAGACCGCGAGCGGCAAGTTCGAGCTCGCGAGTCCGCACCTCGTCGAGGACTGGGCGCGGGTGCGCGCGCGCTTCGACCAGCCGCCGGGCGACGGCCTCCTGCTGATCGGCCGCCGTCATCTCCGTTCGAACAACTCGTGGATGCACAACGTGCCGAGCCTCGTGGCCGGCAAGTCGCGCTGCACCCTGCTCATGCACCCCGAGGACGCCGAGGCGCGCGGGCTCGGGTCGGGGAGTCGGACCGAGATCCGCTCCAAGGCCGGAGCGCTCGAGGTCGAAGTCGAGGTCAGCGACGTGATGATGCCCGGGGTCGTCTCGCTCCCCCACGGCTGGGGCCACGGTCGCCCGGGGTCGCGCATGTCGGTCGCGGCGGACAACGCCGGCGTCGCGAGCAACGTCCTGACCGACGACCGCGTGATCGATACCGCGAGTGGGAACGGCGTGCTGAACGGGATTCCGGTCGAGGTGGCGGCGGCCTGAGGCCGTTCAGTCGCGCAGGGTCCAATGGGGCGAATAGAGATCGCTGGCGAGACCTGCGGCCTCTTCGAGCACGCCCTCGAGCGCGCTGACCGATTCACCGAGTCGTTCGGCGGAGTCGCCCGTCGCCGCGAGTACGCTTCGCACCCGCGATCCGAAGCCCTCCGGCCTGATCGCGAAGCCGTCGATCTCTTCGAGCGCCGTCTTGTCGTTCACGAGGTAGCGGCGGTTCAGGGCGAAGAGCGCGAGGCTGAGCGCGTGGGCGGCACGGGCGAGGGTGCTCGTCACGAGGTAGGCGTCGCCGTTCGCGGCCGCCTTCCGCGCGAACGTGTGCAACGCGAACTCCGCGGACCAGAGGAAATCACCGACGACGCGGGTGCGGAGTGCCTCGGGATAGGTCGCGACGCGTTCTTTGAGTGGGGCGATTCGGTCTTGGGGATCGTGCAGCACGCGCGCGATCTCGAGCTCGCCCAGTAGGGTCGGCGAGAAGAAGCCGAACGGTGGCTGTTGGCCGAAGTGGAGCTCGTAGTCGCCGTGTTCCGCCGCTTCGATCGTGCTCTCCTGTTGGTCGAGGCTCCGGTAGAGGAGATCGACGGCCTGGTCGTCGATCGTGAGCCACGCGCCGCCGTTCACCCACGGCCCCCAGGCCCAGAGGTCCGTGACGCTGTCGGCGCCGCTCGGCGAGATTTCGCGGGCGAGCGCGCGGATCGCCGAGACGTCGAGTCCATCGCCGTCGTCGTAGTAGATCCCGACGTCGAGGTCCGAGTCCGGCCGCGCGCGGCCGCGGGCATGCGAGCCGCCGAGCACGACGGCGCGGACGCCCTCGACGTCGCGCAGGCGCGCGGTGAGGGCGTCGAGCAGGGCGCACTGGACGTCGGTGAGCTGTTCCACGCCGGGTCTCCGGGTCGGGGCACTGACGTTCGATGTTAGGCGATCACACCTTCGCTGCGCAGGGCCTCGACGTCGGCGTCGGAGAGATCCAGGTCCGCGCGCAGCAACTCGTGGGTGTGCTCTCCGACGAGAGGCCACTTGGTCGCCGGTCCTTCCGGGCTCTCCGAGAACTTGATCGGGTTGCCGTGGACACGAACGGGCTGGTCCCGGCCTTCGACCGTGACCTCGCAGATCATGTCGTGGGACTGCACGTGGGGATCCGCGAGCAGGTCGTGGCCCTCGTAGGACGGTCCGGCGACGACCCCGGCTTCGGCGAGAATGCGCGACGCGTCGAGCTTCGTTTTGTCTGCAGCCCAGCTTTCGACCGCGGGCCGGATCACGGGTTCGACGTTGGCGCTCCAGCCTTCCCGGGTCGCGAAGCGCGCGTCGCTCGTCCACTCCGGGCGGCCGATCAGCTCGGCGAGGCGCTCGAATTGATGTTCGCGCCCGACCTGCAGCACGAAGAGCCCGTCGCTCGCGGCGAAGCTCTCGAGGATGCCCGGCCACGCCTTCACACTCTGATCCTCGATCCCGATCGACGGACCGAAGGCGACCATGTCCATGATCGACATCATCGCGTCGAGCATCGCGACGTCGACCTTCTGCCCTCGACCGGTCTGGCCCTTTCGGTGGAGCGCCGCGAGCAGCCCCACCATCGCGAAGAGGCCGGAACCGATGTCGCCGATCGCGCCGGCCACGCCGATGTTCGGCCGACGACCGGGCTCCGGCCGGAACGAGTAGAACCCGCTCATCGCCTCGGGCACACAGGCGTAGGCCGGCCAGCTTCCGTACGGCGTCTCGCGCAAGGATCCGAACCCGGACACCGCGACGTACACGAGGGCCGGGTGGATCGCGGCGAGGGTGTCGTACCCGATCCCCAGCCGCTCCATCGTGCCGGGCTTGAAGTTCTCGACCACGACGTCGTAGGCCGGCACGAGCTTCTTGAAGAGCTCCGCGCCCTTCGGGTTCTTGAGGTCGAGGCCGAGGCTGCGCTTCGAGAGGTTGTTGCGGAGAAAGGTCGCGCCCTGCTCGGAGCCGTCGACGTCCGTAATCGACGGCGCGCTCCCGCGGCCGCTCTCGCCGCGGGTCGGATGCTCGACCTTCACGACGTCGGCGCCCATCCGCGCGAGGAGCTGGGTTCCGAAGGGCATCGCCTGCATCTGCTCGACGGCGAAGATGCGCACGCCTTCGAGGGGCAGGCCGCTGGACTCGGACATGGGGGCGACTACTCCTGCTCGGCGATCTGGATCAGCTGCTTGCCGAGGTTCTTGCCCTGGAAGAGGCGCAGGAACGTCGCCGGCGTGTTCTCGAAGCCCTGCTGGATGTCTTCTTCCACGGCGATGTCGCCGTTCGCAGACCAGGTGGAGAGGTCCGTGATCGCCTGTGCCGCGTTCGCGATGTGGTCGAAGAGGATGAAGCCCTTGACCGAAAGCCGCCGGATCACGATCTGCATGATGTTGCGCGGACCCGGGGGCAGCTCCTTCTCGTTGTAGGCCGAGATGCCACCGCAAAGGGTGACGCGGCCCCGCTCGGCCATGTTCACGAGGGCGTCGTCGAGGATGTCGCCTCCGACGTTGTCGAAAAAGAGATCGACGCCCTTCGGAAACTCCTCGCGCATCCGTCGCCTGACGTCCTCGTTCTTGTAGTCGATCGCGGCGTCGAGCTTCGCCTCTTCGAGGAGCCAGCGGCACTTCTCGGGGCCGCCTGCGATGCCCACGACCTTGCCCGCGCCGCGCAGTCGCGCGATCTGGGCCGCGACCGAGCCGGTCGCGCCGGCGGCGCCGGAGACGAGAACGTTGTCGCCCTCGTTCACGGGATGGATGTCGTGGATTCCGAAATAGGCGGTGAGCCCCGTTCCGCCCAGGACGGAGAGCACGCGCTGAGGCGGGATCCCGTCCGGGACGCGAGAAAGCCCGCCGAAGGGTCCCGGCGTCCCGTCGGTCAGGAAGTACTCCTGCCAGCCGAGCATGCCCGAGACGAGCTGTCCCTTCGTGAACTCGTCGTTCTTCGACTCGACGACCTGACCGACGGCCGACGCGCGCATGACCTCGCCGATCTGCACCGGCGGGATGTAGCTCTTCACGTCGTCGAGCCAGCCGCGCTGCGCCGGCTCGAAGGCGAGGAAGAGGTTGCGGACGAGCACTTCGCCGTCGGCGAGGTCGCCGATCCCTTCGCTCGCGAGCTCGAAGTCGCTCTCCTTCACCATTCCGACGGGTCGGGAGGCGAGGCGCCATTGTCGATTCGTGACGGTCATGTCGATTCCTTTTTCGGGTCTTTGCCTAACGCTCGAGGCCGAGCTCGGCGAGGATTTCGTCCGTGTGTTCGCCGAGGGTCGGCGCAGGACGGTCGAGGTGGGTCGGGGTCTTCTCGAATCGCGCGGCGGCGCGCGCCTGGCGGATGCGTCCGGCGACCGGGTGGTCGGTCTCGACCACGACCCCCGTCGCCTGGATCTGCGGATGCTCGATGATCTGAGACAAGGGCAGGATCGGCGCGCAAGGAACCTGCTCCGCATCGAGTCGCTCGAGCCACTCGTCGGTGGTGCGCTCGCGCAGCACGTCGGCGGTCTGGTCGAGCCGCTCCTTCGCGTAGGCCACGCGGCCCCCCGCCGTCTTGAAGCGGTCGTCGTCGAGCCACTCGGGATGGTCGAGGGCGCGGGTGAGGCCGTGCCACTCCGAGTCCGAGACGGCGCCGGCGGTCATGAACCCGTCCTTCGTCTCGAACACGAGGTCCTGGGCGAGCGCGTTGCGCGGAACGTCCGCTTCGCTTCCGACGAAGGTGTGACCGGCATAGCCTTCGGGCCAGGCGAGGGAGATCATCGCGTCGAGCATCGAGAGCCGGACGTGCTGTCCCTCCCCGGATCGTTCCCGGGCGAGCAGGGCCGCGGTGATCGCCTGCGCTGCGGTCATGGCCGTCACCTTGTCGGGGATCACGACGCGCATCATCTTCGGCCGACCGACGCCGCGGTCTCCCTGAATCGTCGCGAGGCCGGAGAGGGCCTGGATCACTGGGTCGTACACGCGCTTGTGGGAGTAGGGTCCGGTCTCGCCGAAGCCCGAGATCGAGACGTAGATCAGGTCGGGCTTGATCTTCTTCAGGTCGTCGTAACCGAACCCCATTCGCTCGACGACGCCGGGGCGGAAGTTCTGGACGACGACGTCCGCCGTCGCGACGAGCTTCTCGAGGGCTTCGCGATCGGGCTCGGTCTTCAGGTCGAGGACCATCGAGCGCTTGTTGCGGTTGATCGTCGCGAACGAGGCGGTGATCCCGTCCCTCGGAGCGCCGAGCCGGCGCACGAGGTCGCCGACTCCAGGGGACTCGACCTTGATCACGTCCGCGCCCTGGTCGCCGAGCAGGCAGGTCGCCATCGGGCCCGAGAGCATCGTGGTCAGGTCGATGATACGGTAGCCGGAGAGAGGGCCTCGAGGGCCCGCGGAATCGGTCATTGGGGGGTTCCTCCGCAGCGGGCCGGAAGGCTAGCAGCTGAAGCGTGCCCTCCGGCGCGCGCGAGTCCGGTATGCTCGGGACATGCCCCCGACCCCCTCCGACTCGACCGCGAAGCCGCCGCTGCCTGCGGGCGTCGTCGCCTTCGTGAAGCGCGACTGCCCGACCTGCGAGCTGGTCGCCCCGGTTCTCGCGGCCCTCTCGAAAGACGTCCCGCTCACCGTCTACACCCAGGACGACCCGAGCTTCCCGGACGGCGTCGAGCGCGTCGACGACACGGACCTCGCCGTCTCGTGGCACCACGAGATCGAAGCCGTGCCGACGCTGCTGCGCGTCGAAGACGGGCGCGAGGTCGAACGCGCGATCGGCTGGCATCGCGGCGAGTGGGAAGCGCTTACGCGCGCGACCGGTCTGGGCCCCGGGCTCCCGGAGCTCCGGCCCGGCTGTGGCTCCCTCTCGGTCGATCCGTCCCGCGCCCCCGAGCTCGCGATCCGCTTCAGCGGTTCGAAGCTGCAAGCGCGACGCGTCGAGATCGCTGCGCTGGAAGACGAGCAGGAGGCCTTCCTCGACCGCGGTTGGACCGACGGGCTCCCGATCGTACCGCCGACCGAAGCGCGCGTGCTGCGCATGCTCGAAGGGACGAGCCGCGCGCCGGACGAAGTCGTCGCGATCGTGCCCCCGGACCTCGCGCCGTGCACCGTCGAGAAGGTCGCGATCAACGCCGTCATGGCGGGCTGCAAGCCCGAGTACCTGCCGGTCGTGCTCGCGGCGGTCGAGGCGGCGTGCACCGAGCAATTCAACATCCACGGACTCCTCGCGACGACGATGTCCGCGGGGCCCGTGCTCGTCGTGAACGGCCCGATCCGAAATCGCATCGGCATGAACGCCGGCAAGAACGTCTTCGGTCAGGGCAACCGCGCGAACAGCACGATCGGTCGCGCACTCCAGCTCGTGATCCGCAACGTCGGCGGCGGCCGCCCCGGCGAGGTCGATCGCGCGACCCTCGGCAACCCGGGCAAGGTCGGCTTCTGCTTCCCGGAGGACGAAGAAGGCTCGCCCTGGACACCGCTCAACGTCGAGTTCGGCTTCGAGGCCGGGACGGACACGGTGATGCTCTTCCCGGGCGAAGGCCCGCGCACGATCGTCGATCAGATCGCGCGGGATCCCGATTCGCTCTGCCACATGTTCGCGGACGCGCTGAAGCACATGCTGACGCCGAAGATGGTCCTGGCCTTCGATGCGATCGTCGTGGTCGGGCCCGAGCACTCGCGGATCTTCCGGGAAGCCGGCTGGTCGCGGGAGGACTTCCTCGCGAAGCTCCACGCGCTGACGCTGATGAACGGCGACGACCTCGTGCGCGGCGCGGGCGGGATCGCCGACGGCTTGCCGGACGGCGTTCGCGGCAAGCAGATTCCGAAGTTCAAGCCCGACGGGCTGCGGGTGGTCCACGCGGGCGGAGGCGCTGGCCTCTTCTCGGCGATCATCCCCGGCTGGGCGAACGGCGAGATGGGCAGCGCGCCCGTCTGCAAGGAGATCACTTCATGACGACGGTTCTACTCGATCCCTCGAGCGAAGCGGTCCCCGCGGAGCGCATTCGCGCGGCGCGGCTGGCCGAGCTTGACGGCAAGACGATCGGTCTCCTCGACATCGTGAAGGCCCGCGGCGACGTCTTCCTCGACCAGCTCGAAGAGCGGCTCGTCGAACGCGGCGCGAAGGTGAAGCGCTACGCGAAGCCGACGTTCACGAAGCCCGCGCCCATCGACCTTCGGCACGAGATCGCGACCGAGTGCGATGCGGTCGTCGAAGCCCTCGCGGATTGAGGCAGCTGCACGTCGTGCAGTGTGCACGACACGGTGGACCTCGAGGATCGCGGCATCCCCTCCGTCTTCGTCTCGACGATCGAGTTCGTCGACGGCGCGGACGCGCAGGCGAAAGCCCTGGGCACGGTGCCGAGCGCCGTCTACGTCGAGCATCCGATCCAGGATCGGACCGACGACGAGATGCGCGTGATCGCCGACAAGGCGGTCGACGAGGTCGTGGCGCGGATCGTCGGTTAGGCGGGCTCAGCCCCCGCTAACCGACCAGTTGGTAGCCCGCGTCCAGACGCTCCTGGAGGCGGGACAGCTGCTGCTGCCGTTCGGGGCCGCGCTCGACGTGGTTCGGGGACGTGAGTTGGATGTGCCTCTGGCCGTCGGTGAGGCAGATCGAGCGCGCCCCGTTCAGGCGAGCGCGTTCGGTCCGCGTGAGGCCGACGTGCTCCCAGGGGTCGCAGCCGACTTCGTCGAGGGGCGGGACGCCGAAGGGGGACGGGGGGTGGGGGTGGGTCGGCGTCCATTCGCGGATTCGCAGCTCTTCCATTTCGGGGGATTCTCCTGACGATTCTCTATTTGATTTCGTCGGGAGGATCGCCCGCGTCCGTGTCGTTTCCGTTAAGGGCCTGCGAGGTTTCGAGGGCAGGGTGACGCGTTGCGGTGTCAGCCCCCCAACACCTTCCCCTTCAGCTCGCTCTCGCCGACCTTCACGTCGAGCCAGTCTGCCGAGAGCTGCGCCCAGCGCAGTGCCTGGTCGCGACTCATGTCGTCGATCCGGTCGAGGTGGGCGAGGACGAGCTTCACGCCATCGGGCTTCATGCCCGCGATCTGGCCCGCCATCTCGAAGGCGCCGGCTTCGAGGGCGTCGGAGTCGTAGACGGCGCTCGCGAAGCCGATCCGGAGCGCTTCGTCGCCGTCGATCTCGCGCCCGGTGAGCAGCATCTGCTTGGCGTTGGTCACGCCGCACTCCCGGGCCCAGCGCGTCGACGCGCCCCAGGCGCCGAGGCCCGTTCCCAGCTTCTTGAGATGCCAGTCGCTGATCCGCGCCTGGCGGCCGACGATCCGGAAGTCGCAGGCGAGGGCGATCTCGCCGCCGCCGGTCGTGCAGACGCCGTCGATGACCGCGATCGACGGCTTCAGCAGGTCGTCGAGCTTGTTCGTCAGGAGGAAGCCCTGTTCTTCGCCGACGCCCTGGCCGTCCGCGAAGGCCGAGACGTCGACGCCGGCGCTGAAGCACGGGCGGCCGTCGGGCCGGGGGGCGCCGCGGATCAGGAACACGCGGATCTCCGGATCGTTCGCGACCCGGTCGACGGCCGCGTCGAGGGCGTCGAGGAGGGGGCCGGTCAGCGAGTTCAGCTTCTCGGGGCGGTTCAGCGTCACGACGGCGATCCCGTCGTCGCGCTTCTCGAAGAGGATGGGGGACTCGGACATGCTGGGGCTCCTTGCGGCGGGTCTTCCCGAACCGCGCGATGATAACGAGCGCAGACCCGGGAGGAACGAAACATGCCCGTTCGCGGACTCGACCACGTCGCGCTCACCTGCGCCGACGTCGAAGCGACCCTCGACTTCTACAAGCGCGTGCTCGGCGCGACCACCCACTACGAGGACCTCTGGCGCGAGGGCAAGATCCCCGTCGTGCTGATGCAGGTCGGCGCGAGCCGGCTCTCGATCCACGACGCGGCGTCCCCGGCTTCGCCCCACGCGGACGCGCCGACGCCCGGCTCCGCGGACTTCTGTTTCCGGTTCGACGGGCCGATCGCCGAGGCGCGTGAGCTGCTCGTCTCGAACGGCGTCGAGGTGATCGAGGGCGAGGGTCCGCGGCCCGCAGCGGACGGGAAGATGGGCCTGTCGGTCTACTTCCGGGATCCCGACCAGAACCTGCTGGAGCTGCTGAGCACGGACGGTTAGGCGACGCCTACTCGAGCAGGTTCGCGCGAATCGCCGCGCGTTCGTCGTCGGTGATCCCGAGGCCCTTCGCGAGGTAGGTGTCGAAGTCGCCCCAGTCGCTGTCGACCGCGTCGAAGCTCGCCTGGATGTAGGACTCGCGCACGCCGATCAACGGCGCGAGCGCTTCGTGCCACCACGAGTGCCCGTTCTGTTTGCTGCGTTCGATGATCTGTTCGCCGGCGCGGTTGCTGAGCAGGTACTGCTCGATCACCTCGTCCCGCGGCACTCCGATCGTGAGCAGCGCGACCGAGCCCGCCCAGCCCGCGCGGTCCTTGCCGGCGGAGCAGTGGAAGAGCGCCGGAACGTGTCCCGGCTCGGCGAGGGCCTTCAAGAAGAGCGAGTAGGGCTCGCGGCGTTCGCGGACGAGGCCGGCGGCGGATTCGATCATCATCTGCTCGGCCTTGCCGTCGCCGAAGATGCGGTCCATGTCTTCGGGGCCGGCGTTCTCCATCAGCTCGCGGATGTCGGAACCCTTCGCGGGGTCGGGCATCGGCAGCAGGATGTTCTCCGCCTGACTGGTCAGGCGATCTTCGCCTTCGATCGCGATGTCGCTCGCGGTTCGGAAGTCGAAGACGCGGCGCAGGCCGAAGGGCTCGAGCAGCGCGACGTCCGCGTCGGTCGCGTGGGCGAGGTGGCCGGCGCGGAGCAGGCGGCCCGGCGCGAGACGGCGGCCGTCGTGGGTCTGGTGGCCGCCCATGTCGCGGAAGTTGGCGACCTTCTCGAAGGCGAGGGCGGAGGGGGCGCGGAAATCGGTCACGGGAGGGCTCCATCCCGTGCTTCGGCGCGCGGGTCGCGAAAGCATACCGAGCGCGGGGGCGTCGCGCGGGGCGCCCCGAGACCGCGTTGCGGCGGGGCGATCGGCCCTTAGACTCGCGGGTCCACCCGAGGAGGAGCACGATGGGACGCTGGAGTCGAGAAGAGCTGGAGGAGGCCTTCGACCTCTATCAGAAGACCGCACTCGAGGCCGGGACCTCCGGCAATTGGCGGAAGTGGGCCGACATGTTCACCGAGGACGCCACCTACGTGGAGCACCACTACGGCGAGTACGGCGGTCGCGAGGCGATCTACAACTGGATCCAGGGCACCATGGAAGAGCCGATCAATCGCGACATGCGGTACTTCCCGATCGACTGGTACACGATCGACGAAGAGAAGGGCATGGTCATCGCGAAGGTCTGGAACCGCATGGTCGATCCCGGGGACGGCAGCCTCCACCAGGAACACAACATCACGGTCCTGAAGTACGCGGGCAACATGCAGTGGTCCTATGAAGAGGACGCGTACAACCCCGCGAACTTCGGCGTGATGATCAAGGGCTGGATGGATGCCAAGAAGGCGTGCGAAGCGAAGAAGGCGGCCGAGGCCTAGGCGCGACGCTCGACCGCAAGCAGGCTGGATGGAGACGGGACCCGTAGGTCGGGTGCCGAGAGGCGAGGACCACTCGCCGGCGCAGCAAGGAGGGGCGAACTGCAGCCGGCGGCGACCCCTGGCACCCGACGAAGGACCGGAACCCGGACCCCGCCTCCATCCGTTCCGCGACCGCGCGCGGGCGCCGCACCCTGGAGCAGCGCCGCGCCCGCTCATCCGTCGCAGCGGAACCTGATCATTCCTCGACGCTCCGGAGCGTGACTTCCTCCGAAGCGAGGACCGCGACCGCGTCGTCGTACTCCTCGCCCCACTCCTCTTCGGCGGCGGCGTCGATCGCCTCCTGCTCCGCCGCGTAGGCGTCGGCCTGGGCGGCGGCCTGGCGCTCGAGCTCCTGCCACTCCGCGATGTCCTCGTCGCTCCAGCAGTGCTGTTCGCCCTCTCGCGACCAGAAGTCGTTCTCGGAGAAGCCGTAGGTTCCGCGTACGCACCGTTCGCCCATGGTCAGCTCCTGCCTGGGGTCGTCGTAGTAGACCGAGACGTCACAGCTCTCGACGCCGAGGGCTGCGGCGCTCTCCTGGATCGCTCGAGCGACGGCCGCGGTATCGAGCCGATTCGAGACCGACGGAAACGCCGCGAGCGGCATCGCGACGCTCGCATAGCAGTCGCGCCCGACGACGTTGCCTTCTTCGTCCACGTTGTCGAAGACGTTGACCGAGAAGTCCTGGCTCGTGCCCGGGCCGAGCTCGATCGACACGGCGGCGCTGTCGTCCGGGTCCATCACCATGCAGCCGAGGGCGGGCGTCGCCAGGCCGGTCGTGCCGAGGAGGGTGACGACGAGGGCGGCGCGTTTGCGGTCGCGGGAGCCACGGGGGAGATCGGAGTTCGGGGGGCGCATCGTGCATTCCTCGATCGCGCGTGAGTGCTGCGCGGTGGGGGGACACACGATGCGACGCTCGCCGGGACGCTTCGGTTCCCGGGCCGCCGACACGTTCGAGTGACGGATGGCCTCGGAGCCGATGGCGCCTCAGAAGGGCCTTCAGATGTACTGGAGCAGGCTCTTCGGGTGGCGGCGTTTCAGGGCGCGGAATCCGAGGCAGAGCGGGTAGAGCACGACCAGCACCACCCCGGCGGCGACGTAGGTTTCCGTCAACCCGCGGAGCATCATCCCGCCGGTGATCGCCATCGCGCCGGCGCCCAGCAGCATGAAGTGGAGCATGTAGAAGAAGAGGGCGGTCTGGCCGAAGACGAGGAGCGGGTTGCCGGCCCGGGCCGGTTTCGCGAGCCGCCGCTCGGTCCGCATGCAGACGACGAGTCCGAGCGCCATCAGCCCGAGCTCCATCAGGGAGTAGACGAGGGCCGGCGGGTATTTCGACATGTGCAGCCACTGCACGATCGTCGTGTCGTCGCGCAGCAGGCCCATGTTGCCGTAGCCGTTCGCGGCCCGGACCAGCGACCAGGCGAGGAGCGCGGTGAGTCCGCACAAGAGCAGCAGCTTCTCCGTCTCCTGGCGACCGGCGTCGGTCGGCGGTTGCGCGAGCAGATGCCGCCCGAAGGCCCAACCGAGCAGCATCATCGCGAGCCAGTGGGTCATCGGGTAGGAGTTCACGAACGCCGATCCGTTGCCCGGGACGAAGAGCATCATCGCCAGCGCCGAGAAGTGATCGATGGCGCCCGTCGAGAGGTCGGCCGGGATCGGGAAGAGGGTCGAGAGGACGAACTCGCTGCCCGCGAGCCAGCCGACCCCGATCGCGAGCAGGACCGTCGTCGGGAGTCGCCGCAGCAGCACCATCGCGATCATGGACGTGCCGATCGCGAAGAGCACCTGCAGCATCGGCCCGCCCATGTCCGCCATCAGCGAGAGCAGGCCTTCGCAGCCGAGGACGACGCCCGCGCGGATCAGCAGATGACGATCGAGCTCGCCTTCGGCCATGCCCTGGGCGCGTCGCTTCTCGAAGCTCATGGCCAGGGACGTACCGGAGAGGAAGAGGAATGTGGGCGCGCAGAGGTGCGTGATCCAGCGCGTGTAGAACTGCGCCTCGTCGAGGATCGTGCCCGGGATCCAGTAGGTGCCCCCGACCATCATGTTGGCCAGATAGGCCGTGTCTTCGGCGACGCGACCCGAGTTCCACATCTGGGAGGAGTGGTCGATCGCCATCAACACCATCACGAAGCCACGCATCCAATCGATCGCGGCGAGGCGAGGCGCGGACGGGCTCGGGGTTTCTCGTTCGGCTTCGGCCATGACGCGCGGGATCATACTCGTGCCGCTCGCGGCGCGCCGCCGTCGTGTAGGCTCTGCGCGTGCAGGACGCGCGGCTCCCCCTCCACCTGAAGCTGATCTACGGACTCGGGGACCACTCCATCAACGTGGCGCTCGTCGCGCTCACGATGGTCTTCCCGTTCTACCTCACGGACGTCGTCGAAATGCGGCCCCTGCTCGCCGGCGCGGTTCCGCTCGTGGGTCGGTGCGTCGACGCGATCACCGATGTCTACATGGGACGCCTGTCGGATCGCACGCGTTGGAAGGCGGGGCGGCGGCGCCCCTTCCTGTTGATCGGCGCGTTGCCCTTCGCGCTCTCCTTCGCGGCGATCTGGTCGGCGCCGGGCATCGAGGGCGACGTCGGACAATTCGTCTTCTATGCAGGCGTGTACGTGCTGATCAGCATCAGCATGACGGTGTGCGCGATCCCGTACTACTCGCTGATGCCGGACCTGACCGACAGCTACGAGGAACGGACGGCGATCATGACGTTCCGCTCGGCGCTGTCGCTGATCGGGACCCTGCTCATCGCCTCGCTCTTCCATCCGCTCGTCGACACGCTCGGAGGAGACGCGCCAGCCTGGGCGGTGACCGGCGGGATCTTCGCGCTCTGGATCGTCTGGCCCTGGGTGCCGATCTGGTGGGTGACCTGGGAACGGCCGCCGAAGGAGATCGCGGATCCGGTCCCGCTCCGGGAGTACGTGCGCGTGATCGCGGGGAACCGGAACTTCGGTCGTCTGCTCGCCTTCTTCTCGCTCGGTCGAATCGCGATCGACCTGCCCCTCGCGCTCTTCCTTCACTACTTCACCTACGTGATCGGAAAGCCCGCCTACTTCAACGACATGATGTTCACGTTCATCATCGGCACCGTCTGCGCGATGCCGGTTTGGCTCCGGGTCTCGCGCGGGCGGGACAAGGCGCAGGTCTACCGCTTCTCGTGCATCGGTTGGATGACGACCTTCGTCGGCCTCCTCGCGTTCCAGCCGGAGTGGCCCTACGAGGGCATGATCATCGTCAGCTTCCTGTCCGGCTGTGGCTATGCGGCGGCGGACATGATGCCCTGGTCGATGGTCGCGGACATCGCGGACGAGGACGAGCTCGCGAGCGGCGAACGGCGTGAAGGCGTTTTCATGGGGATCTTCACCTTCGTGCGCAAGATCTCGGGAGCGACGGGCGTCTTCCTCGGGATGGGACTCCTGGACCTCGTCGGGTTCACACCGAATGCCGAGAACGGCGACGTGGTCCGATACACGATCCGCGCGCTCACGGCGGGCATCCCGATCCTCTGCATCCTGGCGAGCCTGCGGATCGCGTTCACCTATACCCTCGGCCAGGCGCAGCACACCGAGATCCTCGAGACGCTCGAGGCCCAACGTGGCGAGCGCGTCGCCGACTGAACGTCGCGCCTACTGAATCGAGTCTGCAGTCCCGCCGTCGATCCGCAGGTTCGCGGCGTTGATGTAGCGAGCTTTGTCGCTCGCGAGGAAGGCGACGAGGTGTCCGATGTCCTCGGGATCGCCGACGATGCCCGCCGGGTTCGCCATCGGTCCGTTCGTCGCGGCCTCGCGTTCGAGACTCGCCCAGTCCGTCGCTTCGCCGTTCTTCTCGGCGCGCCGCCGGAACATCTCGCGGATCTCTTCGGTGGCGATGATGCCGGGGCTCACGCAGTTGACGGTGATCCCGGTATTCGCGAGCTCCTTCGCGAGGGAGACCGTCATGTTGATCAGCGCGGTCTTCGACGCGTAGTAGTGGGGCATGCGCGAGTTGGGCCGGACGTAGCCGACCGTCGACAGGAAGATCACGCGTCCCCAGCCGCGCTCCTTCATGCCGGGCGTGAGCGCGTGCACCAGGCGCACGCCCGAGAGCACGTTCTTGTGGTAGATGTCGATCCAGTCCTCGGTCGGGCTCTCCCAGGAGCCCCCTTCGGCGACGCCGTAGTTGTTCACGAGGACGTCGACCTCGCCGACGCTCGCGGCGACGTCCCGGGCGCCCTCGTCGGTCCGGATGTCGCCCGCGACCGCGTGCGCTTCGAAGCCCTCCTGCCGGATCGACTGCGCGACCGCTTCGGCGGGCTCGAGCTCGAAGCCGTGGACCCAGACGATCGCGCCCTCGCGGGCCATCACCCGCGCGAGTCCGGCGCCGGTCCCCCGGTAGCTGCCGGTGATGAGGACGCGTTTCCCGTTCAGCTCGAGGTCCATCGTTCGGTTCCTTCGCTCTCTATCGTTCCGTCGCCATGAGTGCGTCGACCGTTTGGTGGGCGACGGTTTCGGCAAGGGGCTCCGCCTCGCTCGCTCGGAAGGCGCATAACGTGATCGGTGAGCCGCTCCCGGCGAAATCCGGGAAGTGCATCGCCAGCCCATTGTAGCCGGGGCCACCGGCGCCGTGGCCGTACCAGAGACCGGCGCGGCACTCCGGATCGCCGAGCAGACCGCAGCCGGAGCTCGGCCGGACGTCCGGAGCGGCGTCACGGCGCTCCGAACATTCCAGGGCCTCTCCCAGCCTACCTTCGACCGGCGTTTGGTGTCGCGCCCGGGTCAGCGATAGCCTCTCGGCACGGTTCGACCGCGGAGAGGTGGCCGAGCGGTTGAAGGCACCGGTCTTGAAAACCGGCAGGGTGAAAGCTCTCGTGGGTTCGAATCCCACCCTCTCCGCCATCAGCCGCAGGCGCTCCGCCACGAGCCGCAGGCGCTCCACCACTCCGCCTGCAAAGGGTGCGCCCAACATGACCGAGTCGCCCGACACGTCCGCCCTCGAGGCGCTTCGGACCTTGCTCGCGCGATACGTCGTCGCCATCGACGAGCGCCGACTGGACGAGCTGGAACGGGTCTTCACTCCGGATTGCCGCGTTCGCTTCGGCGAGGTCGGCATCGAGGGTCGCGACGCACTGCTCGTGCACCTCCGCGAGAACCTCGCCCATTTTCACGAGACGAAACACGTGATCGGCGAGATCGTGGCCGGGGGAGCGACGGGCGATCCAGTGGCGCCGACCTTCCGCGCGGGTGTGACCGCGTGGCACGCGTTCGAGGGCGACCGCCCGACGCTGACGCTCCACGGCTACTACGACGACACGTTGGCAAGGACGGAGGACGGCTGGCGCATCGCCGTCCACGAAGGCAGCGAGATCTCAAACGAGCAGGGCGCCGCACGTCCCGGCGGTTGGTCGTGGGGCACCTCCCATCAGGCGCTTCGGGGTCCCCGTCCGCAATGAGTACGCCTCGAAAATCCCGGGTATTCTCCCCTCGAATCGGGGAGTCGTTCGCGACAGTCGTGCTCGTCGGGCGATAGCGGTTCGAGTGGCGCGCTCCTGATCTTGCGCCGCGAACGGGGGAGACATGAAGGTGAATCGAGTGCTGCTCCACGCGCTCGCGACCAGCGCGCTGCTGCTCGGCTGCGCGACGTCGCCGCTCGGGCGGATGCAGATCATCACGCAGTCGCCGCAGGCGATGTCCCAGATGGGGCTCTCTGCGTTCGAGGACATCAAGGCCGAGCGCCAACGCTCGACGAACGCGGCCCAGCGGCGGCTCGTCCAGTGCGTCGCGGACGCGATCACCGCTGTTCTGACGCCGAAGGACATGGGCGTCGTGGTCGTGCGGAGTTGGGAGACCGAGCTCTTCGACGATTCGACCGCCAACGCGTTCGCGTTGCCGGGCGGACGTATGGGCGTGCATACCGGTCTCCTCTCCGTGGCGACGACGCCGGACCAGCTCGCGGCGGTGATGGGACACGAGGTCGGGCACGTGCTCGGTCGGCACGGCGCGGAGCGCGTTTCGTCCGCCCAGCTCTCGCAAGCGGGGATGACCGCGGCGCAGATCTGGGCTTCGGGGGATCCCGAGGGCCGAGCGCAGGTGATGCAAGCTCTCGGTGTCGGCGTCCAGCTCGGCATGCTCAAGTACAGCCGGACCCACGAGAGTGAGGCGGACGAGATCGGCCTGTCGCTGATGGCGCGGGCCGGGTTCGATCCGCGCGAGTCCGTCACGCTGTGGCAGAACATGGGCCGCGCTTCCGGGGGCAAGGCACCGCCGGAGTTCATGTCGACGCATCCGAGTGGCGCCACGCGGATCCGCGAGCTTCGCGCGGCGATGCCCGCTGCGTTGCAGGAATACGAAGCTGCGCGCGCCGCCGGCCGTCGGCCAGGCTGTCGTTAGGCGAGGGTGTCGTGACGAATCGACGGGAGAGCGACGAAGCGGCGTCGGCCGACCGCCTGATCAACTACTCGGATGCGCTGGTGGCGGTCACCTTCCTCGGCGTGTCCGGGATTGGCATCGCGATCGCCGACCCGGACATCCGCTGCACGATCGCGGAAGGCGCGAGCTACGTCGCGGTCGGCAACATCTTCAACGGCGCGCTGTTCACCGCGCTGATCCTGCTCTTCCGGCGCTGGGAGACGGCGCTTCGCGCGGAAGATCCGCCGAGTGAGCGGGTCGTGGCGTACGCGCGCTGGATCCACATCGGGCGCCTCGTGATTCTGTGGACGTCGTGTATCGCGGCTTCTTTCCTGGCGATCGAGGCGACGGATACCGACTGCGGGGAGAACGCCTGGCGGAACGGCGCGGCCGCAGAAGTCGCTCCCGCTCCCCAAGACGACATGGTCCGGTCGTGTCCTCGGCGATTGGCTCTGGTGTCCGACGAGGCATCCCGTAGCCTCGGCGCATGAAGCGTCTCGTCCCCGTTCTCTTCGCCGTGGCCGCCGTGATCAACCTGATTCCGTGGGTCGGCGTCGTCTCGGCGACGCAGCTGGAGTCGCTCTACTCGATTCCGATCTCCGATCCGAATCTCGAGATCGTGATGCGCCATCGCGCGGTTTCGATCGGACTCGTCGGGGCGACCCTCGCGGTCGCGGTCTTTCGGCCCGGGCTGCGAACGGTGGCGGCGCTGCTCGGGCTCACGAGCATGGGTGCGTACGCGCTCGTCGTAGGGCTCGTCGGTGAACCGAACGCGGCGCTCACGCGTGTGCTCCACGTCGACCTCGTCGGCCTGACCGCGCTCGCGGCGGGCTTCGGTCTCGATCGGAGGCTTGCTCCGTGATCGAGATCCGCGAATACGAAGCCGCGCGCGATGCGGAAGTCGTTCGCGCCCTCTTCGTCGAGCTGCACGAGACCGAACGCGCGATCGATCCGCGCATGCGGCCGAGCAGCGAGATCGCCGACGCCTATCTGACGAAGACGTTCGAGCGGGCGCGGCTGTACGACGGCGTGCTCTACGTGGCGGAGGACGCAGGCGAGGTCGTCGGATACGTCAGCGTCTGGCGACGCTATGTCTCCGATGAGCTCGACGATCCGCCGGGCGAGATGGGATACGTGTCGGATCTCGTGGTGAGCGAGCGCGTGCGGGGGCGCGGTGTGGGGCGCGCGCTGCTCCGGCACGCGGAGCAGGCGGTTCGCGCCGCGGGCGTCGCGACGCTCCGGCTCTCCGTCCTGGCCGGGAACACCGGCGCGATCGGGCTCTACGAGTCGGAAGGCTTCGGGGCGGTCGAGCTCGATCTCGAGAAGCGGCTCGACGACTGACCGCGAAGGCGATCAGGTCCGCCCCGCGAACGTCCTCCGGATGTCGCGCACGATCGTCTCCGGCGCCTCTGCTGCCGCGAAGTGTCCGCCGTCCGAGTGGCGCTCGACGAAGATCAGGTCGTAGTAGTCCTGCATCCAGTCGAGGGTGCCGGGGCCGGTGTCGTAGTCGAACATCGAGATCCCGCTCGGGGCCTCGATGACCGGCATGCGTTCGTGGCTCGGCTGCCACTGGCCCCAGCCGGTTTCGGCGTAGAAGCGGAGCGCCGACTGGAAGGCATCGGTCAGCCAGTAGAGACAGATCGTCGTGATCAGGTGGTCTTTCGTGAACCGCTTCTCGACGTCGCCGCCGCAGTCGCTCCAGGCGCGTCGGCGTTCGAGGATCCAGGACATCATCCCGACCGGCGAGTCCGCCATCGCGAAAGCGAGGGTCTGCGGGTCGAGGGTGTGCACCGCGATGTGGCTCGCGAATCGCTGCTCCCACTCGATTGCGCGCTCGACGTTTCCGGCTGCGCGCCCCGCCTCCATCATCGCTTCGCCGATCGACCAGGGCCGTTCGTTCGCGAGACTCGTGAGCGGGAACGCGCCCGAGACGTGGATGCCGATCAGGTCCTGCGCGTGTTTGTGACCGAGCTGGGTCGTCACGAACGTGCCCCAGTCCCCGCCGTGTGCACCGAAGCGCTCGTAGCCGAGGACGTCCTTCATCAGGCGGACCCACAGGTCGGCGGTCGTCCACCAGTTGATGCCGGTCTTGTCGAGCGGCGTCGAGAAGCCGAAGCCGGGGAGCGATGGCACGACGACGTCGAAGCTCTCGGCCGGATCGCCACCGTGGGCGGCGGGATCGGTCAGGGGCCCGATCACGTCCTTGAAGTCCCAGAACGTCCAGGGCCAGCCGTGGGTCAGCAGGAGGGGCTTCGGGTTCGGGCCCCGGCCGCGCACGTGCATGAAGTGGATCGGCACGCCGTCGAGCTCGACCCGGAAGTGGTCGTAGGCGTTCATCGCGGCTTCTTGCGCGCGCCAGTCGTAGGACGTGATCCAGTAGTCGACGAGTTCTTTGAGATAGGCGCCGTTCGTGCCGTAGCGCCAGTCGTCGTTCGCGTAGTCCCGCGCCCAGTTCGTCTGGCGCAGGCGTCGGTCGAGGTCCGCGAGACGCTCGTCGGGGATCGCGATCGTGAAGGGGGTGGCTTCCATGGGGCGCTCCTCGCTTCGTCGGATTGGAAATCGTCGCCCGTGGACGTCTCCCGCGCCACAATGTCGAAGGCACCGCGGAACCGTAGGCGACGCCACCGGCCCGGACGTCGTGGGCGCGTCACGCCCGCGGAGGTTCGCATGACGGCAACGGCACAGCTGCACATCGCGATGGGACTGGTCGCCCTGGCCCTCGGCACGATCATCGTGTTCGGGCGCAAGGGCACGAAGCGGCACGTGTTGATCGGGCGCGGCTTCGCCCTGGCGATGCTCGCGCTCAACCTCTCCGCGTTCGGGATCCACCGGCTCTACGCCTTCGGTCCCTTCCACGTCGCCGCGGTCTTCAGCCTCGGCACCCTCGTCGCCGGCTACTGGCCGAGCTGGCGCCGGCACGAGGGCTGGCGCGACGACCACGCCTACTACATGAGCTGGTGTTACGTCGGCCTCTTGACCGGGACCGCCGGCGAGATCTTCTCGCGCGTCCCCGAATGGGACTTCGCCACGAGCGTCACCATCTCCTGCTCGCGCACCGTGCTCGCGGGCGCGGCCGTGATCCACAAGCGCGTGCCGAGCAGGTGGGGCGGCTTCGCGCGGCCGTCACGCCCAAGCGCAGAGGCCGGGTCGGCCGCCTAGCGTGCACTCCCGAGCCACGAAGCGCCCGCGGCCCAAGGGCGCGTACGCGCCCGAGGCAAAAAGAGCGCCCGCGGCCCAAGGGCGCGTACGCGCCCGAGGCAAGGAGTGGATCCCCGACATGGATTCGAACCATGATTCACAGATTCAGAGTCTGTTGTCCTGCCGTTAGACGATCGGGGATCGGCCATCCGAGCGGGTCCCGCCCGGAGTCGGAGCCGTTTTGTACCGGAACCGGCGGCTCGCGTCGAGGCGACGTGCCGGGGTCCGGGAGCGGCTCGGGATGCCTCCATCGGCAGCGTTCGCGCCCGGGTTGAATTCCCCCGGGGTCACCCGCGCGAGCCCCAGTGTGAACCCCCGGACTCGGGCTTGCGCCGCGCTCCAGGCCCCGTCTTCGAGGGTGTCGGGATCCGACCCCTTCCTTAGACTCGCCACCCCGCACGAACCCCGAGCCCAGGAGCCCGCCGATGTCCGAGCCCGCAGTCCTCGTCGAAAAGGACGGCCACGTCCTCACCGTCACGCTGAACCGACCCGAGAAGCGCAACTGCTTCAACTCCGAAGTGATGTGCCGCATGTACGACGCGTGGGTGCAGCTCGACGAGGACCCCGATCTCCGCGTCGCGATCCTGACCGGCAAGGGCACCACGTTCTGCGCCGGGATGGATCTGTCCGAGATCCCGAAGCTCCGCGCGGGCAAGCCCGAGAACGAGTGGATGAAGCGCGTGATGGAGAACCCGGACATCACGCTCGCCTGCTGGCTCAAGACCTATCGCCCGACCAAGCCCGTGATCCTCGCCGCCGAGGGCTTCGCGCGCGCCGGCGGGACCGAGATTCTCCAGGGCACCGACATCCGCGTCGCGGGCGAGAGCGCGATGTTTGGCGTGACCGAGGTCCAGCGCGGGCTCTTCCCGATGGCGGGCTCGGCGGTTCGCCTGCGACGCCAGATTCCGTACGCGATCGCGGCCGAGATGCTGCTCGCGGGCGAGGACCTGCCGGCCCAGCGCGCCTACGACCTCGGCCTGGTGAACCACGTCGTCCCCGACGGCCAGGCGCTCACGAAGGCGCGGGAGATCGCGGATCGGATCGCGAGCAACGGCCCGCTCGCGGTCACGGCGATCCTCGCGACGCTGCGTCGGACCGAATCGATGCCCGAAGAAGAGGCATTCAAGATCGAAATGGAACTCGGCATCAAGGTCATGTCGTCCAAGGATGCAGCCGAGGGGCCGAAGGCGTTCCTCGAGAAGCGGCCGCCGGTGTTCACGGGGGAGTAGTTTGGCGAGAGGGCACGATCGAACGCGACGGCGGCGCGCGCTCCGCCTGGGCGCGGGCGCAGCCTTCGCTCTGGCCCTCTTCGTCGCGGCGCCGCTCGTCTTTCCTAGCCCGCTCTTCGCGCATTCCGTCGGGCGCGCGGGGCTCTCGGTCCACTCGGACGCGCCGATTCCGAGCGCCGCCGCCGCGAGCGCGCTCGAAGACGTCGAGGCGCGGCTCGCGGCGTCGCCCCTCGGTCCGCCGGACGTGTCGCTGCGCATCTACGTCGTCGAGCGCGACTGGCTGCGAAGCTGGCTGTGGATCGTTCCGCCCGCGACCGCCGGCGGCTTCGTGGCACCGCCCGCCACGCGCGACCACACGTTCTTCTCGGGCGCGGACTTCGAAGCGGACTCGCTCGTCTCGCCCTCCGGCTACCGGACGACCCCGCCGCGTGGACTCGCCTACTACGGTGCGCACGAGCTCACCCACGTGATGACGATCCGCCGGGTCGGTGCGCTCGGGTTCCATCTTCGGCCGGCGTGGGTGGTCGAGGGCCTCGCCGACTACGTGGCGATGCCGCGGGAGCCGGCGCACGCGCTCTTCGAGAAGATCGGACGTTGGGACGCGGATCTCACGATGATGCAGACCCAGGGCGTCTACGCGCCCTATCGGCTCGTCGTCGCGTGGTTCCTGGAACACGAGGGCTGGACGATCGAGCAGCTGCTCGCGACCTCCCTCGACTTCGAAGCCGCGCGTGCGATCGCGTACGACGGGCTCAGTCGTCCAGGTCCCGCCTGACGCAGCCGTCGAGTTCGAGGACGAAATCCGCGCCGAGGGCCGTCGCCGGCGTGTGATAGCCGGGTGCGGCATCGCCGCGCGCCACGCGTTCGAGGGCGGCGAGGGCCGCAGTGGCCGTGAGTGCGTAGGGGCTCGGGGTTTCGAGCATCGACCGCGCGCGCGACCCGTCGGCGCCAGTCACCTCCGCGAGGGCGACGGTGCGCGTGCCGTCACGCTCTTCGGCGGTCGGTCCTTCGGGCGCGCCCTCGACCCGGCGCTTCAGGAAGCTCTGGACGCCGCGGAGACGGAGGAGTGGCGCGAACACCCGCGCTAGTTGCAGGGCGCGGGGAAGCGGACCGCTCGCGACCAGATAGGTCTCGATGTTGGGCGCGCCGGTCGAGTGGAAGGCCGTCGCGACGTCGCCGAGGGGCATGCCGATCGCGCGCACCGGCCCGGCACCGAAATCGAAGTCGCGCGTGAGGCTCGCCATCGGGCGGTACGTGATCACGCCGTCGCGGCGGATGGCGAGGCCGCGGCCGACGAACTCGATCGAGGTCTTCGCGGTACCGCGGGACACGCCGGCGCCCATGCCAGCGATCGCGATGTGCACGCGCTCGGGTTCGTTCACGCGCGATGCCGTATGCGCCGCGAGGCAGTCGGTCGGGACGACGTCGAAGCCGACCCCCGGGAGCAGGACGACGCCCGCGGCCCGTGCTTCCTCGTCGCGCCGCGCGAGGGCTTCGAACACGTCGAGCTCGCCCGTCACATCGAGGTAGTGCGTGCCGGTCGCGAGGCACGCGTCGACCATCGGCTCCGAGGTCGCGGAGAAGGGGCCCGCGATGTGCAGCACCGCGGCGATGTCCTCGAGGGTGGCGCGGAGACGCGGCGCGTCGTGGAGCGCGACGGCCCGGGTCTCGAACCCGTGCTGCTCTCCGAGCGCCTTCACCTTTTCGGCGTCGCGCCCCGCGAGCACGACGCCGAGGCCACGGGCGGCGGCTTCGGCGGCGACGAGCTTGCCCGTGTAGCCGGTCGCGCCGTAGACGAGAAGGCGAGGCGGGTTGGTCATGTCGGTTCTCCTGCGCTCCGCGGCGCGTGACTGCGAAGATAGCGGGGGCGCTGGCCGCCCCTGCCGCGTTTTGCGAGGCTTGCGGGGCTGTCGCCGTCGACGCCGCGACCGCCCTCCCTTTCCCTACCGCAAACCCTACGCAGGAGAACGCCATGAAGGCCGCCGTGATGCGCGCGAACAACGCCCCCCTCGAGATCGAGGAGCTCACCATCGACGATCCCGGCCCCGGCGAGGTCCTCGTGAAGACCGCTGCGAGCGGTATCTGCCATAGCGATCTCCACGTGATCGAAGGCGGCCTGCCGCTTCCGCCTCCGTGCGTGCTTGGCCACGAGCCGGCGGGCATCGTCGAGAAGGTCGGCCCCGGCGTGACGAGCGTCGCGGAAGGCGATCACGTGATCGCGTGCCTGTCGCGCTACTGCGGCACCTGCAACTTCTGCACGGGCGGCCGCCCCTATCTATGTACGGCGGGATTCACGGGTCGGCCGGGCAGCAACTCGAAGCCCGCGCTGACTGACGCGAACGGCGAGCCCGTCATGCAGTTCACGAGCCTCTCGTCCTTCGCGGAGCAGATGCTCACGACCGAGATGAGCGTGGTGAAGATCCGCGACGACATGCCGCTCGACCGCGCGAGTTTGATCGGCTGCGGCGTGACCACCGGAATCGGTGCCGCGCTCCACACCGTCGACATCCGCGCCGGCGACTCCGTCGTCGTGATCGGTTGCGGCGGCGTCGGGCTCTCGGCGATCCAGGGCGCGCGCATCACCGGCGCCGGGAAGATCATCGCCGTCGACGCCCAGCCCTGGAAGTTCGATCTCGCCCGCGACTGCGGCGCGACGGACTGCGTCGACGCGAGCGAAGGCAACGCCGTCGAGGCCGTGATGGACCTGACCGGCGGCGGCGCCAACTACGTCTTCGAGTGCATCGGCCTCAAGCCCACCATCGAGCAGGGCGTGCAGATGACCGGTCGCGGCGGCACCACCGTCCTGGTCGGCGTCCTCCCGGTCGGGCAGACCGTCGAGATCGCGGCGGCGGACCTCACGCTCCAGGAGAAGAAGGTCACGGGCTCGCTGATGGGCTCGAACCGCTTCCAGTTCGACATGCCGCGTTATGTCGACTTCTACCTGGACGGCCGACTCCGCCTCGACGAGATGATCTCCTCGCGCATTCCGCTCGAAGAGATCAACAACGCCTTCGACGCGATGCGAAAGGGCGAAGCGGCGCGCCAGGTCATCATGTTCGACTAGAGGCGACGCGCTCCACACGCTCGACGCTCACGTTGGCGAGCGGCAGGCGGATCGTGACGTCGGTGCCGACTTCCGGGCGCGACTCGACCGAGAGCGAGCCGCCGTGGTCTTCGATGATGCCGTGGGCGACGCTCAGGCCGAGCCCCGTTCCGCCGCGCCGCAGACGCGTGGTGTAGAACGGGTCGAAGACGCGCGCGGCTTCCTCCCGGGTCATGCCGCGGCCGTCGTCTGCGATGCGCAGGATCGCGTCGTCGCCGTCGCTCGCGAGACGAATGGACACGCGGACCGACTCGCCGTCCGAGGTGCCTGCCTCGCACGCGTTGTGAAGTACGTTCAGGATCGCTTGCTCGAGCTCGATGGCGCTGGCCCGGATCGGGGTGGCTTCCAGCTCGATCTCGGGGGCGAGGACGGCCCGGTCGGCGACGGGGCTCCGTCGGACGAGGTCGCAGGCGCTACGAACGATGCGTGTGAGGTCTTCATCCTGTTTCGGGATCGATTCGTTTCGCGCGAACTGCAGCATGCTCGCGACGATCCGGCCGCATCGCTCCGCCTGCTCGACGCAGTTCGCGAGGGCGTGTCGAAGGATGCCGACTTCGTCGTCGTTGTCGTTGTCGTTGTCGTTGTCGTTGTCGGAGTCGCGCGTCGTGCCCTCGTTGGCGAGCGCGTACTCCGCGGCGAGGCGGATCGAGCCGATCGGGTTATTGATCTGATGCGCGATGCCGGCGGCCATCGTGCCCATCGCGGCGAGGCGCTGGGACTCCTGGAGCTCGCGGAGCGACGATTCGAGCTCGCTTGAGCGCGTGTCGACGAGCGCAAGCAGGTCCTTCTGCGCGCGCTCGCGATCCGACTCGCGTCGCGCGCGTTCGGTCACGTCGCGACCCGTCACGACGACGTGCAGTGATCCATCGCCACTTCGGAAGGGTCGGAGGTTGTATTCGAGGGTCACGGGTCGCCCCGTCGCGTCCTCGACGAGGCCGATGTGTTGCGTCGCGCCGGAGTTCGCGGCGGTCCCGTCCTTGCCCGCGAGCGTGAGGTGGGTCTCGAGATCGAGGCCGATCGCCTTCGCCTCCATGCCGACCAGGCTCGTCGGATCGATCCCGAGGATCGTTCGCCAGGCCGGATTCGCGTAGACCATGCGACCCTCGGCATCGAACTCCGCGATCAGATCGCTCGCCTGCTCGACGAGGTCGTCGTAGCGCGCGGCGAGCTCGGCCTGCGCACGCTCCGAACGGCGGGCGTCCTTCGAGAGCGTGGCGAGCCGCTCGCTCACGAGTGAGACGAAGGCTCCCGTGTTGAGGCTGCAGATGAGAATGCCGACCAGGAACCACGCGACGCGCAGGGGCAGCGTCGGTTCACCCGAGATTCGCACGATCGAATACATCCACGTCACCGCCGGCACGACCACGAACGCCGCCGCGAGCGTCCGGTTCCACGGCCCGACGACCCCTGAGCTCGGCCGCAGGAAGACCCACCACGAAGCGATCACCGCGGTCGTAGTCGCGATCCCGCCGATCGTCTGACTGACCTGCGGACCGAAGAGGAAGAAGGCAGCGGTTCGCGAGGCGATGAACGCGACGGTCACGCCGACGAGGGCCCCGATCCTATCGTGATAGGTGCGGGTGAAGATCGACGCGCCGCGGAAGAGCAGCGCCGCAAACGCGGTGAACAGGGTGACCGCGACTGGCACGAAGAGCGTGACGCCCCGATCGACGGGGATCATCGCGAGGCCCCCGGCGTAGAGGCAGAGCCACGCCGCCGACCAGGCCGGCCCGCCGTGGTTCGCGCCGAGTAGGATCATCGACGCAGAGAGCGCCACAAGGAAGATCGCGGCTGCAACGAAGAGCCCGAGCTCGCTCATCGAGACCTCGTGACCGGAGGGGCGGACCGGGAACCTGGATAGGCTAGCCCGTCGGGAGTCCCCCCAGCTCTGCTGGGGAGGCCTTCAAAGTTTGACGGTTCCGGAATTCGAGGAAACCCCGTCCCGTGATTTGCTCGGCGTCACACAGGAGGGAGCCTCTCGTCGAAGAA
>Ga0209992_10000118_pt1 | contig 113039 bp, 114 predicted proteins | sample 2SBtaG_2_FD_182564 | JGI IMG/M metagenome (GOLD analysis project Ga0209992, IMG submission 182564) | Deep subsurface microbial communities from Kolumbo volcano to uncover new lineages of life (NeLLi) - 2SBTROV12_ACTIVE470 metaG (SPAdes)... | ecosystem: Environmental > Aquatic > Marine >... | reverse complement strand
ACCCGACAACGATGTGCGTAGATGCCGAGTTCATGCAACGCGTTGTCGACTTTGCGCGCGAGCGAGACGTCTTGCTGGTTCACGACTTTGCTTATGCCGACCTCGGGTTCGACGGTTACTCTCCGCCCTCGATTTTGCAGGCCGATGGGGCCAAAGAAGTCGCGGTCGAGCTTTACTCGATGACAAAGTCGTTCTCAATGGCCGGTTGGAGAGTGGCGTTCATGGCTGGGAACCCCGAGGTCGTGAGTGCTCTCGCCAAGCTCAAGTCGTACCTCGACTACGGCAGTTTCCAGCCGGTGCAGATTGCCGCAACGGTCACGATGAACGAGGCCGCCGACTACCCGACCGAGGCCTGCGGGATCTATGAGCGCCGGCGCAACTCGCTCTGTGATGGCCTGGCCCGAATCGGCTGGAATATCGAGCCGCCCAAAGGCACGATGTTCGTGTGGGCACCGATTCCGCCGGAGTACTCCGAGATGGGTTCCGTCGAATTTGCATCAATGATTGTCAAAGATGCCAACGTGGCGCTTTCGCCCGGCGTTGGTTTCGGCCCGGGCGGAGAAGGTCACGTCCGGTTTGCGTTGATCGAGAACGAACAACGCATCAACCAGGCCGTGCGCAATCTTCGCGGCACGCTGGACCGTCTGGGATAGCTAGCCGTCGAGATCCCAATCGCGGCTGCGCTGCACTGCTCGCTGCCAACGTTTGTAGTCGCGATCGGCGTCCGAGCGGTCGGCGTCCGGTTCGAACCGGCGGTCGGCCGCCCAGTTCTTGGCGACTTCAGATGGTGATGACCACACCCCTTCGGCGATTCCCGCGAGATAAGCCGATCCGAGGGCGGTGGTTTCTGCTACCGATGATCGAATGACAGCGACGTCGAGTTGATCGGCTTGGATCTGCAGCAACAGGTCCATCACCGACGCACCGCCGTCGACTCGCAGATCACGAATTCCGGTGCCGCTGGCGACCGACATCGCGTCGACGACATCGCGAGTCTGGTAGGCCATGGATTCGACCGTGGCTCGGGCGATCTCGGCTCGGCCGGTACCGCGGGTAAGGCCAACAATGGTGCCGCGAGCGCGGGGATCCCAGTAGGGAGATCCCAGCCCAGCCAGGGCGGGAACGAACACTACTCCGCCACTGTTGGGGGTGGAGGCGGCGAGGGGCCCAATCTCGGCGGCGTTGCTGATGATGCCCAACCCGTCACGCAACCATTGGATCGCCGCCCCGGTGACAAAGATTGCGCCCTCGTAGGCGTAGGTGGTCGCCCACTCTCCATCTTGATCGAGTGTCCAGGCGATCGTCGTCAGCAGACCGTCGACCGGCTCGGGGCAGGTCGAGCCAACATTCATCAGCACGAACGAGCCGGTTCCGTAAGTGTTCTTGGCCTGGCCCGGCTCGAAGCACGCCTGGCCAAACAGGGCGGCCTGCTGATCCCCGGCGATGCCACTGATAGGTATCCCGGCCGGCACTGGTAAACCGTCGCGGGTTTCGCCGAATCGCCCCGACGACGGTCGCACCTCGGGCAAAATGTTGGTTGGAACATCGAGAAGCGAGCACATTTCGTCGCTCCACTCGAGTTGACCGATGTCGTAGAGCATGGTCCGGCTGGCATTGGTGGTGTCGGTAACGTGAGCGCCGCCGGTGAGGTTCCATACGAGCCACGAGTCGATCGTGCCGAAGGCCAGATTGTGGCCATAAGCGACGCCGCCTTCGTTTAGAAGCCACTCGACCTTGGTGCCTGAAAAGTACGGGTCGAGCACCAAACCGGTGGACTGGCGTACCGCGTCCAGGTGGCCGTCGGCGGCTAGCTGTTCGCATCGCGAAGCGGTGCGTCGGTCCTGCCAGACGATGGCTCGGTGGCGGGGTTGCCCGGTCCGTTTGTCCCAAAGCACGACGGTTTCGCGTTGGTCGGTGATTCCGATCGCGGCGATTGGTTCGGGGACCTTGGTGGTGAGTTCAGCCAAGGTCGCAACTACCGCGTCCCAGATCTCGATCGGGTCGTGTTCGACCCACCCGGGCTTTGGGAAATGCTGCGAAAACTCCCGGTAGGCGTGACCGCGAGGCGCGCCGTCTTCGCCCACCGCAAACGAACGAACGCCTGTAGTTCCGGCATCTATCGAGATCACGATTCCCATGCCTGGCGACGATAGTGGTTGCTGAGTCCCAGCGGCTCGCTAGGGTCAGGAACTCCTGACCCGGGGGGATTGCACATGAGAATCGGAGTCCTCACCGGAGGTGGAGATTGCCCAGGTCTCAACGCGGTGATCCGCGGGGTTGTCCGCAAAGCCGAGCGCGATCTTGGACACGACGTCGTCGGAATTCTCGACGGGTGGAGCGGACTGCTCGACAATCGGGTAACGCCGCTGTCGGTCGAGATCTGTCGAGGCATTTTGCCGCGAGGCGGCACGATCCTAGGAACGAGTCGCTATCAGCCTTTCATGTATCCCGACGGAATGGACCGTGTCCGTGCGTCGATCGAAGCCAACCGCATCGACGCGCTCATCGCGATAGGCGGCGAAGGAACCCTGTCGGCGGCCAACCGTGTTTACGAAGCCGGAATTTCGCTGGTTGGCGTGCCCAAAACCATCGACAACGATATTGCCGGAACGGAGCGCACGTTTGGTTTCGACACTGCCGTTCAGATCGCGACCGAAGCAATAGATCGTCTCCACACGACCGCAGAGTCCCACGACCGGATCATGGTGGTAGAGGTCATGGGCCGAAATGTTGGACACATCGCCACGTGGGCCGGACTGGCCGGCGGCGCGACACTCACTTTGGTGCCAGAAGAACCATTCGACATCCAGGAAGTGTGCAACGCCCTCACCCGGCGGCACCGCCGCGGTCGTTACGCATCGATCGTCGTGGTCGCCGAAGGCGCTACGCCCAAAGAGGGCACAATCGAACTGGTGGCCGCCGAAGTCGATCAGTACGGTCACCGGCGGCTGGGCGGAATCGGCGGCGTGGTCGCGGCCGAAATCGAGGCCCGGACGGGCTACGAAACACGGGTCACCGTCCTGGGCCATGTTCAACGGGGAGGCACGCCCACCTCGTTTGACCGGGTGCTGTCGACATGGTTTGGCGTTGCGGCAACCGAAGCGGTAGACGATGGCGACTTCGGCACGATGATGGCCTATCGAAAGAGCCAAGTCGTACGGGCACCCTTGGCCGAATGCGTCGCCGATCTCAAGTACACGAGTCCCGAGCTCCTACGCACCGCCCGGACCTTTTTTGCTTGACCCGACCAGGTCAATGTTTACGGCGCGGCTGTCGTGGTCGCAGCCGACGCCGAAGATGTGGTCGTCGCGACCGTCGTTGACGGGGTGGTTGTCGTCGGCGGCACGTAGTCGGGGTCGTAGTTCTCGAAGTCGGAGCGGTTGACGACATCTTTGGTGTCGCCGGAGATGGTTGGTAGAAACACCGCCTCGCCGTTGATTCGTATTCGCACGGCGAGGATGTCCGGAAATCCGGTGGCGGTATAGACCAACTGGGCCGCAGCGTCGGCCAGCACCTGCGCCTCGGTCTCGACAGGATTGCCGTCGTCATCGAGCACGACCATGTCGACGATGGCGACGTTGTTGTCGTTGACGATCGCTTCGATGAGGTCGAACTCACGAAGCGGGTTGCTCCAGCCCAAATCCTTTTCTTCTTCGGAGCGGATTTCTTGGCCAAAAAGCAACCCAATCCGGTCCTGGAACGGAGCGGCGGGGTCGACCTCTCTATCCACACCTCGAACGACGTTACGTTCGGCCTCCGCGGCAACGAGGTAGATCATCACCGTGACGCTCCGCGGCGTGGCGTCGAGAGTGGTGGTGACCTCGAGGTCGCTTCGAAGCACGTCGGGCAACTGATCGGATTCGATGGGCACCGCCGCCTCGTCGGTCGGAAGCGAACAGGCCGCAATCGCCAGTGACATCGAAATGGCGACCGAAAGAAATCGTCTCACGCCAAGTCTCCTGCGAGATCATCATCGAAGTCGCCGATGGGAATCCGCACGACGAAGCGGGCACCGGGTTTCGCATCTTGGCGATCCTCGACCCAGATTGTTCCGCCATGAAGACCCACGTGTTCGGCAACCAGTGACAATCCGAGTCCCGATCCAGTTCCCTGTCCGCGTTTGCCGCCGGCACTTCCCCTGGAAAATCGGTCGAAGATAACTGCCCGTTCGGCCTCGAACACGCCGGGCCCGTCGTCTTGCACGGCGATTATCGCAAAGTCGTCTCGTCGATCGACTGACACCTCGATACCACCCGATCCGTATTTGGCGGCATTATCGATCAGATTGCTGAGGACCTGCGCCAAGCGCCGCTTGTCGGCCACCATTACCAAATAGTCGTGCCCGCTCGCATCGAGACGAATCGGCTGGTGGGGGCTGTGGAAAACACTTTGACGAGCGAGCTCGACCAGGTCGAGCGGCTCGGCGTGAAGCGACGCTGATCCGACGTCGTAGCGACTTATCTCGAGCAGGTCTTCGACCAGTTGGGTGAACCGGCTGATGTCGTCAGTCAGAAGGTCGAGCGCGGTCTGGTTTCTGGGCGACAACGATTCTCGGCTGTTGTTGAGAACCTCTACTGATGCGTTGAGGGTCATCAACGGGGACCGCAACTCGTGACTGACCTCGGACGCGAAGCGAGCATCTCGTTCGATGCGGTCTTCGAGCGAGCGAGCCATGCCGTTGAAAGACGCGGTCAACGAGGCTAGGTCGGCATCGGCGGGTGGTTCGAGGCGAGTGTCGAGTTCGCCGGCCGCCAACGACTCTGCCGCGGCTCGCACGTTGGCCAGTGGCGTGAGCGCTCGGCGGCTAGCCCAAGATCCGAGGGCCGCGGACAGCAACGTGCTGGCGGCGGCCACGCCCATGACGATGATCGCCAAGGCATCGAGGGTCTGCTCAACATCGTCGATGAGCGCCGCTTCGTAATACGAAGCATCGACGTGAGGGATCGGGATCCCGGTAAGAATTGCTGGTTTGTCGTTGAGGCGCACACGCATGGAGGCCGCGTGACCGTTCTGGACTTCGGCCAGCAGCGATGGCGGAACCCCGTCGGCGTTGAACAACTGAGGATTGGAGGCCGACCAATCGGGTCCGAGGTGCAGAAGTGGAAACCCTCGGTCCGAGATCGTGAGTGAAGAGAAGATGTTGGTGACGTCCTCGATCTCGGCATCTGAAGACAGCCGGCCTTGTACTCGTTCGGCGTTGCGAACCGCCACCGCGAACGCTCTATCGTCGCGATCATCGACCAAGTTCTGACGCGTCAATGTAAGCGTGGCCAGGGCAATGCTCAACGACAGGAGCAGCCCGCCCAGGGCGTACAGCATCATGATGCGGGCTCGGAGCCCGAGTCGTGACCAGATTCGCATCAGAGGAGGGCTGGCGCTACGCCTGAAGCTTGTAGCCGAGGCCCCGAACCGTGACTACGTGGCGGGGATTTGCGGCATCGGGCTCGACCTTGGTGCGCAGGCGCCGCACGTGAACGTCGACGAGTCGGCCGTCGCCGAAGTATCCATAACCCCAAACCCGTTCGAGCAGGACCTCGCGGCTGAGCACCTTTCCGGGATTGGTGCCTAGCTCGACGAGTAACCGGAACTCGGTCTTGGTCAGGTGCACCTCTTCTCCGGCGAGGCGAACAACACCTTCTTCGGGGATGATCTCGAGGTCGCCGAAAACCATCTGAGGCGCACCGGGTTCGCTGGTGCGTGCTCGACGCAAAAGGGCACGAATGCGAGCCGAGAGCTCTTTGGGTGCGAAGGGCTTGGTGAGATAGTCGTCGGCACCAGCCTCGAGACCGGCGACAACGTCGTGCGTGTCGGCCCGCGCCGTCACCATGACGATGGGTACGTCGCTGGCTCGACGTATCGAACGGCAGACATCGAAGCCGTCGATGCCCGGCAACATTATGTCGATTAGTACGACGTCGGCCGCCTCGCGGGTAAAAGCGTTGAGAGCGTCTTCACCGCTGCTGGCTTCTTCGACGGTCCAGCCTTCGTCCTCGAGAGCAAGACGCACCGCAGTCCTGATGCGTTCGTCGTCTTCAACCGTGAGGATCCGCGTTCCCATCGTGGTGATGCTGCCAGATCTGGCGCCCACGCGCCGCGCGCGGGCCAAAATTAGTTAGACGCTGCGAGACGATGTGGTCGCAAGGAGATTGGCGAACTCCTCGGCCAAGGCCGGAGCGGCGGCTACATAGGGGCCGCCGGAGTCGAGTTGGTTGTTGGTTACCGCCCCGGCTTCTCGTGCTATCAGCCCCCCGGCGGCAACGTCCCAGTCGTTTACCCCGCGTTCGAAGTAGGCATCGACTCGACCGGACGCAACGCTGCAAACGTCGAGGGCCGCACCACCGAAGCGGCGGATATCGGCGATGGACGGCAGGAGCCTTTCGAGTACGGCGGCCTGCTCGGCTCGTCGCTGCGGGTCGTAGGAAAATCCGGTCGATACCACCGCACGGGAAATTTCGGACGCGTTGGCGGCCGAGATTGATTCGCCGTTGCACTGCGCTCCACCTGCGAGCACGGCCGTAAAACGTTCGGTACGGACGGGGTCGTGAACCACAGCTACAGCGTCGGTGCCGTGGATTCGAGCCGCGATCGAAACAGAGAAGCCAGGCAAATTGCGGATGAAGTTGGTGGTGCCATCGATGGGGTCGATGACCCAAACCACGCCCGACTTTGATTCCTTGGCCGCTCCTTCTTCGCCCACGAGCCCGTCGCCGGGACGTTCGGCGAGAATCAGTTCGACGATGGTTTGTTCGACCCAACGATCCATGGCCGTGACCATGTCGGTGGCGCTTGATTTCGTGTCGGTTTCGAGCCGGTCACGAACACCGGGCGCGGTGAGGGCCGGTAGCACGGCGTCGACGGCTCGTTCGGCCAACTCGAGAAGGACCGAGCGGTCGGCGCTCATTGGTCGTGAACGGCTCGTTGTGCTTCCTGAGCGGCCCATTCGCTGCGGGCTCTCAAGGTCAACACCGCGACGATCGCTACCCCGACCGCGGCCAGCGCCGCGCTCGCCACGCCGACAATTCCGGCGGTGGTCGTACAGCCGTCGTTACATTGCAGTTCGGTCACCGCAAAACCAATTAGCCCGCCACAGAGACCCGCCACCGATATCGCCAGTAGAGCGAGGATTCGGTCGAGCAACGGGGGAGCGGCGGTCTGGGGGCCGGTTGGGGGTAGCTGGGCGGACATCTCGGCAGCCTACCGAGAGTCGGGTCGCTGATCCGGCCTACGACGCGGCATAGAGTGCAGCCTTCGTGCGCACGCTGGTTGTACTTCCGACGTTTAACGAGGTGGCCAACATCGAAGAGGTGTTGGAGCGGCTGTTCGACGCGTGCCCCGACATTTCGGTTCTGGTGGTGGATGATTCGAGTCCCGACGGCACCGCCGATGCGGCCGAGGCGGTCGCCGCCCGACTGGGTGAACTCGAAGTGCTTAGGCGTCCGTCCAAGTCTGGTTTGGGGTCGGCTTATCGCGAAGGTTTTCGTCGGGGGCTTGCCGGTGGTTTTGATGTGATGGTCGAAATGGACTCCGACCTTTCTCACGACCCCGCGGCGTTGCCGGCTTTGCTCGAAGCGGTAGACACGGGTGCCGATTTGGCGATCGGCAGCCGCTACGTTCCGGGTGGATCGATTCCGGATTGGTCCTGGCATCGGCGAGCGTTGTCTCGATGGGGGAACCGGTACGCGGCGGGGGTTCTCGATATCGATATTGCCGACGCCACGAGCGGATTTCGGGCCTACCGCGCCAGTGCGTTGGCTCAGATCGATTTTCACACGGTGCAAGCCGATGGTTACGGGTTCCAGATTGAGATGGCTTACCGAGTGGTGGCGGCCGGCGGCGAGGTTCGAGAAGTAGCCATTTCGTTCACCGATCGCATCCGCGGCGAGTCGAAGATGTCGAGCCGGATCGTGGTCGAAGCATTGGTTCTGGTTACGTGGTGGGGAATCCGTGATCGACTGCTCAGAGTCCGTCGCTAAATGCCGATGTTCACATCATGGTCACCGAAACCGGCACGATGGTGCCGCCCCGACGCCTCGGCGCGCTCCTCCGTAATGCCCGTGTTGCCGCGGGCTTGGAGCTCGAACAACTGGCGTCCAGAACCGATCTGACAACGGTCGATCTTGACGACCTGGAGCATGGTCGCCGACTGGTTGACGATGCATTGCTCGAGTCGCTGATCGAACTCTACGGCGTGCAAGGCGTGGGACTGCTGCCGGCTAGATCGCAGCTCGTCATTGATCTCGACGAGGGCCGCATAGCTGTTGATCAGGCCGAACTCGAGGTTGGAGAGCTAACGGGGCCTGATGCGGTGCTGGCTCGCTACTTGGCGCTCGTGTATCAGCTGCGCGAACTGAGGGTCGGCACCCCGATTCATCTCCGTGACGTCGACCTCAAGGTTCTCGGGACGGCTCTTGAATTGGCTGCCGACGATGTCGAGTTGCGGCTGCGTCGACTTATGGCCGACGAGGACACGATCGCCCACGATCAAAAGCGAATTCGCCGGCGGATGTTGATACCTCTCGTAGGGGTCGTTGTTGCGGCCTGTTCGTCGGGTGTCATATTGCTCGTTGCCGAAAGCAACGAGGTCGAGAGCCCTGACCCAGCCCCGGCCGAAACAGCCGCCGAGCTAGCTGAGACATCCGGGGGCGAGATAGCGACGCCGACGGTCGCCACGGCGGTTGTCGAAACCGATCTGGGCAATGGTGCAGCTGTTGCCGAAGCGCCCGTCATAGCGACCGAACTTGGTACCGCTGCAGTGGTCGTCAACCCAGAGGGCTGACCACTCGGGCTTGCAGCTGGCATGCTGGCAGGGTGCGTGAATGGAAAGTCGCCGGAGGGCTCTTGGCCGACGAGCGCGGTTTGTTGCTCGTAGCCAACCGTCGGCGAAACGGCACAATCGACTGGACCACCCCGGGCGGCGTGGTTGATCCGGGGGAGACCTCCCTCGAGGCGCTGTCTCGCGAGGTAAGCGAAGAGACGGGCCTGCGAGTGACGCGTTGGGGTTCGCTTTGTTGGACTGTCGACGTCACCTTCGTGGACTTGGAGATGCACATGTCGGTCGAGGTCCACCGCGCCACCAGCTTCGAAGGGGATTTTGTCTTCGAAGACCCTGATGGCATCGTCGGGGCGGCTGAGTTCCTCCAGGGAAGTGACGTCGTAGCGCGATTGAGCGCCAGCCCCCGATGGGTGAGCGAGCCTTTGGCGGAATGGATCGAGCAGGAATGGTCGCTGGTTCAACACTTCGAATACCGAGCCCTCGGAGCGGCCGGCTCGCTGCGAGCCGAACGACTCCCTGCCCGATCTTGACCAGCCTCGTCGAAGCGCTGAAGGGAAAGCCGCCCGATGGCACCCTCGGCTTTTTGCACGTCGACATGGATGCGTTTTTTGTGTCGTGCGAGCTGTTGCGACATCCCGAACTTGTCTCGCAACCCGTGGTCGTGGGCGGGACCGGAGATCGGGGGGTAGTGGCGGCGGCGTCATACGTCGCTCGGTCCTACGGCATCCATTCGGCCATGCCGTCCAGTCGCGCTCGTCGACTTTGCCCTCATGCGGTCTTCTTGCCCGGCGATCACGCCTACTACGCCGAGATCAGCTCGCGGATCATGGCGCTGTTCCTCGATGTCACCCCCCTGGTCGAGCCGTTGTCGCTGGATGAAGCCTTTCTTGATATTCGAGGAGCGCTGCACGGTCTGGATCGAGCTCCCGGAATCGCTTCTGCGCTGCGCAAGCAGGTACTGCAAAGCGAGGGTCTCACCTGTTCGGTGGGGGTCGCCACCAACAAGTTCCTTTCGAAGTTGGCAACCGAACGGGCCAAACCGCGCGCCGGTGCAGACGGTCCGGTCTTCGGCTCCGGGGTACACGTTGTGGCGGCGGGCCAAGAGCTTGAATTTCTCCGCCCTCACCCGATCAGAGCGTTGTGGGGAGTCGGGCCCTCGACCGCTTCGAAGTTGGGCCAAATGGGGATTGAGACGGTCGGCGACCTAGCGGCCCAGCCGGTCGGTCGCATCAAGGCCGCCCTCGGCACGGCAAGTGGCTCGCACCTGCACAAACTGGCCAACGCCGTAGACCACCGGCCGGTGCTGGTTGATCAGAGCGCCAAGTCGATCGGACACGAAGAAACGTTTCCGCGCGACCTTGTCGACCGTGATGTCTTAGGACGCGAACTTGTGAGAATGTCCGATGCGGTCGGCTCGCGACTACGTGAAGCAGGAGTAGCGGGCCGAACAGTGACCTTGAAAGTTCGTTTCGCCGACTTTTCAACCATCACCAGATCCTCGACATTGCCCGAACCAATCGACGGCGCTCACGCAATTCGGCAGGTAGCTGACGCGCTTCTGGCCAAGGTCGACGTTGGAGACGGAGTGCGTCTGCTCGGAGTGGCCGTCAGTCAGCTCGGTCACCCAGTCGCCCAACAGTTGAGCCTCGATGACGCGATCGGGCCGTCTTGGGCCGACGCTGATGACGTCATCGACGAGATCCGCCAACGATTCGGAGGCGACTCGATTGGCCCGGCGACCTTGGCTCGACCGGGTCAGGGACTTGATCGTCTGGAGCGAGGACAAAAGCAGTGGGGACCGAACGAGCTTGGTTGATTGGCTCGCCGCGTTGTTGAGTGGTTCGCGCTGTGCGAGACTGGAGGGGCAGCGATTAAAGGAGTACACGGGTGCCTCTGTCCGAGGACGAGCAGCGGATTCTCAGCGAAATCGAGAACCACCTGTACGAGTCCGACCCCGCGCTTGTGCGCGAAGTGTCGCAGACAACCATCTACACCCACGCGTTCCGGAACCTCAAGTGGGCCACCTTGTCGTTTATCGCCGGCGCGGCCATGATGATCACCCTTATCTCGGTCGACGTGCTCCTGGCTTTTGCCGGCGTCGTCGTGATGCTGGTCAGCCTGCTTTGGTTCTTCGACAACGCCCAGAAGTTGGGCCGAGCCGGACTCGAACAAATGACTGCCGGCATGCGCGGCGGAGGGCTGAAGGACGTGATGGGCGGCGCTGGTGCCAAGATGCGCGATCGCTTCAATCGGCCCGAAGAAGACTAGGTCCCGGCCAGCCGAGCGGATCACCCCGACATAGATCTGAGCTATACAGGCCGAAGTCGACGGGGGTCCATCGAGGCAAGAACGAGACGACGACGCGGTACTTGGGCCCGACATGTAGTCACGATGTCTTCAGCCGCGGCTACCGCGCCGGCGGCGATATTGGGCGCGTCAGAAGTCTGGGCGTAGCGCAGAATCGTGAGTGCGGACGCCAACTCGCGGGTAGGCCCCAAATGCAGCTCGGACAGCGCCGCTCGGCGAGAAAATTCGAGGGCGGTTTCCGATGCGACAGGTGCGACGCCGACCATAGCCATTGCTTCGGCCGCATCGTCCCATGCAATCTCGCTTCGGCCGTAGGGGTCGTCGACGACGCGTGCTAGCCGGCGTCGGGTCAGCCCGAATTTGGCGAGAGGGATGGCGCCCAAGGCGAGGGCCAGTCCAGATGTTGCCGCGAGGCCGCGGAGCAGATTCCTGGAGCTGAGTCCACCTGAGCGACCGGTACCGCCGGAGGCGGCGAGAGTGGTGGTGACACTTTCGGGTTCGATGAACGCGCCGCCACCGGTGGGCCTTGGCGCGGCAAGTGTGTTGGGGACAGTGTCTGGCGCGGCGGAATCGGAGCGATTTGCCTGGTCATTGAAGTTCAGTTGGGCCGGGGCGAGGCCGGTGATGTCGCTGTTATTGGCAGGAGCGCGACCCGGCGTTGGATCGAACACGACCCATCCCACTCCGGCGAAGTAGAGCTCGGGCCAGGTATGAGCGTGCTCGCCTCGTACCACAAACTCTTTGCGGCTCTCGTTCCAGTCGCCCCAGGTGAACCCGACCGCCACACGCGCCGGGATGCCGAGAGAACGAGCCATACCGGCAAAAGCGACCGCGAATTGTTCGCAGTAACCCCGTTTCACCGTGAAGAGGAAGTCCTCGATGCTGTTGACGTCGTGGCGCAGGGCCACGTCGAGGTCGTAGGTGAAGTTGGACCCACTCAGGAAGTACTGCTGAAGTGATAGCGCTCGCTGGTAATCGGAGGTCGCGCCGGCGGTGATTTCTTCGGCCAGTTGGGTAACGGCCCCCGACCAGCAGCCGTCGGAGCGGGCTTGATCGCTCGAACAGGTTGGAGGTAGAGCGGTGAGCGGTTCGACGAACTCGGGGTCGAGACCGTCTGCGGCATTGGCGGGGAGATCGCCCGGCGAGAAGTTCGGTACCGCCGATTCGATCATGTAGGTGAAGCCGCGAGCCGCCGCTGCTTCGGACTCGCGCTGCACCACTAGGGCACCCGTTGCCACCTCGTATTCGAGAGCCACGTTCTGCGAACTTATTACGTTGTTCACCTCGTAGGCCGCCGGTAGATAGATGCCCCCGAGGCTGCGAGTGGTGATCTCTTGGCGCACGAGCCGTCGGGGAATGCTGGGGTCGACGTCGCTGCCGACCGGACCACGAATGTCGTCGAAGTTGCTTGATCGGCTCCAGACTTGGCCGTTGAACTCGGTGAGAGCCATGAGTCGCCAGTAGCTGCGGTCGGTGTCGGGATTGTCGACTTTGACGGAGAACATCTCGAATCGAGACTGATCAACAAGCGAGGCGTGAATGTCGACCAAAGGGCTGACGACGCTTCTGGTTTGGGGGCCGTTGTCCCACGTCGAGGGGTCGAGGAGAACGTCGCCCGCATCGGGGAAGGCCGGACCGGCGTAGACCCCGAACGCGACCGACAAGGCGAGCGCCGCGGTTCCGACCCGCATCGTTGTCGTAAGCCCCGCCGAAGTTCCGGACGCGATCCAGACCTCTTCTCGCGCTTGGCGCTCGGCGCGCATGGTCAATATGACGACGCCTGCTGCGGTGGCAAAGAGCGTGGCGTGCAGCACCGGGGATTGACCGGCGCCGAGCAACGCGACGAACACGAAGATGGTTGCGGCGGGGGCGACGGCTTCTAACGTCGAGCGGAGCCGAAATGCTGCCCAGTCGGCAAGAGTTGCGGTCCACCACAACGCGACGGCTGCTACGACGACAAAGCCGCGCAGAGCGTCGACGGGAGCGGACTCGGCCGAGAAGGTCTGCCAGGCAACATCGAGGTCGGCTCGTAGCAAGCTGAACGTTTCGCGGGTGGGAAGAACCGAACCGGCAGTCTCGGGGAACAACACGACGTTGGCGACGATCACGAATCCCGCAGCGCTGATCAAAACCGAAATGAGGGTGCTGAACCCCGCTCGCCGAGCCACGATCGCCAAGCCGTGAGCGGCGAGAACAAACAGCAGCAGGTCGGGGAGAAACGATCGATCAGTGAAAATTCGTTCGAAACCAAATGTCACCGCGACCGTGAGCGCCACGAGCGCTAGCTCGCTCGCGAGGTCGACGACCTTGCGGTTGATCATGAGGTGGCCACCGGAACCGAACGGCCCAACCGCCATAAACCTGCGAGTTGATTGGGCCCCGTAAGGTGGATCCAATCGCCGCTGCTGGCTGCCCCCAGCTGGCTCTGCCCCCAGGCGATGGCATCGACGGTGATCACCACCGCGGCTCGTAACCGGATGGCGAACCGGCGCCGGATATCGGCATCAGAGGCAACCACGGGATCGGCGGTAACCGCGACTACCGTCCCGCTCCCGCCGGGAATTGTTGGATGGACCTGCTCGGCTCCGCCTTCGAGCAACGCGAGGAACTCAAGCAAAGGGTCGAGTTGGGATTCGCCGATCATCAGAGGCGTAGTGCGGCCATCGGTTGTCTCGACGCGGGTGGCGTCTCCTGCTTTAAGTACCGACGCGGCAACCGAGGCGGCCACTGATGTTGTGACGTCGAGGGCCGACATTTCCTGGGATGGAGATCTGGTGTCGATGACGACCGCTAGGCGACCATGGCGAGGGGGACGAAACTGGCGGACCTGTAAGTCGTCGGTGCGCGCTGACGACGCCCAATGAATCTTTCGGAGGTCGTCGCCAGGCACATATTCGCGGAGTCCGTCGAACTCTTCGTCGCTTAGCCCGAGTGATTGTCGGAGTTCTTCGCCGAGCAGCGGATCGTCGCCGGCCGGCACCCGCAACGCCGGTAGGTCTTCGATAGGAGGGTGAACAACGAGGCGCGTAGTGGTGTTCACTCGTTGGCGTCGGCGGGCTAGGCCGAGCCCGTCTACGTCGTCGATCTGAATGGGTCCGAGCTCGAGCACCCCTCGTCGGCTGGTTGGAAGGCGGTAGGCGCCGTGAACAGAACCGCCATCGCCGGCCATCGATGCGACCGATAGGTGCACGCCGCGTGTTCCCGAAACCGCATCGTGGAGACGAATGAGCGGGGACCGGCGAGGGGCGTGGTTGACGATGTCGAGGTCGACGCGTGCCGCTTCGCCGGCCGGAATTCGCGGCGGTGTCAGCTTTCGAGCCACCGCCAGTTGGCTGGGACGGAGTTGACGCAGCAGCGCGGCGATCGCGACGGCGGCGATTGCGACGGTGCCCACGACCAAAAATTCGACCGCGCCGAACAGGCGTCCGGCCACGATGAACGCCAAGCCGACGAAACCAAGACCCCAACCCGAGCGGGTCGGCACGGTCAGCCTCGCCCCGGGCGGGGTACGGGGACGCCGTCGAGAATCTCGGTTACGACGTCGATTGGCTTCACCCCGCGCATGCGGCTCTCGGGCGTGACCAACAACCGATGAGGGAGCACGAACCGAGCGAGCGACTTGATGTCGTCGGGGGTGGCGAACGCCCGTCCCTCGGCGGCCGCCTGAGCGCGACAAACCCTCTGGAGGGCAACTACCCCTCGGGGGGAAAGCCCAAGCGAAAGGGCGCTGTGTTTGCGGGTCGCATCGGCCAGATCGAGTAGGTAGCCGCGTAGGGCCGGTGCCATGTAGACGTCACGTAGCGATGACGACATTTCGCTTACCTGCGCGGCCGTCAACACTGGTCGAAGCTGGTCTGAGGGCTCCGTGCTGTCGCCATGGGTGTCGAGAATTTCGAGTTCGGCGGCGCGGCCGGGGTAGCCGATCTCGAGCCTCATCAAGAACCGGTCGAGTTGGGCCTCGGGCAGCGCGTAAGTGCCCTCGTGCTCGATTGGGTTTTGTGTCGCAATGACCATGAATGGGGAGTGGAGTTGGTGGGTGGTCCCATCGGTGGTCACCTGGCGTTCGCCCATGGCCTCGAGCAGCGCCGACTGAGTCTTGGGCGAGGCGCGGTTGATTTCGTCGGCGAGCAATATGTTGCTGAACACTGGTCCCGGTCGAAACTCAAAGACACTCGTTGACCGGTTCCAGACACTGACGCCCGTTACGTCGGTTGGCAGCAAGTCCGGAGTGAATTGGACCCGGCCGAATCGCCCATCGACGCTGTGGGCAAGCGCCTTGGCAAGGCTGGTTTTGCCGACGCCCGGAACGTCTTCGACCAAGACATGGCCGTCGGCAATAAGCGCGAGTGACAACAGGTAAATAGCTTCGCTCTTGCCGCGAATAGCTCGTCCGATGTTGTCGGTGAGGGCCTGGAAATTGTCGGCGAACCCGACGCTTGCTCCGTGAGTGGTGTCACTGGCATTTGCTGCTGAGCCCGGACCGTTGTTGCTGGGATCGAGTTGTTGATGTTCGGTTGTGGTCACAAGGCCTCCGCGCCGGTCAATCGGCGCAATGGTAGAGCGTGGAGCCGGGCTGGTGTAGTCGGCGGACCTTACGGTCGGTATCGACATCCAGGAATCGAGTGCCACCTAGTCTCAGCGTCTATGGATCTGGCATTGGCGGTCGATATTGGAGGCACCAAGTTCGAGGCGGCGGTTGTCGATTCCGGTGGCACGATTTTGCAACGCCAAAGAGTGGCTTCTACCAACGCATCGGATGCCGAAGATCTGTTTGGGCGCCTCGAACTCATTATTGCCAAGCTCGACCTCTCTGACATCGTGGTGTGCGGCGTCGGCTCCGGCGGTCCTATGCGTAATGAGGGAGCTGCGGTTTCTCCTCTCAACATCGAGGTATGGCGCGATTTCGACTTGCGGGGACGTCTTGGCGAACTGAGTGGAAAGCCGACTTTCGTCGATAACGACGCCAAGGCTCTGGCGCTTGGTGAGGCTTGGAAAGGCGCAGCAGTCGGCGAACAGAACTTCATCGCGATGGTCGTGTCGACCGGAGTCGGCGGCGGCATTGTGCTCAATGGTCGGCTTCTCGATGGTGCGGACGGAAACGCTGGTCATATCGGCCATGTTGTTGTCGAACCCGATGGCACCCAGATCGCCAACCACGTGCGCGGGGTGCTCGAGGCCGAGGCAAGCGGAACGGCCATAGCGGCGCGGACCGGCAAGCCGGCGTCAGAAGCCGATCGGGTCGAGCAAGCTCGGGCCGGCACGATGGTGGGTCGAGCCGTTGGGTCGGTCGCCAACCTCCTCGACCTGTCGCTCGCGGTGATCGCCGGCTCGGTGGCGCTCGGCTACGGAGCGAGCTTTTTTGACGCGGCTCAACGAGAGATTGACAGGGTCGCGACGTTGCAGCACTCGCTTGGTACGCGCATCATTCCTGCCGCGCTCGGAGCCGACGGTCCCCTCATTGGTGCCGCGGCGGTTGGTTTTCGTGGTCTTGGCTACGATGTTGGCGTTCGATGAAGTCCCCCAAGTCCGCACCAGCGCCCACTATCGCGACCGTATTGAGGGTCGTGGGTCCCAAGCCGTCGTTGTGGATTACCGCGTTTCGAGAGGCTCGCCGGTTTGTGCCCGACGAGTGGTGGCGCTCGCGGCCCTACCTACCGGTGCCCGACCCAGCGTTTCTTGCCTTCCGGTCCGAGACTCAATACGGGTCTGGCGACCACGCGGTCGAGCCTCACGATCTCGAAGTCTGGTTGCGCTGGTGCCGGTCGGAATATCAGCGCCAACGCGGGTGACTTCGTTCGTTGGTCGCTGGCAGATCGTGCATGTGGCTAACGACGCGAAGGCGCTGCACTCTTTCGACCCGCCGACCCAACAAGTTCCGACTCTCGTCGTTGCGTCAGTTACCAACTCGGCTCTTGTCCTTGGCTCAACGCAGCCCCACTCGGTAGCCGACGCCGACGCGGCCCGGCGTCATGGTCAGGACCTGGTGCGGCGGCGCAGTGGGGGAGGGGCGGTGCTCGTCAGTCCGGGAGGGCAAGTGTGGATCGACGTGTGGATCCCCCGAGGCGATCCACTGTGGGATGACGATGTGGTCGGGCAGGCCGTTCCGATCGGGCGGGCTTGGGCCGCGGCGATCGACGGCTTGGGTCACGGCCCTTGCACGGTTCATGAAGCCGGCGTTCAGCGCACCACGTGGTCAGACCTCGTGTGCTTTGCTGGTCGCGGGCCTGGCGAGGTGTTTTCGGCTTCAGGCCGCAAATTGGTGGGAATCAGCCAGCGTCGAACCCGACAATGGGTGCGGTTACAGACGCTGGTGTATCGGCGGTGGGATTCCGCGAGTTCGCTGGCCGGTCTGGTGCTGAGCATCGACGAACGAGCAGACGCGACGAGAATGTTGGACCGTCTCGTCGGTGTCGTCGACCCCGCTGATGAGCCGGGGTCGCCCGACATCTGGGAACGGGTAGCAGCGGCCCTTCGCTGAGCTCTGCCCAACCGGACAAGCGAAAACTAGCACCAAACGTGTGTTCGTGCGCGCCCTGAGTGGCGAAAAACCTTGCCAGATTGGAGGTGGAGGGAGTATAGTGGAGTAAATGGGAGGGCTAGGGAGTCACCTGGTGCCCTTAGGGGTTGCTGGGGATCCGGTAGCTCGCACAAATGGACCGGAAAGGGGGACACGGAAATGGCACGGTTTGTCGGCAACTTCGAACACACGCTTGACGACAAGGGCCGCCTCATTCTCCCGTCCTCGTTTCGGGCCAAATTGGCCGAAGGGGCGTTCATCACCCCGCTCGACCACTGCCTGGCAATTCTCCCTGTCGACGAGTTCGACCGAATGGCCGACAAGCTCGAGGAACAGGTGGCCGCGGGCGATGTCGACGTCAATGCGGTTCGACACTTCGCCAGTCAGGCCGACGAAGTGACCCCTGATTCTCAGGGCCGGGTGCGGTTGCTTCCTCATCTTCGGGCCCTCGGCGGGCTCGAGCGCAACGTCATCGTCACCGGCGCGCTTCGTCGGATCGAAATATGGGACCCGGGCCGCTGGGCCGATCTCGAATCGACCGGCGCTGGCCAGCTCACCCAAGCCATCGAACGAGGCCACGGCCTCTAGCCCCATCCGACCCAAATCCACGAAAGGCCCATCTCAGAACACGCTCAAGACCACCACTTCGAATATCTGCAGTCTTCCGACCAGCAAATGGAAGACCCGTACTCCGCCCGCTTGCCATTAGTTCGACCGGGGAGACATCCCGGCGTGCGCCGCTGATCGGGAGACTGCAGATATTCGAAAAGGTGTGGTCCGTAGATCTGAAATCTTCCCGATGACCGAGACCGGCGAGAACCCAAGCGCGGCTGATGCCGACTCCCAGGCGATTGCTGCGGGCGAACCCAACGAGTTTGTTCACGACCCCGTGATGCTCAAAGAGGTCCTGGACGTGCTCTCCGATGTCCCAGACGGCTTAGTCGTTGATGCGACCGTGGGTGGCGGCGGTCATTCAAGCGCTCTTCTTGCGGCAAACGATGGCATCTCGATCCTCGGTCTCGACCGCGATGAGATGGCCCTCGGCGCCGCTGGTGCTCGGCTTGCTCCCCATGGCAGCCGGGTGACCCTTCTCCATGCCCGTTTCGATTCGCTTGCGTCCAAGGTGCACGAACTGGGCTACGAAGAGGTTTCGGGTTGCCTGTTCGATCTGGGCGTCAGCTCGCCACAGCTCGATCTTGCCGATCGAGGCTTCAGTTTCCGCAACGACGGCCCGCTCGACATGCGAATGGATCAATCGGCGGGCCAAACGGCGGCCGACTTGGTGAACCATGGCGATGAACGGACCTTGGTCTCTCTTTTGCGTCGCAACAGCGACGAGCGCCACGCCCCGCGGATAGTGCGAGCGATAGTCGCCGCTCGCCCCATATCGTCAACCGCCCAACTCGCCGACATCGTTCGCGACGCGATCCCTGCGCCCGCTCGCCGAACGGGAGGCCACCCCGCCCGAAAGACCTTTCAGGCTCTGCGAATCGAGGTCAACGATGAGCTGGCGATCCTCGGCGATGCGCTGACCCAAGCACTCGAACTGCTGGCTCCTGCCGGACGGTGTGCGGTGTTGTCGTATCACTCAGGTGAGGACCGCATAGTCAAGCGGCTGTTTCGCGACGCCGCGGGGGAGAAGCCGCCGCCCCGACCCGATCTTCCGCCGCCGCCAGGGCAGGAGGCGACGGTGCGCCTGCTTTGGCGTGGTGCCAACAAACCATCTGAACAAGAGGTGGCCCGCAATCCACGGGCCGAAGCGGCACGATTCCGGGCGGTCGAGAAGCTAGAGGAGGCGGCCTGATGGCTTCAGCATCACCAGCACAAAGACGCAATTCTGCGACGGTCAGGCCCGCTCGTCGGGCCGCGGCCGCCCCCGCCCCTCTACGCGTAGTCCGCCCCGGTGAGCGAACTCATGCGGTGGGCGCAACCGGCACAATCGTCGTGCTGTTGGCTTTCGTCATCATGTTCACTTTGGCTGGGCTTCATGCAATGGCAGTGCAGACGCAAGCCCAGGTTGACGCCACGCGCCAAGACATCGCCCAAATGGTCGAACAGCGCAACCGGCTGACTGCGGACCTGTCGTGGCTCGATTCCCCGGAGGGCATCGAGGAGTCCGCTCGCGCCGCGGGTCTCGTGCAGGCTGGCGACTTCGAGATGCTTGGTCGGGTCCCCGCTGGAGAGTTGGAGCCCCCTCAGGGCGACAACCCGTTCGCCGGCGTGACATCGTGACAGGCGCCGGTCGTCGGCCGACCGCTGGCCGACCGGCGGGCAAACCCAGATCCGTGTCCAGAGCCCGCTCCGGCAAAAAGACCAAACGAGTCACCCCCGTCCGACCAGCCGTTTCGCAGCAGCGGGTTCGGTGTCTCGCCTCCGTTTTCGTCATCGTGATCGCCATATTCGGCTACCGGCTCGCCGATCTGCAGTTGACCCCCGATGCGGCCCTCGCTCAACCGATAGGACCGAGATTTCGTACCGCCGAACTTGATGCGCCACGAGGGCAAATTCTGGACCGGTATGGCCGCAGCTTTGCGCTGTCGCTTCCCGCTCCCTCGGTGGTTGTCGACCCGCGCCTCGTACCCGTCGGTCAGATTCCTGCGATGGTGCAAGCACTCAGTGGGCTGCTTACGACCGATCCCGCGACCCTGAGAGATCGACTGGGCCGCGATAGCGCCTTCGCTTACCTGGAAAGACAGGTCGACCCCGAGGTTGGCAAGGCCGTCATGGAGCTGGGTTTGCCGGGGATAAGGCTCGAAGATGAAGACCGTCGCGAGCATCCAAATGGCGAGTGCTCCGGCCTCGGAGTCGTCGGCCGGGTCGATATCGACCAGGTCGGGATCAGCGGCGTCGAGTTGGTGTATGACGATGTCCTCACCGGCCGCGAAGGCCGGCGGCAGGCCGAGACCAGCGCCGACGGATCGGCCACGATCCCTGGTGGTCTGCTCGAGGTTGAAGAGGCTCAGCCGGGGAGTGACCTGTCGTTGACGTTGGAGCGCAACCTTCAATACAAGTCCGAACAGATTCTCGCCGAGGCCGTCGAGTACTGGACTGCTGATCAGGGGCTTGCTCTCGTGATGATCCCCTCGACCGCGGAAATCATCGCCGCGGCTGGTGTCGGGCGTGACAAAGAGACCGGACTAGCGGCCTGTACGACCACGAACCTGACGTCGACCTGGACCTACGAGCCGGGTTCCATCATCAAACCGTTGACCATTGCCGGTGTACTCGACGCCGCCCTTACGACTCCGTTCGAGGAGATTGCGTTGCCTGACGTGATCGAGAAGGTGGCTGACGAGGGAGAGATCAAGACGTACCGCGACTATTTCGAGCACGCCCAGGACACTTATACGCCAACAGAAATAATGTCGAAGTCGTCCAACGTCGGCACGATGACTTTGGCCGAACGCTTGGGCCCGCAGAAGCTGTTCGACGTGCTCGAGGACTTCGGTCTGGGCCGTCCGACATCTTTGGGATTGCCAGGCGAAGCCAGCGGCATTCTCGACCCGCTCGATGAGAACACGCTGAGGCTGACCAACGTCAGCATCGGTCAGGGTGTGGCCGTCACGCCCCTGCAAATGCTGGGCGCGTACAACACGTTGGCGTCTGGGGGCCTGAGCGTTCCCCCTGTTGTTGTCGCCGCCGAAGTCGGTGTGGCTACGCCCACGCGGGTAGTGAGCGAGCAAACTGCCGACCAGGTCATGGCGATGATGCGCGAGGTTGTCGACAACGGCACGGGTAGCCGGGCCGCTGTCGAGGGATATCACGTGGCCGGAAAGACAGGGACCGCCTGGGAGCCGTGTGACAACAACGGTTATTGGTGCCTCGACGAGACGCGTTACTACGCAACCAGCTTTGCCGGGCTCATTGGCAACGACCTGGGGCCGCAGGTTTCGATCCTTGTCATCTTGGATAATCCTCACAACCCCGACCCCACGAAGGGTGTAGGCGGCGGTTCGGTGGCCGCTCCGATCTTTGCTGAGATCGCCGAGGAAGCGGTCCGTCAACTGCGGATACCGCCCGCAACCTCGGGCGACCAGCGCGATCGGGTCAGAGCCGCTCCGGCTGTTGCGTTGCCATGACGATCCGATTCGACCGCCTCGTCGAGTTGTTGGGAACGAGCCGCGAATCCGACGTCTCGCTTGTCGCGATCGACGATGTCGAGCACGATTCTCGACGGGTCGGCCAGGGAACGCTTTTTGCGTGTATTCGCGGCGAACATGCCGACGGCCACGACTACGCGGCGCAAGCGGTCCGGTCGGGCGCGGCGGCGCTGCTGGTCGAACGCCGTCTCGATGTGCGAGTCCCCCAACTCGTGGTCGCCGATGTTCGGGCCTCGCTCGGTGCCGTAGCAAGCGCGGTCCACGAGAATCCGAGTTCTTCACTTCGGATCGTGGGCATCACTGGTACCAACGGCAAGACAACGACCGTCAGTATCGTCGCAAGCTTGTTGAGAACTCTCGGCCAGTCCACTCTCGAGATCGGAACGCTCACCGGCGAGCGAACCACGCCCGAGGCTCCAGAGCTTCAACGGCAGTTCCGCGGCGCGGTGAGCGACAAGATCGATGTTGTGGTGATGGAGGTCTCCAGCCATGCCCTCGAGCAAGACCGGGTTGCTGGCACCCGTTTCGCGGTATCGGCCTTTACTAATCTGGGTGTAGACCACCTCGATCACCATGGCGACCTCGAGTCCTACTATCGGGCCAAGGCCATGTTGTTCAGCCGCGAGCTGAGCGACTTCGCGGTAATCGACGCGACGTCGCCGGCCGGGGTTCGGCTCGAGTCCGAGGTGAGTATCCCTCACGTCGCGATTACTGGTGACTTGATTGATGACGTTGAACTGCTACCACACGGAAGTCGGTTTCGTTGGCGCGGTAATGCCGTCGCCAGCCCGCTCGCCGGGGCCTTCAACGTGTCCAATGCCGTGGTTGGGGCCGAAGTCGTGGCCGCGTTGGGACATCGCGCCGATGCCATTGCCGGAGCTTTCGAGACCATCGAGTCGGTTCCGGGGCGTTTCGAGATGATCGACGTTGGCCAACCGTTCGGGGTGGTCGTCGACTACGCCCATACCCCGGATGGACTCGAAGCGGTTCTCGAAGCGGCCCGTACGATTACCCGACGATTTCTAATAGTGGTGTTCGGGGCCGGTGGCGATCGCGATGTCAGCAAGCGGCCGCAAATGGGCGAGGTGGCCCGGCGGCTGGCCGACCGGGTAGTGGTCACCAGCGACAACCCACGATCAGAGTCACCTCAAGCGATAGTCGACATGGTTGTTGATGGGATGAGCAGCAGTCCCGAGCTGGTGGAGCTCGATCGCCAGCTCGCGATTCGCCACGCCATAGCCGGCGCTCGCGACGGAGATGTCGTGGTAATTGCCGGCAAGGGGCACGAGGTGACCCAAACCATCGGTAATGATGTGCTCGAATTCGACGATCGTGTAGTCGCACGACAAGAACTGCGCCGCCTGGGAGGCAATGCTTCATGACTAGATTGCTGTTTGCCGGCGCGATCTCGATGTTGGTGTCGCTGTTTGGCACCAAGGCTCTCATCAACTGGCTGACGAGCCATAAGGTCGGTCAGCCGATTCGTGATGATGGGCCAGAAGGCCACCATGTCAAGGCCGGAACGCCGACGATGGGTGGTCTGGCCATCGTCACCGGCGCGGTGTCTGGTTATGTGGTCAGCGACCTCTTCGGAGGTATCTATACCCGGAGCGGACTGATCGTCATGGCGACCATAATCGGCGGCGGCGCCGTTGGTCTCATGGACGATTGGATAAAGGTTGTCGCGGCCCGCAACCTAGGCCTCAACAAGCGAGCCAAAATGCTGGGGCTGGTTGGGGTCGCGGTCGGTTTCGCCTTTTTGATGACTCAGTTCACGAGCATTCACACCGTCATCGCCTTTACCCGCTACAACAATCCTGGCTGGGAGATCGGCCGGATTGGCTGGATGTTCTGGGCTCTGTTGCTCATTGCCGGCACCACCAACGCCGTAAACCTGACCGATGGCCTCGATGGCCTAGCGGCGGGGGCCGGGGCTCTCGGCTTTGCCGCGTTCACCGTTATCGGGTTTTGGCAGTTCCGTCATATTGAGGTGTACGGCAACCCTCACGCGCTCGACCTCGCTGTCGTTGCTACGGCCATGGTTGGCGGCATCGTCGGGTTTTTGTGGTGGAACGCGGCTCCGGCACAAATATTCATGGGCGATACCGGTTCGCTCGCGATCGGTAGTGGTCTTGCCGCTCTTGCGCTCTCGACAAGCACTCATCTACTGCTGCCGATTATCGGCGGCCTGTTCGTGGTCGAAACCGTCTCGGTGATCTTGCAGGTGGTCGTGTTTCGCCGCTTTGGTGGACGGCGCCTGTTTCGGATGGCCCCGATCCATCATCACTTCGAATTGTCGGGATGGCCTGAGACCACGGTGATAGTTCGACTCTGGATCATGTCGGGTCTTTGCACGGCGGTGGGGCTGGGTCTCTTCTACGCCGACGCGATCAGCGCAGGTATCACCGCGTAATGTCCGTCGAGATGCTTATGGACGGCCCGCGTACGGTCGTACTGGTCGGAATGGGACTTGCCAATCGTGCCGCGGCAGGGGCGTTGGCGCGGCGTGGTCACCGAGTCGTTGCAGTCGACGACCGTCCGACCGACGAGCTACGCGATGCCGTCGGGGCAATCGGAATCGTGCTGCACGAGGCTCCCGATGTCGAGGCGTTGACGAACATTTTCAACAGCTGCGATCTTGCCTGCCCGGCTCCCGGATTGCCCGAGGCCCATCCGGCGTTCGCGGTCGCCATGGCCACCGAGACTCCGGTTGTGAGCGAGTTCGACCTTGCTGCGGTTTGGGACGACCGCCCGATACTCGCGGTGACGGGCACCAACGGCAAGACCACGGTGGTCGAATTGGCGGTCGCGGCGTTCGACGCCGCGGAGATGGTGGCCGTCGCGGCCGGCAACACCGACGTGCCACTGGTGGCGGCGATCGACGATCCCAAGACCGAGGTTTTTGTGGTGGAGGCTTCGTCTTTTCGGTTGGCTCGGTCGCAGTCGTTTCGCCCTCAGGTCGGGGTGTGGCTCAATTTTGCCCCCGATCACTTGGACGTTCACCGCGATCTTCAGAGCTACGAAGACGCCAAAGCGGTCCTTTTCGAACAAGTGGCGGCCGATGGCTCGATCGTGGCCAACGCCGCCGACGAGATCGTCATGGCGAGGGTCCCGCCAGGCCGGCGAGCGATTACCTTCGGGGCGTCTGGAGATTGGGATGTTGTTGACGGAATGCTGAGTGGCCCCGACGGACCATTCATCGAAATCGGCCGCCTGTGGCGATCGTTACCCCACGACGTAGAGGATGCGCTAGCGGTCGCCGCCGCAGTGACAGTCTTGGGTGTTCCCCTCGATGCGGTTGCCAGAGCTTGCGAATCTTTCGCGCCACTCAGTCACCGTGTAACTGCGGTGGGCGAGATCGACAATATGACCTACTACGACGACTCCAAAGCCACTACTCCTCATGCCACGGTTGCGGCCCTTCGCGGGTTCGACCGCGTGGTTCTAATCGCCGGTGGCCGCAACAAAGGCATCGATCTTTCGGGGTTGGCGACCGAACCCGATCGCGTCGCTGCGGTCGTTGCCATCGGTGAAGCAGCCGAGGAAGTCGGCGCGGCGTTTGCCGGAGTGGCGCCGGTAATCGAGGCCACCGACATGACCGAAGCAGTCGCCGCGGCCCGTCGGTTATCGGCCGGTTCGGTGCCGGTACTGCTGTCGCCAGGGTGTGCCTCCTTTGACTGGTATCGCAACTACGGCGACCGCGGCGACGACTTTGCACGGATCGTCAACGAGTTGGCCGAGGCCACGCCGTGACCGCAACGCATAGGCGGCCCAAAGCCCAACGCAAGGCCGCGTCGCGCAATCGTCACCCGGCATCGAGCGTGAAAAGCGACGGCCGCGGTCCGCGTCGCCCGGTAGGTCGGAGGACTCCGCTCTTCTTGTGGCTCTTCGGCGCGTCAGTGGCTCTCACTTTGCTGGGAGCAGTAATGGTGCTGTCGGCCAGCGCCTCGGTGAGTATCAGCGAGACCAACAGCCCCTGGAGCTTGTTTGGCAAACAACTCCAGTGGCTTGGCATCGGCACGGTGTTGATGATGATCACGCTGCGAGTCGACTACCGCTTCTGGCGCCGACTCAGCAGCCCGGCGATCGTGTCCACGGTTGCACTGCTCGTATTGGTGGTGCTGCCAGGACTCGGGGTGACTCGCAATGGTGCGACACGGTGGCTGGTGGTCGGCCCGATCTCGATGCAACCGTCCGAACCGGCGAAGTTCGCGCTGATCTTGTTCATCGCCAACTTGTTGGATCGTCGAGGCCAGCGGATGAACAACACTGCGATCACCATGCGGCCGATCATGGTCGTCACGGCCCTGATGTTCGCGTTGTTGGCGCTGCAGCCGCATCTCGGCGCAATTCTCGTGCTCGGTTCGATCGTGGTCGCCATGATGTTTCTTGCCGGGGCGCCGCTGGCCCAACTCGGAGGTCTTTGTGCCAGCGGGGGTCTCATCGCATCGTTGATGGTTGTGGCCACGCCTTGGCGCCGCAAACGTTTCATGGCGTTTCGCGACCCGTGGGCCGACCCGACCGATGCGGGATATCAAGTATTGCAGTCCCTTCACGCCATCACTGTTGGTGGATGGAGCGGGGTCGGGTTGGGTGCGAGCCGCGCCAAATGGGGTTTCTTGCCGTTTGCCCATACCGACTTCATTTTTGCCATCATCGCCGAGGAACTCGGCTTGATCGGAGCGGCCGCGGTCATCAGCGGATTCGTCGTGATCGGTATCGCCGGTTATCTCGTGGCGCTACGGGCACCGGACCGTTTCGGGATGCTGCTTGCGGTGGGGATCACGACGTGGGTGGTCGTGCAGGCACTGCTCAACCTCGGGGCGGTTATGTCGCTGCTTCCCGTGATGGGGGTGACACTGCCGTTCTTGTCTTTCGGAGGGTCGTCGCTGGTGGTGACGCTGGGTGCGATGGGTGTGTTGATGAACGTGGCCCGACAAAGCCGCTGACATGACCGAAACATTTGCCATCATCGCCGGAGGCGGCACGGCTGGTCATGTTGTTCCCGGTCTCGCGATCGCCAACGAGCTAGTGAGTCGAGGCGTCGACATCGACGCAATCCACTATGTCGGCAGCGAGCGCGGCATCGAGACGCGACTGGTTCCCGACGCCGGTTTCGCTCTCACGGTCTTGCCGGGGCGCGGGATCCAGCGACGGATCACGGCCGAAAACCTCCGATCGCTTTGGGGTCTCGTTCGTGCCGTGTGGCAAGGAATCAAACTGGTTCGTCGACTTCGTCCCTCAGTCGTGGTTGGGTTGGGCGGCTACGCCTCGGTGCCTTGCGTTGTTGGTGCGGTGGTGGGGCGGGTGCCCATAGTCGTCGCCGAGCAGAACGCCGTGCCGGGAGCGGCCAATCGCCTGGCCGGGCGCTTCGCTAAAGCCTGCGCGGTCTCGTTCGCGGGTACCGCCCTCCCCAGGGCAACGTGGACCGGCAATCCGGTGCGCCGCGAAGTTCTCGATGCTGTCAAAGTCGACCGCGCCGACGCCCGATCACGCCTCGGTGTCCCCCTCGACCGCACAATGATCGCCATTTTCGGAGGTTCGCTGGGGGCGCGACGAATCAACTACGCGGTTCGAGATGCTCTGCCTCATTGGGTCGAGCGCCCCGATTTGGCTGTGAGACACGTGGCCGGCACTCGTGACTATGACGAGCTCACCGTTTCGTGTGCTTTGCCCGCCAACCCCGTCCTCAATTACGAATTGATCGAGTACGAAAACGATATGGCAACCGTTTATGCGGCCGCCGACCTTATTGTCTGTCGAGCCGGAGCCAGCTCGGTTGCGGAGTTGGCGGTAATGGGGGCACCGGCGATCCTGGTTCCGCTTCCGGGCGCTCCGGGCGATCACCAAACGGCCAACGGGCGCGCCCTCGAAGCGGCAGGAGCGGCTGTAGTTGTTGTTGATTCGGACCTCGATGGTGAGACCCTCGTTGCCACGGTCGATGAGCTGTTGGGAGATCCTGACCGGCTCGGGGAAATGGCTCGGGGTGGGGCTACGGTCGCGAGGCCCGATGCCGCGGCCGCGGTTGTCGACTTGATCGAACAACACCGCCGTACGCCAATTTCGAACGGAGCTACTCGATGACCCCCGATCTGAGTTTTCCACGTCGGATTCACCTGGTGGGTGCGGGCGGTGCCGGTATGGGCGCAATCGCCACCGTGCTCACCCGAATGGGCCACACCGTCACTGGATCTGATCTCAAAGACGGCCCGGTGGCAGAACGGCTCAGGGTCGCGGGCGTACCGGTGGCTATTGGCCACGACGCCGACAACATCGGCGATGCCGAAATGGTGGCCATCAGCACGGCAATCCCGGACCGAAACGTCGAGGTCGCGGCGGCCAACGAGCGGGCCGTGCCGGTGCTGAGACGGTCCGACATCTTGCCGGCCATATCCAGCCAGCGACGAACCATCGTCGTGGCGGGTACCCACGGTAAAACGACCACCAGTTCGATGCTGGCGCTTGCGCTTGTCGAGTCCGAACTCAGACCGTCGTTCATCATCGGAGGCGACGTAAACGAAATCGGATCTGGCGCGGTCTGGGACGAGGGCGATTGGTTCGTTATCGAGGGCGACGAATCCGATCGCACGTTTCTTTCCTTGGGCGCCGAAGTGGCGATCATCACCAATGTCGAACCGGATCATCTCGAGACCTACGGCGGTGATCCCGACCAGTTGATGGAGGCCTTCGTCGAGTTTGCGACCGCGGCCCGCGTTCGGGTGTATTGCGCCGACGATTCGGGCGCCAGAGCTGTCAATGAGCGGGTGCCTGGCGTCACCTATGGCACTTCTGAGGATGCCGATTACCGAATGGTCGACATCGTGCGTGGTCGCTCCAGCGTGACCTTTACGTTGCGCCACAAAGACACCGATGTCGTGCAGGTGCAGCTTCCTACGCCCGGCATGCACAACGCCCGAAACGCTGCCGCCGCGGTGGTCGCAACCAGAGAGATCGGCGGTTCGGCCGAGGATGCGGCGCGGGCGTTGGCGCGTTTCGGTGGTGTGGCCAGACGCTTCGAGTTCCGCGGCGAGGTCGGCGGTATCACGTTCGTCGATGACTATGCCCATTTGCCGACCGAGGTCGAGGCTGCGGTGAGCGCCGCCAGAGACGGCGAATGGTCGCGGGTGGTTTGTGTTTTCCAGCCCCATCGCTACAGCCGTACCGCGCAACTTTGGCACGAGTTCGCCGACTCGTTCACTGACGCCGACGTAGTGGTGATAACCGGTATCTACTCCTCAGGCGAGACACCGAGACCCGGCATCACCGCCAAGCTCGTGGTCGACGCAGTGCTCGACGCCCATCCTTGGGAAAATGTCGTGTGGCTGCCGCGACTCGAGGACGTGAGCAACTGGCTAACAAGCCGTTTGCGCCCCGGCGATCTTTGCCTGACCTTGGGCGCCGGGGATCTCACGACGGTTCCCGACCAGGTTGTTGATCGCCTATCGCCACAGGGCGCGCCATGAGCGAGCTGGCGGCGGAGCTGCGTCGTACCCTCGGGCCGTGCGTAGAGGCTGATGCTCAGATTGGTGAGCGTACGACTTATCGAGTCGGCGGCCGGGCTCTGGCTATGGTGACGATCGACGACACCCGACAGCTCGACCTACTCTTTACCGCGTTAGATCCCGCAACCACGCCCGTGCTTGCTCTCGGCCGCGGGTCGAACCTATTGATCGCTGACGCCGGCTTCGATGGGGTTGTCGTAACCCTGGGTAGTGCCTTCAGCGAGGTGCACATCGACGGCGCTCACGTGTTCGCCGGCGCCGCGGCGAAGTTGCCGGTCGTTGCCCGGTCATCGGTGCAGGCCGGTCTCACCGGATTTGAGTGGGCTGTCGGCGTGCCAGGATCGATCGGCGGTGCCGTGCGAATGAACGCCGGCGGGCACGGCTCAGAAATGGCCGATGTGCTTATCGACGTCGAGATTGCCGACCTTGCTCACGGCCAACGACGAATGCTGTCGGTCGATGACCTGGCGCTCGGCTACCGCCAATCGTCGCTTGGTCGTAGCGATCTTGTACTCGGCGCCCATCTGCAACTGAAGCCGGGCGATCCGTCGGCGGGTAAGGCGGCCATGGCCGAGATAGTCCAGTGGCGGCGCGAGCACCAACCCGGCGGCCAAAACGCTGGTTCGGTTTTCACCAACCCAACTGGTGACAGCGCCGGTCGGCTGATCGAAGCGGCCGGAGCCAAAGGGCTGCGGATCGCCAGCGCCCAAGTTTCGACCAAGCATGCGAATTTCATCCAAGCCGACGAGGACGGCTGCGCCGCCGACGTGCTCGCGGTGATGAAGGCGGTGCAAGACCGCGTCGCTCAGGAGTTCGGTGTTCGGCTTCATCCAGAGACTCATTTGGTGGGCTTCGAACCCGACCAGGTTCAGTCCCTGCTGTGAGCTCGTCGAGTCGCATCGACCCGCGGCTTCGCCAGAGGCGAATCGCTGTTCGTCGAGCCCAAGGCCGTCGTCGATTGCGCGTTGTTATCGCGGTGATGATCGTGGGAACGCTTTCCTACGGCGGCTGGCGAGTGTCCCAATCGGAAATCCTTGATCTCGATCGGATCGTGGTGGACGGGGCGTTCGGAACCGAAGCCGACGAAGTTCGATCATCTTCTGGCCTGGTCCTTACTGAGCCGATGATCAGCACCGACCTGGACCAAGCGGCAAGTAACGTCTCCGACCTTCCCTGGGTCGCCGAAGCGACCGCTACGAGGGAGTGGCGCGGCACTGTTCGCATCGACGTTGTCCGACGAATCCCATACGCGGCGTTGCCGAGCGCCGGCGGCGGGTTTGTGGTAATCGACCAAAGTGGCATCGCCATTTCGAGATTGGTCGACACTGGAGCAGGCGAGTTGCCGATCATCGACGTCTCTGCGAACGGGCAACTTGGCGACGTGCAGGAAGCGTCGCTCCCGGGTCTAGCCGTGGTGGCGGCGATGCCAGCCGACGTCGATCCTTGGGTCGACCGGATTGTTGTGGGACGCGCCAGTAGCGGCGCAGTCTCGCTGGGGCTGGTGCTGATCGGTGGCCCATCAGTCGAGTTCGGAGATTCTCGACTGCTGACCGACAAATTCGAGGCCCTGCGATCGGTTCTGGCCGGCACAGTTTTGTCGTGTATCTCGACCATCGATGTCAGAGTCGCTGACTTAGCCACGGTCCTACCTGATGACGATTGTGTCGCCGCCCTTGGCGACGGCGAAGCCCCGTGATCAATCGTCGCCAGGGTGATGACCGGATCCGTTCCTCAACAGTCCCCATACGCCGCTATCTTCGGGTATACGGTCGCTCGTTGATCTGTACGTGTACCGTGCATCGGGCGGTGCATTCCACCCGATCTCCCGTCTTTAGGATTAAAAATCGTGATGTCTGATCCGCAGAACTACTTGGCCGTCATAAAGGTGGTCGGTGTCGGCGGCGGCGGTGTCAACGCCGTCAACCGAATGATCGACGCCGGGCTCAAAGGCGTCGAGTTCATTGCCGCAAATACAGACGCGCAGGCGCTGCTTATGAGCGATGCCGACGTAAAGCTCGACATTGGTCGAGACCTGACCCGGGGCCTTGGCGCTGGCAGCGATCCAGATGTTGGTCGTCAAGCCGCCGAGGACAACATCGACGAGATTCGCGACGCCATTGCCGGCGCCGACATGGTGTTCATCACTGCTGGAAAGGGCGGAGGCACGGGCACTGGAGCCGCCCCTGTCATTGCCGAGGTCGCCAAGAGCCAAGGGGCGCTGACCATCGGCGTTGTAACGCGGCCTTTCGCATTTGAGGGTCGCCGTCGTTCGGTCCAAGCCGAGCAAGGCATTCAGCGCATAAAAGAAAAGGTCGACACTCTTATCGTCGTCCCCAACGATCGCTTGTTATCCATTGCTACCAGCGACACCTCCGTACTCAACGCCTTCAAGATGGCCGACGAGATTCTGCTTCAGGGTGTTCAGGGAATCACTGACCTGATCACCATCCCCGGATTGATCAATACCGACTTCGCCGATGTGCGCACCGTCATGACCGACGCTGGTTCGGCTCTGATGGGGATTGGCCACGGCAGCGGCGAGGGTCGTTCTACCGCCGCGGCCCGCGACGCTATTTCGAGCCCGTTGCTCGAAGCGTCGATCGAGAACGCCAGGGGGATCCTTCTCAACATCTCCGGTGGCCCCGACCTTGGGTTGCTCGAAGTAAACGAAGCGGCCGAGATCATCCACGGTGTCGCCCACCAAGATGCCAACATTATTTTCGGCGCCGTGATCGACGACGAGATGGGCGACGACGTGCGGGTAACCGTTATCGCCGCCGGGTTCGATCGGTGGGACGATGCGTCGCGTTCGGCCGCAATTTCACGCACCCCGACTCTTGACCCTGGTGACCCCACTGGCGAGGTCAGCATCGCCGATGTCTTCGCCACTGACGACGACGACGATCTCGATCTTGGCGACGACGACTTCGACGTCCCGTCGTTTCTCAAGTAGCAGCCGGTGTTGTTTCGGCGCGTCCCGGTTGGGGAGGGCGCTGCCGCGGAGGTCTGTTTCACAGATCGTCACGACGGCGACTTCGCAAACAGCCGTGCCGATGCCGATCTCGAACCTCTCCGTCAGGCAATTTTTGAAGGCCGGTGGACATGGCTCAAACAGGTCCACGGGGACAACATCGTGCATGTCGCCGAACCCGGACAGTCGGCGGGCGCAGAGGCCGATGGTGCGGTTAGCTCGGCGAATGGCGCAGTCCTATGCGTACAGACCGCCGATTGTGTTCCGGTTGTGTTGATTTCGAGTCAGGCCGTCGGAGTGGTGCATTGCGGGTGGCGTGGACTGGTGGCGGGCGTGGTGCGGGCCGGCGTCGACGCCCTTCGGGCCGAAGGGGGAGAGACGATCCGGGCCCTGATCGGCCCGTGTATTCGCCCCGGTAGCTATGAATTTGGTCGAGACGACCTCGAGAGCGTGGCGGCGGTCGCGGGTTCGACGGCTCGGTCGGTCACCGACGCTGGTGCCCCAGCGCTCGACATGGCCGCGGCGACCATTGCCTTGCTCCATGCTGCTGGCGTAACCGATATCGACGATTTGGGGTTTGATACCGCCCAAGATCGGTGGTGGTCACACCGCACCCGCTCCGACGATGGCCGTCAGACCACCGCGGTACGCCTGGTGCGGTCATGAGTTCGATATACCCGGTTGAGGTTGAGGCCCGGGTCAAATCGCTGCGGGACCGACTCGACCGCGTTGGTGGATCCGCGGTCACCGTCGTAGCGGTGACCAAGACGTTCGGGCCTGATGCCATCGACGCGGCGGTCTCGGCCGGGCTTGCCAACATTGGCGAAAACTACGCTCAAGAGACCGTCGCGAAACTCCCCGACGTCACAACTGTCCCGACCGTTCACTTCATCGGTCAGTTGCAACGCAACAAGGTGCGGACGCTAGCTCCATGGGTTGACGTATGGCAGACAGTTGATCGGCTGGCGCTGGCGACGGAGATTGCCAAACGCGCGCCGGCGGCGCGCGTCATGGTGCAAGTCGACATCTCCGGCGAGGAACGCAAAGGAGGATGCGAACCCGGCGACACCGAATCTCTTGTAACGGCCTGCGCCGACGCCGGCCTCGAGGTAGTGGGGCTAATGGGTGTGGCACTGCTGGCCGAACCCGAAGCGGCGCGGCCAGGTTTCCGGCTGCTTCGCAGCCTCACCGACCGCCTCGGACTGCAGCATTGTTCGATGGGCATGAGCGCCGACCTCGAGGTCGCGGTCGACGAGGGGGCCACGATGGTACGAGTGGGGCGCGATCTCTTCGGCCCGAGACCGGCAACGTCGCCGCAACGCTGACGAGCATGCCACCATCGCTGGCCCGAACAGCGATATCGTGTCTGCGACAGGAGGGATGAGGGTGTCCATGCTGAAGAAGACGCTGATCTACTTGGGGCTCGGACCCGACGAAGAGTACGACTCTTTCGACGACTACGCACCGACCGAATCCGCTCCTGTCGCCGCCGCGCCCGCTGCGCCGTCCGGCGGTTACCAGCAGCAACCCCAGCATCAAGACGAACCCCGGCGTCCGGCCATGCGGGCGGTGCCTACTCAGGCCGCGCCAACTCAAGCCGCGACGACATCGGGATCAGCGACGGTGCGACCAATCAGGCCGGCCGGTTCTCAACCTTCGGGATCGGTCCGAGCCATACCCAGCGAAGCAACTCAACAGCCAGTGCGCGAGCGGCCACGGCCGGCGCCCAAAGAAATTCAGCCCGCAGTACGGATCGTCGAGTCGCGGGCATCGAGTCCTCATGCCCTCAGCCCGACGAGCTTCAACGAAGCCCAAGCCATCGGCGATCGATTCAAGGCCGGCCAAGCAGTTATCGTCAATTTGCAGGGCGCCGACCGCGACCTTCGTCGTCGTCTCGTCGATTTCGCCAGTGGGCTGTGCTACGCGCTGGGCGGCAAGATGGATCGCGTGGCCGATCAGGTGTACCTACTGACTCCCGACGATGTGGTTGTGTCGGCGGCCGATACCCAGAGGGCTCTCGACTAAAGCGATGACTCCGATTGTTTGCTCGCTGCTGTACTTCTACCTGATCGCGGTTTTCGCGCGGATCCTGTTGTCCTGGTTCCCGCTCAATCCTGATGGTTTTATGGCCACTGTTGCCGGTTTTTTGTACCTGATTACCGACCCAGTGCTGGGCCCGCTGCGCCGAGCGATTCCGGCGGTTCGGCTCGGTTCGGTCGCGCTCGACTTGTCACCGATCATCGTGATTATCGGCATCCAAGTGTTGTCCGGCCTCATCTGCACATAGTCGCCAGCGATGGTGCAAGCAAGCTCACGGTGCGTGGTCCACGGTCACTCGCGGCGCTAGGTCTAGACTTGATGCCATGGATGAACTGTCCCCAATCTTCCAAGACATCGAGTTCAGAGTCACGCTGCGCGGCTACGACGTCGACCAGGTCGACGCCTACATAGATCGTGTGGCAAAGTCGGCGGCACTAGTGCAGGGACGGCTCGGCGAACTGCAGGCTCGCACCGAAGCGGCCGAGTCGCGGCTGACCCCTGACGACCACAGCGATCCCGAGGCTTCGCTGAGCCGGACCCTCATTTTGGCCCAACGCACAGCCGATGCCGCTGTAGCCGAGGCCCGCGAAGAGTCCGCGAAGATTCTGGCCGAGGCTCACGAAGCGCGATCCGTGCTCGCAGCCGAACTCGAAGCCGATAGTGCCGCGGCGCGCCGGGCCGCCGACGACTATGCATCAAGAGTTCGCGCCGAAGCCGACACCGACCGTCGGCGGCTCTTGGCCGACGCCGAGTCGGCGGCCGCGGCCGCAGCGACCGGCGAACGAGATCGCCTCGCCGAAGAAGTCGCCGAACTCGAGCAGTACCGAGCTTTTCTCAACGATGACGTGGCTATTCTCGAAACTCACCTGCTCGATCAGCGAGCCGCTCTCGCGGCTTCGGTTTCGGCTTTGACCGACCTTGTTCAATCTCCCGAAGGATTCCGGGTGGTGCCCGCTCCAGCGACGTCTGGCGCGGTACTAGACCTGTCCGACTCGGCGCCGAACATCGAGCCGGCCACCGCGACCATCGCCGCGGACCCAATCGCTGACGAGCCAGTGGACCTCATCGCTGACGAGCCGGTGGACCTCATCGCTGACGAGCCGGTGGACCTCATCGCTGACGAGCCAGTGGCCGAAGAACCAGTGGCCGAAGAACCAGTGGCCGAAGAACGAGTGCTCGAGGCCCGCAGCGTCGACGAGCCCGCGGGTCAGGAGCCGGCCACAGAGATCGACGTCGCACCAGTTGCGGCCGACTCGGCTCTTGTACCGCGTACGCCCGACGAGGTCTCCTTCGACGAGTGGGCCGAACCAGCAGCGATCGATCTGACGGTCGACCCCGAGCCCGCGACTCCCAATAAGTTCTTCGAAGACTTCGAACGGACCGGCGAATTTGCCGTCGTCGATACCACTCGCTCGCACGCGGCACCGGGCTCCACAGATACCGGCCCGACAGACACCGGCCCTACGGATATGGGTGAGGCAACAGTTGTCACCGCCCCTCCTGTGTTGGCGACTGCCGCGGACTTCGATGCCGAGACCGACCCGGTTGCGACGGTCGCCGAGAACGCCGACGCGATGCTGTTTCAAGAACCGGCTGAGTTGCCTTCTGTCGACCCATTCTTGCAACAGATACGCGAAGCAGCCGCTGATTCAGAGCCATCTGATTTCGGCGACGATGCGTTGTCGGCGTTCTTCGACCACGATGACAGCGACGGCGAGCGCGGATGGTTCGGCCGTCGCCGCTGATACGTACAGAACCGGTTCGCGTGTTTCGACCTCCCGGGGCCTAAGCTGCCCCGCTTAGCGAGGGCACCCGGAGTTCTGCGGGACCGAAAGGACCAGCGATATGGCGACGGCAAAGAAGACGGCTGCTAAGAAGGCACCGGCCAAGAGGGCCGCGGCCAAGAGGGCCGCGGCCAAGAAGTCCGCGGCCAAGAAGACGACGGCAAAGAAAGCGCCCGCTAAAAAAGCCGCGGCCAAGAAGACTGCGGCCAAGAAGACTGCGGCCAAGAAGTCGCCATTCGGAAAGAAGTTCATCGCCGAGATGCAGGCCCGGCTTATCGACGAGCGCGCCAAGTACCTGCATTCGGCTGAGGAATATCGGGCCGAAGCCGATGCACTGCTCGAGGGTCGCGAACCGGGCGATGTCCAGTTTGACGAAGAGTCGGGCGAGGGCGACACCTTGGCGGTCGAACGCGAGAAGGATCTAGCGCTCTCGAGCCAGGCCCGCCAGGCTGTCGAACAGATCGACGCGGCCCTGGAGCGTATCGAGGCTGGCACTTATGGACTTTGCGTTACTTCAGGCCTAGCCATACCTCAGGAGCGGCTCAAGGCCATCCCGTGGGCAGCTCAGCGCGTTGAGTACAAGGTCGGTGGGCTCGGCCGGATGTGAGCGACGCGATGGGCGGTCTCATCGAGGAGAGCGTCCCGGCCGCGTTCGACGGCGATCGCATAGATCGGGTTGTCGCGGCGATGACGGGACTCTCTCGGGCCGCGGTCGGACGCCTTGTCGGTTCCCGCGACGTTCAAATCAACGCCAAACCCGTCAAGGCTGGTTCGACCCGGGTCCGTGAAGGCGACATGATTCGCGTTGTGGTGCCCGAGCCAACTGACCCTCGTCCGGAGCCCGACCCCAACGTCGATTTCGAGGTCGTCTACGAAGACGAACACTTGTTGGTCGTTGACAAACCAGCAGGGTTGGTGGTGCACCCTGGGGCCGGCCATGCCGCGTCCACCTTGGTTCATGGGTTGGTAGCTCGGTTTCCCGAGCTGAGCGACGTGGGCGAAGCTCATCGGCCCGGCATTGTTCACCGCCTCGATCGAGGAACATCGGGGCTCTTGGTGGTCGCCAAGACGGCCTCAGTTTACGAGGCGCTCGTGGCCCAAATGGCCAACCACGAACCAGAGCGGATATATCAGGCGCTGGCCTGGGGACACCCCGACCGAGATGCCGGCGCGATCGATGCGCCCATTGGTCGCTCGACGCGTCACCCCACGCGCATGACGGTGACGCAGCAGGGTCGACGGGCGGTAACTCACTACGAAGTGGATCAACGCTTCGAACAGCCAGTCGAATGCGCCCTGATGACATGTCGTCTCGAAACCGGTCGGACCCACCAGATTCGTGTGCATCTGCGAGCAATCGGGCATCCGGTGGTCGGTGACCGCGAGTACGACGGCGGCCGACCGGGTCTCGACCCGGGCCGTCCCTTTCTCCATGCCGGAGAATTGCGTTTCATTCACCCGGTCAGCACGGAGCAGATCGCAGTCACCGCCCCGCTGCCCGAACCCCTTGTCTCGGTGTTGGCTCGCTGCTCCTAGACCGCTCTGATGGCTGTGTGAATGATTAGTGAAAGTCGGGCGTGCGAATTCCCGGCGTGCCTGATGGCGAGCGCCGACGCGTCTGCGCTCGGTCCGGCTCGCTAGAGTCACGAGGGTGATCGACGATCAACCGGTGTTGCCGCAATGGGAGCGGGGAACTGTTGCCGATATTGTTCCGGCAATCCTCGAACCCGAGGACGACCGTTCGATTCTTCCCGACGAGGTTGTGGACGCCCATTCGGTCGTGCTGCTCGTGTTGGACGGGCTGGGGTGGGAACAGCTGCAAGATCGCGCCCGGATCGCCCCCACTTTGGCGTCGATGCAAGGACAGGCCATAACCACGGTTGCTCCGTCTACGACGGCGGCGGCCCTGACCTCGATCGTTACGGGATCGGCTCCAGGAGTACACGGAGTCGTTGGCTATCGGATCGATGTCGAGGGCGAGGTTCTCAATATGTTGAGCTGGCGAACCCCCCGCGGCGATGCCCGAGACCGCATTGTCCCCGAAGAGTTTCAAACAGTGCCGGCGTTCCTCGGCCAACGTCCGGTTGTGGTGCAAAACGCACCCTTTGCCCGCACCGGGTTCACCAGGGCGCATCTGAGCGAGACCCGGCAGCGAGGGTGGCGTACTTTGCCGACCCTACCCGTCGAGGTTCGGCGGGCGGTTAGTAGCGGTGAGCCGTTTGTCTACGCGTACTACGACGGTATCGACAAGATTGCTCACGAATTCGGTTTTGGCGAGCACTACGACGCCGAGTTGGCCGCCTGCGACCGCCTCGTTGCCGATCTTATGATGGCGCTGCCTCGAGGCACCGCGATCGTGGTTACCGCCGACCACGGTCTGGTCGATTGTGCGGGCGCTGAACGCGAGCTCGACCCAGCTCTTTGGCCACTGATAGATCGCACGAGCGGCGAGGGTCGGTTTCGGTGGCTTCATGCTCAGCCGGGCCGGTCCCGAGAATTACTAGAAGCAGCCACCGCTGCGCACCACGAGCAGGCATGGGTACGTTCGGTCGATCAGATCCTCGACGAGAACTGGTTCGGCCCGACTGTTACCGACGTTGCTCGACGCCGTCTGGGTGACGTTGCGATAGTGGCGCGCGACAACTGGACGTTCATGGACCGCGTCGAAGGTGCAGGGAAGTCGCTCATAGGGCGCCATGGTTCGCTCACTCGTGCCGAAATGCTCGTACCACTTGTTACGTTCTGCTCGTGACTCGAGATCCTTTTCATAACAAGAGCGAACCGGCCATGATCGAACGCCCAGCAGTCGAAGTTGTCGAAAGCGACGACGCCTCGCTAGACGAGGTCGACCACGTGGACGAGACCGTTGATCATCCGGCGAAAGTTATGCGCATCGGGGCCATGATGCGACAGTTGCTCGAAGAGTTGCGGTCGATGGAACTGGACGAACCGAGCCGGGATCGCCTGCGTGACATCTACGAGACATCGGTAGCCGAACTCGGTTCGGCGCTGTCGCCGGATTTGGGCGAGGAACTCGGGCGTCTTGCGCTGCCCTTCAATGCTGATGATGTGCCAAGCGCCGCAGAGTTACAGATAGCCAAGGCTCAGCTGGTCGGCTGGCTCGAGGGTTTGGTCCAAGGAATGCAGGCCATGCTGTTTGCTCAGCAAATGGCGGCCCAGCAGCAGCTCAAGTCGATGCGAGGCGAACTCGGTCCTGGCGAAGCAGACGCGGTATCGGTGGATGCCTCTAGCGCCGAAATACGGCCAGGAACCTATCTGTAACCGGGGTGGACGCCGCCCGATCGCCGCTGTAGGTTCGAAACACAGCCGTGTAGTTTGTCCACACGGTGTCCACAGACGTGTCCCCAGCCTGCTGGCGCGGGCCGGACCGAAGGAGCACCATGGCGGATTCGTTCGCCCATCTGCACGTGCACACCGAGTACTCGATGCTCGACGGTGCGTCACGTCTTGACGAGGTAATTGCCGCGGCTGCCGCCGACGGCCAGCCGGCAATGGCCATAACCGATCACGGCAACATGTATGGCGTGCTCGATTTTTACCGTGGATGCCGTGACGTCGGAATCAAACCCATCATCGGCACCGAGATCTACCTTGCTCACGAATCTCGTGCCGAACGCCCGAGTCGCCGGGGTCGAACCGACGACTCTGGTGGCGATACCGGCGGCGGCAAGAAGCTCTATTACCACGCAATTCTCATGGCCGAGAGCGATGTCGGCTACAAGAACCTGATCCAAATATCGAGCCGGGCCTACCTCGAGGGCTACCACTACAAACCCCGCGCCGACTGGGAACTGCTCGAGCAGCATCACGAAGGCATCATCGCCACGTCGGGCTGTCTGGGTGGACATGTGCTGCAGTCTTTGCTGCAAGGTCGCAAAGACGCTGCCCTAGAGCACGCGGCGCGCTTTCAGGACATTTTCGGGCGCGACAACTTCTTCATCGAACTGCAAGACCAGGGCATACCCGAGCAACGCCAAACCAACCCTCAACTGTTGGAGATCGCTCGCACGATCAAGGCCCCCGTTTTGGCTACCAACGACAGCCATTACACCCATCAACAAGATGCCGAGGCCCACGACGCCTTGTTGTGTGTTCAGACCGCTTCGTTGTTGTCCGACGTCGACCGGCTGAAATTTCACGGAGATGGTCACTATCTCAAAACGGCGGGCGAGATGCGTCGGGTGTTTGACGAGGTGCCTTCGGCTTGCGACAACACTCTGTGGATCGCCGAACGGGCCGATGTCACTATCGAGTTTGGTCAGCCGCAGCTGCCGTCGTTCCCGTTGCCCGACGGTTTCGCGACCGACACCGAATACCTCAAGCACCTCACCATGGATGGGGCGCGTAAACGGTGGGGCGATCATCTGGATCCGGAGGTTGTCGAACGGCTCAGCTACGAATTGGGCGTCATCGACAAGATGGGATTCTCCGCCTATTTCCTCATCACTTGGGATCTCATTCGCCACGCTCGAGACCACAACATCCGAGTTGGTCCTGGTCGTGGATCGGCGGCGGGCTGCGCGGTGGCGTACACGTTGTGGATCACCGATCTTGATCCAATCAAGTACGACCTGTTGTTCGAACGGTTCCTGAACCCGTCCCGAATCTCGATGCCCGACATCGACATGGACTTCGATACCCGTTACCGAGACGAGATGATCCGTTACGCGGCCGAACGGTACGGCCGAGATTCGGTGGCCCAGATAGTGACGTTCTCGCAGATCAAGGCCCGGGCCGCGGTACGCGACGCCGCTCGGGTGCTCGGGTACCCCTACGCGGTGGGGGACAAGGTCGCCAAGGCCATGCCCCCGCTGATCATGGGGCGTGACACTCCGCTCAAGTACTGCTTCGAGGAACACCCCAAGTACATCGACGGCTACAAGTCGGCCGGAGAGCTGCGCGACATGGTGTCGTCGGATTCCGACATTGCCCAAGTGGTCAAGGTCGCCAAAGGGCTCGAAGGGATGCGTCGTCAAGACGGAATCCACGCTGCGGCGGTGGTCATCACCGACAAGGCGCTCACCGAATATCTGCCAATCCAGCGCAAGCCCGAAGCCGGCAAACCAATCGAAGAAGTACCCGTCGTCACCCAGTACGAGATGCACGGCGTCGAAGATCTGGGTTTGCTCAAGATGGACTTCTTGGGTTTGCGCAACCTTGATGTGATCTCCGATTGTCTCGAACTGATCTCCAAGACTCAAGGCATCGACCTCAACATCGACGAGGTCGTGCTCGACGACGAGGCCACCTTCGAATTGCTGCGTCGAGGCGACACGATTGGGGTGTTCCAACTCGAGTCGTCACCGATGAGAGCTCTGATAAGGTCGCTTGCTCCCGACTCCTTCGACGATGTTGCCGCCCTCGTGGCGCTGTACCGGCCGGGCCCGATGGCCGCCAACATGCATAACGACTATGCCGATCGCAAGAACGGTCGTAAGCCAGTCGAGTTCATCCACCCTGACGCCGAGGAGTTGCTGGGCGACACCTACGGATTGATGATCTACCAAGAGAGCGTCATGCGGATGGCCCAGAAGTTCGCGGGCTATTCACTGGCCGAAGCTGATTCGTTGCGTAAGGCAATGGGCAAGAAAATCCGCGAGGCCATGGAGAAGGAGCGCCAGAAGTTCACCGACGGCGTGGTGGCCAACGGCTACGAGCACTCGCTGGCGGTCGAGATGTTCGACATCATCGCCCAGTTCGCCGACTACGCGTTCAACAAGAGTCACTCCTACGGTTACGGATACGTCGCCTATCAGATTGCTTATCTGAAGGCGAACTATCCGGTCGAGTACCTGTCGGCGCTACTCACCTCGGTCAAGGCCAAACTCGAATCGGCCGCGGTGTATCTAAACGAATGTCGATTGATGGGGATCGAAGTCGTGGTTCCCGACATCAACCGGTCGGCGTCCGATTTCACTCCGGTGCCCAATCTCGACCCCGACTCCGATTCCCCCGGCAGCATCATTTTCGGGTTGTCGGCGATCCGCAATGTCGGCGAAGGGTTTGTGGCCAAGGTGATCGAGGCGCGCGAGGCCAGCGGACCATTCGAGAGTTTCGTGGACTTCGTCGAAAAGGTCGAACTCGATGCCCTCAATAAGCGCACCATCGAGTCCCTGATCAAGGGCGGCGCGTTTGACGAACTAGGCCACCCCCGCAAAGGCCTCTTGCAGGTTTACGAGCAGATCATCGACCTCACGGTGCAGCGTCGGCGCGAGCACGACATGGGGGTCATGTCGTTGTTCGGCGACCTCGACGATGGGCCGTCGTTCGACGAGCGGCCGTCGGTTCCCGATGTCGAGTTCGAAAAGATGCCTCGCCTTTCTCACGAGAAAGAGATGTTGGGTCTCTACATTTCGGATCATCCGCTGCTCGGATTCGAAGCGCATGTGCGCCGTAAGGCCGACTGCGGCATCGCCGCGCTCACCGAGATGCCCGATGGTGCGATCGTCAAAGTTGGCGGGGTGATTACCAACCTGCAACGCAAATGGACCCGCAAAGGCGATCTCATGGCCGTCTTCGAGCTCGAAGATCTCGAGGGATCTGTTGAGGTCATGGTGTTCCCACGCACCATGCAAGAGCACGGACCCAAACTCCAAGACGACGCGGTTGTGCTCGTTCGGGCTCGCACCGAGAACGGTGACGACCTGCCCAAGCTTTTCGCCCAAGACATCGAGGTGGTCGAGGATCTCACCGACAACGCACCGGTACGGCTACGGCTCGCCCCCGAGAACCAGAATCCCGAGCGGATCGCCGACCTCAAGTCGATTTTGGTCGCCCATCCGGGGGACTCGCCGGTGGAGTTGCATCTGAGCGAAGAAAAGGTGCTTCGGCTGCCCGACGATTACGCCGTCGACAGCGCCAACGGCGTCGTTGCCGAGCTACGGGTGCTCTTTGGCCCCGACGCAATTTTGGTTTGATCGCGGCGAGTTGCGCACCGAACGGCAACGAACCCGCGTTGTGAGGTTGCGAATCGGCGATTCGTCCTGAAAACTAGACGGACGACGACGGCGATCTAGTGGGGACACGCATGGCTATTGAGGTGGAAACCAAGGACTGTACGGCCATGGGCGACGCCGAACTGGCCGAAATGGCCGACCTGTGCGCCGATTCGGCAAACCCCTTCGAGGTCGGCATGCTTTCCAAGCAGGTCGAGGCGTGGGTCTTGTGCACGGTTGCCAGCGAGGGCGGCAAGGTTCGCGGCTTCTCGTTCTGCACGCTCGAGCGCATCGGTGGCACCCCAAGTATTCTCATTGGCGCCGGCCATGTCTGTCACACCACCAGACGAGACACCGTCTTGCGGGCGATCATGACCGACCAGCTTCGTCGTTCGGTGTTGGCTTTCCCCGACGAGGACGTGTTGGTTGGTTGTCAGATGAACGATCCGGGGGTCTTCGAGGCCTACAAGACCCTCAACGACATCGTCCCGCGGCCCGACCACAAGGCTTCGGGTGAGGAACGGGCGTGGGGCCGCCGACTGGCGAAGCGCTTCGGTATCGGCAATTCCAAGTACGAGGACCGGGTCTTCACGGTTCGCGGCGACGGCAGTCAGCCCGTCGTGCTCGATCACTCCAGCTCCAAGCCCGAGAGTATCGACCCCGCGGTTGTCGCACTATTTGATGGCCTCGATACGGCTAGTGGCGACACGTTGATCGGCTTTGGCTGGGCCATGGTCGAAGACCTCGAGAAGCTGCTCTGAGTCCGCGGGGCTCGGACTCCGTGCCCGCTTCTGATTTCGAGAGGTTGGTGCGAGGTCGGCGCATGACCCGCGCCTTTCGATCCGACCCGATTGCGTCGTCGGTGGTTGATTCTCTAATCGATGTTGCTCGTCGGGGCCCGTCGGCCGGCAACGCTGGCAGCCCCGACTTTTTGGTGCTCGAAGGGGCCCAAGTGGCCGAGTATTGGGACGTCGCGCTCTCTGTCGACAAGCGCGCCGAGTTCCCTTGGCCGCAACTTCTTGTAGCCCCGGTGTTGATTGTTGCTTGGGTCGATCCCCAGCGCTATGTCGATCGATATAGCGAGACTGACAAGGCCCACACCGGCCTAGGCGAGGCGCAGTCGGATTGGTCCGTGCCTTACTGGTTTGTCGACGGCGGCGCCGCGGTGATGTCGTTGTTGTTGGCCGCCGAAGAGGTCGGGCTTGGTGCTCTTTTGTTCGGCCTGTTCGAACACGAGGACGCGGTCCGCAAGCGGTTCTCGGTGCCTCAGGGCCGACGCGCTGTTGGCGTGGTCGCGCTTGGTCACCGCGCCGCGGACCGACCGTCAACGTCAGCAAAAAGGGGCCTGCGGCCCCTGACCGAAGTGACCCATCGCGGAACGTGGTGAGCCCGTCGCCAGATCCAATAATGTCGGCTTATGCCGTCTTGGTCGGGACTGACGATCCCGCCGCGGTGTGGTTGGCCCACGGTGCGGTTGATGCCCGTTGGACAATGCAGGATTACCCCGGCGGTGCCGTCGTTCGTGGACCCGGCGACCTCGTCGAACCGAGGCACCTGGTCGAACGAGTGACCGGACCGGGCTCGTGGCCAGCCCCACCGGAGATAGACGGTGAAGTCCGACGTTGCACGGTTGATATTGCTCGACCAGCGGACGTGATGAGGCTGGTGATCGCGCTCCAAGACGAGATCAAAGATCATGGATCGATGTGGCGTACGTGGAAGACAACCGTCGAGGCGATAGCCGCAGCCGCCGCGGCGTTGAAGCAGGTAACCGTCGAAGCGGTCCTGGCTACAAAGCCGAGTTGAGCGCGTCCAAGGCAGTGCGAATTCGTTTGACACTCACCGAACCGCGCACACCAATGCTCTGAGCGAACTGGCTCACCCGAAGTTCTTGAAGGTCCCAGCTGATCGTTTCGAGCTCCGGCGTCAGATCCAGCCGATCGACCAGCAAACCATGTTGTTGTTCGAGCATCTGAACCTGCTTCATGCGGTCGCGGTCGCGGGCGACGACATCAGGTAGCCGATTGAGCCGCCATGACGCCGCTCGCAAGTAGCGGTCGATATCGGGTAGGCGCACCAAACCAACGCCGGCAATGAAGCCGTCGTACACCAGTTGTTGGAGTTGACGGTCGATATCGGCGACAGATTCGGCCAACGCCGGAGCAGCCACGGCATCGAGCGAGCGGCGAAGCTGGTCTGCCGTTGCCAAGACCGCAGCGGCGTGTTCGGCGACTTCGGCGACGGTGGCGGCCAGATGTTCGCGGCTCAGCTTGCGGAGCCGGGCATAACCAGCCGCGGTAAACACTGGTCCACCGTGATCGTGCATGATCTGATCGAGGGCGGCGGCAACGCAGTCTTCGAACCAGGCGGCTGCGGTGTGATACGGGCTGGCCAGAATCGCGAACTTGACCTCGTCAGTTAGCAGCGGACGGAGGACTTTGGCCAGAGACGGTCGCTCGATAGAGAGGAGTCGGCGGACCCCGGCCCAGGACTTCTCGTGTTGTTCGGCCGCGGTCGCAACGAGTTCGACCCCGACCGAATCGCCGTGGTCGACCAGCGCGGGAAACGACTTGACGACCTGACCCAGTCCCTCAGCTTCGACGACGGTTGGCAGATCGCCAAAGTCCCAATAATCGGCGCCCGGATGTTCGAGGGGATGACCAGCCTCGGCCAAGACGCGGCGGGCTTGGTCGTGAAGATGCCGCTTGAGCAGTTCGAGATCGTCATCTTCGGCCAACGATTCGCCCTGGTCCACGATCCGAAAATGCATGACGAGGTGCGTGGGCAAGGTCGCGGTCGCAAAGTCCGATAGCCGCACCGGTTCGCCCAAGCGGGCGGTTAGTTCGTCGCAGAGTTGTTGGCGTAGCGGCTCTGGGCGCGAGGGGTCGACGATGGCGAGTAGTTCGGTCACGGTTGTTGGCACTGGCACAAGCGAACGTCGGAGTCGTTTGGGCAGTGCTCGGAGGAGTTCGGTAACCAGTTCGTGACGCCGTGATGGCACCAGCCATTCGAACTGGTGATGGTCGATGCGGCTGATGTCGTTTAGAGAAATGTCGACGGTGATGCCGTCCACGTCGTCGGATGGGTCGTACAAATAGCTGAGCGGCAACTCTTGGTCGCCAAGCGGCCACTGCCGCGGCGAGTCACGAATTTCGCTGAGTTGGTCCTGGTCGACCAAGTCGTTCAACGACAGGTTCAGCAGGTCCGGAGTCTTGCGTTTGGTTTGTTTCCACCACTTTTCGAAGTGACGGGTTGACACGATGGAGTCGGGCACCTTGCGGTCGTACGCTGCTTCCAAGTGTTCGTCTGGTGCTTGTAGGTCTCGGCGGAGCCGATTTTCGAGATCGGTGATCTCGTCCAACCGGCTTTGGTTGTGGGTGATAAAAGCGTGATCGCCGGACCATTCGCCCATCACAAGTGCGTGTCGTATGAACAATTGGCGAGCAGCGACGGGGTCGACTCGGTGGAGGTTGATCGACCGGTTGGCCACAACCGGAAGCCCGTAGAGCGACGCCCGCTCGTGACACATCGCCGCGCCCCGCGGCTCGCTCCACCATGGATCGGAATATTCCCATTGCAGAAGGTGAGAGGCTGAGCGCTCGAGCCATTGAGGATTGATGGGCGCCACGCCGCGCCCTCGAAGAACGTTGGTTTCGACCAACTCGGCGACCATTACCCAGGCCGGATTTCGATCTCGTCGCTTGGCGCCGGAGCCGACTACGAAACGAGCGTTGCGAGCGCCACGGTAATTCTGTTGTTCGGTGTCGTAGAAGCCGACGTGGGAAAGCAAACCCGAGAGAAGGGCCTGGTGAACAGCGTCGGGGTCGGCGGGGTTGTCGTTGAGGCGCAAACCGAGATCCTTGGCGATTTGGCGCAACTGGCGATGGACGTCTTCCCACTCTCTGATACGCAGAAAGTGCAGGTACTCGTCGCGACACATACGACGAAACCCGTTGCCGGAACGGTCGCGGCGTTCCTTTTTGATGTGTTCCCAGAGCAGCAACCACGAGACAAAGTCGGAGCGAGGATCGGCGTAGCGTCGGTGGAGTTCGGCGGCCCGTTCTTGGGCGGCGCCGCTGCCCACCCCAGCTGGTCGAATCTTGGGGTCCTGCACCGACAGGCCGGCCACGATGATCAACACTTCGGTGACGCAGCCGTGGTCGTCGGCTTCGAGCAGCATTCGGCCGAGGCGCGGGTCGACCGGCAAGGCGGCCAGCTGACCTCCGAGCGCCGTAAGCCAGTCGGGTGTTCCTTCGTGTTCGGGAATCACGGCATCGAGTTCTTCGAGTAGCCGAATGCCGTCTCGAATGGCCCGGTTTTCGGGGGGATCAACGAACGGGAACGTTGCAGGGTCGCCAAGGCCGAGCGACGCCATACGCAATACGACCGAGGCGAGATTCGTACGCTGCACTTCGGGTTCGGTGAACTCGGGCCGGTTCAGGTAGTCGTCTTCGTCGAACAGGCGAACACATATGCCAGGCCCCAAACGCCCGCACCGGCCGGCTCTCTGGTCCGCCGATGCTTGCGATATGGCTTCGATCGGTAATCGCTGGACTTTGGTTCGGCGATTGAATCGTGAGATGCGGGCCGTGCCAACATCGATGACCGTCCGGATCCCGGGAACGGTCAGCGAAGTTTCGGCCACGTTGGTCGACAAGATGATTCGCTGAGTTTGGTGAGCCTGAAACACCCGCTGTTGCTCGGCTGGCGATAGCCGGGCGTACAAAGGGAGGACTTCGAGGTTGTCGCGGTGCAGCTTGGCCAAGCGATCCTGGGCGTCGCGGATTTCTCGTTCGCCCGACAAGAAGACCAGCACATCTCCGGGCACTTCCTTGAGCAGCGCGGTTGCGGTCTCGGCTATGGCGTCGTTGATGTCGACGCTTGCTTGGTCAGGGCCGCCGAGGGGTCGGTAGCGGACATCGACCGGGTAGGTCCGGCCGGTGACCTCGATGATCGGGGCGTTGTCGAAGTGCGCAGAGAATCGTTCGGTGTCGATCGTGGCCGACGTGATGATGATCTTGAGGTCGCGACGACGGTCGATCAGGCGGCGGAGGTAGCCGAGCAGGAAGTCGATGTTGAGGGTTCGTTCGTGAGCCTCGTCGATGATCAACGTGTCGTAGTTGCTCAGGTCGGGGTCGCGTTGCAGCTCAGCCAGCAAAATGCCGTCGGTCATCACCTTTATGAGCGTGTGAGCCTTGACTTCGTCGGTGAACCGCACCGTGTAACCAACGAGCCCGCCGATGGTCGTGCCGAGTTCGGTGGCGACCCGTTCGGCGATAGACCGGGCCGCCAGTCGACGGGGTTGAGTGTGGCCGATTCGGCCTTCGACGCCGCGTCCGAGTTCGAGACACATCTTGGGGAGCTGGGTGCTCTTGCCCGACCCGGTCTCGCCGGCAATCACGACCACCTGATGATCTCTGATCAGCTCGATAATCTCGTCACGGCGCGCCGCGATTGGCAAGTCGTCGGGATAGGTGATCGGCGGAACACTGGCGCGCCGCTTGGCTGCAAGGGCCCGGTTCATCTCGATGAGGATACGCGCATGCCCATGCCACGCGCGTCGCCACGATCCGTCTATGTTCACGTGATGATCGAGCGAATCGACGTTACCGATCCCGATGACCCGGAGGGCCGCCGCATAGTTGCTGCTGCTACCCATGTCGGTGTCGACTCGCTGATCGATTGCCGAGTCAGCCGGGTTCATCACATCCGCGGCGATATCAGCGATCAGCAATTGCGGGTCTTGTGCAACGATGTGTTGGCCGACCCGATCGTTGATCGCTACACCATCGGTTCGCCGCCCCCGCCGAGGGGGCAGGTGGTCGAGGTTGCTCCGATGGCTGGCGTTACCGACGCTGATGCTCGCGAGCTGGAGCGAGCCGCCCACCAACTTGGGCTGGCTCCGATAGAGGTTTCTACCGCTCGACGCTACGACCTGATCGGTTCTCTCGACGCCGATGAGGTTGCGGTTCTGACCCGGCGACTTTTGGCCAACGACACGATCGAACAGGCCAAGAGTGGTGAGCTACCGGCCGAGTTTGCCAACCCCGCCAACGCCGAGGTTCGGGTGGACGAGGTGCCTCTGGCCGGGTTGTCCGACGACGATCTCCTACGACTGAGCCGCGAGCGGGTGCTGTCGCTCGATCTGGCCGAGATGCGCGCCATTCAAGCCCATTTCGACGCCGAAAGTCGTGCCCCACTCGATGCCGAGCTCGAAACTCTGGCGCAAACCTGGTCCGAGCATTGTGTTCACAAGACATTCCGCGCTCAGATCGAACTAACTCACACGTCGTCCAACGGCGAAGTCACGGTTTCGCACCACGACGGGTTGTTGCCGGCGTTGCGTCAAGTCACCGAAGAACTCGATCCGTGGTGGTTGCGTTCGGCATTTGTCGACGACGCGGGGATAATTGCTTTCGACGACGAGTTCGATCTGGCGTTCAAGGTCGAGACTCACAACCACCCGTCGGCGCTCGAACCATTCGGAGGGGCCAACACCGGGGTCGGCGGAGTTGTTCGGGATGTGATTGCGGTGTCGGCCCGCCCGATTGCGTGCACCGACGTGCTGTGTTTCGGACCTCCCGATACCGATGACGCCGACGTGCCGGACGGGGTGCTGCACCCCCGCCGGATACGCGACGGGGTAGTGGGCGGAGTTGGTGATTATGGCAACAAGCTGGGTCTGCCGACCGTCAACGGAGCGGTTCTTTACGACCCCGGCTACGTTGCCAACCCGCTGGTCTATTGCGGAGCGCTCGGGTTGTTGCCCCACGGCTCGCATCCCACCGAGCCCCATGTCGGGGATCGCATCATCTCGATCGGCGGGAGGGTCGGGCGTGATGGCATCCACGGGGCGACGTTTTCGTCAGCGGGGATGGACGCCTCGACTGTCGATTCGGTGGGCTCGGCGGTGCAAATCGGCGATCCCATTACCGAAAAGGGCCTCATCGAGGTTATTGAGCGGGCCCGGGACCAGCGCTTGTACACCGCGATCACCGATTGCGGCGCCGGTGGATTTTCGTCCTCGGTTGGAGAGATGGGTGAGGACCTCGGCGTCGAGGTCGATTTGGCGTCGGTGCCGCTCAAGTATCCCGGTCTGCAACCGTGGGAAATCTGGCTGTCTGAAGCCCAAGAGAGAATCGTCATAGCCGTCCCACCCGAGAGTCTTGGGGACCTTCAACGGCTGTGTGATGAGTGGGACGTCGAACTAACCGACCTCGGTGTTTTCTCGGGCTCGCAGCGTTTGGTGGTTCGTCACGGATCAACTTTGGTTGTTGATTTGGCTATGGATTTTCTTCACAACGGGCTCCCGCGCCGGGAGATGACCGGGGCCTGGACCGATCCGGCGCCGAGCGTTGTTGCTCCCACCGCGATCAACGAGCGAATGGTTCTGCGACTCCTTGCTCACCTCGATATCGCGTCCAACGAGAACATCGTGCGACGTTTCGATCACGAGGTCCGCGGCGGCACGGTGGTGCGGCCCTATGTTGGGCCCGAGGCCGATGGGCCGGCCGATGCGGCCGTGCTCAAGCCGCTGGGTACTTCTGGTACCACTGCAGTTGTGGTCAGTAACGGCATTTGTCCACGGGTCGGTCGTCACGACCCGTGGGCGATGTCGCTGCACGCCATGGACGAGGCGGTGCGGAACTTGGTGGCGGTCGGCGGCGACCCCGACCGGGTGGCCGTGCTCGACAACTTCTGTTGGGGCGACCCAACCAAGTCCGATCGGCTGGGCTCGCTCGTTCGCGCCGTTCAGGGGTGCACCGTTGGGGCGCGGCGTTACCAGATGCCGTTCATTTCCGGAAAGGACAGCCTCTTCAACGAGTTTGACGGCACCGCGATACCCCCAACGTTGCTGATTTCTGCGGTCGGGTTGGTGCCCGATCTCCACCGGGCGATCGACTCCGCGGGCATGAGCGAGGGTGACGACATCTGGTTGGTGGGCGAGGGATCAAGCGCGCTTGGAGGTTCGGTCGCTTCGGAGCTGTTTGGTCTGGGGGCCACCCAGGTGCCGGAACCTCTCGTGGCTCCGCTGCCGCGGTACCGCGCCGTGCACGCCGCCATCAAACAAGGGCTGATCACCGCCGCTCACGACTGTAGCGACGGTGGGCTGGTGGTGGCAGTGGCCGAGATGGCCATCGCCGCCCGATTGGGTGTATCGGTAGTCGCGCCTCGCGACGCCGGAGCCGATCCGTTTACATCGCTGGTCAACGAGGCCCCGGGGCGGTTGGTGCTTACCTCCAAGCGTGCCGATCGAGACACGGTGGCGGCGGCATTGGGCGCATTTGGGCGTCGGGTAGGAGAGGTAACGGCCGATACTGACGGGCCGCAACGGATCGTGTTCAGAGCCCCCGACGTGGCCGGAGGCGAAGGGTTGGCGTCCCTCGGAATGGTATTGGTAGAGGTGTCAGTAGCCGACGCGGTTGCCGCCAACACCGAGCGGGTGTTGCCATGAGCAGACCACCCATCCTGATTCCTCATGCATCGGGCACCAACCGCGATCTCGAGGCTGCGCAGGCCGTCGAGTTGGCGGGCGGCGATCCCCGGATTGTTCACATCAACAAACTGAGGCACCGCTCGGTCCGATTTGGCGATCATGCCGCGGTCTTGTTGCCGGGCGGATTTTCTTATGGCGATGCCCTCGGCGCTGGTGGCCGTTTGGCGCTCGAGTTGCGAACCTGGTTTGGTGACGAACTAAGAGCGGTCACCAACGCCGGGCGCCCGGTGTTGGGCATCTGTAATGGATTTCAAGTTTTGGTCAAGGCCGGGCTGCTTCCCGGCCCGCCCGACTCGCCGCGCCAAGTAACGCTCACCGAAAACGCTGGTGCTCGCTTCGAGTGCCGATGGGTGACTTTGCGAGTTGAGTACGACGGTCCGGGGTGGCTGAGCGCCGTTTCGGGTCAAACGATCAGGTGCCCGGTAGCGCACGGCGAGGGTCGTATCGCGGTGGCCAACGAGGCGGTGACGCAGCGTCTGAGCGACGATGGTTTGATCGCGTTGCGTTATCTCGCCGACGGCGCCCGTCCCACAAGCCCGGAATCGGCGCCGGCGGGCGGGGTTTATCCGGCCAACCCCAATGGTTCGGTCGCCGACATCGCCGGGCTCTGTGACTCTTCGGGTTCGATTGTTGGTTTGATGCCCCATCCCGAGGACCATGTTCTCGATTGGCAGCGTCCGTCCGGACCGCCCGGTGGGCTCGGTCTCGACTTCTTCAGAGCGTTTGTCGAGGCGGCGCGGTGACCGTCGACCTTGCTGGAGCGATCGAGTTCCCTTTCGACGGCGTCGGCGCAACAGATGTTGCCGACATCGGTGCGCTGAGCACCGGCAAGGTCCGCGACATCGTCGACTTGGGCGACCACTTGGCCCTCATTGCCACCGATCGCCTATCGGCGTTCGATTACGTGCTGGGCACTGTTCCTCTGCGAGGCCAGGTGCTCAACGAGATGGCGGCGTGGTGGTTCGAACGCATCGCCGATTTGGTGCCTTCGCACTTGGTCTCGGTCCCCGATGCCAACGTCACAATCGGGCGTAAGTGCACAACCTTGCCGGTCGAGGTAGTTGTGCGGGGCCAGCTCTCGGGGTCGACTTCGACCGCGTTGTGGACCAAGTACGCGGCGGGGGAGCGCTCGATCTACGGACTGGCATTTGCCGACGGGATGGCCAAGAACGACTCTCTACCATCGCCGGTGATAACGCCCACCACCAAAGCCGATCACGGCGGCCACGACGAACCCATAACAGAGCTACAGATTGTCGAGCAAGGTTTGGTCGACGCACAATTGTGGGATCAGGTCCGCACGGTGGCGTTGCAGATATTTGAGCGAGGGCGTTCGGTTGCGGCCGAGGCGGGGCTGATCTTGGTCGACACCAAATACGAGTTTGGCGTTGACCGCGAAGGTGTGCTCACCATCATCGACGAAGTCCATACCCCTGACAGCTCGAGGTTCTGGCGAGCGGCCACCGTGGGCGAGCGCCGAGCCGACGGGCACGAACCCGAAAATCTTGACAAGGAGTTCGTTCGTTTGGCGTATGCCGCCCGGGGCTACGACGGATCAGGGCCCCCCGAACCGTTATGGCCCGGGCTCGCAGTGCAAGCATCGGGCGTCTACCAGGAGGCTTACCGGGCCCTTCTCGGCCACGAGCTGGTGCCGGCTGATTATCCGGCCGCCCCTCGGGTTGTGCAAGCCCTGAGGGAACTTGCGTTGTAGCGGGAGGTATCGGCGCAAAGGCATCACAAAATTGGTCAAAAGTATGGGTCCCACGCGTGACCGATTGGGCGCGCGATCATGCACACTGGGTCGACCGATTTCGGGAGGAGCGACCTCGTGCAGAGCGATCCGCTTATTGGCGTGATCATGGGGAGCGAGTCGGATTGGGCCACGATGCGACGCGCCGCCGACTTGCTCACCGAATTCGACGTCGCCCACGAGTGTCGGGTCGTGTCGGCGCATCGGACTCCGGCTCTCATGGTTGAGTACGCCGAACAAGCCGAAGAGCGAGGCCTGCAAGCAATCATTGCCGCAGCGGGCGGCGCGGCCCATCTCCCGGGCATGGTGGCCGGTCATACGATCGTGCCGGTGATTGGTGTGCCGATACAAAGCCGGGCGCTCAATGGCATTGACTCGCTGCTTTCTATCGTGCAGATGCCAACCGGGGTGCCGGTGGCCACGATGGCGATCGGCGATGCCGGAGCCTCCAACGCGGCGCTGTTGGCCATTGCGATGCTGGCCCGCAACGATCGAGGGTTGGCCGACTCTTTGCATCGTTACCGAGCCGAGCGGGCCGAACAGGTAACCGCGACCCAACTAGACAACTGAACATGTCGCCCCCGTCACCGATACTTCCGGGTAAAACCATCGGTGTGGTGGGCGGCGGGCAACTCGGCCGAATGCTGGCGCAAAGCGCGCACGCCATGGGTTATCGGGTCGCCGTGCTCACCGGTGGGGCATCGGGCACACCTGCCGGTCGTGTGGCCGATCACGAGTTTGCTGCGGCGTTCGACGACACGGTCGCCGTAAAGCGCTTCCTCGAGCAAAGCGACGTGGTGACTTGGGAGTTCGAGAACGTCGACGTTGCGCTGGCCGAACAGGCCGAGGCCCAGGGCGTGGCCGTTCGTCCATCCGGGGTCATCATCGCGATCGCTCAAGATCGATCGGCCGAGAAGGCCGCGCTGCAGCGTTTGGGAGTCCCCGTAGCGCCATGGTGCACAGTCGAGTCGGCCGCCGAACTGCTCGCGGCGACCGACGACGTTGGACTTCCCGCGATCGCCAAGACCGCCCGCGACGGCTACGACGGCAAGGGCCAGGTCCGAATCGATAGCGGCGCCGACATCAACCAAACGTGGGAGTTGCTGGGCGGTCGCCGATCGGTGGTCGAAGCAGTCATTGATTTCGACTGCGAACTGTCGGTGGTGGTGGCCCGCGACGTGCACGGAACAATCGCAACCCATGGGGTGATGGCCAACCACCATGTTCGCCACATCCTTGATTCGAGCGTGGTTCCTGCGGCGATAGATCCAGCCGTTGCCCAGCAGGCCGAAAACATCGCCCGCACCATCGCCGAGGGTCTCGATCTGATCGGCGTGTTGTGTGTCGAGCTTTTTTGCCAAGGCCGAGACCTCATCGTCAACGAAATAGCGCCCCGACCTCACAACAGCGGGCACTGCACCATCGAGGCCGCCAGGGCGAGCCAGTTCGAACAACAGCTGCGAGCAGTGTGTGGACTCCCGCTCGGTGATGGCACGTGTCGGCCGGCGGCTATGGCCCAATTGTTGGGTGACCTCTGGTGCGGGGACGAACCGGCATGGACCTCGATCTTGAACAATCCCGACATCCATCTCCATCTCTACGGCAAGGCCCAAGCGCGGCCCGGCCGCAAGATGGGGCACCTGACCTGCGTGGCCGACACAGCGCAGCAGGCCCTACGACGAGTACTCGATGCCCGCGCGGCGTTAGGAAACGGTGGCCAGTGATACCCAACGGCGACGAACCAAAAGAAGAGTGTGGGGTCATTGGCATCCATGCGCCGGGACTCGAGGCCTCGCGCCTCGCGTTCTTTGCGCTCTACACCCTCCAACATCGTGGTCAAGAGGCCGCGGGGATCGCGTCGTGTGAGGATGGCATTGCCCATGTGCACAAAGGCCAAGGCCTGGTGTCGGCGGTATTCAATGAGGACAACCTGCATACCCTTCGTGGTGATTTCGCCATTGGCCACACCCGCTACAGCACGACCGGTGGCTCGGGTATTCGCAACGCTCAGCCCCAGGTGATCGAAACCCTCGACGGACCGTTGGGCGTTGCTCACAACGGCAACTTGGTAAACGCCCACCTGCTGCGCCGTCAGCTTCTGGAACGAGGCGTGGGGCTGCAGACCTCCTCGGACACCGAGGTGATGGTGCACCTGCTCACCGGGGGCAGCGGCGACTGGATGAACCGCATCAAGGCGTTGATGACCCAAGCCGAAGGAGCTTTTGCGCTAACAATTTTGACCCGCGATGCCATCTACGGCGTTCGCGACCCGTGGGGGTTTCGTCCGCTGGTGGTCGGCCAGTTCGAAGGCGGCTATGTGCTGGCTTCTGAGACGTGTGCGTTCTCGGCAATAGGGGCCACGTTTGTTCGCGAGCTCGCACCCGGAGAGATTGCTCGCATCGACAAATCCGGATTACACGTCGAACAGGGCGCGGTGCCCAAGAAACCAGCGTTTTGTACCTTCGAGGAGATCTACTTTTCGCGGCCCGACTCGGTCCACGGGGGGCGCCTGGTGCACAGCACCCGACAAAGTCTTGGTCGCCAACTGGCCCGCGAGGCGCCAGTTGATGCCGATCTGGTTGTTCCGGTGCCCGATTCGGGGACGCCTCACGCGGTGGGTTTCGCCCAAGAGAGCGGTATTCCCTACACCGAAGGTTTGATCAAGAACCGATACGTCGGGCGTACCTTCATCGAACCAACTCAACGACTCCGCGAGACCGGGGTACGAATGAAGTTCAACCCGTTGGGCGACAACCTGCGGGGTAAGCGGGTTGTGATGGTCGACGATTCGATCGTGCGGGGCACAACATCTGGCCCGTTGGTCGAGATGCTCCGCGAGGCCGGCGCGGCCGAGGTCCATGTGCGGGTGGCCTGCCCGGCTATCACCGATCCGTGTTACATGGGTGTCGACATGGCGTCGCGGGACGAGCTGATCGCTGGCCACAAGAGTGTGGAGGAGATCAGACAACACATCGGTGCCGACTCGCTTGCCTTCTTGTCGATCGAGGCGATGATGCAAGGTCTCGAAGCCGAAGACGGTTACTGCAACGCCTGTTTCACCGGCCGCTATCCGTTCGAGTCCGAGCGGTTCGTGCAGCTACAACTCAAACCCAAAGAACAGTTCGCCAACGTGTGGGGCGACTAGTGACCGAAGTCGACGAACGAGGACCCAAGGCGGTGCTGCTGATCGGCGGCGGTGGCCGAGAGCACGCGCTAGCTGCGGCGTTGGCGGCGTCGCCGCAGGTGGGCGCGGTCCTCATCGCCCCCGGAAATGCCGGAACGGCGCTCGAACCGGGCTGCCAAAACGTTGTAGTAAATCCAAATGATGTAGACGCGGTGGTGTCGTACGCCGTGGACCATCAAGTGGATTTGGTCGTTGTCGGTCCCGAAGATCCATTGGTCGCCGGTTTGGTCGATCGCCTTGAGGCCGTCGGTATCGCGGCGTTTGGTCCTTCGGCGGCGGCGGCCCAACTCGAAGGCTCTAAGTCGCATTGCAAAGACTTCTTGCTCAAATACGGGATTCCTACCGGGGCGGCGGCATCGTTTTCCGATGCCGGCGAGGCCATCGAGTATCTGAGCGGCTTGGGCGTTGTGCCCGTCGTCAAGGCATCGGGGTTGGCCGCGGGCAAGGGTGTGATCGTGGCCGAGACCAGGGCCGAAGCCGAGACCGCGATCACCGAGATCTTGGTTGATGGTCGCTTCGGTGGGGCAGGATCCACGGTGCTGCTCGAAGAGCGACTCTACGGCCCCGAATTGTCGGTATTGGCCTTCTGCGACGGCACCCACTTCAAGGTGATGCCCACGGCCCAAGATCACAAACGGCTGCTCGAAGGCGATGCTGGCCCAAACACCGGCGGCATGGGGGCGTTTCACCCCTCGCCCATTGCAACGGCGGAGTTGCTCGACCAAATCAGCACCCAAATCCTTGGTCCAACCCTCGCGGCGCTGGCGGCCGAAGGGCGGCCTTATCGCGGGGTCCTGTACGCCGGAATCATGTTGACCTCCGACGGCCCCAAAGTGATCGAATACAATTGTCGATTCGGCGATCCCGAAACTCAGGTGGTGCTCCCGCTGCTGCAAACCGACATCGTCGAGGTGTTCGAGGCCTGCATCCAGGGACGTCTCGCCCAAAGCGATATCGATTGGAGCGCTCAGGCCGCGGCAACCGTTGTTGTGGCTGCGTCGGGCTATCCAACATCGAGCAGTCCGTCGACCCCGATATCGGGGCTTGCTGCAGCAGCGGCGACCGGCTGCAAGGTCTTTCACGCTGGTACAGCAATGTCGGGCCACGATGTTGTTACCGCCGGCGGTCGGGTGGTGGCGGTCACCGCCCTCGGCGCAAACCTCGACGATGCCGTCGCACGGGCCTACAACGGGGTCGGCGCCGTGAGTTTCGATGGCGCTCAGTTCCGACCCGACATAGGGCGTTCGACTGCGGAGGTTAGGGCATGACCAAATATTCAGATGCCGGCGTCGATATCGACGCCGGAAACCGGGCCGTCAAACTAATGGGCGACGCGGTCCGCTCGACCATGACTCCGCCGGTGTTGTCGGAGTTGGGAGCGTTTGGCGGCCTGTTCTCGGCCGAGGGTCTCGGGGCTGGTTCGGTGCTCGTGGCCTCGACCGATGGAGTCGGTACCAAGGTCGAACTGGCCGCTCGCCATGACGGCTGGCGTGGCGTTGGCCAAGACCTTGTCAATCATTGCGTCGACGACATCTTGGTGCAGGGCGCCCGTCCGCTGTTCTTTCTCGACTACATCGCCACGGCATCGCTTGTTCCCGAGGTGATCGCCGAGATCGTGACCGGGATGGCCATGGCCTGCCGAGACGGCGGCTGTGCGTTGTTGGGCGGCGAGACTGCGGAAATGCCCGGCGTCTACACCCCTGGCTCCGTCGACATTGCCGGAACTATTGTGGGCTCGGTCGAACGCTCCGATCTTTGGCCCCGGACCGATCAGCTCAAGGCCGGCGATTTGCTCGTCGGGCTCGAGAGCGTGAGCCCTCACACCAACGGCTATTCGCTCATCCGCCTGATCCTCGAGACCCACGAAGCCAGCGCCGAGATGCTCGACTGGCTCCTGACCCCCCACAAGTCCTATCTCGCCGATGTCGATGGGCTTCTCGCGGCTGGCGTCGAGCCCAAGGCGTTGGCTCACATCACCGGCGGCGGTTTCTTCGAGAACATCCCCCGGGTGTTACCCGCTGCCCTCGGCGCCCAGATCAATCTCGGAAGTTGGCAAGTGCCCGACGGTTTTCGCACGTTGATCGACTGGGCCGACATGGCCGACTCCGAGTCGTTTCGCACTTGGAACATGGGTATCGGCATGATCGCGGTGATCGATGTCGACAACCAAGCCGCCGCGGCGGCCGCTGGTTGCAACGTGATCGGCCGACTGGTCGAGGTCGAGGCCGCCAGCGAACGAGTGGAACTGGTTGGAGATTGGCGGTGACGCACCGGCTCGTCGTGTTGGCGTCGGGCTCGGGCAGCAACCTGCAAGCCATCCTCGATGCGACTGCCGCTGGCACCCTCGACGCCGAAGTTGTGCTGGTTGTCACAAATCGTAGGTCGGCTTATGCCACACAACGGGCCGAGGCGGCCGGGGTGCCAACCGTTTTTGCGCCGCGTTACCCAACTGACGGTCGTTGTTTCGATACACGGGAGGCCTACGACGCCGACCTTGCTGTCACAGTGGGCGCCGCCCGGCCCGATTTGGTGGTGCAGGCGGGCTGGATGCATCTGTTCAGCCGGGCCTTTCTTGGCCGATTTCCGGGCCAGGTCGTCAACTTGCATCCGGCGCTGCCGGGTCAGTTCCCGGGGGCGACGGCGATCGACGATGCCTGGCAGGCCTACCTCGACGCCAAGATTGTTCAGACCGGGGTGATGGTGCATCTCGTTCCCGACGAAGGGGTCGACAACGGCCCGGTCCTGGCCCAACGCCAAGTGCCGATCCGGCCGAGCGATACCCGCCAATCGCTGGAAGACCGGATCCACTCGGTCGAGCACGAACTCTTGGTTGGCGCCATCAGCGAGTATCTTCGCAGCCGATGACTACCGACTCCGCTCCCCGAGGCCTTCGACTTTGGATCGCCGGCGCCCGGCCTCGCACCTTGCCGGCGGCGATCGTCCCCGTCGCGGTCGGAGCGGCGGCCGCGGTCGGCAACGCGCCAGAACTGCTTGACGGTGGTATTCGTTGGTGGCGAGCGGGGGTGGCTCTGTTGGTGGCGCTGGCCTTGCAGGTCGGGGTCAACTACGCCAACGACTACTCCGACGGGGTTCGCGGCACCGACGGTGACCAACGGGTGGGGCCGTTGCGACTCGTGGGCTCGGGACTGGTTGCGGCCGCCGACGTGAAAATGGCGGCGTTCGTATCGTTCGCTGTTGCTGGCGTCGCGGGAACAATCCTCGCGCTGGTTGTTGGCCCCGAGTTGTTCGTGGTCGGAGCGGCGTCGCTGGTGGCCGGCTGGACCTACACCGGTGGACCCCGACCCTACGGGTATCTCGGACTCGGCGAGGTATTCGTGTTTGTTTTCTTCGGGGTGGTGGCCACCGTTGGCACGACCTACGTTCTGCTCGAAAAGATCGACGGTTTGGCCGTGGCGGCCAGCGTTGCCGTGGGCCTTTGGGCAACAGCGCTGTTGGTGATCAACAACTTGCGAGATATCCCCGGCGATACCGAGTCGGGCAAAGTCACGTTGGCGGTTCGCCTCGGCGACGCTGCGACCCGTCGACTGTTCGTCATCATGCAGGTGGCGGCGATGGGGGTAGCGGTTGCTATCACGGTTGCTACGGGTCGATGGTCGGCGGCCGCGCTCTTCGGTGCGCCTTTGGGGGTTGGCGCGATCCAACGCGTGAGGGCCGGTGCGGGCGGGTCCGAGTTGATACCGGTGCTGGGCCTGTCGGGAAAGGTTCAGCTTGTGGCCGGGCTGGCAATGGCCGGTGGTCTGGCGATTAGTGGTTGACCCGCGTGGCGGTGATCAGCTGCGCGCCCACAAAGACCTCGCGCTCGATCGAGTCGAAGCCGGCGTCTCGAAGGCGTTCTTGCATTTCGGGCCACGGCGGCAAGTAAGCCAGCGACTTGGGTAGGTAACGGTAGGCCCGGCCCTCGCTCAACAACCCTCCGATCACCGGCACCACTCGATTGAAGTAGATACCGTGACCGAACCGCAAGAGCTTGTTGTCGGGTTCGCAAGCGTCCAGAAATGCGATGCGGCCGCCGGGGCGCACGACTCGGGCCACCTCGTTGAAGAACCCGGGAAGTTCGACCAGGTTTCGCAGCGCAAACCCGCACGTGGCGCCATCCACCGAAGAATCGGGCAGGGGCATTTGCAAAATGTCGGCGTGCACCAACGCGGCATCGGTTCGAGCGGCGGCAAGCATGCCCATCGATAAGTCGAGGCCAATCGGGACCATGCCGTCGTTTTGGATGCCTCGACAGAAGTCGCCGGTGCCGCACGCCAAGTCGAGAATGACCGAACCACCGCTGGCGCCAAGGCGTTTGAGGGCGGCGTTTCGCCACCGCACGTCGAGCCCGAAGGTCATGACTCGGTTGACCAAGTCGTATCGCGGGGCGATGGTGTCGAATAGCGACCTGACCTGGCGACGTTTCTCGTCACCGGTGGGGAGATGGTCGGGGTCGAGGGTGACCCCTTCGTTGAGGACCGGTGACGAATGGTCGTTCACCGAAACCACACCTTCTGGTATTCGACGCTCATAGCGTGCAGCAACAGTGCCAGCAGCGCCACGTCGAACATGAGGGTGATCGGATCGGCCAATGCCGCACTAATGCCGTGAGCAAAGAGGTCAGCGACACGAAGCAGCAACGGTGCAACTGCGGCCAAGACTGCTAGCCGGTAACCCCACCGTTTTTCGTTGGCCACTCCGAAGGCCCCGGCGATCATCCCGACGGTGAGGAGCAAGATCCAAAGGATCGCCACGGTCCGCGAGCCGAACAATGTGACGCTGCCAAGATTGAACAAAGCCCCGAACAAAATGGCCATGCCCCCTCTGATGTACATCAGAATCTGAGCCATGTAGAGAGTTTGGGGCTGGCGGGGGTTGACCCAGATCACGTTATCCATGGCGCCCAGTATGGACGCCACGGCGCGGGCGGCCTACCCCGGCGGAGAGATTTGGCGAGAACGGCGCACCGGGGCATCGACGGGTTGGCGACTCGCTCTGAGCTGGCCACAGGCCGCGTCGATCTCGGTGCCACGCGTGCGTCGCACCGTTGCGTTGGCGCCGCGCTCGGTGAGTTCGTCGCGGAACTCATAAACGCGGGACAGGGGAGTGCCCCGCGTCAAAAACCCCGGTGTTGGGTTGAGCGGTATCAGGTTGATGTGGGCCCGCAGACGGCGTGCGTATTGGGCCAGTTCGGCGGCGTCGATGGGTCGGTCGTTGACACCATCGATCAGCGCCCACTCGAACGAGAGCCGCCGATTCTTGGCTGCGAGGTAGCGTTCGCACGATTGGGCCAACGCTTCGAGCGGGTAGCGCTGGTTGATCGGAACAAGCTCGTCGCGTAGCTCGTCGTTGGCGGCGTGAAGCGAGACGGCAAGGTTGACGGGCAGATCCTCATCGGCCAAGCGCTCGATCCCGGGGATGACGCCCACGGTCGAGATCGTGATGTGCCGAGCGCCGATACCGAGGTCGTGGTTGAGCCGTTCGACCGCTTTCCAGGTGCGGTCGTAGTTGGCGAACGGCTCGCCCATGCCCATGAACACGATGTTGGAGACTCGGCGAGGGGCCGACGTCCGACGGGCCCGGACGACCTGCTCGACGATCTCGCCGACCGACAGGTGGCGGTCGAAACCGCCTTGGCCGGTCGCACAAAAGCCACAGGCCATGGCGCAACCGGCTTGCGAGGACACACACACCGTGGTGCGGTCGTCGTAGTGCATGAGCACTGTTTCGATGTGATGACCGTCGTGAAGTCGCCACAGCCACTTGACGGTCTCGCCGTCGTCGCTGACCGACTCGTCTTCGGGGTGCAGCCCGAGCGGAAGTTGTTCGGCCAGTTTGCTGCGAAGCGTTTTGGGCAGGTTGGTCAACTCGTCGAGTTCGTCCCCCCGGTCGTTGAGGCCTTCCCAGAGTTGATCGATCCGATACTTGGGTTCGCCTTCGAGCAGGGCTGCGAGCTCGGAGCGGGTTGGGTCGAACCGCAACACTGGGGCATCGCGGTGGGAACGTCCCGAAACGGTTAGTTCGGTCATCGGCGGTCCAATCTATAAGCCCGATCGGTGTGATGACGCTCGAAACCAATGGACGAGTAGGTGGCGTTGGCCGCATCGTTGTCGGACTCGACGTAGAGCATTCCGTCGCGAAGTCCCTGCTCTGACAACCAGGCGAGTCCGTTGAGAGTCATTTGCTTGCCCAGCCCGCGGCCGTGGTGGTCGGGGTCGACGGCTATCACGTAGATTTCGCCGAGGGGTGGCGTCTGGTCGTTGTGAATCTTGGTCCAACAGAATGCGACGAGTTCGTCGTCGTGATGGTGCAATCTGAACCCCGCAGTATCGAACCACGGTTCGTTCATCGTCTTGATTACATCGTCACGCGTGAGGCCGCCCTGCTCGGGATGCCACGCAAAGGCCCGATTGTTGACGCGGATGAAATCGTCGAGATCGTCGCTGGTGAAGGCCCGCGTCGACAACGCCGACTCGGCGTTGGGGAGCTGACATCGCAACTGCCATAGGTCGCGATAACGAACAAAGCCGCGGTCGATGGCATGGCCGTCGGCTGCGGCGTCGACCTCCTGGATCCACAACTGGATCGAACCATCGAGATCCCCAATAACCAAGGAGAGTTCTTGGTCGAAAGTGTCGGGGCGACGATCGCTGGACGCAACGACCGTCCAGCGAAATTCGCCCGGCTTTGGACCTTCGACGGTGAGCTGCATCCAAACAGGCTAGCTAGGGTCGGCGCATGGCCAAGCCAAGATCACCAAACGGAAGAGCCCGAGTAACCCACGAACGCCTTGCGTTGGAGTATCCCGAGGCCACGTGCGAGCTTGATCACCGCAACCCATTCGAGTTGTTGACCGCCACGATATTGAGTGCCCAGGCCACCGATGTCGGAGTCAACAAGGCAACCCCGGGGCTCTTTGCAAGGTTCCCCGACCCTTGGTTATTGGCCGAGGTAGAACCCGAAGAAGTTCAGCCATACGTCGACACGATCGGGTTGTTTCGCCAGAAGTCCAAAAGTTTGGTCGGTATGGCCCGAATGCTCGTCGAACACCATGATGGGCAAGTACCCCATTCGATGAAGGAGCTGGTGAAGCTCCCAGGGGTTGGTCGAAAAACCGCCAACGTTGTGCGCAGCGTCGCGTTGGGCGAGCCGGGGCTGCCGGTCGACACTCACGTAACCAGGTTGTCACATCTGCTGGGTCTCACCGACGAAACCGATGCGGTAAAGATCGAGACTGCCCTCAACCCGATGGTGCCGGCCAGCGAGCGAGGCCGCTTTAGTCTCCGCTTAATCTTGCACGGCCGGCGGGTGTGCGTGGCCCGTCGACCACAGTGCGATGACTGCGTGTTGGCCGATTTTTGTCCCAGTAGCCGCATCTGAATCGCGCGCTACTAGGGCCAAATGTCTGGCGGCGCTACTCAGAGTCGGGGCTTTAGTCACGCTGAGTCGTATTGGTCACGGTATTTTCCGGCGATTTACGGAAATGTTTCGAAAGTGGTGCTGTTACTCGCGGGCCAAATCGGTTATATTGACGTTCTGGTCGAGCACCCGCCGCTCGACCTAACCGGCGACACGAGGGATCCGCCGCCCTGTGTCGCCTGCGGCCACCTTCTTCGGAAGGTGGCCGCACTCTTTTTTCGGCGAGCGTCGTAGGCGGTACTCCCAGCTCTCTCCCGTGGTTCTCCCAGCTAGTCGAGCGCACGCGTGACGCTTCGCAACCGGCGTTCGGCTGTGACCAGCATGCGTTCGATTTCGTGAAGTCGACCGATGACCGGGTCGTCAGGGTCTGCGCCGCGTCGCCCGGCAACGTCGGAGATCCGATGCGCTAGGTCGGCGACGACGGATGTGATCGAGGAGAGTTCTGCCGCGTCGGAATCCATGACGCAGTGTGCCGCAAAACTTGACCGAGGCGCACGGCGGGAGCGCTAGCGTGTAGCGGTGCTGAAACGCATCGACCTCCGCGGAATTACCGGAGACCTCAACAAAGTCCTGCCGAGGCCGTCCACGCCGGGGGACGGACCCGTTGAGGCCGTCCGTCAGATCGTCGACGAGGTCCGACTACAGGGCGATGCTGCCGTGCACCGCTTCACCGAACGTTTTGATGGGGTGCGACTGGAGGCACTGACCGTTGCGTCGCATCAGCTACAAGAGGCGCTCGAGCTCATCTCTCCCGATGTGCGAGATGCCCTCGAGGCCGCGGCCGAGTCGATCGCTGACTACCACCGCCGACAGATGCCGACCGATATTCGAGTCGAGCGTCCCGGTATGTCTATTGAAGGACTGCACCGGCCGGTAGAACGAGCCGCCTGTTACGTGCCGGGAGGACGAGCGGTTTATCCGTCCACGGTGTTGATGACTGCCGTGCCCGCTCGCGTGGCCGGAGTATCTGAGGTCGTGGTGGTCGTACCGCCCGGTCCCGACGGGTTGGTCCCTGATGTCACTTTGGCCGCTGCGGCGGTGGCGGGGGTCGACGAGGTGGTCTCGGTAGGTGGCGCTCAGGCCATCGCCGCGGTTGCCTTTGGCACCGAGTCGATCCGGCCTGTCGACGTGATTGTCGGTCCCGGAAATGTCTATGTCGCCCTGGCCAAACAACAAGTGGCCGGGGTTGTGGGGGTGCCGTCGTCGTTTGCCGGCCCGTCTGAGGTTGTGGTCGTTGGCGACGGTTCGGCCCCATCAGAGTTCGCGGCGATCGACGTGATCCTGCAGGCCGAACATGGCCCCGATGGGTTGGCGTGGTTCGTCACGTGGGACGAAGCAGTCGCCGATTCGGTGACCGAATCGATCGAGCGGTTGGTCGCCGATGCTCCGAGGCGCTCCGATATCGAGGCAACGCTCGAGAAAGCCGGGATCGTTGTCTTGTGCGAGTCGCCTGGTCAGGCCATCGAGGTCTCGAACTTCATTGCCCCCGAACACCTCGAGCTACAAGTAGCCGATCCCGATCCGCTGGTGGCGATGGTCAAACACGCGGGGGCGGTGTTTTGTGGCGCCTATGCGCCGGCGTCGTTGGGCGACTATGTCGCGGGTCCGAGCCATGTTCTGCCCACCAGCGGTACCGCCCGGTTCGCCAGTGCCCTGACGGTGGGCGATTTCATGAAGGATCTCCACGTTGTGCACGTCGACCGTTCGGGTTTCGAAGCCATGGGCGATCATGTGGTGACGCTGGCCGAGGCCGAAGGTCTGAGCGCCCATGCCGATTCGATCAGACTCCGCCGGGCGATCGATACTCAGTCGGGCGACGCCTGATGCCTCGGCCGACCCCGCGACAATCGATCGCGCTGATGGCGGGCTATCACTCGCCGCAGATCGATGTCGACGTTCGCCTCAACACCAACGAGAGCCCCGAACTCCCACCGCTTGGTTTCCGCGAAGCGGTCGCCGAGGCGGTGCGGGGGGTCGAGTGGCATCGCTACCCCGACCGTTCCGCGACCGGACTTCGGCAGGCCATCGCGACTGTGCACGGCTGTGGGCCCAACGAGGTCTTTGCGGCCAATGGGTCCAACGAGGTGTTGCAAACCCTGCTGCTCACATACGGAGGACCCGGGCGCGCTGCGGCCGTGTTCGAGCCCACCTACGCGTTGCACAGCCATTTGAGCCGCCTCAGCGGCACCACGGTCGCCCAAGGGGAACGGGCCGCCGACTTCAGTCTCGACATCGAAGAGGTTGCTCGGGTCGTGGAGCAGGCGCGGCCGTCAGTCACGTTTCTGTGTTCGCCCAACAACCCCACCGGCGTCGTCGATACCCCCGAACAGATCCGGACGGTTCTCGAACTCGTGACCGAGACTGGTGGGCTGCTGTGTGTCGACGAGGCCTACGGGCAGTTCTCGCCCTATTCAGCTATCGAGCTTTTGGGTCCCGACGTTCCGCTAGTCGTGAGCCGCACGTATTCCAAGACCTTTGCCATGGCCGCGGCCCGCCTTGGCTACCTGATCGGCCCGTCGTGGGTGGTAGCCGAACTCGAAAAGGTCGTACTGCCGTATCATCTCGATGCCATGACCCAGATCGCCGGAACCATCGCCCTCGACTACTTGGACGACATGGACTTACGGGTGTCGCGGCTGGTCGAGGAGCGGGGTCGGCTAATTTCGGCCCTCAACGATTTGCCGGTAGAAGTCGCGCCATCGGGTGCCAACTTCGTGCTGTTTCGTCCAACCGCCACAGACGCCGGCGAGGTATGGCAAGGTCTGGTCGATCGTTCGGTGTTGGTTCGCAACTGTGCATCGTGGCCTCGTCTCGACGGGTGCCTGCGAGTAACGATCGGCACCTGCGAAGAAGACAACCAATTTCTCTCAGCTCTCACGGAGGTCCTTGCGTGAGCCGTTCAGCCGCGACCCAGCGAGGCACAAACGAAACGTCGATCGACATCTCGGTCGAGATCGACGGAACCGGAACGGCATCGGTAGCGACCGGTTTGCCGTTCTTTGATCACATGCTCGATCAACTTGGTCGCCACGGCAGCTTCGATTTGTCGGTTGCCGCCACCGGTGACTTGCACATTGATGCTCACCACACCGTCGAAGATGTCGGAATCGCCCTCGGGGAGACCTTTCGCGAGGCGTGGGGCGACAAGCGTGGAGTCCGACGTTTTGCGTCGATTGTGGTTCCGCTTGACGAAGCCGCGGTCGAAGTAGTTCTCGACCTTTCGGGTCGGCCCTTCCTGCATTACGAGATCGAATTCCCCGGTCAGAAGATCCTGAGCGACCCGCCGTTCGATCCTCAGCTCATCGAGGAGTTCTGGCGAGGCTTCGTGATGGCCTCGGGTATCACGCTTCACATCGTCTTGCGTCGCGGCAAGAACACTCATCACATCATCGAAGCCACGTTCAAGGCCGTCGCTCGATCGATGCGCGATGCGCTGCGCGTCGAGGGGGCTGGCGTTCCGTCCACCAAAGGTGTGCTCTGACGTGGCTGCTGCCGAGCGGCCGGTGCTGGCGGTACTCAACTACGGGATCGGCAATCTGCACTCAGCCCACAAGGGCTTTTCGCACGCCGGCGCCGACACCCGGCTGACGGCCGACCCCGCCGAAATTCTTGCCGCCGATGGCGTGGTGCTCCCGGGAGTTGGCGCGTTCGGGCCCTGCATGAGAGCTCTTGGCGCGACGGGACTCGACAAGGTCGCCCTCGACGTCATTGCTGCCGGCACTCCATTTTTTGGAATTTGCGTAGGCATGCAGGTGCTTTATCGATCTTCTCAAGAAGCCCCCGGCGTTCAGGGTCTCGGTGTGTTCGACGGCGAGGTGGCGCTCATCCCCGGCGAAGTGAAGCGGCCTCAGATGCAATGGAACATGCTGCAGTCGGTGAATGACCACCCGATGTTCGCTGGTCTTGGCCCGAACCCGTGGATGTACTTTGTGCATTCCTATGCCGCCACTAGTGGTCCTCGGGTGCTTGCCACCTGTGACTACGGAGCCGACCTCGTTGCCGCCGCGGCCGATGGCAATGTTTGGGCGTGTCAGTTCCACCCCGAAAAGTCAGGCCGGACCGGTTTGCAGATCTTGCAGAACTTTGTGACGGCCACTGCTCAAGCCCGGGACGCGCGCTGATGCATCTGTTCCCCGCCATCGACATTCGCGGCGGCAAATGTGTGCGCCTGCACCAGGGCGACTACGACCGAGAAACCGTTTACGGCGACGACCCCGTGGCTCAAGCCAAGGCTTTCGCGGCGGCGGGCGCCGGATGGATTCATGTTGTCGACCTCGACGCGGCGCGCACTGGCGTGCCCGAAAACCGTGATGTGGTGGCCGCGATCGCAGCCGCAGTCGATGTCCCGGTCCAAACCGGTGGCGGCGTGCGCTCGATCGAGGCCGCCGAGGCGCTCTTTGCCACGGGCGTGGAGCGGGTGGTGATCGGCACCGCGGCCCTTACCAACCCCGACTTCGTTCGCGAGCTTGCCAGCAGCCGTCGGGTCGCGGTCGGACTCGACGCGTTGGCCGGCGAGGTGGCGACCGATGGTTGGCTTGTCAGTTCTGGTCGAACCGTTCTCGAAGTGGCGCGCCGCTTCGACGATGCCGGAGTCGACGCGTTCGTTGTGACCGACATTTCTCGCGATGGCACGCTCGAAGGTCCCGACCTGGTTGGTCTGCAGGCCCTGATCGAAACAACCTCGGTCGACGTGATTGCCTCCGGAGGCGTGGGCACCCTCGACGATCTCCGTTCGCTCAAGTCGGTGCAAGCCAACGGTCGGGCGCTGGCCGGCGTCATTGCCGGAAAGGCCATCTACGAGGGTCGCTTTTCGGTTGAGGATGCGGTGGCGGCGCTGGCGGTGCAACCATGACGGTGCGTTCGATCCGGGTGATCCCGTGTCTCGATGTCGATGGCGGCCGAGTCGTCAAAGGGGTCAATTTCGTCGACATTCGCGACGCCGGAGATCCGGTCGAGCTGGCCTCTCGCTACGACCAGCAGGGAGCCGACGAGTTGGTGTTTCTCGACATCACCGCCTCGTTGGATCGGCGCGACACAACCCTGGAAATGGCACGAGCGGTGGCCGAACAAGTATTCATCCCTTTTACTATTGGCGGCGGAATACGCACCGTCGACGATGCGCGCGCCCTTCTCATGGCTGGTGCCGACAAAGTGAGCGTCAACACTGCGGCGGTCAAACGGCCGAGCTTGGTTAGCGAGATCAGTCGCGAGTTCGGGGCGCAGTGCTGTGTTGTTGCGATCGACGCTCGAGCTAGCGAAGATGCCGAATCGGGCTTCGAAGTGTTTACTCATGGCGGACTCATCCGAACTGGCGTCGACGCCGTTACGTGGGCTCGCGAGGTTGTTCGGCTCGGAGCCGGCGAGATATTGCTCACATCGATGGATCGTGATGGCACCAAGGACGGGTTCGATCTGGGTCTCACCCGAGCGGTGACCGATGCCGTCGACGTGCCGGTGATTGCTAGCGGCGGCGTTGGCACCCTTGATCACCTGGTGGACGGTGTCACTCGGGGCGGAGCCGATGCGGTGTTGGCGGCAAGCATTTTTCACTTCGGAGAACACCGCGTCGCCGACGCCAAAGCAGCAATGCTCGAAGCGGGACTTGTCGTGCGGCCTGTAGCAGGCGTTGAAGATCCCCACCGCTAACGTTGTCGGCCGTGGCTAGCGATAAGACTCCCAACTTGACCGATGACGACCGCGTTCCGGTCAAGATGCTCAACGACCGCATCTTGGTCAAACTTGGCGATGCCGAAGGCGAACGCCGGACCACCGGCGGCATTTTGATCCCGGCTACCGCGCAGGTCGGCAAACGTCTGGCGTGGGCGGGCATCGTGGCGGTCGGCCCCAATGTTCGCAACATCGAACCCGGCGATCAGGTGTTGTTCAACCCCGAGGATCGTTACGAGGTCGAGGTCCGCGGCACCGACTACATCATCTTGCGCGAACGTGACATCCACGCCGTTGCCGCAGAACGACTCGACGAAGGTTCCACCGGGCTCTACCTCTGACCGGCGTCTCTAACGCGTCGCAAACAGCGGTGGTCGGCGATCGATCCACGGCGCGGCTTGTTCGAGTTCGAACCCAAGGGCGACAAGTTGGTCTTCGCGCCCGTAGGCGGCCACGAACTGAGCCCCAATCGGCAGGCCCGATCCCGACATGGCCAGCGGTAGCGAAAGTGCTGGTTGCCCGGTGAAGTTGAACGGCTGGGTTAGCGACGAGTAGTGCAGGGTCGTGGTTTGCACGGCCAGTTGGTCGGGGTTGTCGGGGGCCATTTCGCCGAGTTTGGGGGCTGGTCGAAGACACGTGGGGGTGAGCAACAGGTCGAACCCCTCGGCCCACCACGAAGCCATCCGACGGCGAAAGGTCATGATCTGTTTCTGGGCGGTGATCACCGCCGGTCCGCGTACCTCCCGGCCCCGATCGGCTATGAAACGAGTCCACGGTTCGATGTCGTCATCGTTGATCGGACGGCCGAGCGTCGCGGCCACTTCGTCGACTCCGGCCGCGGCACCCGCGGCCAAAGCCGGTCCGAACGATCTGATGAGCTCTTGGTCGTCGAGAGCTGCTGGTGACGAGAGTTCTACTTCGTGGCCCAGCGATGCGAGGAGCGTCGCCGCAGCGTCAGTTGCCGCGGCGACCTCGGGGTCAATGGTGAGACCGTCGCGGATTGGGCGGTTGAGCAAGCCGATGCGCAGGCGGGGCAACGAGGTGTCGCTCAGCTCGCCGTAGGGCCGCGTCGGGGTTGGCGCAAGTACCCCATCGCCTGGGTAGTGACCGGAGGTGGCGTCGAGAATGGCTGCCGTGTCGCGCATCGTGCGAGATACGACGTGTTGCACGCTTTGGCCCCACTCGTCAGAGTACGGACCCATCGAAACTCGGCCACGGGACGGCTTGAGCCCTACGAGCCCACACATCGCGGCGGGTATGCGAATCGACCCACCTCCGTCGCTGGCGTTGGCCGCCGGCAAGATCCCGGCAGCCACCGCGGCAGCGGCCCCGCCCGATGAGCCTCCGGTGCCGTGATCTTGATTCCACGGGTTGTGACAAGCGCCGGTCGACAAGGGCTCGGTGGTTGCCCCCAGCCCCATTTCGGGCGTATTGGTGCGGCCACACAAGACAAATCCGGCGTTGCGGTACTCGGTGACAATGTGGGAGTCGCCAGGAGCGCGGTTGTCGGCGGCCTGTAAACCCCGCACGCCACGATAGTGAGGCTCCCCAGCTTCGCCCGGCCAGAGATCCTTGATGAACATCGGTACCCCCCGGAACGGGCCGCAGGGGAGACCATCGAGCGACGCGCGCGCCTTGTCGTAGGTTGTGTGCGTTATGGCGTTGAGGGCCGGGTTCAACTCGGTGGCTCGCTCGATGGTCGCCTCCAAGACCTCGAGAGCAGAAACATCGTTGTTGGCTATGAGGGCCGCGAGTGCAACCGCGTCGAAATCTCGTAGTTCATCGCTCATCGCTGCACCCTAGGCTCATGGCCATGACCAGCGCATTAGAAGAAGGCACCGAAGTTCAGCTCGACTTTGACAAAGTGGCCAAGATCGGACGGGCTGGTCATCAGGTCGTTCCTGTGGTGCTTCAAGACGCCGACAGCGGCGACGTGTTGTTTATTGGATACGCCAACGAAGAGGCCTACCGCGAGACTCTGGCCCGTGGGTCGGCGGTTCTCTACAGCACGTCGCGCCAAACAATCTGGCACAAAGGCGCAACGTCGGGCGATGTTCTGGAGCTGGTCGATGTCGCCGTCAATTGCGAACAAAACAGCCTGCTCTATAGGGTTCGCAAGGCCGGTTCTGGGGTTTGTCACACCAAGGACGAGTCCGGTGCGACCCGTCAGACTTGCTACTACCGAAGCGTCGTCGACCCCGACACGCTGAGCTTCGGCTGACCAATGGATGTGCGCCCGTCACGCGAGGAGTTCCGGGCCCTCGCGGCCGATCACACCGTCGTGCCGGTCTGGGCCGAGGTTCTTGCCGATCTGACTACGCCGGTGGCCGCTTTTGCACGGGTCGTCGGCGACGGCGAGGGCTTTCTGCTCGAGTCAGTCGACAACGGCGACCGTTGGAGCCGCTGGTCCTTTATCGGCCGTCGTCCTCAGGGCACGCTGATCTCCAAGGATGGCCGTCTCAAAATCATCGGCGATCTCGGTATCGAGGTGTCGACCAACGACGGCATGTTGGCCGCCCTCGAAACGCTCTTGGCTCACTATCGGTCTCCGGAGATCGAAGGTCTTCCCCCGATGCACGGCGGCCTGATCGGCTACTTGGGCTACGACGTCGTGCGCGAGGTCGAGCATCTACCCAATACCCCTCGCGACGACCTCGGCTATCCCGATGCCGTGATTTCGATGATCGGCGAGCTGGCGGTTTACGACCATTGGCGCCAACGAGTGAGCCTCATCGCCAACGTAATCGTCGATCCCGAGACCGACCTCGACGCGGCCTACGACGATGCCATAGCCCGGATCGAACAGCTCGCGGCCGACGGGGCGAAGACAATCGACGAGCCGCTGATGTCCTTGCCCGACTCGGGCGACCCGCTGCCCGAGGTCACGTCGTCGATGGGTCAAACGTCGTACTGCGCGGCTGTCGAGGCCGCCCGCGAGCACATCTTCGCCGGCGACATCTTTCAGGTCGTGTTGTCTCAGCGATTCGATATGCAACTCGACGCCGACGCCTTCGACGTCTATCGCGTCTTGCGTCAGGTCAACCCCAGCCCCTACATGTACTTCTTACGACACGCCGATCTCGAAGTAGTCGGAGGGTCACCCGAGCCGATGGTTCAGCTGCTCGACGGTCGGGTCATTTCGCGGCCCATTGCCGGCACCCGTAAACGGGGCGAGACCGAGGAGCACGATCGACGCCTCGCGGCCGAGTTGGTCGAACATCCCAAAGAGCTTGCCGAGCACGTAATGTTGGTCGACCTGGCCCGCAACGACGTTGGCCGAGTCGTCGAGTTCGGCTCGCTCGACATCGACGAGATGATGACTCTCGAGAAGTACAGCCACGTCATGCACCTCACCTCGCAGGTTTCGGGGGCGCTGGCCGACAACAAGTCGGCTATCGACGTTCTGCGAGCGACTCTCCCGGCCGGAACCCTGTCGGGCGCACCCAAAGTTCGGGCGATGGAGATCATCGACGAATTGGAACCAGTCAAGCGGGGTCCCTACGGCGGCGTCGTCGGTTATCTCGACTTTTCGGGCAACATCGACACCGCGATAACGATCCGAACGATGCTGATAAGCAACAACCGCGCATCGGTGCAGGCCGGCGCGGGGGTAGTAGCCGATTCGGTCGCGGCTGACGAACATCTCGAGTGCCAAAACAAGGCCAAGGCGTTGCTGGCCGCGGTTCCCGCGGCGCGCCGCATGACTGCCGCCCGCCGGGCCGCAAAGGAGTGATTTGATGAACGCCCGACAATCAGTGAGAGTCCACGGTCCCGACGCTGCTGGCTATCTGCAGGGCCAGATTTCTCAGGACGTAAACGCCCTAGCCGACGGTGACGTCGCGTGGTCGCTGGTTCTGCAGCCCACCGGCAAGGTTGCGGCCTGGTTTCGGATCAAACGCGAGTCAGCCGACAGCTACTTGCTCGATATCGATACTGGTTACCGAGACGCGCTGGTGGCCCGCCTCCAACGTTTCAAGCTCCGCACCGATGCCTCGATCGACCCGATCCAAGAAGAGATCGCCGAGCCGGTTTCGTGGCCGGGTGTGATCGATGATGCCGACGAGCGTCAACGAATTCTGGCCGGTATGCCCCGAATGGGTGCCGAGCTGACCGACGACACAATCCCGGGCGAAGGCGGGCCGTACTTCATTGACTCCTCGGTGAGCTTCACCAAGGGCTGCTACACCGGTCAAGAACTGGTGGCTCGAATCGATAGCCGGGGCGGCAACGTGCCTCGGCCAATCCGAATCCTTTCTGCGGCTGGCCCCGTGCAGGTTGGCGACGAGGTTCGTGTCGACGACGGGCTGGTTGGCACAGTTACTTCGGCCAGCGACAACGTGGCGCTGGCGCCTCTGAAACGGGCGGTCGAGATCGGCGACGCGGTGATGGTTGGTGCCGTCGAAGCAACGGTTATCGCTCCGGCCGAAAGCTGACCACGATCTCGGCACCGCCCAGTGCCGATCGGCGTGCCGTCACGGTCCCATCCATGCCTTCGGCCAGCTCGCGTACGATCGCCAAGCCGAGACCACTCCCAGACTCTTGGATTGCCGGGCTGTGTTGGGCAACGTACAACCGTTCGAACACGTGAGGCAGATCGGCGTCGGCAATTCCCGGGCCGTCGTCGCCCACGGCGAGGTGAACCCGCCCTTCGGCTACCCAAAGGGTGCAAGTGACCGTTGTCGCGGCGAAGCGCGCCGCGTTGCTCACCAAGTTCGACACGATCTGAGCTAGCCGAATTGGATCGACCATGACCAACGTCGGCTCGTCGGGGACCCGCACGGCCAGTTCGACAGAGCGGGTCGCAGCATCGGGCTGCAATCCGTCGGTAACGGTGCGAATCGTGGTTCGGATGTCGTGAACTTCTCGGTCGTACTCGAAACCTGTGCCTTCGAGACGAGCTAGAAGCAAGAGGTCGCCGACAAGGCGCTCGAGCCGTCGGCCTTCGGCGGAAATTACCGAGCCGGCGCGAACTGGGTCGTCGATAGCGCCATCGGTGAGGGCCTCGGCGTAGCCCAGGATCGAGGTGAGAGGCGTACGCAAATCGTGGCTCACCGACAAAAGGAATTGTCGTTCGAGATCACGAGAGCGCTGCAGATCTTCGGCCATGGTGTTGACCGACGTGACCAGCTCGCCGACTTCGCCCCCGATTTCGGCGTGTTCGGCCGGCACGCGGGCTGACAGGTCGCCGGTGGCGATGCGTTTGCTCACAATGCTGGCGTGGGCGATCGGGCCCACCAGTCGGCGACTCAGCCGCATTGCGACTGCGGCGGCCATCGCGATGGTCGCGGCGCTGGCAATCAGAAACCAGCCCGATGCCGCGGCCCAAATTGGGTCGGGTTGTTGCGCCAACACAAGAATCTGAGTCAGGCCCGCTTCAGACGTTCGGCCATGAGCGGCCCAAACCAAATCTCTCGATCCGTCGCTGACGGTTTCGCCTCCGCGCAAGGCGTCGAGGTCGAGTTCCTCGACTGCCAAACCCATCGGCAGCTCACCGAGCGGCTCGTCGGCGTGGGCGCCCAGCACCAGCACACCCATTCCTTCGACGCTCATGGTGGCCAACACCCGCTGCACTCGTTGTCGCAAGGCGCCGGCCTGATCGGTGACTCCGGTGAAGAACAGCTCAGTGACGATGTCGGAGAACGCTTCGGCCTGTTCGCGAAGGTTCTCTTCGGTCGACTGGCGGGCGCCCGCTGCGGTCAACAACGTAGTGCCGGCACCGGCCAACACCAGCGACGCGATGACCATGCCGACAATCGCCAGCGTGAGCCGGCGCCTCATTGTCTCGGTCCAGTTGGTCGACTAGTCAAGGCGGTAACCCACTCCCCATACCGTGTCGAGTTGGAGTCCGTCTCCGACTTTCTTGCGAAGCTGGCGGATGTGCACGTCGACGGTGCGGTCGTCTCCAATCCAACCTTCGCCCCAAACCGCGTCGAGCAGTTGGCGTCGAGTCAACGCCAACCCACGGTGGGCCGCGAGATAAGCCAAGAGATCGAATTCTCGGGTCGCCAAACCTGCAGGCGTGCCGTCGACCGAGACCTCCCGGCGAGCGGGGTCTACGAGAATGGAAGAACCCAGATCGACCGGTTCGGGGCGCGCCGACCCCGACGAATTGTCGGTTCGGCGAAGGATGGCTTTTACGCGCGCCACCAGTTCGCGCGGTGAGAACGGTTTGGTTACATAGTCATCGGCCCCTAGCTCCAGCCCCAGCACTCGGTCGATCTCGTCGTCTCGGGCGGTGAGAAAGATGATCGGCACGTCCGATTCGGCTCTGACAGCCCGGCACACATCGAGACCATCGAGGTCGCCGGGGAGCCCTACATCGAGCAGGATCAGTCGCGGATGGCGCTCGGCAATCACCTCGAGCGCTCGTTCTCCGGTGGAAGCCTGGAACGGCCGGTATCCATCTCGACGCAAATAGAGCTCGACGAGGTCGGAAATATTGGGGTCATCTTCGACAATTACGATCACTGGCTCGGCGGCCATTTGGCTCTCCATGCCCTCAGAGTGGTTCACAGATGTGAGGAAACCATGATGGCCGACAAAACAGCTTCACTCGTGGCTCTAACATCTCGGCGTGGGCCACTACGAGACTCTGGGCGTGACACCCGACGCGGCGATGTCGGAGATACGGCGCCGCTACTTGGCGGTGGCTCGCGAATCTCATCCCGACTTTCATACCGGTTCCGAAGCAGCTCGTCGTCGAGCCGAGGTCCGGATGCGTGATGTCAACGCGGCGTGGGCGGTGCTCGGCGATGTCGACGAACGGGCCGCCTACGACCGACAGAGGTTGCGTTCGACGGGTCCCGTTACCAGCCGGCCGACGCCACCGTTTCATGCAACCGCGCGGGCCCACGAAGCGTTTAGACCCTTCGACACCGGCCCGGACGCAGAATTCGACGATCGCCACGATCTCCCGATTTCGTCCTCCCGTTTACCGGCGTGGCTGGCGATGCTGCCGGCGCTGCTTTTGGTGCTCGGGGTGGGCGGAGTGATGTTTGGCAGCATTGTCAACGCTACGGCGGTGGTCGATCTGGGGCTGGTCCTGATGCTTGTTGCCGGTGTGCTGTTTTTGGTCGCGGCGCCTCTCGTGGCCCTCGGACGTGCCGCCCGCGGTGATCGCCCGTAACCTCTCGGGATGTCCAAGATCTCAGTTGTTGCCAAGCTTCCCGTCAAGGAAGGCTGTAAAGAAGACTTCATCGAGGCGGCGTCAGCAATGATGCAAGCAGTCGAAGACGAGCCCGGCACCGAGGTCTACGTGCTCAATTGGGACAAAAAGAACGAAAGCGTTGCGTACATGTACGAGGTCTACCGCGACAAGGCGGCATTGGCTGCTCACAGCGAGTCCCCCGCGATGGCCGCGTTCATGGCCCGCCTTGGTGACCTGTTGGGTGGAGCCCCCGAACTCACGATCGCCACCCCCACCGCCGCCAAAGGCCTGGAACTCTGAGCGCTACGTACCTCGACAGGATCCTCATCGCTCAGAGAAGCAGGGTGGGGGGTGATGGACGGTCGCTCGACGTGTTGATCGAGCGGTGCTCATCGATGCCTGCGGCTCGCGGGTTCGGAACGGCGCTGCAAAACGGCGACGCCCCGATCGCGGTGATAAGCGAGATCAAGCGGCGGTCGCCGTCCAAGGGCGACCTCTTCCCCGATCTCGACGCTGGCGTCTTGGCCCAAGATTACGAACGCGGGGGAGCGTCGTGTCTGTCGGTGCTCACCGACGTTGCCTGGTTCGGCGGCTCTGTCGCCGATCTCCAGCAAGCCCGCGCCGCTACTACGTTGCCCGTCATCCGCAAGGATTTCACCGTCGATGCACGCGATGTTGCCGATGCTCGCCTCATGGGCGCCGACTGCGTGCTGTTGATCGCCGCGGCCCTCGACGACCAAGAGCTAGCCGACTTTCACCAGCTGGCGCTAGAGCTCGGGATCGACGCGCTGGTCGAGGTTCATGACGAGGCCGAGCTCGAACGGGCGCTGACCGTAGACGCCAAGATCATCGGCGTTAACCAACGCGACCTCGTTACCTTCGAAGTCGATCAGGATCGCGCCGTTCGAGTCGGGGCGAAGATCCCGGCCGGGGTTGTAAAGGTCGCCGAGTCCGGAGTGCGCAACCGCGACGACGCCATTGCTTTGCATGCGGCGGGCTTTGATGCCTTGCTGGTGGGCGAGACGTTGGTCAGGAGCGGCACCCCCGGCGACGAGGTGCGGCGCCTCCGCGGCCTTGACTAACCCGAATTGGTCGCGGTGCACCATTCAGGGCGGGTAGCGTCAGCGCTGTGTTCGTCAAGATCTGCGGTATCACCAGCGAGGAAGATGGTTTGTTGGCGGTGGCGCTGGGTGCCGACGCGCTCGGTTTCGTTTTTGCTCCGTCGAGTCGCCAAATTGCGGTCGATAAAGCCCGCGACATCACTCGCCGGCTTCCCCCCGAGGTTCTTACGGTCGGGGTCTTTCGAGACGAGCTCCCGGAACGAGTAACCGACATCGTGCACCGTGCTGGTCTGCGAGCAGCTCAACTCCACGGTAACGAAACCCCCGAACAAACCCGTTTGGTCAGAACTCGAGTACCGCTGGTGATCAAGGCGTTTGCCGCTGGCCACCCCGGCTTGGGCAATCTTGAAGCGTACGGCGCTGATGCAATCCTGGTCGACTCCTCGACTCCGGGCGGCGGCAAGGTGTTCGACTGGCGTCTGGCCGAGGATGCCCCCCGATCGGGTCATCGTGTCGTGCTCGCTGGTGGCCTCAACCCAAGCAACGTCGCCGAAGCGATCCGCAGGGTTCGTCCGTGGGGAGTAGACGTCTCAACGGGTGTGGAAATATCGGCCGGCGTCAAAGACGCGGTGAAGATGCGCGAGTTCATCGAGGCCGCCAAGGCTGTCCCGCCCGACCAATCCGATATCACCGCGGCTCCTCCGTACTCGACCGACGGTCCCTACGACTGGGAAGAAGACTTTTTGTCATGACCATGACCGATCCATCCGATGGGGGTCGCTTTGGCGAATTCGGCGGCATGTACGTGCCCGAAACCCTCGTGCCGGCGTGCCAAGAACTCGACCGGGCCTTCCGCGAGGCGTGGGCCGACCCCGAATTTCGCGCCGAACTCGATGACCTGCTCGTCAACTACGCCGGTCGGCCGTCTCCGGTCACCGAATGTCACAACCTGAGCGCCGAACTCGGATGTCGCATCCTGCTCAAACGAGAAGATCTCAACCACACCGGCAGTCACAAGATCAACAATGTGCTCGGTCAAGCGTTGTTGGCAAAGCGTATGGGCAAGACCCGTTTGGTGGCCGAGACCGGTGCGGGCCAGCACGGCGTTGCAACGGCGACGGCTGCGGCGCTGTTCGACATGGAATGTGTCGTCTACATGGGTTCGGTCGATATGGAGCGCCAGAAGCTCAACGTCTTTCGGATGAAGCTTCTCGGCACCGAAGTCCGGGCTGCCGAATCGGGTTCGCAAACCCTCAAGGACGCTGTGAACGAAGCCATGCGTTACTGGGTTGCGGCCGTCGAATCGACTCACTATTGCCTCGGTTCGGTCATGGGCCCTCATCCATATCCGTGGATGGTTCGGGAGTTTCACCGTGTTATCGGCGACGAGGCACGCGCGCAGTGCGCGGCGTTGCTCGACGGCGCGACGCCCGATGTTGTGGTTGCGTGCGTCGGTGGCGGCTCCAACGCGGCCGGAATTTTCGCCGGCTTTGCCGACTCGCCCGCGACGCTGGTGGGGGCCGAACCGGCGGGGGGCGCGGCGGTTGGTCGGGCCGTGCCCGGGATTGTTCACGGCAGTCACTCGTACTTGATGCAAGACGAATGGGGCCAGGTCCTCGAAGCCCAATCGATTTCGGCCGGTCTCGATTATCCCGGGATCGGACCCGAACACGCCCACCTTGCCGCTACCGGTCGAGCCCGTTACGAGCCGGTCACCGACGCCGAAGTCGTCGATGCATTTCAGTTGTTGTCGCGGACCGAGGGAATTATCCCGGCCCTCGAATCGGCCCACGCCATTGCCTGGGTTAGCAAGGCGCGCGACGAGTTGCTCGGCAAGTCGGTGCTGATCAACCTGAGTGGGCGCGGTGACAAGGACGTCGACCAGATGATGGACGTGCTGGCATGATCGGGGCATTCGAAAGCGCGCTGCGGGCCCGGCGCGACGCCGGCGGAAAGTGCCTCGTTCCTTATGTGACCGGTGGGTTGGGCGACGACTGGCTCGACACTGTCAGAGCAGTAGCCGACGCCGGAGCCGACGCGATCGAGATTGGTGTGCCGTTTTCGGATCCGGTCATGGATGGACCCACTATCCAGGCCGCCAACGATCTGGCCCTCGAGTCCGGTGCGACTCCGCAGTCGATCATCGATGCTCTTCGCGGCGCCGATATCGGGGTGCCATTGGCCGTGATGACTTACGGCAACATTGCCTACCGCATGGGTTGGCAGCGGTTCGCTGCGTCGCTGGTCGGTTCGGGAGTGAGCGGGTGCATCCTCCCCGACATCCCACTCGAAGAGGTTGGGCCGTGGGCCGAAGCCGCTGATGCTGAAGGCGTCGAGACCATCATGTTGGCGGCGCCGACGGCGCCCGACGAGCGGCTGCCCTTGGTGTGCGAGCGGGCTCGGGGATTCGTCTACGGAGTTGGGCTTCTCGGTATCACGGGGGTCCGCAGCGAACTGGCAGAGTCCGCCACGATCATCGCCACGAGGCTCAAGGCCATCACCGACAAGCCGGTCCTGGTTGGCGTGGGCGTGGGCACGCCCGAGCAGGCCGTCCAGGTCTGTCGGGTAGCGGATGGAGTTGTGGTCGGCTCAGCGGTGGTGCAGCGCATGCTCGACCAAGCCGGACCTACCGGGGTTGCCGCGCTGGTTTCGCAGTTCCGATCGGCCCTCGACCAAGCGTGAACCGGTCGGACAAGCCCTGATGATCGATTTCGTGGTCGATTTGTTGCTGCCCAAAACCGATCGTCTTGTTGTAATCGAATTTGTGGTGATGGGTGTTGTGTGGGCGGTGCTGGTGCCGTGGAGCTTTCGGTGGCGCGGCGAGTACCGCACTTTCGTCATTGGGCTCGCAGTTTTGAATCTGGCATGGTTCGGGGCCCGAGCGATCCACTAGCCCAACGAGCAGACGCGTAAAGATGGCCAGAAGAACCAATGTGGAATGCTGGTAGCCGTTAGGAGGTTCCCGCCCCGTGGATCATGATCTGATTGTCATTGGTGGCGGGGCGGGCGGCCTCGGCGCCGCTAGAGCGGCTTGTCGCGCTGGCGGCAAGGCCCTGCTTGTCACCGACGGCCCCCTTGGTGGCGACTGCACTTTTACCGGATGCGTACCGTCGAAGACCCTTCTGGCGGCTGGTCGGGCCGGTGGCAGTTTCGACGAGGCGATCGAACGAGTTGCTTCCACGGTGGCGCGGATCGCGGCAACCGAGACGGCTGACGTTTTGCGGGCCGAAGGGGTAACAGTGGTGGAGGGTCGGGCCCGTTTGACGACCCACGACACCGTCGCGGTGGGGGACCAACGGCTCAGCGCGCCCCGCATCGTTATCGCCACCGGCAGCCGGGCGTTTGTTCCGGCGATCGAGGGGCTCGACGAGGTCGACTATCTGACCAACGAGAACGTGTTTGCTTTGCCGGCCGCGCCGGAGTCGCTGGGCATCATCGGTGGTGGTCCTATTGGATGCGAGATGGCGGAGGCGTTCTCGCGATTGGGTGTGGCGGTGACCTTGTTCGAGGGCTTCGATCGGCTTTTGCCCCGGGAGGAGCCCGAAGCCTCGGCATCGGTGGGTCGTTCCCTGGCCTCGCGTGGCGTAAAGGTCTTCACTGGCGCAGCGATCGATCGAGTGGCGCCCGGTTCTGGCGGTTCGGTGATCGTGCATTCCCAAGGCACCGAGGTCGGCGTCGAGCGATTGCTGGTTGCGGTTGGTCGGGTTCCCAATACCGAAGGACTTGGTCTCGAAGAGCTCGGCGTCGAGTTGGACGCCCGGCGACACATCAACACAAACGACCGCCTCCAGAGCAGCGTCCGCGGGTTGTACGCCGCTGGAGATGTGACGGGCAAGCTGGCGTTCACCCACGCGGCCGACGAGATGGGCCGCCTCGCCGCGGGCAACGCGCTGCGCAAAGGCCCTAGAGGTCGCTACGAGACCCGTTGGACCCCTTCGGTAACTTTCACGTCACCAGAGGTAGCACAAGTCGGCATGACCGAGTCGGAGGCGTCGGCGCACGGCGGCCGGGTTGCCGAGCTGCCTCTGTCGGAGATGGATCGGGCCATAACCGATGGCGCCGAAGAGGGGTTTATCAAGCTGATAGCGGGGCCCAAACGAATTACTCGCAACCTCTTCGCCGGTGAGTTGATCGGTGCCACGATTGTGGCGCCTCGAGCCGGCGAGATGATTCACGAAGTGGTGCTGGCTATGAGGACAGGGATGTTCACTGGTCGTCTCGCCCAAGCGCCTCACGCCTATCCAACTTGGTCCTACGGGATCCAGAAGACCGCGGGCCAGTTCTTTGGTGCCGTGGAAGGACGCCAGGCCCGTGACGCTCGTGGCTGAGATCCGAAAGCTCTACGGGCTGTTGGCGGCTCTAACCTTCGGGGTGGTGTGGGCTTACCTCGCCGCCGGTACACCGACCAGCACTTATCATTTTGCGCCGCTGATAGTTGCCGGCGCGTGGGTGGCCGTTGATGGCGCCCGCGGTGCGGGCCTGACTCAACGCCGGGTCGTCAACGAAGCGACGGGCGGGGCCGCTTTGGCCATTGCCGTCACGCTGATTCTCGAAGTCAAAGGCGACCTGTCGGGCCCGACGTTTTGGGAACACGGTGCCGACGCTCCTGTGGTTCTCGAGCACGTACTGTTCGCCGTTCTCGGCGCGGTGCTTGGTGCTTCGTATGCTTTGCGGGTCGCGGCAAGGGCACCTCGGGGCCTCTAATAGTCGGATCGCGAACTTTTCTGTCGGGGGCTTGGGCCACCGCGGGTTTCGTGGCCATGAACGAACAATCGAATTCAGAAACTGTCGACGTTGTGGTCATCGGAATGGGCGTAGCCGGCGAAAGCGTGGCGTCGCCGCTCGCCGAATCAGGGCTGCGAGTGGTCGGCGTCGAGGCCGGCCTTGTCGGCGGCGAGTGCCCCTACTGGGGTTGCATCCCCTCCAAGATGATGATCCGTGGAGCGAACCTGCTGGCCGAGGCTCGTCGGGTCGACGGCGTAGCCGGAACCGCCACAGTTGTTCCTGACTGGGCACCCATCGCCGCCCGTATCCGCGAGCAGGCAACCGACGACTGGAACGATCAGGTAGCGGTCGACCGCTTTGAAGGTAAGGGCGGGATATTTGTTCGTGGGCGGGCGCAAATAGTTTCCAATCGCACGGTCGAGGTCGGCAATCGACGGTTCGTGGCGACCCGTGGCGTTGTTATCGCTACGGGTACCACGCCGGCGATTCCGCCGATTCCAGGAATCGGAACCGTGGACTTCTGGACCAACCACGAGGTGATCGAGGCCAAGGAACTCCCGGAGTCGATCGTGGTGCTCGGCGCCGGGGCTATTGGGTCGGAGTTGACCCAGGTCATGGCTCGTTTCGGCACCAAGGTGACCATCGTCGAGGCCGCCTCGCAGCTTCTGCCTCTTGAAGAACCCGAGAGCGGCGCTCTGCTGCAGGCGGCCTTTGAGGCTGAGGGAATCACGGTTCATGTCGGGGCGATGGCAACCGAAGTCAGAAACGTGGATAACGGAGTCGAGGTCGTGCTGTCCGATGGCACGGTGGTTTCCGCCGAGCGACTGTTGGTCGCCACTGGGCGCCGCACCCACCTCGACAAACTGGGGGTCGAAGCAGTGGGAATCGACCCCGAGCTTCGTTTTGTGCCGACCGACGAACGTATGCGGGTAGCCGACGGGTTGTGGGCGGTAGGCGACATCACCGGCAAGGGCCTGTTCACCCACGTCGGGATCTACCAAGGTTCGATAGCGACAGCCGATATTTTGACCGGCGATGGTCCGACGGCCAACTATCGCACCGTACCCCGAGTCACTTTCACCGATCCCGAGATCGGGTCGGTGGGTCTTATCGAGGCGGCGGCGCGAGCCGAGGGTATCGATGTTGTAACCGCCGCTGTCGAGGTGCCGGGCACCGCTCGCGGTTGGCTTCATGCCAGCGGAAACGAGGGCCTGATCAAGCTCGTCGTCGACCGCTCGAGCGGCACGATCGTGGGAGCCACATCAGCGGGCCCCCACGGAGGTGAGGTTCTCGGTCTGCTCACTCTCGCGGTGCACGAACAAACCACCATCGACCGTCTCCGACAGATGATCTTTGCTTATCCAACGTTTCACAAAGGGATCGAGGATGCCCTGAACCGTCTAGATCTCTAGATGTGCTCGGCGGGCATCGGAAGATGGCTGTTGTGGTGGAGTTCTACCACTACCTGTAGCCACACCAAGTCGTAGCCAACCGCGGTAAAACTGTCGCGGTCGGCTTCGTCGTGAACAACCATCGCTCCGTTGTCCAGGCGCTCGACTCGAGCTACTTCGATCCATCCCGATCGGTCCGCGCCGCGGCGATTCACCACGTCGCCACTTTGTAGATCAGCAGCGCGTACCTGCACGATTTCGACGCGACTACGCATGGCGCTCCTAAGGACTTAGGTCTCCATCGGTTGTGATGGGCCAAAGATGTAGCGCATCCGTCGTGATTGGCTGTCGAGCCCATCTCGGCCTACCGTGCCGGTCAACAAAAGGAGCCCAGATGCCTGATCTGCTTGTTGAGCAAAGAGGCGCGGTGATGATCGCCACCATGAACCGCCCGGAGCGCAAGAACGCCATGACTCTGCAGATGTTCGGGCGCATGCGAGACGCTTGGAAGCAGGCATCGAGTGACGACTCGGTGAGGTGCATTGTGCTCACCGGCGCGGGCGGTGACTTCTCGGCCGGCATGGATCTTCGAGGCTTGTCGGGTGACGTTGCCGAAACCGATGATTGGGATGTGGCCGGCGCAATGGCTGCAGAGGGTGCCAATTTCATCTGGGAAGGACTCACCAAGACGTACCGGCCGACCAAACCAATCATTGCGGCGGTCGAAGGCGTGGCGATCGCCGGCGGAACCGAGATCTTGCAAGGCACCGATATCCGCATTGCCGGAGAGTCGGCCAAGTTCGGCGTGTCCGAGGTTCGATGGTCGCTGTACCCGATGGGTGGTTCGCCGGTGCGGCTTCCGCGTCAGATCGGCTACGCCGACGCGGCCGACATCTTGTTGACCGGCAAACACATTGACGCCGCCGAGGCTCGACAACTCGGGCTGATCAGCCGGGTAGTAGCCGATGGCACCGCTTTGGACCACGCCCTCGAGGTCGCCGAGATCGTTGCCGGCAACGGCCCACTAGCGGTCGAGGCGGTGCTGAGGACGCTGCACGAGACATCGGGGATGACCGAAGCAGAAGCTTGGGCTCACGAAGAGGGCTACGCGCCGGCGGTGATGAAGAGCGCCGATGCCAAGGAAGGTCCCAAGGCCTTCGCCGAAAAGCGGCCGCCTCGCTTCGAGCGGCGCTGATCAGCCGGTATTTCGCAAGCCGGCGGCGACCCCATTGACGGTGAGGAGCAGGGCTCGTTTGACACGGGCGCTCTCGGTCGGGTCGGCGACACCGGCTCTGCTGCGGGCCAACAGATCGACTTGCAAAAGGTTGATCGGGTCGAGGTAAGCGTCGCGGACGATCAAAGTTCGTCGAAGCAATGGAAGGTCATCAAGTAGTTCGTTGCCGGTGATGGCACGAATCTGGGCCACGGTCAGTTCGTACTCGGCCCTGATCAGGTCGAAGAAGTGGTGCAGCGACGGGTCGACAAGGGTGCTGACGTATTGCCCGGCGATGGCCAAGTCGGTTTTGGACAACGTCATTTCGACGTTCGACAAGAAGGTCTTGAAGAACTGCCAGTTCTTGTACATTTCGGCCAGTTGATCCTCGTCGCCGCTGTCGGCTACCGCGGCGAGTCCGGTCCCGACCCCGAACCAGCCGGGGATGATCTGGCGTGATTGGGTCCACCCAAAAACCCACGGAATGGCTCGTAGGTCGGCCAGCCCGCCGGTTGCGCCGCGGCGGCGAGCGGGGCGGGACCCGATGTTCATCTCTCCGAGTTCTTCCACCGGCGTAGACGTTTGGAAGTAATCGACAAGCCCTGGCGCTTCGACGAAGGACCGGTACTTGGCGTAGGCCGCATCGGAGACGGACTCCATGGCCTGGTTCCATCTCGACATGGCGGCGGGGTCAGAGCGCGGCGATCGGTGCGCCACTGTTGCCTCGACGACTGCCGCAAAAGCGAGGTCGAGGTTGCGTTGAGCGATATCGGGGAGCCCGTACTTGTCGGCTATCACTTCGCCTTGTTCGGTGATCTTCACCGACCCGTTCACCGCGCCGGCCGGTTGGCCCAGAATAGAAGCGTGGGTGGGTCCACCGCCTCGGCCAATCGTGCCGCCTCGGCCGTGAAACACGGTGATCGCAATACCGGTCTGCTCAGATACTTCGGCGATCGTGCGCAGAGCCTTGTGAATCTCCCACTGCGAGGTTGCGATGCCACCGTCTTTGTTGGAGTCGCTGTAGCCGACCATCACCTCTTGCCTATCGCCGCGCAGTTCGAGCAGACGGCGATAAGACGGTGTCTCGAATAGCTCGATCAGGACGCCGCCCGCGGCCCGCAGGTCGTCGATGGTTTCGAACAGCGGCACAAATCCGAGACGGGCAACGCCTCCAGGGATGTCGACCAGGCCCACATCTCGAGCGAGTACGGCCGGTGCGAGGATGTCATCCACCCCTTGAGTCATGGACACGATGTAGCTCTCGATGATGTGGTCGCCGGCCCGATCCATCCGCTCGCGAAGCAGCTCAAATAGTTGCCGGGTTTCGTCTTCTACGGCCCGCCCGGCCGCGGCGAGCGGCCGTGGTGAGCTGAGCTCGGTCGAGAGTAGTTCGGTGCGCTGGCGACGATCGAGCGACGAATAGTCGACACCCAGCGGCGCGAACAGGCCGGCGAGAGCAGTGTGATGACGTTCGGCGTGTTGTCGGATGTCGAGTACGGCGAGATGAAACCCGATGAGGGCAACCAGTCGGCTAAACCGCGACAACCGGCCGCGAGCAATGAGTTCGCCGTCGTTGGTGCGCAGTGATCGACCGAGCAGTTCCAAGTCGTCCAAGAGTTCGTCGGGGGAGCGGTAGGCGCGAGCGGCGGGTGGGGTCTCGGCTGTTTCGAGCAGCCGTTGGTGCATGACCGACAGCCGTTGGCGGTAGGGCTCGCCGCTGCTCAACGCCCTGAACCTCGACCTGACGTTGGGGAACTTGAGGTCGTCGTCGTCCAGTTGCGCGGCCAGCTCCTCAGAGATGGGTCGGACGGCGGTGCTCACGCTGAGCTCCGAAGACAGTTCCTCGATTTCGGTGATGAGGATTCGTAGCGCCCGCGAACGTTGGAAGTCGAGGACCGCTCCGGTTGTCTCGGGGGTCACATTGGGGTTTCCGTCCCGGTCGCCGCCAACCCAAGATCCGAACCGGAGCGGAGTGGCCGACGACTCGAGCTCATGGCCGTAGGACCGCAACGCAGTATCGATGTCGTCGAGCAGTTCGGGAACCCCGGCCACGACGATCTCGCCAAGGAAGTACAGGATCGATCGGGCCTCGTCGACCGGGTCGGGCTGTTCGCGGCGTAACTCGTCGGTTTGCCAGATCGTATCGATGAGTTCGTCTACGCGGCGATCGACGCGGCGTTGGGCCGCCGAATCGCCAGAAGTGTTTTGGCGTCGTTCGATGAGTGTGGCGATCTCGGCCAACTTGTCGAGGATCGAGCGGCGGGATGCCTCGGTGGGGTGGGCGGTGAATACGGGGCGAAGCTCCGAACTGTTGGCCGCGCCGACGATGTCTTCGAGACTGTGGCCGTCGTCGAGTAGTCGAGCAATCGTTTCGGCGAACCGGTTGCTGCGAGAAGCCCGGTTCTCGGTCAGATCATCGATGCGATGGACTTGCTCGGCGGTGTTGGCCAAGTGGAAGTAGGTTGTGAACGCTCGCACGAGCTCGATCGAGTCGATGACGTCGCCGGCCGCGAGCATGTCGGCTAGCTGGGTGCCGCCCGCCGAGCCCTGACGCAATTCGCGAGCGAGGCGGCGGACGTGCTCGACGCGCTCGAGGAGATCGGCGCCCACCTGGCGAACCAGCGATTCGCCGAGCTGATTACCCAGTCGGCGAATGTCGCTACGAAGGGCGTTGTCGATTTGGTTGAGATCGTCGATCACGGTTGCATCGTACAAGTTCGCCAACCCCAGGCTGGCTGCCTATGCAGCAGTAAGGCCCCCATCGGCGCTGAGGATGCTCCCATGGATGTTGGTGGCCTCGTCACTAGCGAGGAACGCGAAGAACGCGGCGATCTGTTCGGCGCTGCTGGCCTCGCGATACCCGATGTGGTTTTGCATCAGCGCAAAGTCAACTCCGTCGGCCAGCTCGAAATTGTGCACCAACGGTGTATCGATTCCGCCCGGCGCGATGGCATTGATGCGTACACCGGTCTTTACGAACTCCATCGCCAACGCTCGAGTCATGTTGACAATTCCCCCCTTGGTGGCGCAGTACGGCACCGTGTAGGCCTGACCCATCAGACCGGCGTTGGAGGCGATGTTTATTAGCGCCCCGTCGGTCTCGAGCAGGTGAGGCATTACCGACTGAGCGACGAAAAACGGACCCTTGAGGTTGATGTTGTTCATCAAGTCCCAGTCGGCTTCGGTGACGTCGGCGACGTGTCGCTGGTTGGCGATACCGGCAATGTTGCCGACGATGTCGATGCGACCGTAGGCATCCACACAGTTCGCGACGGCGCGACGAATAGCTGCCACCGAGCCAACGTCGCATTGCTCGACGGTCATGTCGCCACCGGCGTCGGTGACGTCGGATCGGGTTTGGTTCATCCCGTCGGAGTCGATGTCGAGGCCAAATACTTGGGCCCCCTCGGCGGCCAAGCGCCGAGCAGTAGCTTGGCCCACCCCCGAAGCGACTCCGGTGAGAAGGGCGACCTTGTTCTTGAATCGTGTCATCAGAGCGGATGGTACCCGCGGTAGCGGGGCGCGGCGATTCGACGGGCGTGGCAAGGTCGCCTACCGTGCGCGCCAATGTCTACCTCGGCCGAAGAATTTGTCGCTCAACTTCGCATGCTCAACGCCGCGGTACGAACCGCGAATTTGGACGAACTCGACACGCACGAGCTTCTGACGGCAGCCCGCGACCTCACCGCCTTGATCGACACCGCCAATGTCGATGAGCCACGAATGCAAGCGGCGCTGGTCATGTCGGAGCTTCTGAGCAGAGTGGGCGATGCCGAGGGCCGACGGGCTCGGATGCGGGAGAACGGCATAAGTGACATGTTTCCCTACAGCCCGTATGCCGGCCCGTTAAACCCGATCTCGCCACCCGTGACCATGTCGTTGCAGCCCGGCGAACCGTACGACGAGGTGCATTCACGAACGGTTTTCGAAGCCACCTACAACGGACCACCGCAGAGCGTGCACGGCGGAGTCATCGCCGGCGTTTTCGACGAGCTGTTGGGCTCGGTTTGCGTCGTGAACGACGTTGCGGGGTTTACCGGAACGCTCACTGTCAAGTACCGCTCGCCGACTCCGTTGGGCGAGCCGATCGATATGCGAAGCTGGGTCGACCGAGTCGAAGGCCGCAAGACGTTCGCGCGAGGCACGTTTTATTCTGGCGAGACGTTGCTGGCCGAGGCCGAAGGCATATTCATTCAGACGATTGAGTTTGCGCCGATCGGCTGAAAATCGACCGAGGAACCTTGTAGGTAGCCACCGGTTTGGGCCACGTGTCAATATCGGGGACGATGCCGAGGCCCGGTCCCTTGGGTATTTGGATCGTGCCGTTCTTGGGACGCACCACTGGGGATCTGGTGCCGTAGCCCCGCTTTTGATAGGGCTGAGAGATCCAGGTGCCTTCGTAAAATTCGTCGGGGACGGTCGCTCCCATGTGCACGGTGGCCGCCGCGGTGATGTCGCCACCCCAGGTGTCGTCGATTGTGAGCGGGACCCCTCGCTCGACACAAACGTCTCTCACTGTGCGCAAAGGGGTCAGGCCGCCGACGCGGGACAGTTTCATGCCAAAACCCTGGGCGATGCCGTCGGTGATGGCCGTCATGACGGTGTCGAGATCGATTGCCGACTCGTCCAAAAAGAGCGGATGGTGAAGTTTGTCGGCGATTCGCCGGTGTTCTTCGTAGGTGCGGCAGGGCTGTTCGAGCGTAAGCGGGATGTCGCGGCACGCCACACTGAACTCCATGGCGTCTCGGGTGGTCCAGCCTCGATTGGCATCGACGAGCAGTCGGGTGCTGGTCGACACGGCGGCGGCTACGGCTCTAACGGCGTCGATGTCGTCGCTGAGAGGACGTCCGCCGGCTTTGATTTGCAGCCGGGTGTAGCCCTCTCCTTCGCGTTTGCGGGCATTGTCGGCGGTCTTGGCTGCGGTTGCCGGCATCACCCCGTAGTACGTGAGTACCGCTTTCTTGTCGGTGCCACCCAGCAGGTCGCAAATGCGTTGGCCATACGCTTTTCCGGTGAGGTCCCAGCAGGCCACATCAAGGGCCGACTTGGCGTAGTTGTGACCGTTGAGGGCGCCGTCCATCGCTCGACGCATCAGGCCGAGGCGGCGAGGGTCGAGGCCGAGAAGCGCCGGCGCCATTTCGGCAATTGCGGCACGTGCGCCGAGGGCGTGCTGAGGCTGGTAGGTGGGGCCGAGTGGAGTGGTCTCGCCAAAACCGGAGATGCCTTCGTCGGTAAGGATCTCGACAACCGTCGAGTCGAGGCTCTCGACGGCCGAGATCGACATCTGGTAGCGCCCGCTCGCGACCGCGATCGAGTGGCGGTAGACGCGAATTTCGGTGATCTTCATGGCGGCAAGATTGCCCGGATTCGAGTCGTTTTGCCACTCGGACGAAGATCATGGGGCAGTGGCTTGGGTGCTGTACCACCAATCGTGGCCGGGAGTGTCTTGGACATGGCGGTAGCTGATGCTCATTCTTGGCGCGGCGATGGCCATCTTGGGCACTGTGTGTTCCCAGTCGTGCTGGCAGGCGCCGCCCATCACGAGCAGGTCTCCCGACTCGAGGGTGAGCTGATGGGTCGGCCCGCCGATGCGAGGGCGGAGCTGGAACCGTCGCGGTCCGCCGAGCGAAACCAACGCCACCACCGGGTTGATCTGGTCGGCCCCTATGCGATCACGATGCCACGCAACCGAATCCCGGCCATCTCGGTAATAGTTGACGAAACCGTCAAGTAGGCCAGCGCCGTAGCGCTGTTCGAGGGCCACGCGGATCCGATCGAGTACTGGCCATTGCTGGGCGTGCTCGGGACCGAGCGTGGCGTTTAGCCGCGGCTCGTCGACGAGGCGCCCATACATCGGCCTTCGGCCTCTCCGCCATGTCAGCTGGCGTGCAAAGTCGGCCAAAAGATCGTCGGCCCCACGAAGCCAAGCCGGGGCGTGATCAACCCAACTATGGTCGTCGAGGCAACGGTGTTTGAACCCGGCGCCACTGTCGACATCGAGTTGTCCCAACGAAAACAACGAGGTTTGGAAATCGGCGAGTACGCCCACGGCCGAACTATAGCGAACATACGTTCGTTGGGCGACGAGTTCGCGTCGCGTGCGCTAATTGAGCAGCGGAGAGGGCAGCGGCGCGGCGTGTACCACCACCAGTTCTTGTACACACCTTGTGAGGGCGACGTAAAGCAGCCGAAGACCGTTCGGCAGCGTTTCGAAGTCGGCTGGTTCGACCACGACGGTCGCGTCAAACTCGAGTCCCTTGGCAAGCGCGGGGTCGACCAGCGATACGCCCGATTCGAGGGTGGCGCCGCGGCGGGTATCGCCGGCATCGATGCCAGCCCGGTCCAACGCCGCGAGCAAATCTTCTTGATGCGGAGCGCAAGCAATAATTCCGACCGTCGTTGCCTCTTCGCTGAGTTCGCCGACGGAGCGGGTGACCTCAGCGACTATTTCGGTTGCTCCCACCTCACGAAGTTGCGGGCCTCGGCCGCGACTACGAATCGACGTCGATGGCGTGATTTGTGGCGCGGTAACCGCTAGAAGCCGGTTGGCGAAGTCGAGGATCGGGCCGGGTACGCGATAGCCAACCGTGAGTTCTTGCTCCCTCACAGCGGCGGGATCGAAGCCGAGCCCGCTGGTCACACTCGCCCACGATGTTTGCGCCGACACGCCGGTTGCTTGCGCAATATCGCCCAGAATCGTCATTGACTCACCGATGGCACGACGGCCCGCAGCGCGAAGAGCCATCGCACTCAGGTCCTGAGCCTCATCGATCACGATGTGACCGAATCGCCGTTTGGTGCCGATGGTGATGTGGTTGGCTTCGTCCAGCAACGCCAGATCGGCGGCGGTCCACGGTTCGTCGTTGGCGCTCGGCGTCGAGCGGCGATGCATCTGCTGCTGGTCACTCTCGGTCAGTAGGCCCTCGGCGGCGCGCTCTCGGTTGGTTGGGCTCGAAAGCAACGAGCGCACCATCTGCGGTCCGCTCAGACTCGGCCAGGCTTTGTTGACGGCCTTGCGGAAGTCTTTGTGGCTGCGCACTGCAGGAATCGCCGTAGCGAGTTCTTCGGGGCCGAGACCACGAGCCGACAGTTGAGCGCGGGCGCCGCGCAACATCAGTTCGACAAAAACAGTTTTGGCCTCGTTGATGGGGAGATGGGCGGCCGCCGCGGTGGCGATCGCATCGGCCACAGCCTCCGGGGTCCAGCGAACAACACGCACCCCGGCCGCGACGGCGACCTCTTCGGTGGGAGCCGCAATTCGACGAACCGCGAGGCGACGAATGACCTCGGCCATTTCGGCGCGACCCTTGATCTCTTCAACACTCGGCTCGTCCTGGCCGCGGACTCGGACACGGGCGCTCAACAATGAGGTCAGCGTTGTCTGGGTTACCGCCGTCTCGCCGAGCGACGGCAACACGTTGGCGACGTAACGAAGAAAGATCGGGTTCGGGCCCAGGACCAGCACGTGGCTTTGTGACAGGGCCTCACGATGTTCGAACAGCAAGAACGCGGCCCGGTGCAACCCGACCGCGGTCTTGCCGGTTCCGGGGCCGCCCTGCACCAGCAGACACTCGTTGAGCGGTGCACGGATTATCTGGTCCTGCTCGGCGGCGATGGTTGCGACGATGTCAGCCATTTCCCCAGAGCGGGCCCGTTCGATCTCAGCGATCACCGGGTCGGGGATGCCGCTGGCGCTGACCGACGACGGATCGTCGAGTTGCTCATCAAAGATGGCCAACAGTTCGTCGCCGTCGGTGGAGAACCGGCGTCGGCGTGCCAAACCGAACGGGTCGGCGGCGGTGGCCCGGTAGAACGGGATCGCGACCGGAGCGCGCCAGTCGACCACGACGGGGTCGCCGACGGCGTCTTCAATATGGCGGCGGCCGACGTACCACTGATCGCCGTCGGACAGGATCGGATCTTCGTCGATGCGCCCGAAACACAAGTTGACTCGTCCCACGTCCACCGCGGCCCGCCGGTCCGCGAGGTGCGAACGCACAATGCGCGACTCGACGGTTTGCTCTTGCTCAACCTGATGTTCGCTGAACTCGAGCGCCTGTTCTGAGCGTCGGATCATGGCGTCCAACGCGGCCCGGGCGCCGGTGAGGTAGGCCTGCTCGTCAGCGTGGTCGCGGTGTTCGCCCGCTTCGGCGCCGGTGACGGTCGACATTGGGGCGATCGTAGCCGTTGGCGTTCTAAACATCGTGGAGTATTGAAGTGGGTGACGGTACAGTCGAGCAGCGGGCGCGGAGGTCCTCAACGGTGCTGTTTCCCACGTTCACATTTGCAGCGTTCTTTGCGGTGGTGCTGCCCGTGAGTTGGGCGATCCGGAGCCGACCAACGGCCTGGAAAGTGTTCATCCTGTCGACGTCGTACTTGTTTTATGGCTACTGGGACTGGCGCTTCATGGGCCTGCTGGGCGCCATGACCTTGTTCAACGAAGTGGCCGCGGTGGCGGTTCACCGCAGCACCGACCCGATCTTTCGGCGCCGGCTGGTGGCAACGTCGGTCGCTTTGAATCTGTTTGTGCTCGGCTTGTTCAAGTACTACGGCTTCTTCATCGACAGCCTCGATCGCTCGTTCGGGCTCAGCGGTCCGGCCCTCAACATTGTTTTGCCGGTCGGAATTTCGTTCTTCACGTTCCAGGCTCTCAGCTACGTCGTCGACGTGTACCGCCACGAGTCGACCCCGGCCCCGTTGCTCGACTTCGCTGTCTATCTCTCCTTCTTCCCGCAGTTGGTCGCGGGGCCGATCGTGCGAGCGACCGAGTTCTTGCCGGAGTTGCGGTCGAGTCGAAGGCCGACCGATATCGAGGCCGGACGAGCCGTCTTGTTGATCGGACGAGGGTTGTTCAAGAAGGTGGTCATCGCCGATTTCCTAGGCCGGGCCGTCGTGAAAGACGCGTTCGGCACACCGGGGGAGTACGGAGCGCTCGATGTCCTCACCGGCATTTATGGATACGCGATACAGATTTACGCCGATTTCTCGGGCTACACCGACATGGCGATCGGGCTGGCGTTGCTCCTGGGGTTTCGTTTTCCGCAGAACTTCGACCGGCCTTATGCCGCGGTGTCGGTGCAGGATTTCTGGCGGCGCTGGCACATCACGCTGTCTCGGTGGCTTCGCGACTATCTCTACGTTCCGCTTGGTGGCAGCCGAAGTGGTCGGCTCGGAACCTACCGCAATCTGCTGATCACCATGGGGCTGGGTGGGCTCTGGCATGGCGCGGCCGGGACCTTCATCTTCTGGGGCCTCTATCAAGGCGCCGGTCTCGGTGTCGAGCGTTGGATGTCTGAGGTGCGCGGGGAGCCCGATCTTTCTTTTGATGCCGCTGACGTGCGCATCCGCGAGCTAGCGCGGCTTCATAGCGGCGCCGAAGTCGACGCCTGGCGAGAGGATCCAACCTCGCCGGTGCCTTTCTCGCCCTTGGCCGTGAGGCGTCTTTGGTTGGGGCGGATCATAACGTTTCACTTTGTTTGTGTGGGTTGGGTCCTGTTCTATGCCGGCACCGTCCCCGGAGGCGGAGTTGGTACCGCCGTTGATGTCTTTGTGGCGTTGGGCCACGGATGGAGCATCGCTCCGGTTCTGCTGAACCCGCTGGTTGCTCTGGTGATCGTGGGGGCTATCGCCGCCCAGTACGTACCGCCCATGCTGGCCCGCCAGTGGGCGGCGATGTTTTCTACCCTTCAACCATCGTTGGTCGCGGTCGGGTTCGCGTTCTGGATCATGCTGGTGGTGGCCCTCGGACCCGAGGGCGTCAGCGATTTCATCTACTTTCAATTCTGACCATGGAACACAGCGACCCTCTCAAACGCGCTGTACAGCAGCGCCCACATGGCGACACGTGGACCGACGAGCAGTTCTTGGCCGCCCGCGAAGCCGACCTGAGTGAACGAACCAAGCCGGTGCGATCGGTCGTAGGGGCAACGGTTCTTTGCCTTCTTCTCGCCACTCTTTTGACTTCCGCCAAACTGGTGCAGATCGCCGAACGTCAAGAGTTTGGCCCGGCACGGGATCGTCAACTAGCGGTGGCCGACGCCGTCGACCGAGTCGCAAACTTTCTGTCGCTGAACCGTCCTTACGACGCCGTTCTCGATCTTCGCAATGTTGCTCACGGCACCGGTAAGGGAGGCGACATCATCGACGAGGTGCTGGCCACGACGACGTCAGTGCCACCAGCAACCACAACACTGCCGTCGGCAACTTCGTCGACCACCACGACCACCACGCTGGCGCCGGTAATCAGATTGGTAAACGAGGCATCACCGCTGCGGGTCTACGTGGCCGGCGATAGCCAAGCCGAATATCTTGGTCAGGCCATAACGACCGAATCGCCGGGCTACGCGCTCGAGGTCGAGGTCGACGACCGGATATCGACCAGCCTCGCCCGACCCGACTACTTCAATTGGCCGGCCGAATTCGCGGCCAAGGTTTCCGATGATCGGCCCGAAGCCGTAGTGCTGTTCATCGGTGCCAACGACCATCAGGACATGGCTGACTCCGAGGGGAATCGCCTTGTCGAAGGCACACCGGACTGGCAGTCCGAGTGGTCGGCTCGCCTGACCCTTGTTCTCGATCTGCTGGCCGCCCAAGACACCGCCGTGTATTGGGTGTCGCAACCGCCGATGCGAGACGGCTCGCTAAACGCCGGGGTCACCCTCATCAACCAATTGGCCCAACCCATAGTGGAGGCCCACGCCAACGCCACCTACATCGACATCTGGGATTTGTTCGGTGGCGATGGCAGCTATCAAGACCACGTGGTTGGGCCCTCTGGCGAAACAATCGATGCCCGAGTCGACGACGGTGTACATGTGAGTCGGTCGGGCGCGTCTTGGATCGCCGACCTGGTTTTTGCCCGATGGTCCGAGGTGTGGGAATTCGTCGGCTAGTTGAGCCAGGGTTCGCGGGGATAACGCCGCAGTTGAGCCAACGGGCCGGATTGGCGCCCCACGATTTCCCACCAGAGGCCGGTGGGGTCGGGCGACAACAGGTCGGAGTCCTCGGCGTCCACCACAAACCAGGCATCGTCGTGCAGTTCCGAGTCGAGTTGACCAGCTCCCCAACTCGCATAGCCCCCAAACATGCGCGCACCGACAAGACCGGGGATGGCGTCTGGACCGTGACCAAGATCAAGAGTGCCGATGCGACCCGATATCGGGTTCCACGCCTCGTTGGGAAGGCTGGGATCAGCGACGCCGACGGCGATGATCGACGATACCGAGACCGGGCCGCCCCAAAATACGACCGGGGGTGATCCGGCCGCCTCGACCCAGAGGTCGAACGTTTCGGCGACCGGCAATTCGCTGGGTCGGTTGATGACGACGCCGAGCGCGCCTTCGTCAGTGTGTTCGAGCATGAACACCACCGATAGATCAAAGTTGGGATCGTCGAGCGCTGGCGCGGCCAGCAGATGTCGTCCGCGGGTGATCATGGGTTTCCATCATTACCTGTGGCAGCATCCATTTCGTGGTTAGTACTCAACTCCCGGTGGCCGCGACTCTCGCCGCTCACGATCCTCTTGGCGGCGCCGGTATCGCTGCTGACCTCACAACCTTTGCTGCCCTCGGGGTGCATGGCACCGCCGCGGTTACGGCCGTCACTGCACAACACCTAACGTCGGTCGATCGTGTCGAGTCAATCTCCGCGGAGATGGTTGCCGCCCAACTCGACGGCATTTGTGACGACTTCGCTCCAGCGGCGTTCAAGACCGGCCTGATTGCATCATGTGATGTGATCGATGTGGTGGTCGAGCGCATCGACGCCGGCCGTCTACCCCGCCCTGTGGTTGATCCGGTGCTGGTGGACGGTCGGGGAAACCAGTTCGTCAGTACCGCCGTCGAGTGGGCGTATCGCGAGCAACTGATTCCTCGGGCATCGGTGCTCACCCCCAACGTGGGCGAGGTCAGCGTCTTACTCGGGCGCGAGATCGCCACGGTCGACGATGTTTGCCGGGCGGGCCGCGAGTTGGCGTCTCTGGGTGCTGGTTTGGTTGTCGTTACCGGGGGAGCGATAGAAGGAGACGAGGCCGTCGATGTCGTGATCGGCCCCGACGGAGGCACCGACTGCATCCGGGGGCCGTGGATCGATACGCCCCACGTGCGTGGTTCGGGATGTACTTTCGCGGCGGCTATCACCGCGCTGCTGTGCTGGGGGGTGGCCCCCGCCGAGGCTGTGGCCGATGCCAAGGTCTTTGTACAAACACGGCTCGCTGCTACTTCGTGGCCGAGCGCGTCGGGGGCAGGGCCCATCCGCCACGTGGCGGACTCTTGACGTCGAGTCGTTACACGATGTGGTTCCACTCTTCCCCGTAGTGAAAGCAGAGTTCGTCGCCGGCCTCGATGGTCTTGATGGCATAGAGTTCGGGTCCATCGAACTCGACGTTGGGGTCGCTGCTGTGGTTCAACCACTTGAGCACGGTGTCGCCGTCGATGCCTCGGTATTGGCCATCGTCGTGTTCCACCCACAAGACGTAGGTGCCGTCGACCGAGGTTGGAGCGCCACCGTACCGGCCGATGAATTCGCCGATGTCTATGAGTCGCTTGGCGAATACCCCGTTTCCGTGAACCGGCGACTTTGCGCAAGTGACGATTTCGTCGGCCGACGACGTGGTCACGGGTCGGATACTGGTTGATTGGATACTGGTTGATCGGATAGTGGGCGGATGGGCGTGACGGTGCCGTCGCCGTCTGCCGCCGAACGCTGGCGGCCGTCGGTGATCAGAGAGCGGGCAATTGCCGCGTCGCCGAGTGCTTCGAAGTCGGCTCGAAGCGGGTCGCGTAAGTAGCCGTCGATAGCCACCGAATCGGGGAAGCTCATGACCAACACGGTGTCGGGCGACCCGGGACCGCCGTCAACGGGACGTACGCGTCGGGTTAGCTCGCCGCGGTGACGCGGCAACAAATCGCAGAGCGCGGCCACGTATTCCTCGAAACGTTCGACGGCTCCGGTACCCCACAACTTGATGGTGAGCTCGATGCGAGCTTCGTCGGCCACGGTCATGACATTAGTGGTCGACGCGGGCCAGGATTGCCTTGAGGTAGGAGCCTTGGGCAAACCCAACCGGGTGATCGATGGCGTGCCCGGTTCGCTCTATCTCTTCGAGACGGGCGCCGCGGCGCGATGCCGAGCTGAACACCCCGTCGAAGAAATCGTCGTTGGTGACCCGGCTCGAACACGAGGCCTGGAAGAGCAAACCGCCCGGATTGGTGAGCGCTACACCCAGCTGGGTGAGGCGGTCATAGGCCTTGAGCGCCGTCTCGATCGAGGACTTGCGTTGGGCAAACGAGGGAGGGTCGATGATTACGAGGTCGAAGTGCTGCTTGACGGTCTGGAGGCGCTGCATTACCTCGAAGGCATCTCCGACCGTAGTGATGCGGCGGGGATTGGCGGCAAACCTCGACGCGTTCCGCGACATGTTTTGTTCGGTGGATCTGATCGCGTGAGGGGACAGGTCGGTGCTGTGGACGTCGGTTGCGCCCCCGGCCGCGGCATGCACGCCGAAGCCGCCCTGGCAACAAAACACGTCGAGCACGCTCGCGCCGGCGCTATGAGCCCGCACGAGTTGACGGTTGTCGCGTTGGTCCAGGAAGTACCCGGTTTTTTGCCCGTTCACGGGGTCGGCTTCGAATTCGAGTCCGTTCTCTACAAAGGGCACGCCGCCCTGTACTGGTGGACCGATGATCGTGGCGCCGTCGCTGAGTCCAAAAGTCTCGGCGGTCGCGACGTTGCGGGCAAAACGTAGGACCACGGCTTCGGCTTCGACGGTGTCGGTCAGCGCGGCTACTACTGGTTGAAGATGCGGGAGCCAGGCCTCGCTATAGAGCTTCACAACGACGACGGGCCCGTACTGATCGACGACCAGAGACGGCAAGCGGTCGTTCTCGCCGTGGATCAGCCGATACGCGCTGTGGCGGGGATCATCTACAAGAGGGCGACGTTTCTCGACCGTCTCACCGATGCGCGTCGCCCAGAATGTTTCGTCTATCGGGGTTGGCTTGCCGGCGTGCAGCACTCGGATGCGAATGGGGGAGTGCGGATCCCACAGACCAATCGCCGCGAAGCGGCGTTCGGCGTCGAAGATGACCGCGAGGTCGCCTGGTGCGCCATGATGCGACGCGTCGGTAATTGACTTGTCGAATACCCACGGATGTCCGCCGCGGATCTGGCGAAGAGCGTCCTTGGTTACCCGAACGGCGAGGCGCCTTTCGCTGGGCGGCGGTAGCTGGTCGAGCATTTCAGTCGCCGACGTCGAACAACTTGGTCGAGGCATCCACCGGCGCGCTTAGGCCCCGGCCGAAGCCCCCGACGAACGCCCAGACTTTGCGTAGACCCGAAGGGCGGCGAGCATGAAGGGAGGAGCGGCCGACGTCGGCGACGATGGCGGCTAAGACTTTCAGGGTGTATGAGCCCGAGCCGCGGGCTCGGAGTTTGATCAGCTTGGCGTGCATCGCGCCCAGTCCGCGAAAGTCGCGTCTTACCAGATCTCGGGCTTGTTGACCGTGTGACCGCAAGCCGTCGTGGATCACCGGTGGCGTCTTGGCCAACCCGACGCGATGCCCGGCGAGGAGTAGCCGCAGAGCCAACTCGCGGTCTTCGGCGGAGGGAAACCGTCCGCCGGCGCCAAGCAGCGGGTCGAAACCGTGAACGCCGACGGCGACTAGTCGATCTACGGCCATGTTCGCTCCGAGCCCTAGCGCGTTGTAGCGGGGGAGAGGGTCGCCGGCATGAAACACGGTGTCGGACACGAAGTCTGTTTCGGGAGTGAAACCGTCGTCGGAGTTGGGATGTTTGGCGATGACGTCGCCGTAAACGAGGCTGAGCTCGCCAGCGTGGATCGCCGCGGCGAGCGAATCGGCCCAACCGTTCGGGACTACGCAGTCGTCGTCGGTGAAGCAAACAACCGGGGCCGTGCAAGCCGAGAGTCCGATGTTGCGGGCATCACCCAACCCAATACTCGACTGACGCATGTGAACGACTCGAGAATCACTCTCCGAGCGGGCCAGTGCGGTGCCGACGCGGTCGTCGGTGTTTTGATCGACGATGACCAATCGAAGGTCGGGGTTGGGATCAGCACAGATCGATGCGATTGCTGCGTCGAGCGTCTGGTCGCGGCCCTTGGTGCACAAAACGACGTCGATGGCGCCGCTCACCCGATCACCCATCGGGCGGACAAAATCATGTCGCTACATTAGCCAATCGCCACACTCGCGCGGTGTGACACGGGTCAACGACGAAAACAGATGCGGTCTCGGTCGACCGGCATACGTAATCCTTGCCCGAATCCGACCAACAGCCATACCCAACGCCCGAAGCCGGCGGGCCGTCGCAGGGTTCGCGAGTCCCGTGCGCTGTCGCGGAACGTCGTCAACAAGAACCGAAAAGCCGCAGCGGCCGAGGGTCTGGGACGGGCTTTTGTCAACTTTGCGTACATGGCGCCGAGGGCGCGGTAATCGCGTTTGTTGAGTCCTCGGATTTCGGTTCCGGATGACCGTCGGCCGAGATGCAGAACTGCGGTGGAGGGCGTACACCTCACCGCCCAACCATCGAGTAGAAGTCGATAAGCAATCTCGACATCGTCGGCGGAAGGAAAGTGGCCGCCTGGTCCCATCGCTTCGTCCCATCCACCGATCTGGCGCCCCGCCTCGACTCGGATGGCGTAGGAGGCCCCGATTCCGAGCTGGGCCGGGGTTGGGGAGCGCGACCACGTCAGGTACTGCGCTGGCTGATCGAACACCCGGCTGGGGGTAAACCCGGTTTCTCCATCGTCGGGTTCGTCAACGTTGCTGAACACCAGCCCGACTCGGCTGTCGCTGAGTACTTCGTCGGTCATTGTTGTGGCCCATCCGAGATTTGCTTCGCAGTCGTCGTCGGTGAAACAGACAACTTCGGATTGAGCGGCGTTCAAAGCAATGTTGCGGGCCCGACCAGCCCCCTTGATGTCGGTGCGGATATGCAGAGTGCGGGCCGGGTCGACGGCGGCGATCAATGGCACAATCCGATCGTCGAGGTTCTGGTCGACGACAATGAGTTGCCCAACGGCCGGATCGTTCAACACCGATCTGATGGCTCGCTCGACCCCTTCGGTTCTTCCATAGGTGCAGATGGCGGCGGTGATGGCGCGTTTGGTCATCTGGCCGTGACGAGCGCCTCGGCGCGGCGTTTGCGTTCGAAGCGCCCCTGACGGCAAAAGACACGTTCTTCGACAACACGGGCCGCGACGCTGGTGACCGGAATCATGGCCAGGTTCCGGAACACCTTGCCGGCGAAGGTCATCAATCGACCTTGACGGTGATACCACCACATCCGCTGCTGGCCCGACCACCGTCGAGCTTCGGCCGGCCAGCCGACATCGGCACGAATATCCCACTTCTGGGCGAAGTGATCGAGGCTCGACGTGTTCCAGTCTTCGCACCAACGAAATTGCCAGAAGCGGCGATCGTCAACCGTGAGCGGGGCGAACTGCAGGTAGGTGATCACGCTGTCGGGCTCGAACCAAAGCTTGTGGCCGGCCTGGCTGGCCAACAAGACAAAGTCTTCGTGGTCGGCCATCGACTTGATCTCTTCGTCGAACGGGCCGATGTCGTCGAGTACCGAACGGCGCATGAGGATCGAGTGGAACTCGAGTTGGTTGGACTCGCAGCGTGACTGCTGCGGAATTTGGTCGAGACGATCCCAGTGGTGGTGATGTTCGTTCATCTCGAGGCGCCCATCACGGATCTCGATGTGGCCGCCGGCAATATGCACGATGGTCGAATTCTCGTTGGCTCCTTGCATGATCAGCGGCCCGACTACATCGGCGCCAGTTTCGTCGGCGCAGTCGACAAGGGCTTCGAGCCAACCGGGCTTGGGAATGATGTCGTTGTCGGCCATCACGATGTAGTCACGCGTGCACCGCGCCAAGGCCAAGTTGCGGGCCTCGTTTGGAACCAGGACATAATCTCGTCGGATGAACACGCCCCCGAAGGCCGTCACGATCTCTTCGAGCTCGGCTCGAATAACATCAGGCGATCCGCCGTCGACGTAGACCAATTCGACTCCGTCGGGCGCCGCGTCGAGAACCGCCTTGAGCGAGCGCACCGACAAGCTCCATCGTTCGCGCGGCACAATCGCAAGGCTCGTGCGCTCGGCAGTAGTCGAGTTACTCATGGTGTGATTCTGTGCCTAACGTTCCATCACGTTGGCGATGCTGCCCAACAGGCTGCCTTCGCCTTGGCTGGTGCCGCCCATCGATGGCGCACTGGCGATGATGCGGTTGGCAAGGCGGCTGAAGGGGAGTGACTGCAGCCAAACCCGTCCGTGGCCCGACAAGTTGGCCACAAAAAGCCCTTCGCCGCCGAACACCATCGACTTGAGATTGCCGGCTCTTTCGATCGTGTACTCGATGGTCGGATCCATGGCGACCAGACACCCGGTGTCGACCCTCAGCGAATTGCCGACCAGTTGCTTTTCGATCACCGAACCGCCCACTGACAAGAACGCCATGCCGTCACCGCTGAGCTTTTGGAGGATAAATCCTTCGCCACCGAAGAAGCCCGTGCCGAGCTTGCGCTGGAACGCAATGTCGATCTTCGTACCGAGCGCGGCGCACAAAAATGCGTCCTTTTGGGCGATGATCGTGCCGCCGGCCGTTTCGAGATCGATCGGAATGATCTTGCCGGGGAACTCGGCGCTGAACGCCGCCAGGGCCTTGTGGGGCCCCTGGTTGGTGAAATGGGTAAGGAAAATCGACTCGCGGGCCAATGCTCGTTTACCGGCGTCCTTGAGCTTCCCCCACATGCCTTGATCGGGCTCTGATCCGTCGCCCATTTTGGTCTCGAAAGTAAGGCCGTCTTCGAGATACATCATGGCGCCGGCCTCGCCCACAACAGTTTCGCCCGGGTCGAGCTCGACCTCGACGAACTGCAGATCGTCACCGTGAATCAGGTAGTCGACTTCGTGAGATGTTTTGGCCATGGTGGGGGATCTCCGGTCATTGGATGGTTGGCTCAGTTTTAGTCGACGATCGCGACGCCGGGCACGTATGTCGTCGGCAGTTCAGCGCTCGGATCAAGGGCGTAGTCGAGGTAGCGCTCGATGGGGTCGAAGCCGAGCGCATCGTTTTGGCCGGTCACGAAGTTCGAGTACGGGTTGAAGTCGTAGTAGACGCGACCGCCGGTCTTGTCATCGATCAAGAACTCGACGCTGCCCAGGTCGGCGCCGGCGGCCCGAAGAACGGTGCGAGCTTCGTCAACAACGTCGGGCGTAGGCGAGAACAATGTGATTGTTGAGCCGGGCCCGTCGTCCCCATGGCAACCGTCGACAGCGCAGTAGTTGAACGCGCCAGCTTTGATCGGCTGCGTCGTGGCGTAAAACAGCTCGTCGCCGAGTATCTCGACTCGGTAAATCAGCCCGTCAGCGCTGTCGATAACCGATTGAACAAGTCCGGTGCCATCCAATCCGAGGTCGACTACGCCACCGTCGATTGCCGCCCCGAGCTCCGCGGCCGTCTCGTGGCGACTGATCCCGCGACCCGAGCCGCCAACGTTGGGCTTCGTTACAACCGGAAAGGTGAGAGTAGGAAAGCCTGCCGTCGTGAATAGTGCTTTCGGGTCCGATATGGCCAGGGACGTTGGCGTTGCGAGATCGACGCTGGCGAACAGTGCAGCCTGAGCGGCTTTGGATGCCCCGATTGCGTGGGCCCGCCAGCCATTGACGACGCGTTGGTTCGCCAGATCGAGCGCGAGCAGCAGATGGTTGGCGGCCGCTACAACGCTCGAAGAGCGGCCGCTCGACGGCATGGCGTTGATCCGGTTGAGCCAAAGGTCGCATGGTTCGCTCATTTGGTGGGGCGTATAGCTCGCGGCGCCGACATCTATGGGGCGCACGTCGACGTTTCGCCGCTGTAACCGTTCCAACAATTCGAGAGACCACTGCGGGTGTTCGTAAAGGAGTGCAACCCTCATCAAGAAACCCTACGTCGTGTGTCTCGCAGAGCACGATCGCGTCTACGGTCTGGTGGTGACTGCGACGTTGAGAAGCGAACCCCGCACGGTGTTGGCTTCGCTCGTTGTCGCCCACCTCGCCAACGACTTCTACTCGTCGGTGATGCCGGCGTTCTTGCCCGCGGTCGCCATCGAGTTCAGCCTCGACTACACCGAGCTGGGCATTTTGACGTTTGCGTTCATAGTGCTCACCGGGTTGTTGCAACCGATCATCGGCAGCACCGCCGACCGACTCGGCCGCCGACGCCTGACCCTTGTCACCGGCTTTGTAGTCGGCGCGACTGGGTTCGTGGCGATGGCCTCGGCGCCAACGTTCGCGTTCATCGTGGTCGTCAGCTTGTTGTGTGGGTTGGGTGGTGCCACCTATCACCCTCAAGCGGCGGCATTTATCGTCGACGCCTATCCCGACCGGCGCGGCCGGATGTTGGGGATCCACGGCTGGGGCGGTTCCGGAGGACATTTCCTGGCGCCCGCCGTCGTGGTCTTGAGTTTGTCGATTATGAGTTGGCGTATCGCGATGGGTCTCGTGGCCGTGCCGCTGCTGGCCGCCGCGGCTCTTTTGCGGGTCAAGCTCCACGAGACCGAGCCGACGCCTGGGGCCAGTCTTCGCTCGGCGGTGAGTCGACCCTTGGTTCAGATTGCTCTGGCCTTTGCCGTCATCTCGGCATCGGCGACCAGCTTTCTCACTTTCTTCGTCAAGATGCTGGTCGACGAAGGCTGGGATCAAACCGACGCCGGGCTGCTGCTGGCGCTGATGCTGCTCGGGGGAGCGGTGGCTCAACCGCTCGGCGGGTGGGGCCACGATCGTCTGGGCGGCCGCCAGGTCATAACGATCAGTGCGAGCCTTATGGCCGTGTTCATCATCGTGTTCGCGGCCAGCAGTGGGGCGGTGTCGCTGATGGCGATCGCCGGAATCGTCTTTGTCGATTTCACGCTGTTCCCGGTGTCGTTGGCCTACGCCAGCGAGTTTGTGCCGAAGAACCAAACGGGGGCCGGGGCTGGAGTGGTGTTTGGTTTATCGGCACTCGTGGTGGCGTCAGCACAACCAGCGGTCGGTGCGCTCGCCGAGTCGCTCGGCGACATCCGTGCGGCGCTGGTGTGGACGCTCCCGGTAGTACTTTTTGGGCTCGTTATGGCCCGCATCGCTCCAACGCCAGCGGTCACAACCTGACCCGAAAACCCGAGATCGCTGAGCGGCCGGTCGTCAAGAGACCGACCGCTCAACGGGCAATCTCAGTCGTCGTCAGAGTCAGAGTCAGCGGAGTCGGCGGAGTCGGCGGCGTCAGCGTGGTCGGCTTCGTCGTCCTCATCCGCTTCGTCGGCCTCATCCGCTTCGTCGGCCTCGTCGGCCTCATCCGCTTCGTCGGCCTCGTCAGCTTCATCAGCTTCGTCGGCTTCGTCAGCTTCATCGGCTTCGTCAGCTTCGTCGGCCTCATCCGCTTCGTCAGCTTCGTCGGCCTCGTCGGCTTCGTCCGCCTCGTCAGCCTCGTCGGCCTCATCCGCTTCGTCTTCGTCGTCAACGTCGATCTCGGTTATGACGCCGTCGCTTACGGTGACCTCGATGTCCACGCCTGTGTCGGTGTTGGCGAAGGTCACCTCGAACCCGCCAGCACCAACGTCAGAGACGGTGCCGATGATTGGGTCGGCAACTGGGGCGGGGAGCGAGTCGCCCGGCATCGGCAGCGAGTCCATGGGAGCCGCGGCGAGGGTCGCCGACTCGAATGTTCCGTCGGGCGCGAGGTTGATGGTAATCACCATCGATGTGCCAAATACTGGCACCGTCTCTACGAGAGCCATCGGCGGCTCAACCGGGATGGCATCCGACGTTTGGGCTGCGGCGATACCGGTACCGGCCCAAACGGTGGCAACCGCTACAGCGGCGACGAGCGGTGATTTCAATGACATGTTGTGTCCTCTAGGAAGTAGGGTGATCCCTGTGTCACGGCACCCCGGTGTTACATCTTTAGGACCCTGGTGCAGAATGGGTCGCTAGGCCCCGGTAGCGGCCGGTCGAGTAGGTCCGACGACCCCGTGGCCAGCAAGGCCCTTTGACCCGTCAGGCCGCTTTCCGGTACGAGTACCCCTTGGTTGACGTGCTGGTCACCATCGCCCTTCCTGGTTCCGGGTTCGTTGGATACTGGCGCAGAGTGCGGCAGACGTTGCTGACCTCGAGATCGACCAGTCGAGGTTTCGCTTGCCCACTCGCTTCGCATCCTCGTTCGTGATGACATGATCAACTTGTATTATGCGTGTGACGGGGGCTGACACTTGTAACGCGGAACACCCCACCGGAGCGGCTTCTCGGTACGCCCTGCTGATGAATGCAATCAGCATCAGTGCCGGGAGGAACGATGCTCACCACCATTCACCTCGGCCACGAGTAAGAGGCTGCCGAACTGCTCGAAAACCCGGGCCACATGAGCCAGGCCGGTCTCTTGTCGGCGGCCTACACCAAGGGCACCGACTTCAGCCCGCCGCCCGTGAGCGAGATCACCTACCTCGACAGCTACAAGAACCCGATCGCCTTGGCCATCTCCAACACTCGCCGACAAGTCGATCAAGGCAATCCTCTTCTCTCACGTCGACACGAGCAGTTCCGTTCACAACGACATCCCCGCGATTCGCGCCGCGATCGGGTGCCGCTGACCATCCGGCTCTGCTGATGGTCGACTGCATCGCGTCACTCGGATGCGGCCGGTATGAGATTGACGAATGGGGGGTCGACGTCACGGTCGGGTCTTGACAGCCACCGCCTACCTCTGGACCTCGCGTCTCGTTCAGGGACGAACCCGGCCATGAGTCGCCCGGTCATGTCAACCCGCAGCCTGATAGAGAACCGCCGGGCTGACGCGCGTTCCCTGGGTTGACGAGTGCGAACAGATAGGAGACGGGCTGCGCCGCTTGGTCGAGTTGTGCGGGTGGGGGGCCTGATATTGCGTAGTGCCGGGTCAGGCCGCGTTTTGATATTCGTTGATGAGGCCGTGGCGGCGGTCGGCCTCACGGCAAGGAGGTGACGCCCCTGCACTAGCGTGGTGGTCGTCCTGTCGTCGGGTAGTCAGCGTCCAGTGACAGGCGATACGGCGACGGTGCCATCGCGGCAGAGTGTCGGGGGTGAAGATCCAGTCAGTTGGTTTTGGGCGGGGGAGAGCGGCGGCGCTGAAGATGCTCTCGGATGTTTGGCTTGGTCGCCCGGCTAGAGCATTTTGCCGTGTTGGTCCCAGCCTTGGGTTTCGATGTCGGCCAGGGGTTGGATTCCGCGCCAGCCAACGGCGTGGTCGGACATGAAGTTGGAGAACTTCAGCCAGAACCCGTCTTTGCGGTTGTGGATCGAAGAGCGGTAGGCGTCGATGCTGCAGTGGCGGTACATCCGCTTCCCGGCGAAACGCTTGACTTTGTTCAGCCGATCCACTTGCGTGAGGGAGCGGAATAAGGAGCGGACTGTTGAACAAGACACCTAGGAATCTGGCGCTATTTGCGGTTCGCAATAGCGGTAGCTGGCTTGGCAACTGGGGCGGCGTCCGATGACTCGGTCGACACGAAACCTGGCGGCCCGAGCGAGCAAGAGCTCGCTTCGCAGCGAGCGTTTGAAAATTCAAGTCGCGAGACGGGCGTGGAAGCGGCAATGCAGGTCAGGGCAACCATGGGCTACCGAAACTGTCGCGTGGGCTATCTGGAATGGCACGAGTTCGGCGAACGGTGACAACATTGCCATAACAGCGATCGGCTGCAACTGATGACAGCCGATGACATCGCCATCCAAGCGAAGATCGCTGCTTCGCTCGGGCAGTTCAAACCGGACGATGCCGCGATTATCGCCTATCGGTTCGGGACCGCGAGCGGCACCCCTGCTATGGACGAAGATGTCTTCGCCAGGTTCCCAGACCTGACAAGAGAGCGGCTACGCCGACTCGAAGCGCGAGCTATGGCGACCGCACGAAAGCGCTAGACGCAGAGCTCGCTCGGATACTTGCGACCTTCGCTGCTTTGTCACTCGACCTCGAGTGCCCGGGGATCGCTGCGCCGGATTCGTCGAGCTGCTTCACTGTCCACTCAGCAGGGTCCGACGGCTCATCGGCGGTGGGGTTGCAAAACCGCGTGCTTGGCGTAGCCCGTTGGCGGGACCAGCCCAGATCAGCACGTCCAAGCGCGTGCACGGCCTGCCGCTCAAACACGACGGCCGCTTCGCCGCTCAACAACCTGACTGGCTGCCCGCTACCGGCCGGGGCGAGCCGCAGGTGTGATCGCCCCGGTGATGCGATATGGCCACCAGTTCGACGAACGACAGATAACGGTCAGAAGGCGCAGCGAGGTCCAAAGGAGGCATGCTGCCAGCATGGCGCAACCAACGACCGCCAACCGCCTGGGGCACCCCAGCAGCAGGCAACGCCGACACAGCGATGTACTCGAAAATTACCGAGGCTAGCTCGACTCGCGTGTTCCATCGTTTTCGGTTGAGCAACTCGGTTTGCATCCGCCACCCCCCCCAGAACGACTCGATGACGGCATTCTGGGCGGAGGTGTTTCATCCCGACTCCGCTGTTCTCTGCGAGGCAACGGGCGGCGTTTGACGCCTTTCCTGAGGAGCTCTCCGACGACGAGCTGGATCGATTCGTTCGGTTCTCTGACTCTGACCGAAGGTTCGCAGGTCGATTCGGCGATGGTGCCGTAGACGTTGCCTTGATGCTGGGATCGCTTCGGATGCTCGGGTTTGTTCCGAGGTCGGTGGAAAGACCCGCGGTCTTTTTGGCAAGCGAGCAGGAGCGCTGTCGCGAACGTGCTCGCCGAGCGGCGAGACAGTGGGTCGTACGTGCGACCACGGGTAAGTGACGGGGCCCGAATCGGCGAGCAGGTCTACCAAAACGTTGGCTGATACACGGGTTCACAAATGTTCGGCGCTTGAACGGCTGAGGGTTCCTATCAGGTTGATTTGTCTGGTCTGTCTCCGAACCGGATTCGCCACCTGGCCCGGTTGGGTCGCCGATCGACTGCTCAGCTGAGCGGCCCTCAGAGCTCAGAAGACCCGCTTCAGTTGGGGCACCACTTTACATAACGAAGATTTCCGGCTGCTGCTCCGGAGCTTGATCATGTGGACCGTGGAATAGTCATCCAGGTGGACACCATGACCAGCTTCTGTGTGGAAGGCGGTGGCGGTCCTCCGAAGAACGAATGTTCCCCGCACGGCGTCTGGGAAGGTGAAGCGCGGGTTGGTTCGGGAATGGTGGGACCAGAATGATTCGCGCCTACGCCGGATCTGGCCCTGAGCTACGGTCGCCGTCCGTTGCCGGGAGGCCGCCAGCGCGGTCGAGATGCAGCGTCTCGCGCAGCCCTTCGTGAACTAGGTCGGAATGAAGCTGCAGATCTTCCTGGCGAACGTCGATGTGGGCAACGGACGGCTAGTCATCCGGCAGAGCGGCCATTGCAGCGGCATCTTCGGCTATCGATTGCAGGTTCGCGAAAGGCTCGCGGACCGCGTGAAGTAGCCTGATGAGAGAAGTTTCGAGGCCATCCTGACGCCGAATGACGACGATTCTTGCCTCCGGCCACGCTGCTCTCACTGACCGCAACCTCGGCGCTCTAGCAGCACGCCAGAGGGCTTCCGCTCGTACTCGCCTTTCTGCGCCCAGCCGATCGCCTGCTAGCCGCTCGGGACCTGCCCACAGGTCGGACGCCCGTGGCGTGACTAACCCCATGCCCAGCAGCGCGACCTGGAGCGCAGTCGTCCCCGAACGAGGGCGCCCGCACACCACTACATCTGGTCTCACCTGCGGGACTTCGGATTCTTGGAGTCTCACTCGCAGCAACGACCAGGTCTGTTCGGCGCGGTCGCAGAGGTGCTCGAGGTGATGACGTCCCTGCGGCAAGAGTGCTGGGTGGCTCATGGCAGTCGACTTCTAGCAGTCGACGCGTTCTCTGATGCGACTGCCGTATTCCTCGAGTGCAGTATTGCGGTCGACAGGCATTGCGACATCGATCCCTCCAGTCTAATTGACAGCGAGGTGGCAGGCGAGCTCACTGCTCGTCGTCGCAGTTGACATCGTGTTTGTTGAGCGCGAGAGTCTCTCCACAAGTTGCAAATGCGGGGTAGCTCATACGACGTAAATTCTGGGTGTACGCACTCTCGATCTGCTTAATCGGTGCCGCCTGCGGAAACGACAGCGACGGTGAAACAGTGACCGCCGCAGCGGCAGACGGCGAGTCGGTGACGTCAGACGACTCGCCGAGCACCGAAGGGGTGACGTCAGCTGAGGTGACAACGCCGACTGCAGCGCCCGACGCTAAGCCGACTGAGGCTGAGGATTGCGCTTCTCTGGCCGAGGAAGACGTCGACCGCTGTCTTGACGAAACGGCCGGCGGAACGCCCCCAGAGCCACTCGACATTCCTCCCGATGTTGAGGAGAAGATCGCCGAGCGCGAAAAGGCGATCGAGTCTTGCACCGATCTCATGTCGCGGTCGGGTGGTGTCGTGCGCTCGAGGGAAGTGGGCGTCTACGGCGACACTCTGGCAGACCGCCAGAATGGGACCTCCCCAGCAGTGGCGTTGTCTTGCGGAACAACCGAACCAACCGACTTCGTGCTCGTCGAGACATCAGCGGGGCTCAGCCTGCTCCCGGGTTCTGAATCGCTCGAGGTAGCGATTCGAAATTGGCTCGATGGCCCAACGCTCGGCGAGCAAAGCGCGGGCCTTGTGACCCCGCTAACCGATTCGAGCGCGGTCCTTACGCAGGTTCGAATCAAGGGAGACCACGCCGAGATCGAATTTGACACCTCGATACTGAATATCGGGGAGGCCTGGGAGTTCCCAGCCTGGATCGATCGTTTCCGGCGTGAACTCGGATGGCAGATCGCTCTTTCCCCAGAGCTATCAACCTTCTCGATCCTAGTCGGCGAAGCCTGCTACGAGCGGGTTGTGTTCTCGGACCCCGATGTCAGCAGTCCGTGCGAAGTGTACGGGCTCGAGGCGACGCCGACGAGAGAGGTGATGGCTCGTGAAAGCTAGTGTCGTGGACAGGGGTTCCGATCGCCGAGGCGTGATGCCAACTCGATTCAGGCCAGGCGCCGCTGCCGGGGTGGCAACAGCTCTCGCTGGTGCCGCACTGGGCTTGTCGGCTGGCTCGGCCAGCGGAACCCATTGGGGAGGCGTAACGACGTATAGCCCAGTTGGGCAGTCCAATGGGATCGATGTCTTCTTGTCGCCCGCGCATCACCGGGGCCCGAATGCTAGCCAGGTAATCTCAGACAAGGCGGGCTGCTTCGGCTACGTCGAGGAAGAGAACAACCGCTCCTCCCGTCACGCTCGGCTTCCTCACACTGCACTCTGCGAGTGTAAGTTTATGTGGGTCTACCTTACACATATCGACAAACGTGTAAGTTTATGAGCCCGCGATCCCAGGTTCTAGCTCAACGGTCGGAGGGTCGGGGCCGGACCCTCCTCGCCGAGATCACGCGCCGCGAGGCGTCGAACTAGCAGGTGAGCCGTGCCATGGCAGACGGGCCCAGAAGCGCTAGTGGCACGTTCAGTGCTCCCGCAGTAGCGTCCCGAGCCCGTCTTGTTGATCGGTGATACCGGCCAGACGCAAACAGTGCCAAAGCATGGCTTGGTTGCTCGCCACACACGGTTTACCGGTTCGGGTCTCGATTTCGTCGATGACATCGACGGTGCGTAGAGCCCCGCAGCTCACAAAGATCGCTTCGGCTTCGGGCCGGTCTACAGAGACCGCGAAATCGGCGATGTAGCTGGGGGTCACGCGAACCATGTCGGAGTCGTTGGTGATGTTGAGGCCCTCGATGTTCACGACATCGAACCCACGTTTGCTCATGTAGGCGGCCTCGATTTGGTTGACCTCGTCGAGATACGGCGTGGCGACCGCAACCCGGCCAACGTTTAGCGTCTCTAGGGCCTGCAGCACACCGGAGATCAACGTTGTTGCGATGGCATTGGGGGCGCCGCGCCGGAGCTCGGTCTTGACCTCGTCCTCCCCCATCACCACGCTGCCTGACGTACATGCGTAACAGATGACATCGAGGTCGGCGTTGGGTGCAAGGATCGCCGCGGCATCGCCCAGCCCGTCGATCATCGCCCCCAAATTGGCGGCCGTGATCTGATCGGGAATCGCCGACCGAGTGAAGTGAATACCCACGCCGGCCGGGGCGAGACGCATCATGTCGCTCTCGATGGTTTGCTCGGTCGCCAGCTCGACAAAACCGATCTTGGCTCGCGGGAACCGCCCCTGGTCAAAGACCACTCCTTCACGCATCCGGCAGTCTGCCAGACTGCGCTCATGACGAGACAACCTGGTGACGGCGACGCCCGCAAAACCGTGCCGCTGGTGGTGGCCTATGCGGTCGACCAACTCCCCCACTTCGACATCCAGTGGTTCGAGAAGGCTCGGAGCCGACTGACCAAGATCGACACCGTTACTGCGAACCCACGAGACGCCGCGACCTTTCGTGTCGATGCCGGAAACTTCTTTCGCATCGTTAGCACCGATGCCCCCCAAGTCGGAGATCTCAACTTGTGGAACGCGCGGAACTTTCAGGAACGTTTCTTCAGCGGGAAAACCCGGCAGCTTCACGCCACTCACCTCACGACCGGTGACCGGCTCTGGAGCACCTTCCCGAGCTTTCGGCCGATGGCGACGATAAGCCACGACACCCTCGACTGGTACGGCTGGGACGAAGACGGTGGTGGGGTGCACGACGTGATTGGCACCCGGTGCGACCCGTATACACAGAAGACGCTGGGTGGCGACGACTACCATCACTGCTGTCACTCGAACCTCACCCGAGCGTTCAGCAGGGCAACCGGCATGACCATTTCGGACGCCGAACTGCACGTCCACGACGTGCTGAACGTCTTCATGTGCACGGGATTCACCGCTGACACCCACCAGTACTTCATGAAAGCCTCGCCGGTACGGCCCGGCGACTTCCTCGAGTTCTTTGCCGAGATCGACTTGCTCGGCGCGCTTTCGGCTTGCCCCGGCGGTGACTGCGGATCGAGTCACTCAGGCGACGACGCGGAATGCTCGCCGCTGGTCATCGAGGTATTTGAACC